>Ga0136615_10001203_pt1 | contig 12361 bp, 16 predicted proteins | sample AntDrymUQ2882206_2_FD_106647 | JGI IMG/M metagenome (GOLD analysis project Ga0136615, IMG submission 106647) | Polar desert sand microbial communities from Dry Valleys, Antarctica - metaG UQ288 (22.06) | ecosystem: Environmental > Terrestrial > Soil > Desert | place: Antarctica: Dry Valley...
ATCAAGGCGAACACCAACCTGCGCATCGCGCTGCGGGTCCAAGACGTCCAGGACTCCACCGACATCGTGGATCGCGTGGATGCCGCGGCCATCAGCCGGTCGAACCCGGGGCGCGCCTACGTCCGCCGCGGGCACGGCGAGGTGGCGCTGGTGCAGACCGCCCTCTCCTCGGCGCCGACGGACCCCTCACCCGGGCACGGCGTGCGGCTGCTCGACTTCCGCTTCGGCGCCCCTCCGCCCGCGGCGCCGGCCGCCGACCCGTCCCTGCCCTCGGACCTGGTGCTGCTGGTCGACGCGATCCGGGCCGCTGATGCCCGCGTGCGCCGGTCCCCGCCCCGCCCACCGTGGCTGCCGATGCTGGCGGAGCGGATCGACCTGGCCGAGCTGGGCGCCGGGGGCGACGACACCGTCGTGTTCGCGCTGGCCGACGATCGGACCGCCAGCGTCAGACAGCGTGCGGCTGGAACCTTGCGGAGGGCCATCTGGCGGTGTTCGGCATGGTCGGAAGCGGCGCGACGACGACGCTGCTGGCCGTCGCCGTGGCCCTCGCCGAGCGCTTCAGCCCCGACCGGTGCCACCTCTACGCGCTTGACTTCGGCGCCGGAGGTCTCGCGCCGCTGGGTGCCTTCCCGCATACCGCTGCGGTGATCCCGGCGGCCGCGGACGAGGCGCAGATCCGGCTGCTGCGCCACCTGCGCCGCGAACTCGACCGGCGCCGTGCGCTGCGCGCTGCGGAGCGTGACGCGGAGCCGCGGATGGTGGTCTTGATCGACGGGATCGGCGGGTTCCTCGCCGAGCACGACGAAGTCGGCGGCGTGGACGCTGCCAGCGCCTTCCGCCGGGTCTTCTCCGAGGGCCCCGGTGTGGGGATCCTGTTCGCCGTGGCCGGTGAACGGCCGGGTGCGCTGCCGCCGCGGCTGGGGTCGCTCATCGGCCAGCGGCTGCTGCTGCGGCTGGCGGATCCGCTGGAGTTCTCCGTGATCGGCCTGCGCCCCCGCCAGTTGCCGGTCTTCATTCCCGGTCGGGCGCTGCACGCGCCGTCCAAGCTGGTGGTGCAGGTCGGCCACCCCGGTGACGACCTGAGGGCCGTCGCCGAGCAGGTCCGCGCCCGCTGGCCCGCGCCGTCACGTCCGCCGTTCGCGATCGCTATCCTGCCCGGCGCCCTGCCATTCGATCAGCTGCCGGGAGGCGCCCGCCTGGACGGCAGTCCTATCGAGCTGCCGCTGGGCGTGCGCGACGAGGATCTCGGCCCGGCGGTCCTGCCGCTGCACCCTGCGGACCACGCGCTGATCGCGGGACCGCCGCGCAGCGGGAAGTCCTCGACGCTGATGCTCATCGCCGAACTCGTCCGGCGCGCCGCCCCCAAGGCGATCCTGGTCGGCATCTGCGACCCGCGCTCGCCGCTGCGCGACCTCGCCGCGCTCGACGCCGCAGGACCCCTCGACGAGCTCGCGCGCGTCCTCTCACTCGCCGACCGCAACCCCGACCGGTTGTGGCTCGTGCTCGTCGACGACTGCCCGCTGGTGGACGACACCGACGGCGTCCTGAGCGCGGCCATGCGCTCCGGCCGTCCGAGGCTCCACATCATCGGCGCGGGCCGCGGCGACGATCTGCGCACCAGCTACGGCCACTGGAGCCGCGCGCTGCGCCAGCCGCGCAACGGCCTGCTGCTGCAGCCCAACCTGACCGCCGACGGTGACCTGCTCGGCGTGCGGCTGCCCCGCCGGCTGGCGGTCCCGCTGGTCCCGGGCCGCGGGTTCCTGGTCACCGCCGGCGAGACCGCATTGGTGCAGGTCGCGCTCCCGCCCGGTGCCTCAGAGCATTAGCTTTCCAGCATTATCGGGCCCCGCATGGAAGGGGTCAGGGCGTGTCAGGAGCGCGAATCGGGGGGGAACATCCCGACATGGAGGGTGCCGCACAGGTCATGGGCGGGCACCGGGACGGCCGCCAGCGGCACGGGGATTGAGGGGTCTACCCGGGTGTCCGCCGCCGACCACGACGCCGTCCGGGTGGAGTACTGGCGGATCTTCGACGACATCGACCACCCGCCCGGCCAGTCCGCCGTGGACGAGGCCCGCCGCCGCGTGGACAGCTTCGCCAGCCGCTGGCGGACCCGCTACCCCAGGACGGTCGACGCGCTGCTCGGCGAGCTGGCGTATCTGACCGCTCACCTGCGGTTCCCCAAGCAGCACTGGCGGCGGATCCGCCACACCAACCTCATCGAGCGGACACAACGGGTGAGTCCCGCCGACGGGTCAAGGTCATCGGCCGGCTGCCCGGCGAGCGGTCCTGCCTCGCGCTCCCGAACCTGTCACACCCGCCGGCGTAAGGCGCGGGCGTAACATCACCAACAGAAGCCCGCGCCACGAACCCCTCTCCACCGCTCCTGGGACGCGACCCAGGCGGAGCGCGAGCAGGTACGTGAGCAGCTCTTCGAAGCGCGGCTGCCGTAAGGCCGAGCGGAACCGCCGTAGGCGCTCGCGCCAGCCCGTCGTCGGTGAGCTTCAGCCCGGAGGCACCAGGCCGAGGATGTCGGTGCCCTGCGCGGCCGCGTGCGCGAAGAAGGGCCCCGCCGGGTCGAAGCTGCCGACGAAGTGCCCGTAGAGCTCCATGCTGATCATCCCGAGCAGCCGACGACGGGTTGTGTACGGCGCCGGCACGGCTTTGCCGCCATCGGCTCGGTGCAACTCACACCGAATGCAAGCGCTCACCTTCGGCCAAACCTCGTGAGGCGATGCACCGAGCCCTGGGCAACGCAGGTTCCCTGATTGCACCCGAGCCCATGCCGTGAGCGAGATGTGGGCGGATGGCCAGGGCGGGCGGTCGCGGAGCGTGCCTGCGGTGCTGAACGGGTTCTTGGGAGCCGGACGCGAGTGGTTCGTCTACGCGACCTGGTCACCGCCCAGCCCGCCTGCGGCGTCTAGGAGCCCTCGCTCTTCTTTTCCGCATCGACGTCGGGGGCCCAGCCATGCTGGCCGCTGCCCTCTTCACCCTCGCCCTCGAAGACGCCGACGTCCTGCTCCTCCAAAGGCCCTCGGTCCACCGTGTCGGGCCGGGCGCCCTGGCTCTTGGTCACATCCGCCGCCGCGCGTTCTGGACCGTCGCTCTCCGGCTGCTCTCCGCTCATCATCGGCTCCTCCGTCGGGGCCAGTACGTCTACCCCCCCATCCGGCGCCGCACACGCGGTGTCATGAGGAGGCAGGCGGGGACTCCGGTCACCAGGACTGCTATGAGGTCAAGGTCGGTGAGCCCCGTCCACGCGTTCTCCTCCGCCAGGTGCCTTGCAGTCATGCGTTTTCCGCGCTGCACGCCGACGCCGCACAGCGGCTGGTGTCGGCGAACGCAAGGTCAAGGCCGCCGGGATCCCGTTTCGGTTGCCTCCTGACCACCTGCTGCCCGATCGGCTCGTTCGCCGTGCTCGCGGTCGTTTACCTGATCTTCAACGAGGCTACGGCGTCCACGGCGTCCACGGCGAACTGGTGGCCGAGGCGCTCCGGCTTGGGCGGGCGCTCGGCGAGCTGGCGCCCGACGAGCAGGAGGTGCACGGCGTGCTGGCGATGATGCTGCTGCACGACACCCGCCGCGACGCGCGGTTTCGGGGCGGCGACCTGGTATTGCTCGCCGACCAGGACCGCTCGCTGTGGGACACAGCGCAGATCGCCGATGGGCGGGCGGCCGTCGCGACCGCCAGCAACCATAGAGGTAGTCGAGCCGCACCATCTCGAACAACGGAATACGCGAGGTGCCAAGCGACTGCCAGTACCCTGATGCCGGTGAGATATCGAGCCGCCGACGGTAGAGGCCTTCCACGTTCGAGTCCTCGTCGGGCGCCAACGGCCGTGGGCCAACCAGGCTCATCTCTCTCCGGTCACCTACGTCGTCCACCGCGGGTCCGGCGGCAGGTAGATCGGCTGCGGCCAGCCGATCCGCTCGACGATCACCTTGATCGACGTCCCTTCGACCGAGACAGTCGGAGGATCTCAGCCCGATCCTCCAAAGACAACTCCTCGCTACCTCCCAGCTCGCCTGGAGCCAGGGTCTCGGCAGGGGGTCAGTCTTCGAGTGCCGTCAGAGGGGGTCAAGTTTCACGCGCCGTCGACAACGATGCGGCCGGCGCCTCTACACCGATCAGCGACAGCACCGCGCGGTCCTTGCCGCTCCGCTTCGCCTGGTACATGGCCTGATCCGCGTGGTCGGTCAATTCTATCGCCGTGGTGGCCGGCCCGGTGGCGACGGCGACGCCGATCGACGTCGTCAAGCCGACCGGATGGCACTGACGGACCGCCTGCAAGACCCGGTCAGCCGTCAGCAGTGCCTGGTCGCCGGTGGCGTCTGGAAGCACGACGGCGAACTCCTCACCGCCGTAGCGGAAGGTGGCGTCACTGGCCCTGACAGCCTCGGTCAATGCGCGCGCGACAGCTTTGAGGCACTCGTCCCCGGTGAGATGGCCATGCGTGTCATTTATCGCCTTGAAGTCATCGATGTCCAGCAGCAGGACCGCGCTGTTCGCACAGGGATCCGCGCGTCGCTGACTGCCGGCCAGCACGGTGGACAGGGTGCTCCAGTACAGTTGGTGGTTTCCCAGCCCGGTAAGCAGGTCGGTGCCCGCCCGCCGCTCCGCGTCCTGCCGGGCGCCCACCTGTCGTGCGATCTCGCTCACCGCCGCGAGCGTGCCCAGCATGGCCAGGGACAGGACGGGCTGTACAGCTCCGAGGGAGGAGATCCCGACGGCAAAGCAGGGCAACAGAATCAGCTGAAGTTGCAGGTCGGTGAGGAAACCACGCGCCTGCAGCCGCCCCGGCCAGGCCGTGTCGACGCACAGCCAGACGAGCAAGAACGAGGTGAGCGCCGCCGCTGCGGTCGCCACGGCGACGGCCGCTGCTTGTGCCAGGGGACCGGCCTCCTGTCCGCCTGCCATGGACGTCAGCCCTGTCAGGGCGCCGGCGCCGACGGTCAGGACCACTAGGTCCGCGGACAGTGACGTTGCCAAGAAGTACCACCGGAGGGGATGTGACGCCGGTGGTAACGCGGCCAGCCGCAGCATCCACCGGACGACGACGATCGTGGCGACGACCGGCACGGGGGCGACGAGCAGGGTAGGCACGGTGATCGCCTCGGTCAGTGTGAGCTTCGCCATCTGGCCAGCACCAGAGCGCCAGAACGTTCCCACCGCGTCGTAGCCGAGAAGCAGGCTCAGCAGGGCCAACTGCCCGAGCTCCTGTCCTTGCGGCCACGCCGTGCCGGCCGGGGACCGCTGGTAGCCGATCGCCAGCCCGGTCCCGGCCAACGCTAGGCACCAGATCACCGGAACGAGACAGCGGAACTGGAGCCGCTGGTCTCTGAACCGCCAGCCTTCTCCCCAGGACTTTTTGGCCATGACGAGCTATCGGCAGGCGATCAGCCGAGGATGAGCGGTCTCGGCGGGCCCTTGTTGGCGAGGCCGACACTTCCCAGCCCGGGCTGGTGAGGCGGTCGGGATAGCGCGGTAAGTCACCGGGCCGACACGCCCAGTCGAAGGCGTCCCGGAATTAGTTATCCTGTCCGACACGATCGTGTCCATGCCGCTGCAGACTACTCCGACGTGGCGGGTCGTGGGCTTCCTGCTCGAGTGCTCGGGCGAGCGGGATCTTCGAGCATCGCGTCGGCTGTCCGACGCGCCACCGCGGCCGTCACCTGCGTGTACGGGTCGGCGGCGATCGCCCGTCGTGCAGTGGCCCAGGCGGCTGCAGACGACTTCGATGTCGATGCGCGGCGAGCGCGAGGCTCGCGGGGGTGTGGTCTGGTCGGACCGGGCGCGGCGCCATCCTTGCGGATGGGCGGATGGTCCGTTTCCCCGGCCCGCCTGCCGAACCGGACGTGCGCGTTCCCACGCATCCGGCTCTCCATCAGTCAGGTGGGTTACGGCGTCGTCGTGTTCGCGGTGGGCCATGGGGAGGGGACGTCATTGCCTCGGTACCGGTAGTAGCGCACCGGCACCGATGCAGGGTCGAACAACGTCTGGTCCCCATCGGTTGGCCGCCAACCTGGCAGCTAGCGGCGTCGAAGCTGCTTCCAGAACGACCGAGGTATCGGCGGACCGGGCTCGACCTCGTGGCGTTGCCCTGGTAGACTCTTGCGTCCTCCGCAGCGAGAGTGAAGGCCATGAACCCGTCGTCCCCAGCAACGCGCCAAGTCGCGCGGTCGCGGGTGGTTGTCACCTCCACGAGAGAGCATCGACGGGTGTTGCGCCGAGCCTGGTGGATTGCCGTGGTGCAGCCATGGGTGAAGGTCTCCGCTGGCGTAGTCGAAGCGAACCAGACAGCACACGGCCGGTGGCGGCATGTGTAGGCGAGGGCCCGTATCAGCTCGAGTGCTCACCTCACCTTGAGTAGCACTCGTAGCGTTGTGTAGGGTGCAGGTCGCCCGAAGGGCGCAGATCAGTCGAGCCCGGCTACGGTGGCGACCCTGCGTGACAGCAGTTGCTGCTGTGACGTCGGTGGAGGACGGGCCGGGCATTCTCGGGTGGAGGTGGCGGTTGGGCGTGGTCGAGTTGCCGGCGGCGCGGGAGGCGACCAGCGAGCCGCAGGTCGGCGAGCTGGTCCGGGTGCGGGCAGCACTGGGTCGTGTCGGACCTGCACCGCAGCGTCCAGCCGGCCGACGAGCTTGCTGCCACGAGATCGCCCGCCCGCACACTGGTGACGCTGTCGAGCGTGAGCGACGACGACCTGGGCGATGAGCTGACCGTCCTGTGGGAGGTGGAGCCCGGCCGCGAGATCGTGCCGAGCACCCGCCTGCCGGATGTCGCGGCTGATCGCTGGGACGACCCGCAGCGGCTCGGCGCCTTCCTCGACGCGGTCCGCTGGGGCACGGTCGCCAGCGCGGACACCACCACGCTGCAGGCGCCGTTCCGGGCAGGCATCACCATCGAGGAGTACCAGCTGGAACCGGTGGCGCGGGCGCTGGCGATGCCCCGTGTCAACCTGCTCATCGCCGACGACGTGGGCCTGGGCAAGACCATCGAGGCGGGCCTCGTGGCCCAGGAGCTGCTGCTGCGCCACCGCGCCCGACGGGTGCTGGTGGTCTGCCCCGCGCCGCTGACGCGCAAGTGGCGCGAGGAGATGGGCGCCAAGTTCGGGCTGGACTTCGTGGTGCTCGACGCCGCGGCCCTGCGCGACCTGCGGCGATCGCACGGCCTGGAGGCCAACCCCTTCACGATGCACCCGCGTACCGTCATCAGCCTGCAGTGGCTGCGGACGCCGCGCGTCCAGCGTCTGCTTGACGAGGTGCTGACCACCGAGACCCGGCACGCGGGCTTCTTCGACCTGTTTGATCGTCGACGAGGCGCACCACTGCGCGCCACCGGCACCACGGCGGGGTCGCGGCTACGCCGTGGACAGCCTGCAGACCCACGCCGTGCGCCGGGTCAGTGAGCACAGCCAGCACCGATTGCTGCTCTCGGCCACGCCGCACAACGGCTACAGCGAGTCCTGGCAGGCGCTGCTGGAGATCCTGGACCCCCGCCGCTTCGCCCGCGGCGTCGAGCCGGACCGCGCCGTGGTCGACCAGGTGGTCGTGCGGCGCCTGAAGGACGACCTGCTGCGGTCGGACGGCACCAAGCAGTTCCCCGGCCGCCTGCCACCCCGTGCCATCGAGGTGGTCTACACCGCCGGGGAGCGCCAGGCCCACGACCTGCTGGAGCGCTACAGCGCCAGCCGGCGCAGGGCGGAGGGGCCGACCCGCTCCCACGACCTGGTCCTGCTGCTGCTGAAGAAGCGGCTGTTCTCGTCGCCGGCCGCCTTCTCCCGAACCCTTCAGGCGCACGCCGAGACCGTCACGCGCGGGCGGACGGCAGCCGACGAGGAGCTGCCGGAATGGCTCGAGGACGCGTTCGGCTGGGACGACGCGCTGGTGGACGACGAGGGCGGCGAGGAGGCCGAGCGCGTACTGCTCGCCCGCTTGGCCGATGGCCAGGCGCAGGACGACGAGGCGGCGGGCCTGCTCGGCGAGCTGCGCACGTGGGCGGACCGCGCCGCCGAGCCCGCCGACAGCAAGGCGACGGCCCTGGTCGCCGAGCTCGAGCGCATCTGCCTACGCGACGGGCGCTGGACCGACGACCGGGTGATCGTGTTCACCGAGTATGTCGACACCCAGCGCTGGCTGGCAGGACTCCTGGAGGCCCGCGGCCTGGGCGGCGAGCGGCTGGGGCTGCTGTACGGCGGCCTGGACGAGCGCAAGCGCGAGCACCTCAAGGCCGCCTTCCAGGCCGCGCCGCACCGTCATCCCGTGCGGATCCTCCTAGCGACCGACTCCGCCAGTGAGGGCATCGACCTCCAGCGCCATTGCCACCGGGTCATCCACTACGACATCCCGTTCAACCCCAACCGCCTGGAGCAGCGCATCGGCCGGGTCGACCGGCACGGGCAGACCCAGCCGGTCGAGGTCGCCCACTTCGTCGGCACCGGTTGGGACGAAGCCACGGCGGGCTCCTACCGCGACGACCTGGAGTTCCTCAGCCGGGTCGCCCAGAAGGTCGCGATCGAGCGCCAGGACCTCGGAAGCGTGAACCCGGTGCTGGCCGCGGCAGCCTCGCCTTCTGCCCGATGGACTCGACGCACCTCGAACTCAGCATCATCGACGTCGAGGGCGGCAACGTGCTGCTGTCCCCACCGGACCTGCGAGGACTCAGCCTGCTCGAACAGGTCGCTGCGGTCGAGGCCCGCCTGGACGCGGTCAACACCTCCTTCACCCTGCGGCGAGGCTTCGCGGAGACGCCCATCCGCCGGTTGCCGCCGCCCGCGGTGCGCGAGGCCATGCTGAACGGGATCGTCCACCGCGATTGGCTGCTGCCCGAACCCGTGGCCGTCACCTACGTGGAGGCCGACTCAGCGCTGCAGGTCGTGAGCCCGGGAGAGCCCGGGAGGCTTCGTCGGCGGCGTCACCGCCGAGAACGCGCTGACCGAACGCTACGCCCGGTACCCCGCCCTCGCCGACCTGTTCCGCGCGCTGCGCCTCGTCGAGCGCCAGGGCATGGGGCTGGACCGGATGTACCAGGAGATGATCGCCCTCGGTCACCGCCCTCCGATGCTGACCGAGACACCCGGCCCCCGCGTCCGCGTGCGCCTCGCGGGCGGGGCGCCGGTCGTGCCGGTGATGAATCTCGTCGCGCAGATCCAGCCCGTCGTGCGGCGCCTCGACGTCCGCGTCGCGCTGGTGGTCCACACGCTGCTGCACGAGCCCTTCGTGTTGGGCGTGACCCGCGGCGGCCCGGCCTGGTACTGACCATCTACCAGTGGACGCGACCGCGCGACCTCGCGCACTACGAGAGCTTCGCTTACGACCACGCCACCTTCGGGATGCGCATCGAGGGGCTGACCACCACGCCGTTCGGCGACCGTGCGGTGGACCGCGGACTCTCGGCGGTGCTTGTGGCCGCCGTCCATCACGGAGGCATGGCCGCGCTGGCGAACGACGCCGCCCGGAGCGTGTCGCTGTCGGGGTCGTTCGCCGCGGGGCTGCTCGACGACATCCAGCGGCGTGCCGGGCAGGTGCTGCACGACAAGGACGCGGCCGAGCGCGTGCGCCAGGAGGGCCAGTACCGGCTCGACCGGTGGCAACAGCGCCGGACGTCACTGGCTGCCGGGCGGCTGGGCTACCAGGAGGCCGCCGACGTGGCCGGACTGCTGCGCGACCCCGGCGAGGGCGGCTGGGACCTGTGGTCGACACCGCGCAGCCTGCGCGAGGTCGAGCCGGAGGTGGTGCTCCAGCTCGAGCGCCGGGACGCAAGCCTCGACGATGCGATCTGGGACCGGGGGAGCCGCAGGCCGGCGCTCGGGCGGGCAGCTCGATCGCCCTGGCGCTGCACGCCAGCGTCGAGGCGCACGACAGTGCGCTGGCAGCGGCAGTGGAGGCGGTGCTCGCCGCACCGTCCGTGGCGGCAGGCGACCTCGCGGTCCTGCTGCCAACGAATCGCCTGGCCGAGGAGTACCGCCGCCGGCTGACCGCGCTCGAGGTGCCCTGCCTCGATCTCGCCAAGTACGACGGCAACCCGGTGGACGCGGTCAAGGTGGGCACCTACCAGCGCGCGAAGGGCTTGGAGTTCAAGCACGTGTTCCTGCCCCGGCTGGAGGCCCGCACCCTCGGCGACCAGCCGCGGACCGACGAGGACGCCGAGTCCCACCGCGAACGCCTCGCCCTGCTCCGCCGCCGCCTGTTCGTCGCCGCCACCCGCGCCCGCGACACCCTCTGGCTCGGCGCCGCCGACGACCCCAGCACCGTCCTCGACGGACTCGTCCGGCCCTAACCCGCCATGGTGTGCAATGTCCCGCGTTCGTGGTCCCGGCGATCCTCGCCGGCAGCGCCCCGAGAAAGTGCGTGGGAGGGCCGGGTCGGCGCCGAGGACTTCGTCTTCCCGTCGCCGCAGGGCAGGAGCGCCGCTCGCGCCTGGTCCCGGCCGTCCGCATGGAGCTCCAGTGTCGGGCGCATGAGCGTCTGAAAGTTCGGCATCGGCATCGGCTCCCCATGCGGTTCAGGACCACGGCGGTCACTCGTTGAGTTGTGGGCCTTCGATGTCCTGCTGCAGGCGGTCGAGGAAGACCCTCGGCGGGAGCACGGGGACCTCAAGACCGGTGGCGGTCGTGAGGTCGCGATCCCCGCTGACGATGGCGTCTGCGTTGGCAGCAGTCGCGAGCGCCACCAGGTAGTCGTCGTCGGGATCTCGAAGTAGCGCCGGTCGATCCTGCGGGTCCTCCACCATGTCCGCCAGGTCGACCAGGCGCGACAGGAGGCGGAACTCGAGCAGCACGGCCGCCGCTCCCGGTCGGCCGGCGAGCTGCTTGACGAGGCCCGGCCGTAGCAGCACACGGCTCAGCTCGTCGAGCAGCAAGGGCGAGACCACGACCTGCCACCGCCGTGCCTCCAGCGCGTCGAGAAGCTGGCCGCACACGCCCTGCGGGGAGAGCAAGCCGGAGACGTAGACCCCGGTATCAGCTACCGCAGGGTCTACCCGGCGTCACGTTCGCGGCGCATGGCGTGCAACTCCTCGTAGGCCAGCGCCATCGCGTCGTCCTCGTCCATCCGGGGCCCGCGGTCCTGCAGCTCCCGGACGACGTCCCCGAAGGACTGCTCCCGTACCGTGGCGACGGCCAGGTACTTGCGGATCGCCTGCTCGATCAGCCCGCCGACCGAGGTGCCCTCCGCTGCCGCACGCTGTCTCGCCTCAGCAAGCAACTGGTCGTCGATCCGAACGTCGGCCTCCGTCTGACCCATCGGAACTCCTCCTGTTTCTGTCGAGTCCAGTGTCGACCACGCGCCCGCCCAGCGCCACACGCCTCCACTCACCGTCAGCCTCCGGTGCCGGCGCCGGCACCGGCGCCGGCCGGGCCGAGCCGAGCAGGTTCTCCCATCCATCCCCATCGCCGCCTCAGGGGGTGGCCGGGGGGGCGCCCTCGGTGGGCGGGCCCACGGGCTTACAAGTGGCTCAGGACCCAAGCGCGGACTGAGGCTGCCGTGGAGTCGGCTCCGACATGTGTGATGTCAAGCAGGGTCATGGGCGGCTTGGTCGTCGAGGCGTGCTGCTCGATCCAGCGGTTGAATTCGGTCATGCGATCGATGCGCTCCTGGCCGAACTCGCGCCAGGCGGGACGCCCGCGGAGCCGCGCCTCCAGTTCTGCTTCGTCGCAGACCAGCGCGAGGTAGTGGATCTCGCCGATGAAGCGGCGTTGCACGCAGGCCTCGAGCTGGCCGGGCAAGACCGTGCCGGCCAGCAGCACCGGCCGGCCGTTCTGAGCGATGGCGGCGACCAGCCGCGCCCACGTGCAGCGGAACGTCCGGTAGTCGTCGGTGGCACTTTGCATTTCCGGGACCCACAGCAGGTCCTGCTCCAGGACCACGACGCGGTCCTGCAGACGATCTGCCAGCTGGGTCACCGCCGTCGATTTCCCCGTCCCGCTGGCTCCGGTCAGGGCGAACAGCGGCAGCCGCAGGAAGGCCTGCCGGTGACCGCAGCGATCGCAGACGATCACCGCCTCGGTGACCAGCACGCTGGGAGTGTCTGACCACACGCCACACGCAGAGCACACGTTCAGGTCCATGCCGACGAGTCTTCAGGCGGATCGCAGCTGCCTGCCATTGAGCATCAGTCTCGCGGGGCGATCAGTGACGAGGTCGCGATGCCATCACTCGCGCCGATCGGCAATGAGCCGGTGCGCCGACGGAGATCGCAGCGGCTCACTTGTCCGGTCATCAGTCGTGTTCGTTGCCCAGGGCGAGGCGTTGGTGGACGCCGCGGGCGCGGTCCTGGGCGGCGGACTTGGTGTAGCGCTGGACCATCTGCATCGTCGACCAGCCCATGTGGGCCATCAGGTCGACCTCGGCGCCGCTGCGG
>Ga0136615_10001204_pt1 | contig 12354 bp, 9 predicted proteins | sample AntDrymUQ2882206_2_FD_106647 | JGI IMG/M metagenome (GOLD analysis project Ga0136615, IMG submission 106647) | Polar desert sand microbial communities from Dry Valleys, Antarctica - metaG UQ288 (22.06) | ecosystem: Environmental > Terrestrial > Soil > Desert | place: Antarctica: Dry Valley...
CAACAGGGGCAGTCCGAGTGCCGCCGAGTCGTCCTGGGGCAGCGGGCTCACCAGGATCTGGGAGTCCGCTTCGTAATCGGGCGACGACAGGAGCAGCCACGCGACCGCTGCGCCGAGCGCAGCGAGCGTGATGAGGAGCACGAGCAGGCGGTGGCGGACCAGCGCGCGCAGGTACGGGCCGAGCGCGCCCTCCGCGCGGCCGGCGGGGGTGACCGGAGGCTGGAATTCGAGTTGCATGCGGCGGGGCGGCGAGAGTCTAGGCGAGGCGAGTTCGTGCACGACCCTACTTTCGGCTGCTCGTCCCGTTTCCTTCAACCTTCCCGCGAGTTGCTCCCGACTCCGCGGCGGCGAGTAGCTTGGACCCGTGGTCGACCTCCACTCGCACGTCCTGCCGGGCATCGACGACGGGCCGGAGCAGGTCGAGGAGAGCCTCGCCATGGCGCGGGTGGCAGCCCGTGCGGGCACCCAAACGCTGGTGGCGACCCCGCACGTCCGGGACGACCACCCTCGTGTGCGACCCACCGAGGTGCGCGGGCGAGTGAGTGCCCTCCAAGCGCTCGTTCGTCAGAGCGAGATCGCGCTCACCGTGGTCTCCGGGGGGGAGGTGGGTCTTGGCCGGGCGATGGAGCTGCCCGATGAGGAGCTTCGCGAGGTGACCCTCGGGGCGAACGACCGCGACCTCCTGATCGAGACTCCGTTCGGAGAGCTGCCATCGGTGTTCGAGGACCTGGTCCTCGGCCTGGCCGAGCGGGGCTTCAGGGTCACGCTGGCTCATCCCGAGCACAGCGCCGGCTTCCAGCGCGATCCCGAGCGCCTAGGTCGATTCGTGTCCGAGGGTGTTCTCGTACAGGTCACGGCGAGCTCGTTCGCGGCTTCGAGACGCTCGCGTGCGCGGGGTCTGGCCTACCAGATGCTGCGTCGCGGCTGGATCAGCGCGATCGCGTCCGACAGCCACTCCTCGGCGTGGCGATCGCCCGACATGAGCGCGGGGCTCGCGGCCGCCGGGCGGAGGGATCCGGAGGCGACGGCCGAGCTCGCGTGGTTGGTGGATGCCGCGCCGCGCGCGATCCTCGCCGCCGACGAGCTCCCACCGCGCCCGCCTCGGGCGCCGGCCAAGCGCCGGCTCTGGCCCCGGGTCTAGCACCTCGCGCCCGCTGAGCGGCCTCCTTCTCGCGGCGGCGCGCCTCGCACATATGTCCATAACCGCGGTGAAGCCTGCTCGGGCTCTACCCGGCGGCCGAGAACGAGTGCGACCGCCCACGGCGGAGCGCCCCCGGAAGGAGCGCCTCGCCTACCAAGGAGATCGCGTTGCGCCCGACCCACCCCATCCTCCGAGTCCTTCCCGTGCTGGTGGCGCTCCTGGCTGCACTGACCTGTGTGGAGACCGCGTCTGCCGACACAGTCGAGCTGGCGCCCGTGCGCGAGGGACATGGCGTGGCCGTGTTCTCCCTGACCGGAGTCGACGCGCACTCGATCGAGTCGGCCTACATGCGGGAGGGCTCGCGCCGCCGTCGGATAGGACTCGCGCGAGTGCGAGACGGGGCGCACAGTGGAGCACTTCGTGTCCGGGTCTCGAGGAGGACTCGCGGCACGCGCACCGCGCGTGCCTCCGGACGAGGTCGACCACGGCTCATTCTGTTTCTCGCTCGTCCCTCGTCCCCGTACCCGCCGTCGCTGCCCGCACCCTTCGTCCCTGCGGGCGGTGGCCCGGAAGGAGGCGGCGGGTCCGGAGGGGCAGGCGGCTCCGGCGGGGGCGGAGGGTCTGGCGGCTCCGGGTCGGGCGGGTTCGGGTCCGGCGGCGGCCACGGACCGGCGGAGTCCGAGTCGGGCGCCACCGACCCAGACGCCTCCGAGGGCGACGACCACGGTGACCGGGACGCCGGGGGTGAAGACGGTGGAGGCGACGACCGGGAGGAGGAGTACCCCGCGCCAGACTCCGGCCGCGGCCGCATCGCCACCTTCGAGACCGGCAACTTCTCCCAGGTGGATGACCGCTCAGCGCTCGGCGGAGACATATCGGTTACCGACGACCGGGCGTACACCGGAACGCACGCCGCCATGGCGTCGTCGAACGGAGACGAGGGATTTCAGCGCGTCTGGTACGACGTGAACTGGGCGGACGAGGATGAGGTCTGGTACGGGGCCGCGTATTACGTCCCCGACCGCGACGAGATGCCCTGCTGGGCGATGCTCGCCCGCTGGGACAACTTCAAGAGCTTCGGCCGCGACGGGGACACGGGAGGCGTCGAGCTCGAGGACGGGAAGATACGGCTCGTACGGGGCGGCTACGACGGCTCGAACTACCAGCGGCTCTCCTCGAGCGTGGACGTGCCCGAGGGACGCTGGTTCTGGCTCGAGGTCCATCAGCGCCTGAGCGACAAGGACGGTGAGGCGGAGAACGAGCTCTACATCGACGGGGACAAGGTCGGCTCCTCCGACAAGGCCAACAGCGCGGGCCGCAAGGTCGACAACGTCCGCTTCGGCTACTCCGCCCTCAGGCAGGAATGCGCGGACGCCTCGAAGCTGTACTTCGATGACGTCTCCATCTCGGACGAAAGGCGTGGGCCGCGCTGAGGCTAGGGACAGTCCCCACCGGGTATGTCCGACGCGGCACGCGGGGTGCCGGCGGCCACGCTACGGTCCCGGTGGGAGCAATGAGGCCGGCAGCGGGCGAAGCCGCATACTCGGGCGACCCGACCAACCATGAAAGCACTTGTCACCGGCTGTGCCGGCTTCATAGCCTCCCACCTCACCGAGAGGTTGCTCGAGGCGGGCCACACCGTGGTCGGGGTCGACTGCTTCAACGACAACTACGGTCGTGCACAGAAGCTGCTCAACCTTCGTCAGGTGGGGGACACGGGGTCGTTCGAGTTCGTACCCATCGACCTCGCCCGTGGTGATCTGGTAGAGCTGACCGCGGACTGCGACGTCGTCTTCCACCTCGCGGCCGAGCCCGGTGTCCGCTCCAGCTGGGGCGTGCGGTACGAGAAGTACCTTCAGAACAACGTACTCGCCACCCAGCACCTGCTCGACGCCGTGAAGGAGCGCGACGACGTGCGCTTCGTCTATGCCTCCTCGTCCTCGGTCTACGGTGACGCCGAGCTCCGACCCACCCCAGAGGAGGCGCCTACCCAGCCACTTTCGCCCTATGGTCAGACCAAGCTCAGTGCCGAGCATCTGTGCCAGTTGTACAGGCAGAACTACGGGAACGACATTGCCATCCTCAGGTACTTCACGGTCTATGGCCCGCGCCACCGTCCTGACATGGCCTTTCACATCTTCTGCCGTGCAGCCTTAGAGTCGCGGCCCATAACGATCTTCGGGGACGGCCGGCAGAGTCGTGACTTCACCTTCGTCGAAGACGTGGTCGCCGCGACCGTCTCGGCGGCGAGCGCCCCACTCGACGAGCTTCGCATCTACAACGTGGGCGGAGGGACACCGACCTCGTTGCGCGAGGCCCTGGAGACCATCGGTAGGATCTCCGGCAGGCGTCTCGACGTGCACTACCTGGATCGTGAGCATGGCGACGTCAAGAACACGGCGGCCGACACCACCCGGGCTCGCGAGCAGCTCGGCTTCTCGCCGCAGACTTCGCTCGAAGACGGCCTGCTCGCTGAGTTCGAGTGGCTCTCCGAGCTGGTTCAGCCCCCCCCGGCCGTCTGAGCCTGCAGGCATGGAGCTTCGCCCCGGCCGTGCGCCGGCGCTGAGAGCTCGGCAGCGATAGTCGTGACGGCCGACCGACGCGGCGGCCGGTCGCTGGCGGGCGGGGCCATCTGGTCCACGCTCGCGTTCGTGGGCGCGCGCGCTGTCTCCTTCCTCTCGATCCTCGTGCTCGCCCGGCTGCTCACGCCGTCGGAGTTCGGCGCCGTGGCCGCGGTCGTGGTCTTCCTCGCGCTGATCGAGCTCGGGAGCGACCTCGGCATGAAGGCCACCGTCGTCTACGAGCAGGAGAGCGGCGTGAGCGAGAGGGTGCAGACCGCCTTCACCGCGAACCTCATCATCGCCGTCCTGCTCACGGGAGTCGGTGTCCTCCTCGCGCCGCTGGTCGCGAGCTTCTTCCATCTCGAGGATCAGACCCATCTCTTCCGCCTCGGTGCGCTCAACCTGCTGTTCACGGGGCTGGGCAACATCCAGGACTCCCTGCTCCTCCGTGAGCTTGAGTTCCGTCGGCGCATCGTCCCCGAGCTCGTACGCGCGCTCGTACGCGGGGGGTTGGGGATCTCGCTCGCGCTGGCCGGGTTCGGGGCCTCCGCCCTCATCTTCGGCTTCCTCGCCGGCACGGCCGCCTGGGCGGTCGTGCAGTCGGCGATCACCCGCTTTCGTCCTACGTTCACGCTCGACCGATCGATACTGCGCAGCATGGCCGCCTACGGCGGGGGCGCCGCGATGCTCGAGGTGGTGTCCGTGGTCTCGGGTCGGGTCGACGTCGCGGTGATCGGGCGCGTGCTCGGGGAACGAGCGCTCGGGCTCTACACGATCGCGCTCCGGGTGCCCGAGCTCCTCATCGAGAGCGTCGCGTGGAATCTCTCGCTCGTCGCCTTCCCGGCGTTCGCCCGGCAGCGAGCCCGCGACGAGCAGGGGCTGGCGCCCGTCACGATCCGCGTATTCCGCTATCAGGCGCTGTACGCGGTCCCGATCTCGGTCGGCCTCGCCATCCTCGGCTCGCCGTTGGTGGTCGTCCTGTTCTCCTCCGCGTGGACGGAGGCGGGCGGGGTGGCCTCGGCGATAGCGGTCATGGCCGGCTGCTCCGCGGTGGCCTTCCCGATGGGCGACGTGTTCAAGGCCCTCGGGCGTCAGCGAACGCTGGTGCTGTACAACCTCGTTCAGATTCCGGTGTTCACGGTCGCGATCGTCGCCGTCTCATCCGGCGGGATCGTGCCGGTGGCGTGGGCCCGAGCAGGCTCTGCGGGGCTCTGGGCGGTGCTGATGTGCACCACCGTCTTCCGGCTGCTGTCGATTGGGCCGGCCGCGGTGGCTCGCGCCTTCGCGCCGGCTGCCGCCGCCGGAGCGGGCGTCGCGGCGGGTGCGGGAGCGGTGAGGATCGCATGGCCCGAGCTCGGCCTGATCCCGCTCCTCGGCGGCACCGCCGCCGGCGCTCTCGGAGCGCTCCTCCTCGTACGGCTGCTCGTACCCGAGGTGCTCACCGAGATCCGTGAGCTCGCTGGGCGTCTGGGCGGACCGAAGGCCACCCGGGAAGTCGCCCGATGAGACGCCGTCCGATTGCCAGGCCACGCCGGCCGGTGGTGCCGGCCGCCAGCAGGGCGCTCGGCACGGGGTCCTCAGACGCCCAGATGGCACCCGCACGCGGCCGATGGGCGGGCCGAAGGGCGGCGCGCGGCGAGCTGCGAGCGAGCGTCGAGAGGTCCGCCTCGAGCCAGCGGTAGGTAACTCCCGTTCGGTAGGCGGATAGCCCTGGGGCGGGGCTTCCAACCACTGCCGCGTGCCAGGCCGCGGGCAGGTTCACTCCTGAGGCGGTGGCCAGGGGCAGCGACGTGTAGAAGCGCGGATTGGCGTCTATCGGCATCGGTCCCGTCGGGCTCTCGACGACATCGATCTGCGCGAATCCCCAGTAGCCGGCCTCCCGAAGCATCCGAGCGATTCCCTCGACGAGCTTCTCATCGGGCGCGACACCGACCGCCAGGGTCGTGGCGCCTCCCTCGAGCGGCCAGGTACGGCGAACGACGTGCTGGAACCGGGCGGTCACGCGCCCCTCGCGGTCGAGCACGAGGGCGATCGAGAGCTGGCGGCCACGCGCGCGCTCTTGAAGCAGCAAAGGCTCGGTGCGCGGGAGTGGCCTGACCACGGCCCGCAGCTCGTCAGCGGATGTCCCGAGGTACGCCGACGCGAGCGCACCGCCCGGACGGGTGGGCTTGACCACCCACGGCCCACGCGGCGAGGCTCGCGCCAGCTCGGCGGCCTGAGCCGCAACCGCACGCCCGGGGGTCGATAGTCCAGCGGCCCGAGCGAGCACCGCGAGGGCGCTCTTGTCGCGGAGCGCGTCCACGCTCGAGGCGTCGGGAAAGGGCAGGACGACGCCTCGACCGAGACCTCCGTCCTGGCCGAGGAGTGCGTCGATCGCCGACTCGCGGCCCGGGTAGACCACCAGCGGGCCGCACTCCTCGGCGATACGCGAGACACGCTCGACGAATCCGGCGGGCTCCCTCTCGGAGTCGGGGCCCACGGCTCGCGCGGCCGCGTGCCGCGACCACAGCGCGGCGGCGCCACGGCCCGGACCCAGCGTCGTGGTCGCGATCCCGGCGGCGCCCAGCGCGCGAACACCGGCCAGCGCGCTTGAGATATGAGCGTCGGTTACGAGCGCGTCCAAGGTGCCCCCGGGGGACCGGGCGTCACAGCGGCGATGCTAGAAAGTCGGTTCACCGTGTCGAAGAGTGATCGTGCCGCCGCCGTGCTCGAAGCCAGTGGACTGGGAAAGCTGCTCCGGCGGGTGCCCGTCTGGCGGGGAGCCCTGGTCGTGAACTATCACCGGATCGGCGACGGTTCGGCCTCGCCCTACGACAGGACCCTATGGAGCGCGACGCCCGAGGAGCTCGGTGTCCACCTCGAGACGCTCGCTCGGCACTTCGAGGTCGTCGGCCCAGAGTACCTCACCGAGGCGCCCCCTCGGCGACTGGGTCGAGCGGTGCTGATCACCTTCGACGACGGCTACCGCGACAACTACGAGAGCGCCTTTCCCGCCCTGCGCTCGCACGGCCTGCACGCCACCTTCTTCGTGGCCACCGGCTTCATCGATCGGCCACGGGCCCCATGGTGGGACGAGGTCGCGTGGATGGTGCGCACCAGTCCGCGGAGCGAGCTCCCGGCCGGGGACTGGCTCGACCGCGGCATCGAGTTCGACGAGCCTGAGCGCGAGCGCGCTGTGGGGTCGCTGCTCGCGCTCTACAAGGGCATGGCCGGCGAGCGGGCGAACGAGTTCCTCGACTTCCTCGCCGAGGCCACGGGCAGCGGCCGGTGCCACGAGGCCGACGCGCACGACGCGTGGATGACGTGGGACATGGTCCGCGAGCTTCGGTCGGCCGGCATGTGGGTAGGCGCCCACACCGTCGATCACCCGGTACTCGCCCGCAGCTCCCGAGCTCGCCAGGAGGAGGAGATCGCCGGCTGCCGGGACCGACTCGCCGCCGAGCTCGGCGAGCGCCCCCGGTACTTCTCCTATCCCGTCGGGCTACCGGGCACCTTCGACAGCGAGACGCAGGCCCTGGTCCGCGACAGTGGCTTCGAGCTCGCCTTCGCCTTCTCCGGCGGGTACGTCAGGGACTCCGTGCAGGATCGCTACGCGGTGCCGCGCTCATCGGAGGGGCTCGAGGGTGGGCCAGACCGCTTCCACGCCATGGTCACGCTGCCCCAGGTCTTCGCGCGCTGGTGAGGACCACGCCTGCTAGCGCCGTGTCGGCGAGACGAGCTCGCGGCAGACCTCGGCCCAGCGCGCGCCGACCACGGGGGGGGAGTGGACCTCGCGCACGTAGCTTTGCACGTGACGCGCCAGTCGCGTCCGAGCGCGGCGTTCGGACCACAGCACTCGCGCGCCGCTGACGAACCGCTCCCAAGATCCGTTGGCGGCCACCCCGAGCCCTCGCGCCTCGATGCGCCCGTCGGGGTCGAAGTCGAGGGTTAGCGTCGGCACCCCCCGCGCCCAGGCCTCGAGGAAGACGTTCGGCATTCCCTCCAGCCTGGAGGTGCTCACCGTAGCCACGGCCCGGGCGACGAGCTCCGTGGCCGCCGCGTGCGGCCGGGCCTCCAGCATCTCCAGGTTCGGCAGCGCCTGCGCCCGCCGGCGAACCTCCGTGGCGAGCGTGGCGGGAGTCTCGTTGGTCTCGGTGGCGATCATCCAGAAACGCGCCTCCGGGAGGGCCTCGGCCAGGTCGAGGTAGCGCAGTGGCTGCTTGTAGTCGACGATTCGCCCCATCCACAGGAACGCGTGGGGCTCGCCGCGAGCCGGCTCCGCGGGCTCGGCGAAGCTGGGTATGGCCTGCACGCGCCGAAGGCGAGGAAACGCCCGCCTGGCCAGCTCGAGCTGCTCGGAGGTCTGGACCACGACGGCGTCCGCGGCGCGCAGGCCGAGACGGTAGGCCTCGAAGTCGAGGCCGCGCTCGAAGCGGGTGTCGAAGGTGAAGTCGAAGTTGTTGGCGCTCGAGAACACAAACTTGCGGCGGTGAGCCAGGCAGTAGAGGGCGATCACGCCGACCGCCGGGGATGCGCCACGGACCAGGTAGACACTCGCGTCCGCGGCCGCGAGCGCCCGCCAGGTGCGCCGCGTCTCGATCGCCTTGTCGAGCGTGCCCCGTCCTCCCGCGTCCTCCGCGCGGCCCAGCACGGTGATCTCCTCGGGGATGACGGGATCGCCCAGGGGGAACACGATGTGCGCCACGCGCAGCCCTTCGCGGGCGAGCCCCCGGGCGATGAAGGTGGTCTGGAGCTCGGCGCCTCCGGGCGCTCGCCGCGTGCGGTCGTAAAGCCCCGCTGCCAGCGGCGTGTACAGAGCAACGTCGTGCCGTCTCACGGGCGGAAGAACCCGGACGGCTGGGCTGACGCGGTCGTCACGCTCAGGGTGGGTGGCGTGGGGACCTCGGGGTCGACGTAGGAGCGCATCCACAGCTCGAACTGGATGAGCGCCCAGAGCCTCTCGGCGTTGTCCTCGCTGCCCTGAAGGTGTCGATCGATCAGCTCTCGAACCCGCTCCTGGCGGAACATCCCACGGTCGGTCGTGCGGGGGTCGAGCAGCACCTCTTCGGGTAGACGTCGTAGCGCGCCGCGAAACCACGACGCAAGCGGCACGCCGAAGCCCATCTTCGGTCGGTCGAGGATGTGGTCGGGAAGCCACGGCCGCAGCGCGTCCTTGAACACGCGCTTCGTGCGAGAGCCGTCCAGCTTCGAGGATGCCGGGAGGCTCGCGGCCATCTCCATGAACCTGTGGTCGAGCAACGGGGAGCGGACCTCGAGCGAGTGGGCCATGGTGGCGATGTCGACCTTGACCAGAAGGGCTCCGGCCAGGTAGGTCTGCACGTCGACGTCGAGGTAGCGCTCCACCGAGGTCTCGGCGTCGGAGCCCAGGTAGGCGTCGCGAAGGACAGATGCGGCGGGGCGCTCCGGGTCCCGGTCGATCGACTCGCGGAGGTCCGGGGTGTAGAGCTCCGAGCGCTCCGGCCCGAGGAAGAGCGAGTTGGTGACTATTCGCTCGTACGGCTCCGTCGCGAGCGCCTTGAGCAGCCATCGCAGGCGCCGTGCCGAGCCCAGTCGCTTAGGAAGGCCGCTGCGGTCGAGGGCTCTTGCCCCCAGCCGGGCGGCGGAGTCGGGAATCCAGTCGAGTCGTCGGACGACCTCGTAGGCGTGGTAGCGCTCGTAGCCGGCGAAGTTCTCATCCCCGCCGTCCCCGTTGAGCGCCACCGTGACGTGACGGCGCGTCATCTCGGCCAGATAGAGGCTCGGGATGGCCGACGGGTCGGCGAACGGCTCGCCGTACTGCCATACGAGCGTCGGGAGCACGTCGAGGGCCTTGGCCTCCACGCGGAGCTCCTCGTGATCGGTGTCGAGCAGCCGCGACACCTCGCGCGCCTGGTCGGTCTCGTCGTACGCGCCGACGTCGAAGCCGATCGAGAAGGTCTTGACGCGCGCGCTCGACTCCCTGACCATGGCGGCGACGACGGCGCTCGAGTCGACGCCTCCCGACAGGAAGGCGCCCAGGGGGACATCGCTTCGAAGCCGCAGGCGCGTGGCCTCGAGCAGCTCTCGACGGATCGACTCCTGCATCTCCGCTTCGCTTCTGCGTCCGTCGCCCGAGCGGTAGGACAGACGCCAGTACCGACGCGTGCGAAACGATCCGTCGCGCCACGTCAGCGTGTGCGCGGGCGGCAGCTTCCTGAGCGCCCGAAAGGCGCTGAGAGGATCGGGCACGTAGCCGAGGCGCAGGAAGCAGTCCACCGCGCCCAGGTCCACCTCGCGCGGGACCGCCCGATCCTGCAGGATCGACTTCGGCTCCGAGCCGAACCAGAGCGAGCCGTCTCGCTGGGCGTAGAAGAGAGGCTTCTTCCCGACCCGATCCCGGGCGAGGAGCAGCTGACGGCGCGAGCGGTCCCAGAGGGCGAAGGCGAACATGCCTCGGAGGTGCTCGACGCATGCCTCTCCGTGGTCCTCGTAGAGGTGCACGATCGTCTCGGTGTCGGTCTCGGTGCCGAAGCGGTGGCCACGCCGTTCGAGGGAGTGCCGAAGCTCGCGGTAGTTGTAGATCTCCCCGTTGAGGACGACGACCACCGAGCCGTCCTCGTTGTAGATCGGCTGATCACCGGTCGAGAGGTCGATGATCGCGAGGCGCTGGATCCCGAGCCCGACGCCCCCGTCCACGAACGCCCCACGCGAGTCGGGCCCACGGTGCTCGATGACCTCGCACATCCGGTCTAGTAGCAGCGGGTCGACGGGCGCGCCGGTCGACACCTTGCCGGCAATTCCGCACACGTCTGATTCAGAGTAGTCGCGGGCGTGGACGAGGGCCGCCGCACGGCCGCTCAGCGGCCGAGCACCGCCTCGTAGACGCGTCGCGTCTCCTCCGCCCAGCGGACGGGCGAGAACGCGCGCTCGAACCGCTCGAGCCCGGCCTGTCCGAGCCTGTGTCGTAGCGCGGCGTGCTCCAGCGCCGCGGCGAGAGTCTCGGCGACCCGCTCGGCCTGGGGCGGGGGCGCGACCAGTAGCCCCGTGACCCCGTCCTCGACGATCTCCGCGACTCCTCCGACGGCGGTCGCCACCACGGGCACGCTCGCCGCCATGGCCTCTATCAGGGCCGTGGGGAAGGCGTCGGTGTACGAGGGGGCCAACACGACGTCGCAGGCGTCGAGGACGGCCATGACGTCGTCGCGATAACCGGTGCGTACGGCTCGGGGGCCGAGCGGGGCCAGCGCCCGATCGACGCTCGCTCGGTGATCGCCGTCGCCGACCACGACGAGCCGCAACGCCGGGAAGCGACCGGCGAGCTGGAGGCACGCCGCGGCGGCGACCTCGTGGCCCTTCTCGGGTCGCAGGGCGGCGACCACGGCCACGACGAGACCGTCCGGCTCCAGACCCAGCTCGGCTCGAACGGTCCGTCCGGCACCGGGCTCCGCCCGCCCGGTGATCCCGTTGTGGACCGTCACGACGCGCTCGGATACGTCCCTTCCCGTAGCCAGGTAGCTCGTCCGTGCGCTCTCGGAGACGGCGATGACCCGGCGGGCGCAACGCCGCCGGACCACGGCGGCGAGCCGACTGCGAGCTCCCGCACGTCCCCTCGTTGGCCACTCGGCGGCGTGCAGCGTCGAGACCGCAGGAATTCGAAGCGATCGGGCGGCCAGGCCCCCGACGAGATCCGCGTACTCGAGGTGGGTGTGGACGAGGTCCGGTCCGATGCCCGCGATGTGGTGGCGCACCCGCGGAAGGGCAGATGGATCCTTGAGGCTCCCCAGCGGGACGAGCTGGGGCTCGACTCCCGCTGCTCGCAGGCGCATGGCGGCCGGACTGCCTTCATCCCCGCTCAGGTATCCAACCGACAGCTCGACCCCCGCAGCACGAGCGACCGGAGCGAACTCCGCGAGGAGCATCTCGGCCCCTCCCACGGTCAGCGAGTCGATGAGGGCGTGCACACGGATGCCGTCCTCCACGCTCATGTCGTGATCCGACCGGTACGCTGCCCGCGTTGACCGCAGCGGCATCCCACGAGGCGGGCCTCCGCCCGGCGAGCGGCCCGGTGCGAGTCGCCTACCTGGTCTCCCGCTTTCCACACGTCTCCGAGACGTTCATCGTGCGAGAGCTCGACGCCGTCGACAGGCGCGGCGGGATCGAGCTCGAGCTGCTGTCCCTCTTCCCTCCGGTCGACCCGACGGTGCATCCGGCCGCACGTCGGTGGGTGGCGCGCCTGCGACGGGTGCGTCCGGTGGAAGCTCTGGCCGGCATCGTATGGTGGCTTCGAAGGCGACCACGACGCCTGCTCGGCTCTACGGCGAGGGCGGTCTGGGGCGCTCGCGGGCACCCGGGTGTCCTGGTGCGCTCGATCGCCACGGTGCCGCTCGCGGCCGCGCACGCGCGTACCCTCCAGAGGCTCGGCGTCGACCACGTCCATGCCCACTGGGCCACCTACCCAGCCCTCGCGGCATGGCTCTGTGAGCGGCTCACCGGCGTCACCTACTCGTTCACGGCGCACGCGCACGACCTCTACCTCAATCAGGCCTTCCTCGCGGCGAAGGCCGCCGATGCGCGCTTCGTCGTGACGATCTCGGAGTACAACCGCCGCTTTCTCGAGCCCTACGGCGGGGGGAGCAAGACGCCCGTCGAGGTGGTTCACTGCGGCATCGACCCGGCTAACTACCACTTCCGACG
>Ga0136615_10001205_pt1 | contig 12354 bp, 7 predicted proteins | sample AntDrymUQ2882206_2_FD_106647 | JGI IMG/M metagenome (GOLD analysis project Ga0136615, IMG submission 106647) | Polar desert sand microbial communities from Dry Valleys, Antarctica - metaG UQ288 (22.06) | ecosystem: Environmental > Terrestrial > Soil > Desert | place: Antarctica: Dry Valley...
GAAAGGAACCGAAATCAACGTTGCCGAATAAACTCGATCAGCTTAAATCGAAAGTCCGCGACTTCACGGAGCGGCGTTTATTCCCGCGGCTCGAAGCGGCGTGTGAAGTGCGCGTGCCGGTGGGCGTCTCTGTCCCGAACGAAAACCTCAACCCGGAGGCTGAACATTACCCGGAGCCAATTATGGGACACACCCGCAATCTGAGCCAATCAGGGATGTCGATCATCCTGCCATCAGTTCAACTCGGCGACGACCGGGTTGACGAAAGAGACTATCCGCTCCGCCTCGTCCTCAGCCTCCCGCAAGGCATCATCATCGTCCATGCCCGCACCGTGCGCTCGGAGTTGAGCGATCAACCGAGCGGTGAGCGTAAGTTTCTCCTCGGCGTCGCGATCACGAAAATGAGCGACCGCGACCGCACCAGCTACAATGCCTTTTTACACTCGCTGTCTTAATGGCGGATTGAAAGACAATTGCTTTTTTAATCCGCAATTCATTCAGTCTCGCTCTCTCCCGCTTCGCCTGCGTTGTTGACCCACACAGTCTTGATGTTGACAAATTCGCGAATACCAAACGCGCTCAACTCGCGCCCGTAACCGGAGCGTTTGACGCCGCCGAAGGGCAAGCGCGGGTCAGACGCGACCATGCCGTTGATGAAGACCGCACCGGCCTCTAACTCGTCGATGAAGCGCGCCTGCTCGCCCGCGTCGCGCGTCCACGCGCTCGCGCCGAGGCCGAACGTCGTGTCGTTTGCAATTCGGATCGCGGCCTCGGGATTTTCCGCGCGGAACAAAAGCGCGACGGGACCAAACACTTCTTCGCGGTAGGCCGAAGCAGCAACCGGAATGTCGGCCAGCACAGTCGGCGCGTAGAAATTGCCGGAGCGCGCGAGCCTGTGTCCGCCCGTCAAGAGCCGCGCCCCGGCGGCGACTGATTGCTCGACTTGTTGATGAACATCTTCGAGAATCTGTTCAGTTGCGAGCGGCCCCATCTCGGTCTGTTCGTCCAGCGGATCGCCGACAACCAAGGCTTCCATCTTCTTCGCAAACTCCCGCTCGAACTCTTCGTAAATATCCGCCGCCACGATGAACCGTTTGGCCGCGATGCAGGACTGGCCGTTGTTAATTGTCCGCGCCTTGACGCCGATACGCACGGCCTCTTTTAAGTCTGCGCTCGGCATGACGATGAACGGATCGCTGCCGCCAAGCTCAAGCACCGTCTTCTTGATCTCTTTCCCTGCGACGCTCGCCACATCGCTGCCCGCCGCTTCGCTGCCCGTCAACGTCGCGGCGGCCACTCTTTCATCTTCCAAGACCCGCCGCACCTGCCGCGATTCGATCTGCAAAGTTTGAAATGCGCCTGCGGGAAAGTCAGCGCGCCGGAGAATATCTGCAATCGCCAGCGCGCATTGCGGCACATTCGAGGCGTGCTTGAGCAGCCCCACGTTGCCCGCCATCAAAGCCGGCGCGGCGAAGCGAAAGACCTGCCAGAACGGAAAATTCCACGGCATGACGGCCAACACCGGCCCCAGCGGTTGATACCGAATGAAACTCCGCGTCGCATCCGTCCGCACTTCTTCGTCTGCCAAAAATCCTGCGGCCTCTTCCGCGTAGTAACGACAGGCCCACGCGCACTTCGCCGCCTCTTCCGCCGCCGCGCGGATGGGCTTGCCCATCTCCATCGTCATCAGCCGCGCGAACTCTCCCTTTTCATTTTCCAAAATCTCCGCCGCGCGCTTCATCCAACGCGCGCGATCAGCGAAAGACGTTCGACGATACGATTTGAAAGTGTCATGAGCAATTTGCAGTTTCTCATCGATCTCCGCTTCATCGAGCGGAGCAAACTCACGTAGCTTTTCGCCCGTCGCCGGATTGATAGATGCGATTGCCATAACGAATAATTCGACTCCTCTTCATTCAATGCCAGTTCAATAGGGTCAATGGTTCGCATCGGCCTCATTGTTCGCGACGGCCCCAGAGCATTTGAGAACGCTGCGAACGGGGACGGGCCGGCACTGGGGCGTGAGCTTGAGATCGCCGAATTGGTGCGCTTCATTAAACGCAAAGGCATTCGGAATGTGGTGTGGGTGACCGCCGACGTACATTACGCTGCCGCCCATCACTACGACCCAGCGAGGGCGCGGTTCACCGATTTTCACCCGTTCTGGGAATTCGTCGCCGGGCCGCTCAACGCAGGCACGTTCGGCCCTAACGAACTCGATAACACTTTCGGGCCGCGAGTGGAATTTACCAGCGTGCTGCCGGGGATGAAGCCGAACCGCCCGCCGAGCGATGGGAATCAGGCGAGGGGGCGTGACTGAAAATATCCCTGACTGCTCAGAAGTGCTTCTCCCTGCGTGGGCGGTGACTTGATGTAAGAGCCGTCCGGCTGGAGTTGCCGCGCCTTCACATTGTCGCGCAGATAGATGTCTAAAATCTTCTCTTTCAACGTCCGCTTAAGCTGCGGGTCGTCAATCGGCGCGACAACTTCGACGCGCCGGTCGAGGTTGCGCGACATCCAGTCGGCGCTGCCGATGTACAACTCCTCTTCGTCGCCGTTGGCAAAATAGAAAGCGCGGCTGTGTTCGAGGAAGCGCCCGACGATGCTCCGCACCGTGATCGTCTCGGACAAGCTCTCGACGCCGGGCCGCAGCATACACGTCCCGCGCACGATTAAGTCGATCTGGACTCCCGCCTGCGACGCCTCGTACAGCGCGCGGATGATGTCGATGTCAGTCAGGCTGTTGATCTTGGCGATGATGTGCGCCCGGCGTCCCTTCTTCTGGTGCGCCGCCTCGCGGTTGATGAGTTCGATCATGCGCTCACGTAGATTAACCGGCGCGACCAGCAGGCGGCGATATTTCGATTGGAGCGAGCAGCCCGTCAAGAAGTTGAACAGTTCGGTGGCGTCGGCACCGAACTTTTTGTTGGCGGTGAAGAGGCCGAAGTCTGTGTAGATGCGCGAGGTCGTCGGATTGTAGTTGCCGGTGGCGATATGGACGTAGCGCCGGAGGCGTCCTTTCTCACGGCGCACGACGAGCGCCAGCTTGCAGTGCGTCTTGAGTCCGAGCAGACCATAGACGACGTGGACGCCTTCGCGCTCGAGCCGTCGCGCCCACTCGATGTTGTTCTCTTCGTCGAAGCGGGCTTTGAGTTCGACGATGACGGCCACCTGCTTGCCTTGCGCGCTCGCCTCCATCAGCGCCTGCACGATGGGCGAGCGCTGGCCCGCGCGGTAGAGGCACATCTTGATCGCCAGCACGTCGGGGTCGCGGGCCGCCGCGTTGATGAAATCCGTGACGGTCGTGTAAGACGTGTAAGGGTGATGCAGCAGGATGTCTTGTTGCCTGATTGCCTCGAAGATCGACTTGCCATTCTTGATCGGCGCGGGGACCAAAGTTGGCAACGGCCGGTCCTTCAACTCCGGCCTGTCGAACTGATAAAGCGTCATCAGATCGGGAATGTCCATCGGCCCGTCGATGACGTAAACATCCTCCTCGGTTAGTTCCAGCGCGTCCGCCAAATACCGCCGCATCTCGGCGGGCATACTCGGGGTGACTTCGAGGCGCACGGCGGCCCCAAAGCGCCGCCGCCGCAGTTGCTCCTGTATCACGCGCAGCAGGTCGTTAGCCTCGTCCTCACGAATTTCGATGTCCGCATCGCGCGTGACGCGAAAGAGGTAAGCCTTGCCGGCGCGCCGGCCCGGAAACAGGGTGTCGGCGTTGGCGGCGATCAACTCTCCGAGAAAAGTAAACTCTGTTCCTGAATCGCCGACCGGCACGAGGCGCGGGACGACGGGCGGAATCTTCAGCCGGACGAAGCGCGCCTCATTGACCATCGCCGGGGGAAACTTATCTCCGGGATCATCCGCCGGCTCGATCATCAGACCGAGGTTGAGACTGCGGTTAGAGATGTAGGGAAACGGATGACTCGAATCCACGGCCTGCGGCGTCAGGACGGGAAAGACGTTCTCCATGAAGAATTCGTCGAGCGCTTGTCGCTCGTCTTTCGCCAACTCTTTGTAAGGCGTGATGCGAATGCCTTCCGCCTTGAGCTTCGGCAGCACGTCTTCTCTGAGGCAGTTCATCTGCTCCGCAACCATCGGCTTGAGCCGCGCGCTGATCTCCCGCAACTGCTCCGCCGGCGTCAGGCCGTCGGGTGACAGGTCGGGAGTCTCATCTTCCAACTGCTCTTTCAATCCCGACACGCGGATCATGAAAAACTCGTCGAGGTTGGACGAGAAGATCGAAAGGAACTTCAAACGCTCCAAGAGCGGCTGCGTCGTGTCGAGCGCCTCTTCAAGAACGCGGCGGTTGAACTCAAGCCAGCTCAACTCGCGGTTGAACAACAAGCGCTTTTGGTGCAGCAGCGAAGACGGCAGCGCCACTGTCGAGTTAGCGCTTGGTTGCTCATCCAATAGATTTTTTTCAGCCGCTTTAGCCATTTGTCTGCTGTCCCATTCGAGGATTTCTGCCCAGCCACGTGCGCGCCTCTCGCGCCGGCTTAGACTTCTTGCAGATCAAGATACGTCCGACGCAGCTCTTCTGACAAACGGCAGCAACGGTCTGGGAGAAAGTTTGGCGCGGCGGCGCGAGCGCGCTTCGACGGAGAGATGTCGCACAGTTGCGTAGAACGCCAGCATGACCGGCAGCCGGTCTTTCATCTCGCCTGAATCTTCACTCTGCAGCAGAGCCGAGACGGCCTCGCTCATTAATTCGCTGACCACAGACATGACATCAAAACCTCATTCAAGACGAGCGCCTCGTCTGACAATGTCCGCCCGTTCTAATTTCCATTGTGGCGGAGATGCTACTCCAAACGATCCCACGTCGGGGCCGTCGCGCTACCTGCCTGACCGCCGCGGCCATTGAGCGGTTGGTATTTCTGCGGTGTGCGACAAAGTAGCATGTGCCGCTCAAACCCGTGAAGAACACCTCGCTCGATCCGCCATCCGCGCGCAGAGATTCAACAGAGATTTCAGCCGCAATTCACTTCGAGGTGAATGAGTGGTGTGCGTTCGCACGACGCTGCTTTTAGTATCTGAGCGTTAGCGCCGCACCAACGCCCAGACCTTGCTCCTGCCGTTCGCGCTGGCGGCGGTGAAGATTTAATCCTGATGAAAACAAACGATAGCCTTCCTGTAACGTCCGGCGAGTAGGCTCTTCTTTCTTCAGCTAACTGCATTGCCCTTTGGTGACGTTAGACAATCGTCTCCGGAGGCTTGGGCCGCATACTTTTCAACCGACGACACAGGAGCATCTGCCCCCATGAAGACACAGAATGTTGTTCGCCGCGCCTTTACCTTTCTGACATTTGCCACTCTGATGATCTGCCCGGCGCGCATGGCGCTGGCGCAGGTTGATACCGCCTCTCTGACGGGACAAGTGTCGGACGCGAACGGCGCGGCCATCGCGGGAGCGCGCGCCGTGGCGACGAATCAAGCGACGGGCATTGCTGTTGAGGCTGCCACAGGCGAGGACGGTTACTACACGCTCGCTAATTTGCGTCCCGGACTCTACGCCATCGCAGTCGAGCAGGCCGGCTTCAAACGCGAGACGCGCCCTGATGTGCGGCTCTCGGTCGGGCAGCGCGCTCGCTTAGATTTCACGATGACGGTCGGGGAAGTGGGCGAAGTCGTGACCGTCACCGACGAGACGCTGGCCTTGCAGCGCGAAGACGCTTCGCTCGGTAACGTCGTGGACAACCGGCGCATCACGACGCTACCGCTGTTGCAGCGTTCGTGGGACGATCTGCTGCCGCAGGTCGCGGGGACGCAGGGTGATCCGTACACGGAACAGTCGGGCGGGACGGCTTCGGGCCGCACCGGCGGAATCAACATTCACGGCGTCCGCTCGTTGATGAATAACTTCATCCTCGACGGTCAAGACAACAACTCGATCTCGACGAACGTGCAGGAACTCTCCACGCAGGTCTCGCGCCCCAGCGTGGACGCCATCGGCGAGTTCAAAGTCATCACCTCGCAGTATTCAGCCGACACGGGCCGCGCGTCGGGGGGCGTCGTCAGCGTCACGACCAAGTCGGGCACGAACGAGTTTCACGGCGTCCTCTACGAATACCACCGTAACAAGGTTTTCGACGCCAACGACTTCTTCTCGAACCGCTTGGGTCGCCAGAAGCCCCAGCGCATTCAGAATCAGTTCGGTGGCAACGTCGGGGGACCAATCTGGCGCAACCGTGCGTTTTTCTTTGCCGACTACGAAGGGACGCGCATTCGTCAGGGCGTCCTCCGCATCGCCACTGTGCCGCTCGACGCGGAGAAGGCAGGGAATTTCTCCGGGTTGCTGCGAAACGATCTCGTCATGTTCAGCGGCCAGCCCGTGCCGCTTCTGAATGCGGACGGAACGCCTTCAGGCCAGTTCGTGCGCGCCGGGCAACTCTTCGATCCGCGCACGCAAACTCCCAACCCGCGCTTCAACTCCGCGCAGCCGGCGTCGCCTTTGAACCCGCGCTTTATCCGCCAGCCCTTCGCCGGCAACGTCATTTCCAACATTGACCCAATCGCCGCGCGGCTCGCCGCCCTCTATCCTTCGCCAACGCTCGGCGGCGTGCGCGCGAACAACTTTGCACGCACGCCGAACCTGAGCGACGATCAGGATCGCTTCACCACCCGCATCGACTACCAGATCAATTCTACCGAAGACATCTTCGGACGTTATGCTTATATTAAGCGAGACCGCTTCGTACCCGGTTTCTTCGGCGGCATCGCCGACGGCACGGACACCTCAGCTTGGGGCCAAAATGACATCAAGAGCCACTCGCTGACCGTCGGCTGGAACAGTGTCCTCTCGCCGGTCGTCGTCAACCAGTTCCGCTTCGGCTATTCGCGCGCCGACGCCGACGCCGTGCAGGAGCCTTTCGGTCAAGGTTCGTCGAGCGACTTCATTAGCGGCGTTCCCGACGAGGCGACTGTGCAGGGCGGACTGCCGGGCATCCTCGTCTCCGGCTTCAGCCCGCGCTTAGGATCGCCAGACTTCCTGCCGAAGTTTCAACGCTCGCAGCAGTTTCAGTTCACGGATACGCTGACGTGGACGCGCAACGCGCACACCTTCCGCTTCGGCGCGGACGTGATGGCTCCGCTCAAGCTCGACTATCTCGACATTCCGAACACGCGCGGTCGCGTCTCTTTCGACGGCAGTTACACGCAGTTTGCCGGGGGACTTGCCGGCACGGGAGCGCCGCTCGCCGATTTCCTTGTCGGCACGGCGCGCAACGCGGCGCTCTCGAATCTTCTCGTCGTCAACCAACGCCGACACATGTACGCCTTCTTCGCGCAGGACGATTGGAAAATCAGCCCGCGCCTGACCTTGAACGTCGGACTGCGCTACGACTTCGGCTCGCCCGCTTACGAGGAGAACAATCAATTAGCGAACTTCGCCCCCGCTGCGGCGCTCGCGGCGCGGACGCTCGCCGAAGCCTTCGCGTCGCTGCGCCTCGCCGGCGACGGTAGTCTCGTGGACCGCACGCTCGTGCGCCCGGACCGCACGAATTTCGCGCCGCGCCTCGGCTTCGCTTACTCACTGACTGATGACACAGTACTGCGCGGCGGCTACGGACTGTACTACAACTTGATCGACCGCATCGGCTCGGAAGATCAGCTCTCGCTCAACCCGCCGTTCCTCGTTAACTTCAACTTCACGAGCGACACGATCAACCCGGCTCTTAACCTCGGTACGGGCTTCGCGTCGAACACATTGGATTCTTCGAGGGTGGACTTACAACGCATCCAACTGCGCGCCGCCAACGCGGAAGCCAGCACACCCTACATCCAACAGTGGAGCCTCAGCCTCCAGCGCGAGTTGTGGCGCGACTGGCTGGCGGAAGTGTCCTACGTCGGAACCAAAGGCACGCACTTAATGACGCTGCGCGATCTGAACCAGCCTCTGCCCGGCCCGAAGCCGGCGGCCATCAACAGTCCCGACCCGGCAATTTCGATCCCCGCGCGCGCCCTGTTCTTTCCCTACCCGGCCTTCGGTCTCGTCGAGTACCGCGACGACAACGGCATCTCGAACTATCATTCGATGGAGACGACGCTCGACAAACGTTTCGCGCGCGGTTGGACTTTACGCGCCGTCTATACGCTCTCGAAGTCACTCGATAATTCGTTCGAGCATCTGACCGGCGGCGGCTCGAATTCGTTCCCGCAGAACGCGCGCGATTACAACGATTGGTACGGCCCTTCGGATTTCGACGTGCGTCACCGCTTCGTCGTCAACGGCATTTGGGAACTGCCCTTCGGTCGCGGGCGTACGTACCTACGCGAAGGATTAGGTGCGGCCATCCTCGGCGGCTGGGAACTGACGGGCAGCTTTAACGCGCGCTCCGGGCGACCGTTCACGGTGACTCAATCCGGCGACCCGCTCTCGCTCGGTTCGCTCTCGACCACACTGCCCGATCTCATCGGCGACCCGCGCGCGGACGACCAGACGATTGACCGCTGGTTCAACCCTTCGGCCTTCCGCCCGCTCACCTCGACGACGAGCCGCTTTGGCACGCAGGGCCGGAACATTTTACGAGGCCCAAATTTCCACTCGCTCGACGTGAGTATCCACCGCCGCTTCGCGCTCGGCTCGAATGAGGCGCGCTACCTCGACTTCCGCTGGGAAGTCTTCAACGCCCTCAACCGCGCGAACTTCGGTTTGCCGAACCGCACCATCAACAGCTCGAACGTCGGCACGATCACGACGCTCGCCGGCGATCCGCGCGTCATGCAGTTCGCGCTGCGACTGAATTTCTGAGGACAAAAGTTGGTGTGCCTGTTTGGGCTGGCGCTGATGACGATGGGTTGACGACAAGCAAACGTGATGACACTCGAAGGCCCAACGCATACTGCCCACAAACTCTTCGCCGTTATTTTCCTCTTTGCCGCCTGCACGTTGTTCACTTCCGGCGCGCCCATTCTCCGAAGGGGCCAATCACGCGCCCAGCCGAACACCATCACCCGTCAATTGCGCGTCGCCGCGCCGCAGCCGGGCGAGAGCCGCTATGCCTACGTCCCGTTCACAGTGCCTGCCGGCGCGTCGCGCGTCAGTGTCAGCTACGAGTACGACCGAGCCGGCGGAGCAAATACCATTGACCTCGGCCTCTTCGACGGGCGCTTTTCCGGGCGCGACGATGACGGACGCGGCTTCCGCGGCTGGAGCGGCGGCCGGCGCGCCACAATCTTTGTAGCCCGCCATGAGGCCACGCCCGGTTACATTCCCGGTGAGCTTCCCGCCGGGACGTGGCACGTCATTCTCGGACTCTACCGCGTAGCTCCGCAGGGTGTTGACGTTTCTTTCACCTTCACTGTCGAGACCAATCCTGATGCACCGACGAATATTCCCGATGCGCCGCGCATTTTATCTGCGCCCCCACCTTCAGGCAGAGCATTCTCGAAATTATTGGAACTCGCGCCGGGTCAGCCATCACCCGCTCGCCCCGCACAACGCCAATGGTTTCGCGGCGACCTTCATGCACACACGCTGCACAGCGACGGCGACTGGACGGTCGCGCAACTCGCCTGCGCCGCGCGCCAAGCAGGTCTCGACTTTATCAGCATCACCCGATCACAACACTCTGAGTCATCACGCGGACATCGCACGCCTCCCGTCTGACGGCGCGCTCGTCCTGCGCGGGGAGGAAGTGACGACCTACGGCGGACATGTAAACGCTTGGGGGCTGCCGGCGAACACGTTGATAGATTTCCGCGTGCAGCCCGGCGACGGAGCGCAGATGTCAAAGGTAGTCGGGAAGATTCACGGCTTCGGGGCGCTCGCGTCAATCAATCATCCGTTCGCCCTCTGCGGCGGGTGCAGTTGGAGTTACGACCGCGCGGCGCGCAGCTTCGACTCCATCGAGGTCTGGAACGGCGCGTGGGACCAGACAGACGAGCGCGCCCTGCAATGGTGGGATGAACTGCTGCGCGGCGGACGACGCATCACCGCTATCGGATCGAGCGACACGCACCGCCCTGCCAACCCGCTCGGCCATCCGACCACACACGTCTTCGCCTCTGACGTTTCACGAGAAGAGCCGTTACTGCAAGCCATCCGCGAAGGGCGAGTCATCGTCACGAGCGAGCCGGCGCGCCCTATGATCAGCTTTACGGTTGAAGCCGTGCAGGGCAAAGCCCGCATCCGCCACAACGTCGGTGAAGAATTAGCTTTGAACACTGCCGGTCTGATTCGCTTCCGTATCGCTGCTCAGAGTGCGCCCGATGGAGCGATTGCCGCGCTCATCTCTCAGAGCGGGGAGCTGCGTCGCTTCGTCCTCCGCCCCAACCGTGAAGAAGTGAGCTTTGAACATCACATTCAGACGAGCGCATATTTTCGCGTCGAGGTGCGCGACCGCACAGGCGGGATGCTCGCCTTCACCAATCCCATCTATGTCTCTATCAAACCACTGCGCTCAAGCACAACCGGCCGCGCCGCCGCACGCACGGCAGGCCGTTAGATTTTATATCTTAGCCATCCTGCCGCCGCGACTTCTGACTGTTTTGGTTTTCTGCTGCGCCTTACTCGTCGTGCCTGACGCGCGGAGCGAGGCACGCGCGTCTTCGTCGCGGCAGACGGAGCCGCTGGCCTGCGAGACTTTCAGCCTGAGCGAAGAAGCAGAGGTCGGCCTCGAAATCGAGGCGCGCTCGCCGGGCGCGTCGTGGAAGATCAAAGGAGCGGAAGCGGCGGCGTTGCGGATCGCAGTGGACGGCGAGTACCGGCAGGACTTGCTGATGTGGGCCGGTGACGAACCGTTCACTTATCGCGTCCTGTTAGGACGAATGCCGCAGGGGAATCACACCGTCTCCGTCACGCTCGACAGGGCGCGCTCCGCCGCGGGCGCGCAACGCGCTGAAGTGTCACGGCTCAAAACAATTCCGTTTTACCCGACGCGCAATGCGGACGGCTCTCCTGCGGCTGACGCGCTGGCGATCTCTTACGCCCCTGTCCTCTACGCGCGGGCTAATTCCATCGACCGCTTCACGGACGTGCCTTTGCTGATGTATTACCAGCTTGAGCGCGGAGTTGAAGGAGACACGATCATCCGGTACACGGCGATCTTTTCGCATGAAGACGGTGGCACTCCGGCTGCCGCGTTGATGGCGCGTTGGGGACGGGCCACAGACATCGAGTGGGTTTATCAATTCCGTGTTCGCTCCGATGGCCGCGTCGTCGAAGAGATTTATCAAGGAGTTGAACACCAGACGAAAACTTTCGATGGGACGCGCGCTTTCGGACAACACCCGCTGCTCGCCGTCGCCTCGGACAACAACAACTTCTCCGCTCTCGCCTGCTCCGCCGTCCGCTTCGCCCCGCTTCCGTTCAAGGCCGACCTCTCCGCAGGGTCGCGCGAGACTGTGATGGACGCGCACCCGTGGACGTACCGCGTCATGGCGGAAGAGCTACAGCGCGAGCAGCGGCTTGCCGACTCGCCGACCGACCTCAACACGATCTCCGATCCGCGCCGCTATCTGTACATTGAAGCCTATGCCGAACAGGAAGGCACCGCCATCAGTTTCGACGTGGAGATTGCCGGCGACTCTCGGAAGTACCGCTCGGACGGAGGTGATGCGCGCCTCCGTATTGACCGCAGCGGATTCTTCCGTTCAGCCGTGCGACTCCCCGCCGGCGTCAGCCAGCATTCGCTCGCTGCCATCACCGTGCGCTGTCATCGAAACGATAAACTTGCTGACATGCACATTTGCCGAAGAGTCAAGTTTAGCCGCGTCTTCACGCTCGATCATGGTTACACGCCGCACCCGCTCAACTTGACCCAATCGGATTGGATAACGCTAAAAGCTGGAGATAGTATGTCAGTCAGATTCGCGCGGCCACGCTAAGTAGAGTTAAAAAAGTACAGGGCGTTTTTCTTTGCGGTCGTGCTTTGCGCCCTTGCGTCTTTGCGCGAAACTACCATTCGGCGAAAGCGCCCCATATTTTTCAACTCTCACTTAGGCATGCTCCTGCTCCGGGACGCTCAAGTGAGCGGGACTCAGCGCTTGTCTCTCACCATCGTCGCAGTGGCCTTCGCATTGCACGAAGCGATAGCCGACGCCGATCACCGTCTCGATGCACCCGGCGCACGCTCCGAGCGCCTGACGCACGCGCCGAATGTGGACGTCGAGCGTGCGCGTGTCGCCGTAATGATTTGGTCCCCAAACATGATCGAGCAGATGTTGGCGAGTGGCGACGCGGCCCGCGCTCGCGACCAACACCGAGAGGAGGGTGAATTCCTTACGTTTGAGTTTCACTGCGACGCCTTCGCACGCGACGCTCATGCTCGTAAAGTTGATGGACAAGCGCCCGTCTGTGTAATACTCATCCGCCTCATCAAAACGACGCAGAACGGCGCGAACCCGCGC
>Ga0136615_10001206_pt1 | contig 12343 bp, 9 predicted proteins | sample AntDrymUQ2882206_2_FD_106647 | JGI IMG/M metagenome (GOLD analysis project Ga0136615, IMG submission 106647) | Polar desert sand microbial communities from Dry Valleys, Antarctica - metaG UQ288 (22.06) | ecosystem: Environmental > Terrestrial > Soil > Desert | place: Antarctica: Dry Valley...
CGAGCGCCAGGATCGGATCGGCGGGCTCCTGCGCTACGGGGTGCCCGACTTCAAGCTCGACAAGGGCGTCGTGCAGCGGCGCGTCGACGTCCTCGCCGAGGAGGGTGTCGAGATGGTGACCGGTGTCGAGGTCGGGCGCGACGTCGACGCGGGCGAGCTGCTCGAGCGCTTCGACGCGCTCGTGGTCTCCACCGGCTCGACCGTCCCGCGCGACCTGCCCGTGCCGGGCCGCGAGCTCGAGGGGGTGCACCTCGCGATGGAGTATCTCGAGCAGCGCAACCGCTTCGTGGCCGGCGACCCGGCGCCCGAGCGGCCGATCTCGGCGGCCGGTCGCCACGTCGTCATCATCGGCGGTGGCGACACCGGCGCGGACTGCCTGGGCAACTCCCACCGCGAGCTGCCCGCGAGCGTGACCCAGATCGAGTTGCTCGCCGAGCCTCCGCCCGAGCGCCCCGACGACAAGACTCCGTGGCCGACGTGGCCGCTCATCCTGCGGACCTCGCCCGCGCACGAGGAGGGCGGGGACCGCCGCTTCGGCGCGATGACCACGGAGTTCGGCGGCGAGAACGGGCGCGTCGCGCGCCTGCACGGCCACGAGGTCAGCGGGCCGCCGGACTTCGCGAAGGTCGAAGGGTCTGACTTCGAGCTGCCCGCCGACCTCGTCCTGCTGGCCATGGGCTTCCTCCACCCTCAGCACGCTGGGCTCGTCGACCAGCTCGGCCTCGAGCGCGACCGGCGCGGCAACGTGCTCGCCAGTGAGGACGAGTGGGCGACGTCGGTTCCGGGCGTCTACGCCTGCGGGGACGCCAGGCGCGGCCAGTCGCTGATCGTGTGGGCGATCGCCGAGGGGCGCAGGTGCGCGGCGGCGGTGGATCGCTATCTCGCCGGGCTCGATGGTCGCCTCGAGGACGACGGCGAAGAGTCCGCGCGGGCGGCGGTCGCGGCGTAGCGCTCGCTCCACCCCCAATCCTGGTTGAGGACGGCGTACCCGAGCGAGGCGGGCGCTCTTCGGAGCCGTGACGACCGGCCGGCGCCGAGGAGGGCGCCGGCCGGTCTGGGCAAGACGTCTCGTCAGCTCGTCGGCGGTGTGTACTCGACGAGCAGGAAGGGCGCCTTCGCGCCGCTCGCGTAGTTCGCCGAGCGGAACTTCCTCCAGCTGAAGGTGTCGCGCCTGGCCTCGTCCTTCGGCTGAACGCGAACGCCGTAGTTGGGCACCGACTGATCGACCCACTTCTGGGCCAGGTCGGTGATCGAGAAGCCGACATAGTCGGCCGGGCACGCCGAGCTGTAGCCGTTGGCGTGCGAGGCGGAGCCATAGCGGGCCCCGACCACCGGCTGCTTGGCCCAGCTCGCCGAGTTTACGCCCCACGCGCGCGAGACGCGGTAGACCTCGGTGGTGCGGGGCCGGCACGACCACGACCAGTGGTTGTAGAGGTGCATGGCCGCGGAGGTCACGTGTGCGCCACGCGGAATCCCGCTCAGCCCGTTACCCGCGCTGTCGGCCCTCCCCGGGAAGCGAACGAGGCTCCGATGGAGGTTGCGACCGTTGTAGCTTCCAGACTTGAGCTCGGTGCTCCCGCCGTAGGTAGCACTCGGCCAGTCCGAGGAGACGTAGGTGTCTCCGTTGGTCATGAGGTCGGCGTACGCGAACGCGGGCTGGTCGGCCGCCCCGGGCTCGATCGTGACCGGTCCCTTGACCGATGCCATGAAGGCCGGGTCGGGGCGGAGCTCAAGCACCTGCTCCTCGCCCGCCTCGACGAGGCGGGTCGCGACCGTGGCCTGCTTGAGCGGCTCGTGAGAGCGCCGCCCGATCTGTGAGCCCCACATGCGCGCGGGGTTCGCGAGGGCCACCCGCTTGCCACGCCGGTCTATGAGCTCGACACGGTCATGCTCGGTGAGTCGCGCCCTCAGGCCCGAGAGCTTGAGGCCGAACCGCAGCACGAGCGGCTCCTTGGGGACTCGGTCGACCACGATGCGCTGCGTAAAACCCTTCGGAGCAGCGCTGAGGGCGATGTCGACGCCGGGCTCGACATCTCGGTAGAGCGCCTTCTGGCCGGCCAGAACCGGCGCCGGGAGCCGGTCGCCCTTCCAGCTGAGGTCGAGCGATCCGCGCTCGCCCTCGACCGAGGCGAGCGAGCGGTCGGCGCCGCCCGAGAAGGTCATCTCGGCCTCCGTCGTCCTCGGACGTACCTCACCTCCTGCCCTCGTGAGGCTCGTGTCGAGTGGACGCCAGTGCCCGCGCTTCTTCACGCGGACCGGACCGGCGTAGAGCTTGGCGCTGCGCCTTCCCGACGGATGGACGAAGACCGAGCTCCGGTCGGTGCGTAGTGAGAGCGCCTCGACGGGTTGGCCGAGGGCCTTGGCGCGCCGCGCCGCCCCGGCGACCGTAACGCGCTCGTCGAGGGTGGCCTCGTCGAGCGCGCTCGCCGAGGCGTCTGCGGGGGTCGGCCCGACGCCCGGCTCCTGCCCGACGGCGACGGACGAAGCGCCTCCGCCGGCAAGCCCAGCCACGGTGGCGACCGCAAGCGTGGCGACGGACAGGCGGCGCGCAGTGGATGTCACCCGCCGGCGGGTCAGTCTGGCGTTCATCGGTGATTCCTTTTCGGGTTGGGCGGTCATGGGGTTCATCTGGGCTCCTTTAGTTGAGGGTCAGCCTGCAGCACCGACCGTACGCCCGGGGAGCGCGCTCGGATAGGCCCCGTGGGGTTAGCTGTTGGCCACCCTCGCGGTTGGCTCTCCGGCCCCGGCTGCCTTCTGACCCCTGCACCCGACAAGCACTTGCGCCGGGTCCCTCCGGCGGAATACACCCGCGGTGGGAGCGCATGATGGCTCGCGACCTCCACACCGGGTCATCCTCCGAGCTCAAGGAGCGGCTGGAGGTCGAGCGCCGCGGCGAGCCGTTCGAAACGCGAGGCAGACCGGTTGCGGCCTGCCACTCGAGAAGCTACCGTCACCACGTGGCCTCGGCGATGAGGGATCCCTTTCACCGATCCGCCTCAGAGCTCAAAGAGGAGCTCGTGATGGAGCGGCGTGGGGTGGCCTTTATGGTCTACCGCGACGGTACGGGTCACCGAGAGCTCCGGGAGCTAGACCGAGACCGGTCTGGAGTCACGGTCGGACGAGGACAGGCCAGCGGCATCGCCCTTCCTTGGGATGACCAAGCGTCTCGGGTACACGCCGAGCTTCAACTGCTCGACGAGGCTTGGATCTTGATCGACGAGGGCCTTTCCCGTAACGGTTCCTACGTCAACGGAGAGCGCGTCGTAGGCCGCCGCCGTCTAAACGACGGGGACACGGTGCTCATAGGCGAGACATTGCTCATCTATCGCAACCCGACCGAGGCGGGTGAGTCGACGGCGGTTCCAAGCAAGGCGGCAGAGCTCCGTCGCTTGTCGGACACACAGCGACGAGTACTCATCGCCTTAGCCCGGCCCTACAAGGATCCAACAGGGTTCTCCACGCCCGCGACGAACAAAGAGATCGCTAATGAGCTCTTCCTGAGCGTGGAAGCGATCAAGGCCCATCTTCGTGTGCTCTTCACCAAGTTCGGCGTCGATGACCTTCCGCCAAACGAGAAGCGAACCGCACTAGCTGGAAATGCGCTCACGACAGGGGCGATCAGCTTCCGGGAGCTCTGAGGCCGTCTCGAGCCCCTCGCCTCTACGGCCGTATCCGCACAACCGTCTCGCCCTGGAAGTTCCCGACCCAGATCGTATCGGCCCCCACTGCCAAGCTGGACGGGGCATTTCCGACGTGCAGCGGCCCACTGACCTTCCGGGTCGCAGGATCGATGCGCATTACCGCATCGGCGTCTTGGTTGGCCACCCACACGCCACTGCGGCCGACAGCGACGTCATCGGGCCGTTCGCCGACCGCAATCGGGCGACCCGAGACTCGGCTGGTACTCGGGTCCACACGCGTCACGGTGTCTGTCTTGATGTTCGCGACCCACACCGCCCCCGCGCCCGTCGCGAGGCTCTCTGGTGCCTCGCCGACTGGGATGGGGGGGCCACTCACATCGTTGGTTCTGGGACTCACCCGACTTAGCGTGTCCTCCTCCACGTTGGCAGCCCATACGGCTCCGAAGCCCGCCGCCACGTCGACCGGCCCGTCACCTACCCGGACGGTGGCGACGCGCTCGCCGGTTCGGGCATCCACGCGCGTGAGCGTGTCGTCCTCGTAGTTGGCCGTCCAAGCAGCCCCGTCGGCGATGACGACGTCGGCTGGACCCCTTCCCACCCGGATCGGCTGCCCCACGACCTGCATTGATCGAGGATCGATGCGAGTGAGCGTGTCCCCACGGAAGTCGACTGCCCATATGAGACCCTCACCGACTGCCACGCCATAGGGCTCCCTTCCAGCTGGGGCGCTTCCAGTGACGCGACCCGTCTGCGGATCTATGCGCTCGACCGAGTCGTCACCCGCGCTCGCCACCCACACACCACCCGCCCCGTAGGCGATGGCGGTCGGTTGGCTTTGAACGGGGATGGGTGGCCCGTCGACGCGACCGGGGCTGACTCGAGCGCGGGTCCCTTCCATACGAGTCACGGCTGCGAAGCCGGCGCCGATCAACACTGCAGCGAGTGCGACAACCAACCACACCTTCGCCCGACCCTTGGGGAGAGCACGGCCGCTCGGTCGGGTCTGGAGTGGCTTCCCAGCTGACGCTTCGGACTGCTCGTCGCGTCCAGTGGGCGGACGCTCCGTCGGTTGGAGGGCGCCCGACGACTTGCCCGGCGCCGCGGGGGGATCTCCTCGAGATATCCGCGTAGGCGCGGCGGCGCCGGTGGCGACCGACTGCTCTCGGTGGGTTGTTGGCTCTCCCGCCGCGGCGGCTTGAGCCGCTCGAGCCAGGTCGCCGGCTGATGGGTAGCGATCGTCTGGTGCCTTCGCCATCCCTCGGCGCATCACCGCATCGAGGTCGCTCGGCAAATTCGGTTGAACCTCGAGGATCGAGGGCACCCGCTCGTTCAGGTGAGCATAGATCTTTGCCAGATCGCTGTCTCGCGGGTAAGGCACGCGCCCAGTCAGCGCGTGAAAGAGCATGCAGCCAAGGGCATAGACATCGGCCCGTCCATCGATTCGCTCGCCTGCTACTTGCTCGGGCGCGACATAGTCGATCGTGCCCACTAATCCGCCTGTCTTAGTCGCTCGACTCTCCGAGTCCATGCGCTTGGTTAGGCCGAAATCGGCGAGGTAGACGTGGTCGGGGTCAGATACGAGCACGTTCCCGGGCTTTACGTCCCGGTGTACAAGGCCGCGGCGGTGAGCGGCGTCGAGAGCCGCGGCGACCTGACTTGCGATGTCGACGGCACGGCGCGGGCTGAGGCCGATCTCGATCAGCTCACGAAGGTCCAAGCCGTCGACGTAGCGCATCACGACATACAGCAGCCCGGCGGAGTCGTTCACCTCATAGATCGGGATGACGTTTGGGTGCTCGATAGAAGCAGCGGCCTCGGACTCGGCCTCGAAGCGGCGACGAAACTCCGGGTCGTCGGCGAGCGCCGGCGCGATTACCTTCAACGCGACCACGCGGTTGGGCCTCAGCTGGCGGGCCCGATAAACGACTCCCATCCCTCCGCGCCCACGGACATCTTCGACGCGATAGCCGTTGATAACTTCGCCGACGTGTCGGTCTGTCGACATGGAGGTATCTCTAGAACACGAACCGGTTGGCGTGGTTTAGTGGCGGGGAAAGGCTCTCCGCCACATCCAACTGGATGGGCACGCCGGTCGTCAGCCTACGCGAGTTGCGTACGCTTCTCCTCCGCTCGCCAAACCGGGGCCATTTGCTCGGCCGCCGACCTCTCCGCTCTGTTGGTCGGAAAGTGTGTGCGGCCGGGGTCAGGAGCGCGATCGCGTACCGGCCCCGACGGCAGCAAGTGTTACGCCGAGGGCCAGCGCCACGATCGCCGGTAAACGCTGCTCTCGAACCGCAGGTTCAAGTCGCGTCGCGGCGACCTCCCGCCCTCGTCCAGTAGGCGCTGAGCCTTCGCTGTGCTCCCGCCGCCGCCGAGGGCCCTTCGAGCTCTCCCTGCGCGTGGCTGCGCTGGTGCGATCGCCGCGGTCGCCTGGGTCGAGGACGCCGACTTTGTCCCGCGAGCGGGGCGCTGCATGGCTCTCGAGGAGAAGCTTCCCAGAGACGTCCGCGTCCAGCTTCCCTCCGGGAGCCGTTGGCTCCGGACCAGCGGTGCCATCGACGTAGTCCGGTACATCGTCGAGCGGACGGTCATCAGGGCTGCCACCGGGGACCGGTCCCGAGCCTTCCTCCGGACCGTTAGCTGCCGGCTCAGTGGTAACGGTCGGCTCGGCCGAGGCAAAGGCGCGTATGGTCGATTCCGTGCCGCCGAGCTCAGGTTCCGGCGCCGCGTTCGAGCGGGCCGAGGGCGGGGGCGGGACGCTCACGTTTACGGTTTGGCCGAGGTTCGCGTGTGCCGAAGCCGTAAGCACGACAAGGTTGAGGAGTACTACACCGAGCACGATGCGCGGCGTAAAGGCCAGGAAGTCTCTAACGTCTTTCACGGCGTCCCCTCGACGCGCCGGGCGGAACTGGCAAACGAAGCGAATCGCCTCCCGGACGCGTCCCTCGCTGTTGCCCGAATCCTCCGGCTCGGCGCGGACTTGGTTGTGCGGCCAGTCAAGCCGGAAGAATTTCCCGCCGCAATGCGGTTAGGTCTAGTCTTTAGGTACGGGTTGCCGTAAGTCACTGCATCGGCCCGATACTTCCCACGCCGATATCGTCCCGACCCGACACCTCCCGCCATCGGGGGACGAGCCGAAAGCAGGCGAAGGGGGCGGCCCTGGCGGACCGCCCCCTTGTCTCGAGACAGGTTGACGCGCCTGTCGTGGGCGTGCCGCACGCCTCGATCAGTAGCGCTTCCAGAAGATCACCCGCATGCCGCGGGTGCACCGGACGCGCGCGTGGCCAAGGTCATCCGGGGAGTCGACGCTCCTCCGAGTACAGGTGTAGCCACGGTAGCGGTCGCCGCCGACCGCGTCGAAGCGGCGGATGAAGTTCCGCGCGAAGGCGCAACTCACGCTCCTGACCCGAATGCCTGCGGCCATGTCGTCGCTGTTGGGGGTGAACGCGACGGCAGCTCCTCGAGACGCGGTGCGCCGACGCAGCGTGGGGCTTGAAGGCCGCCTCGAAGAAGGCGTCGCCGTCGGGGTACCACATACCGACCTTCAAGACGCGCGCCCCGCGCAGCCGGTGGGGCATCTCGACGACCCACACCCGTCGGCTGCTATCGGTCGGGCGCGCCTCCCTGGACTCGGAGATGTACTGCAGGTCGTCGCCCTTGTAGCGGGCAACCCAGACCAAGACCCGCGAGGCCCGGCGTTCCGGGTGGCCCGGATCGGGAGGCGTCCGCGAGTCTCGAGTGGATAAGCGGAGTCGGAACAGAGTCCAGCCTCGCCATCGCAGAACGAGCCCGGGCTGGCGTTGACGGACTTCCCGTGGCTGCTGACCTTGAGCCTGAAGGGCGACTCGTCGGCCCCAGCGCGGGCGACACCGCCATGAGCGCCGCGACCGCCGCGATCGCTACGACGGCCAGGCGACGCAAAGTCGCTGCCATTCGCCGGCGGCTGAGCCTGGCTTTCATCGGTGATACCTCCTGGGGTTGGGCGGCCACGGGCTTCATCTGAGCTCCCTTTGGTTGACGTTCAGCCTGTAGCACCGACCGTACGCTTGGGGCGTGCGCTCGGAAAGGCCCCATGGGGTTAGTTGTTGGCCACCCTTCCGGTTGGCTTCCCGTGCCCGGCCACCTTGTGACTCCGCACCCCACAAGCAGTTGCGCCCGGTCCCCGGCGGCATACGCTCGCCGCGGGAGCGCATGATGTCCGCCGACCTCCACTCCGGGTACCCTCCGAGCTCGAGGTCGCGGGCCGCGGCTGCTGACTCTCGGTTCGCCTGTGGCTCGCGGACAGTCTGGCGCGCTCGGTGGCCTGACCGAACGGCCGGCCGTGCTGATTCGGTTGGCACCACGCGAGCGCTGCGCCACTATGGGCCCATGGCCACTGGCTTCGATCCGCACATCGGGCGCGAGTGGATCGAGCGCATCTGCGGGCCCGAGCGTGAAACCGTGCGCGATGACCTGGCGGTCGAGGAGCCGCTCGAGATCCGCGTGGACGGCGAGGCGCTCGCGGTCACCATGCGAACGCCGGGAGAGGACGAGGAGCTCGCGGTCGGCTTCCTCGCCGGAGAGGGGTTGATCGCCGGGCGCGACGACGTCGACTCGGCGGGCCCGAGCGACGATCTCGCCGCCAACGTGGTCGAGGTCCGCACGCGCTCGGGCCTGCGACGCGACCCGGCGGGCGAGCGGCAGTTCTACCTCACCTCGTCGTGTGGGGTGTGCGGAAAGGGCGCGCTCGAGTTCGTCCGCCGCGAGGCCCCGGCCGGGCGGGCGGGCCGCCGCGCCGCCCCGCCGCTTGAGCCCGAGACCGTCGTCGCCCTGCCCGCGCGCGCCCGCCGCGAGCAGGCCGTGTTCGACCGCACGGGGGGCCTCCACGCGACGGCGCTGTTCGCCCCGGACGGAGAGCCGGTGGTCGTTCGCGAGGACGTGGGACGCCACAACGCCATGGACAAGGCGCTCGGCAGGCTGTTGCTCGCGAGTCGCTACCCGCTCTTCGACGAGGGACTGCTCGGCTGCCTCAGCGGGCGAGCATCATTCGAGCTCGTCCAGAAGGCGAGCATCGCCGGCCTGGCGGGGCTCGTGGCCGTGGGCGCGCCCTCGACGCTCGCGGTCGAGCTCGCCCGCGAGCAGGGCATGCTCCTGTGTGGCTTCGTCCGCGGCGACTCCTTCAACGTGTACGCGGGGGCCGAGCGGCTGGCGGTGTGAGCCGGTCCCAAGGAAGTCGAGGCTGCGCTCGGCCGCGTGGAATACCATGCCGCGCGCGATGAGCGTGTGGATGTGGGTCTTCATGGTGCCGTGGGTGCTGCTCGGCGTCGCGGCCGTCGTATTCGCCGTTGCGGGCGGGCGCAGGCGTGGCCGCCGTGTCCCAAGGACCGGCGGGGACGGCGTGATCAAGGTCCTCATCCCGATTCTCTACGTGGTGCTCGGGCTCGCCGTGCCGGCGATCGCCATCGTCGCTCAGGGGGAGGCGGTCGGCGGAACGAGAACGCTCGCCGCAGAGGAGGGCAACGAGGAGCTCGAGCGCGGCAAGGAGCTGTTCCGCCAGAACTGCGCAGGCTGCCACACGCTCGCCGCGGTCCAGGCCAAGGGCGTCACGGGGCCGAGCCTCGACCGGCTCGGCAACGTCAGCCGGCGCCGCGCGCTCGCGGCGATCAGCAACGGCGGCACCGGCAAGCTGCAGATGCCGGCCGGTCTGCTCGACGGGGAGAACGCGGAGGCGGTCGCCGCGTACGTGTCGCGGGTCGCCGGTAAGTAGCGGAGTCGCCGAGCGGCCTCTCGGCCGCCCCTCGGTCGGCAGTATCTCTTAGACAGGGTTTACCCCCGGCCGGTAGTAATCCATTCGAGGTCGGCGGCACGTACCCGGAGCGAGCCCCTCGAGACGCTCGAGTGACCGGGGCCGAGGCCGAGGCTATACTTACCTCTTGTAAGCAACATGCAGAAAGCCAAGCGATGAAGACCCAGGAGAGCAGGTTCCAAGTCCATGACGACCTGACCGCGCCCGAGCGCAGCCTACCCGTGCTCAAAGGCGCGCTCGCCGGCGGCGGACAGCTGCCGAACTTCGTCGGCGTCCTCGCCGGCTCGCCCGCGACCCTGCGGGCCTACGCGCGGCTGCGCTCCGAGCTTCGCCACGGTGCCCTGCCGCTCAAGACCCAGCAGCGGATCGCGCTCGCTGTGGCCGAGCATCAACGCTCGACCTACGCGCTCTCGACGCTGGCCCGGACCGCCCGCGAGGCCGGCCTCGGGCTCGACGAGATCACGCTCGCGCGTCGCTTCGAGTCGGGCGAGGAGCGCGAGGCCACGATCCTGCGCTTCGTCCGCGGTCTGCTCGAGAGCGAGGATGCCCCGCCGCTGCATCTCCACGAGGCGGCGCGGGAGGCCGACTGGACCGACGAGCAGATCCTCGAGGCAGTCGCCCACGTCGGCCTCAACACCTTCTCGAACCTGATCACCCGCGCGGGCGACGTGCCGCGTGATGGATCGGGCGAGGAGACCCGGCTCCTCCAAGCCGCCTGAGCGAGGGGCCGGCCCTGGCTGTCGCCGAGACGTGGCCCTTTCGCCGCCGGGCGGTCACGCGGCTTCCCCCTCGCCGCGTGACCGCCGGACGGCGGGGAGCTGGGTTCGCGCCGCGACGACCGACCTGCCGAGGGACTAACCTCTGACCATGGCCGCGCGCACGAGGGTCGCCACGCTGGAGCGGCCCCGACCCTCGGGACGCCTCGCGGCCGGCCCGCGGGAAGAGTGCTGTGCCCTGTTTCACCACGCGGTCGAGCTCGTCGGCAAGCGCTGGAACGGGGCGATCCTCAGCGTCCTCCTCGACGGACCGCTGCGCTTCTCGCAGATACGCGCGCTCGTGCCCGAGATCTCGGACCGCCTGCTCTCGGAGCGGCTCAAGGAGCTCGAGGCGGAGGAGCTGCTCGAACGCGAGGTACTCGACGAGCACCCGGTCGGGGTCGAGTACCGCCTCACGGGCAAGGGCGAGGCGCTCGAGCCCGCGGTGCGCGCGCTGAAGAGCTGGGCGGAGACCTGGATCCGGCGGTAGGGCGGAAGCGGGCGTCCGGCGAGCCCGCTCACTCGTTTAGCCTAGGCGGGGCTTCACCCGCCCGCGACCCGACGAGGAGCTCATGGACGACCAGCCCCAGACCGCCGACGACGTGATCGCGCTCGTCGACGAGCGCCAAGTCCGTTTCATCCGGTTCTGGTTCACCGACATCCTCGGTCAGCTCAAGAGCTTCTCGGTCAACAAGTCCGAGCTCGAGGACGCCTTCGAGGGCGGAATGGGCTTCGACGGGTCCTCGATCACCGGCTTCAACGCGATCGAGGAGTCGGACATGATCGCCATGCCCGACCCGTCCACCTTCGCGGTGCTGCCATGGCGCCCGGACGCGGCCGGCGTCGCACGGATGTTCTGCGATGTCCAGACCCCTGAGCGAAAGCCCTACGAAGGCGATTCCCGCCACGTCCTGCGCCGGGCACTCGAGCGCGCCGAGCGCATGGGCTTCGACGCCTTCAACGTCGGTCCCGAGCTCGAGTTCTTCTACTTTCGCAGCGCCCGTCGCGAGGACGGCGGCCCGCCGGAGACCCTCGACGAGGGCGGCTACTTCGACCTGACCACGCTCGACGCTGGCTCCGACGTGCGCCGGGACACCGTGCTTGCCCTCGAGCAGCTCGGGATCCACGTCGAGTACACCCATCACGAGGTCGGACCCTCCCAGCATGAGATCGACATGCGGTACGCGCCCGCGCTCAAGATGGCCGACGACTGCATGACCTATCGGATCACGGTCAAGGAGTACGCCATGAAGTACGGCTGGCACGCCACGTTCATGCCCAAGCCGCTGTTCGGCGAGAACGGCTCGGGCATGCACACTCACCAGTCGCTCTTTCGGGGCGATCGCAACGCGTTCTACGACGCCGACGACCAGTACTTCCTCTCAGACGTCGGCAAGGCCTTCATCGCCGGTCAGCTGCGCCACGCGCGTGAGATCTCCTCGATCTTCGCCCAGTGGGTCAACTCCTACAAGCGGCTCGTGCCCGGCTACGAGGCCCCGGTCTACTGCGCGTGGTCACGTCGCAACCGCTCGGCGCTCGTGCGCGTGCCGCTGTACCACCCCGGCAAGGAGCAGGCGACGCGCATGGAGCTGCGCTGCCCCGATCCGGCCTGCAACCCCTACCTGACCTTCGCCGCGCTCCTGCAGGCGGGGCTCGAGGGCATCGAGAAGGGCTACGAGCTGCCCGAGCCGATGGACAAGAACCTCTACCACCTCTCGCCCGACGAGCGTCGGCGGCTCGGGATCGAGCAGCTCCCGGAGACCCTCGGCGAGGCGATCGAGCTGACCGCCGAGTCAGAGCTCGTGCTGCGCACCCTCGGCGAGCACATGTTCAACCGCTTCGTCGAGATCAAGCGCAAGGAGTGGGAGGACTACAGGGTGCAGGTGACGCCGTGGGAGCTCGACCGGTACATGGCGGTGCTGTAGGCGCCAGAAGGGGTGTCTCGTTCGGACCGTCAGAACCTGGCTTGACAGCTCAGTCCTCTCGGGCACGCTTGCGCGAGGTTTCGGTGACGAACATCACCCAGGCGTCAAGGTGGAGCTTTTCGGCGGTAACGTCGGCCGGGTAGAGGGTCGAGTCTCAGGGTACGTACGACGATCGCGGCGCAAAGGGCCAGCAGTCCCCCTGCAATCAGGAAGCTCCCCGTGCGACTGCTTACGCCG
>Ga0136615_10001207_pt1 | contig 12340 bp, 8 predicted proteins | sample AntDrymUQ2882206_2_FD_106647 | JGI IMG/M metagenome (GOLD analysis project Ga0136615, IMG submission 106647) | Polar desert sand microbial communities from Dry Valleys, Antarctica - metaG UQ288 (22.06) | ecosystem: Environmental > Terrestrial > Soil > Desert | place: Antarctica: Dry Valley...
CGGCGACGTCCGCGGCGCCTCCACCATCACCCAGCAGCTGGTCCGCCAGCGACTGCTGCCCAGCGAGCTGGTGCAGGATCAGGATCGCCGCGTGGAGCGCAAGGTCAAGGAGATCATCCAGTCGATCCGCGTCACGCAGGCCTTCCCGGGCCGTGAGGGCAAGGAACGCATCATCACGGCCTACCTCAACCAGAACTTCTACGGAAACAATTCCTACGGCGTGGCGGCCGCCGCACAAGGCTACTTCGGCAAGGAGCTGTCGGAGCTGACGCTGGGTGAGGCGGCGCTTCTGGCTGCGCTGCCCCAGTCCCCGTCGAACTACGATCTGGTGCGCAATGCCGTGGAGGACGACTCCGGCCGGCTCATCGTCCCTCAGGACACGGACATCGTGCAACGGCGGAACCTCGTGCTGCAGTACCTGGCCGACGACCCGACGCGACGCGTGCTCACCGGCGACGAGTTCACGAGCGAGGACTTCCTGGCGGCCCAGGACGATGAGGTCGTGCTGGTCGACCAGGAGCTGCCGCCCTGGCAGGCGCCCCACTTCATCTGGGCCGTGCGCGAGCAGCTCACCACGGAGCTCTGCGCGGAGGCGGCGACCTGCCCGGCGGTGGAGAGCGGCGGCCTGCGCATAGTGACCACGCTAGATCCGGAGATGCAGGCCAGCGCCGAGAAGTGGGTCAAGGCGGCGGCCATCGCACCGCACCGCGGAGGAGAGTACGCCAGACGCCTCGGCCTGGAGACGCAGCCCTGGATGCGTGAGCTGCGCGACAACGAGGTCTTCAACGGGGCGCTGATGGCCATGGACTACCAGACCGGCGAAGTGGTGGCCTACGTGGGCAGCGCCGACTATTACGAGAGCCGGCGCGTCAACCCCAAGTTCCAGCCGCAGTTCGACGTCCTGGCCGACGGCTGGCGTCAGCCCGGCTCCGCCTTCAAGCCCTTCACTTACTCGACCGCCCTGAACGACCGGACGCTGACCGCGTCGTCCATGCTCATGGACGTGACCACCGACTTCGGCGGCGGCTACATCCCCAAGAACTTCGACGTGCTGGAGCGCGGTCCGCTGCGCCTGCGGCCGGCTCTCCAGCAGTCGCTCAATATCCCGGCCATCAAGGCCCTGGCCATCACGGGCGAAGCGCACGTCTTCGACATGGCCAAGCGGTTCGGCCTGGAGTTCCAGCAGAACGACTCACCCACGGCCGGGCTCTCCATGGCGCTGGGCACGCTGGAGGTCCATCCCGCCGACCTCACCAACGCCTTCGCCACGCTGGCCAACCGTGGGCGACGAGTGGAGCGCACCCTGATCCGCACGGTCAGCGACAAGGCCGGCACGGAGCTCGTGCCCCTGCGCACTTCGCCTGAGGGCGAGGCCATCATCACGCCACAGGCGGCGCACATCATGACCGACATCCTGGCCGGCAACACCGATCCTGAGATCAACCCCATCTGGGGCCGCCTGGAAGTGACCGATGCCCGCGGCCGCCACCGACCGGCGGCCCTCAAGACGGGTACCAATAACGACGCCAGGGACCTCACCGCGATGGGCTACCTCGCGCCACCCGACGAAGCCGGTCGAGAACGCGGCGAGTACGCCCTGGCGGTGGGCGCCTGGAACGGCAACAGCGACGCCTCCGTGGTGGGCAGCCCGCAGGATCCCGTCTTCTCGCTGGATGTGGCCGGTCCCATGTGGCAGGCGTTCCTCCTTGAGACGACGGCCGACTGGGCGGTCAGCGACTTCGCCCGACCGAACGGGCTGGAGGAAGCACAGGTGGATGCCTACACCGGCTACCGCCCCAGCGACTTCTCCCGAGAGCAGGTCACGGAGATCTTCATCGAGGGCACGGTCCCGCCCCGTGACGAGGTCATCACCGGGCTCGAGGTGATCCGTGACGAGGAAGGCAACGCGTATCTCTGGGAGGAGTCCTGCGGCGGGACGCCGGAAGTGCGCGGCTTCCTCCAGCTCGACGCCGTCGAGACCAAGCAGGCCCGCTGGCAGGAGGCCAACCAGGGTTGGATCGAGCGCGCGCGCCGCGGACCGGGGGTCCCTGGCGGACCCGACCCTGACGTGCCGACCGAGACGTCCTACTTCCTCAACGCGGACTACCAGCCGTACGGCTCGACCTGGGGCGCTCCGTTCCCGCCCGCCGCCGGGTGTGACGAGGCGCCCTCCCCGAGCCCGTCGCCCAGTCCGTCGCCTTCGTCGTCACCGTCACCCTCGTCGTCACCGTCACCCTCGCCGTCGCCCTCGCCGTCGCCCTTCGCCGAGCCCAGCCCCAGCCCGGAGCCGGTGCCCACCGAGGAGCCCACGCGCACTCCGACCGACCCGCCGACGGCTCCACCCACCGCGGAGCCGACCGACGAGCCGGACCCGACCGAGGAGCCGACGGCCCGGCCCACCCGCAGGCCGCGGCCATCCCGAGAACCATCGCCAGAGCCGTCCGAATCGCTCGATCCGAGTGAGGAACCCGGCGAGGACCCCTGACTGCCGTTAGAGGCTGACGATCGTCGCGCCGTCGCCGCCCTCGCCACGATCGCCGGCGCGCCACTCCTGGACCAGAGGGTGGCTGGTGAGGTGCTCGCGGACGGAGTCCCGCAGGGCACCGGTGCCGTGGCCGTGGATGACCGTGACGCGTCCCGCCTCCGCGGTGGCGGCCTGGTCGATGTAGCGCTCCAGCAGCTCCAAGGCCTCCTCCACGCGCGCCCCGCGCAGGTCGAGGCTGCTGGCCACCGTGCGCGGCGCAGCGAGGGCGCCGCCAGGGCGGCTGGGGCTGCGAGCGATCGTCGTAGGAACAGCACGTCCCTCAGCGCCGAAGTCGCCCCGGCGGCCGGTCACCGGACCATCCGAGGCCAGCTGCTGGTGGGCCTCGGGACCGTCTCCCGCGCGGTGTCGTGTAGCCGAGTCCGCCATCTGAGCCACCGCTCGCAGGTCGCCCACGTCCGCGGTGACGCGCATCCCACCGGCCTCCAGCGTCGCGCGACGCCCGCCGCTTTCCAGGCTCACGATGCGACCCTCCAGGCCGGCCGGCGTGAGCGCCCGCATGCCCAGCTGCCAGCCTGCGGGCGCCACCGGCACCTCCGCGGCCTGCTCGGCGTGCCCACCGATGGGCAACGAGGAGATGCGCTCCTCGAGGCGGCGGATGGCTTCGTCAAGGCGCGCTTCGGTGAGCGTCTCGCGTGTCAGGATCGCGCGTGTAGCCTCTATCTCGCCGCGGATGACGCTCACGGCAGCATCGGCCTCCGACCGCGCGGCCTGCACGGCCTCCTCCCGCTCGCGCCGGGCCCTCAGCCGCTCCTGCTCCGCCTCCGAACGTGCCCGCCGTGCCCGCGCCTCGGCCTCCTCCGCCTGGAGCAGCGCCTCGGCCGTGGTCGCTTCGGATGCCTTGATCGACGCCAACGTGGCCTCGAAGTCGAGTTGTGCACGCGATAGACGAGAGCGGGCATCGTCCACCAGCCCCGCCGCCAGGCCGAGACGCTCGGCGATGGCGAACGCCTGGCTGGTGCCGGGCAGGCCGATGGTCAGCCGGTAGGTCGGCGAAAGGGTCTCCAGGTCGAACTCGACAGAGGCGTTGCGGGCCTCCGGCGTGTCGTGGGCATATACCTTCAGCTCGGCGTAATGGCTGGTGGCGGCGACCAGGGCGCCCGCACGGATGAAGTGATCGAGCAGCGCCTGGGCCAGCGCCGAGCCCTCCGTGGGGTCGGTGCCCGCGCCAAGCTCGTCGAGCAGCACGAGGCAGCCGGGACCGGCCGCCTGGACGATGCGCACGATCGAGCGCAGGTGACCGCTGAAGGTCGAGAGCGACTGAGCCACCGATTGCTCGTCCCCGATGTCGGCGAAGACGTCGCGGAACACGGGAAGGCGGCTGCCCGGTGAAACCGGCACGTGCAGGCCGGCCTGATGCATCAGCGAGAGCAAGCCAAGGGTCCGCAGCGCGACGGTCTTGCCGCCCGTGTTGGGTCCCGTGATGACCAGCGCCGTGTAGGGTCCGCCGAGGCGCAGGTCGGTCGGCACGACGCGGCCGGTGAGGCCTGGATGACGAGCGGCGAACAGCTCGACCTCGTGTCGCTCGGCGGTCTCCGCGCGCACCGCGTCCATCTCCGCCGCCAGCCGCGCCTTGGCCGCCCACAGGTCGAAGCGTGCCAGCGCGTCGAGCGTGTCGCGCAACGGTCCCGCCTGGCTGCCCACCAGCGCCGACAGCTCGTCGAGGATGCGCTCCTCCTCGGCCTGCGCGGAGAGCTGCGCCTCGCGCCAGACGTTGCCCAGCTCCACCGCCACCAGCGGCTCCACGAAGAGCGTCTGACCGCTGCCCGACTGATCGTGGACGATGCCCTTGACCTTGCCCCGCGAATCGGAGCGGACAGGCACGACGTAGCGTCCGTTGCGCAGCGTGACGATGGGTTCCTGGAGCGCGGAGCCCATGTCGCTGCGATGGACCAGGTCCTCCAGACGGGAACGGAGACGCTCGTAGGCGATGCGGACGGCCCGCCGCAGGCCGCCCAGTGCCGGCGAGGCGCTGTCCAAAAGCTCCCCGGCCGGGTCGAGGCTCAGCTCCAGGCGGTTGCGCAGGGCCGGGAGCGGGGAGATGCGCCGCGCCAGCTCATGGAGCAGTGGGCGGCGATCCTCGCGCAGCGCATCCTGGAGACGGCCCGCGGCGATGAGCGTGGCCGTGATGTCGAGTAGCTCGGACGCCTCCAGCCGGCCGCCGCGCGCCGCGCGCTCCAGCGCTGGGCCGATGTCCCGCGCACCGCCGACGCCGACGTCCGGCCGCTCGGAAAGGAGCGCCCTCGTTTGGTCGGTCTCATCAAGGGCGCGCGCCACTATGAACGCATCGCTCGAGGGCGAGAGACCCTCGGCCAGCCGCCGGGATGGCGCGAACGAGGCGTGACCGGCCAGGCGCGCCCGGATGAGCGGGAACTCCAGGAGAGCCTGGGACTTGGCGTCCATCAGCGCCCGTCGGGCCTGGACAACGACGGGGACGGCCGTGAGAACGGCGGGAAGGGCCGCGATAACGAAGGGTCACCGGCCACGCCGAAGCGCCAGCGTCGCTCCGCCCAGCCCTCGCCGGCGTAGGCGACGCCGATCCTCGGTCCGGCGATGATCCTCCCGGACAGCACGCCCGAGGTCAGCAGGCGCTCTGGCCCGTCCCCCCCCGGCTCCTCGATCCAGAGCGCCTCGCCGCGCGTGAGATCGTGGCCATCCAGCGAGCGGTCCACGGCCAGGGCCTGGCAAACGCGCGCAGGACCCGCCGCCAGCACCGAGTCGGCGTCACGCGGCCGCCCGCGCCGAGCGCGGATCATCTCAAGGCCCAGCACTGGCCGCAGGGCGCGGATCAACACGGCGCCGGCCACTCCCTCGGCTTCGGCCACCACGTTGAGGCACGAATGCAGGCCGTAGATGAGGTAGACATAAGCGTGGCCCGGCGGCCCGAACATGGGCGCCGTCCTCCGTGTGTGACCGGCACGCGCATGGCTGGCTCGATCCTCGGGTCCGCCGTAGGCCTCTGTCTCCACGATGAGCCCGCCACTCCGGCCCTCGGCCGACTCACGCATGAGGCGCAGGCCAAGCAGCGCAGGCGCCAGCTCCACCGCCGGACGCGTGAAGAACGCTCGCGGAAGCGGAGCTGGGGACGTCGACCGCGCCTCAGCCGATAGCGTCGCGCACGACCTGCGGTGTGAGCGGCCCGAAGAGGACGTCCATCACCGGTGTCACGAAGCCGATCACCGTCCGTCCCACGGTCGAGTCCTGCAGCAGGGCGTACAGCCGGGCCGACCACCGCGCCCTGACCCGGATCGCCCCCAAGAGCACCACCAGCAGCACGATGGCGACGGAGCCGAAGGCGAGCATGTAGACGTAGTCGGCCGAGAGGCTCGTCCATTGCGAGGCCAGGTAGCGGCCTACCGGATCACGCAGGTTGGCGGCCAGCAGGAAGCTCACGGCCCAGGCGCCGATGGCCAGCAGGCTGCGGATGACTCCCTGGAAGAAGCCCAGGAGGGCTGCTGCGGCAAGGACCAGTAGCAGGACCAGGTCGACCGCGTTCACGCGCGCACCGTATCAGCCCCGCAGGCGGGCGCCAAGGCGCTCTCGAAGGGCGTCCACGACGCTGGCCACGGCGCGCTCGATCCCGTCCTCATCCAGTGTTCGTGTACCAGGCTCGAATCGAAGCCGGTAGGCCAGGCTCATCTCACCAGGGCCGAGCGGAGCACCCTCGTAGCGGTCGAAGAGCAGCACCGACGCGAGCAGCGGCCCGCCGGCGGCGCGCATGACCGCCTCGACCGCGCCCGCTGGCTGCGTTTCGGCGACCACCACGGCGATATCTCGCTCCAGTGCCGGCAGCCGCTCCAGGTCACCCACTCGCTGCACCGCCGGCACGGTGCGCCCGAGTCCGTCCAGATCCAGCCGGGCGAACACGACGCGCTCAGCCTGCGCCGCGCAGGCGGTCAGGTAACGCGGATCGAGCTCGCTGACCGGGCCCAGCTCCACGCGGTGACCAGACTCGAGTTCGGCGATCGCCAGGGCACTGCGGCCGCGGTGGTAGAGCGCCTCATGTAGCGGACCGGGCTCCCAGCGGAGACGCGCTCCTGCCACTCGCTCGACCAGCCACTCCAGCAAACCCTTGGCATCGGCTATGTCCACGGGACGCGACGGGCGATCCCAGCTGAGGGGATCCGCGGCGCCCGCCAAGAGGATGCCCAGGTGACGCGCCTCCTCCGGGCGCCCGTCGACCAGGGCGTGCACCGCTCCCACCTCGAACACTGCGAGGTCCGGCCGTCGCTGGCGTTCGTTGTCTACCAGCACCCGCATGAGCTGGGGCAGCAGCGATCGCCGCAGTTCGGAGTGCTCGCCCGACACGGGATTCGCTGCTCGGATGGTGGCCGGGTCTTGAGCGTCGTGACCCAGGCTGGCGTGGTCCTGGGGCGAGACCAGGCTGTACGTGACGACCTCGTTGAGGCCTCGGCCGGAGAGCAGATCTCGCACGCGGTCCACCATCAGGCGAGGATCGGGGCGGTAGCCCGGCATCGACGTATCCGGCAGCCTGCTGGGAACAGCGTCGTAGCCCCGGATGCGGGCCACCTCCTCAGCGATGTCCGCCTCGATGGCCAGGTCCCGACGATGGCCTGGCACGATGGCCACCAGGGCCTCTGCGGCCGCGTCCGGGTCGAGCGGGATCGGACGCTCGCCGGCGATGATCGCCACGCTCGATCTCGCCGGAGCGGGCTCCGTGATGATCCCGGCACGGGCGAGGAGGTCGCGCATCCCGTCACCGGAGACGCTCATGCCCAGCAGGCGCGCAATGCGGGCCGGACGGAAGGTCAGGCGAGTCGCCGGCGGATCGACCGGGTCGGTGTCCACGGCGCCCATGGCCGCCCGGCCCCCGGCCCAGCGGACGATGAGCTGCGCGGCACGGTCGGCACCCAGGCGCGCCATCCGGGGCTCCTGGCCCCTCTCGAAGCGCAGGCTCGCCTCACTGCGCAAGCCATAGGCCTGCGCTGCGCGCCGGATCGTCACCGGCTGGAAGAGGGCCGACTCGACGATGACCTGGGTGGTGCCCTCCCTCACCTCCGAGCTGGCACCACCCATCACGCCGGCGATGGCCAAGGGACCAACCGGATCGGCGATGACCAGCGTGTCAGCCGACAGCTCCCGTTCGATGTGGTCCAGCGTCTCCAACCGCTCTCCCGGCCGCGCGGTGCGGACGATGAGGCGGTCCTCCGTGACGGCGGCCGCGTCGAAGGTATGCACCGGCTTGCCCAGCTCCAGCATCACGTAGTTCGAGGCGTCCACCACGTTGGACACCGGCCGCACCCCGGCGGCCACCAGCCGCACCTGCACCGCGGTGGGCGAGGGACCGACGGTCAGCCCGTCCAGGTAGCGCGCCACGAATCGCGGGCAGCGCAGCACGTCCTGGACCGTGACGCTGAGGTGATCGTCCGTGGCGTCGCCGCTCTCCGGGACCTCGATGAGCGGCTCGCGCACCGTTGCCCCCGTGGCGGCCGCCACCTCACGAGCCAGTCCCAGGATCGACAGAGCGTCCCCGCGATTGGGCTTCACATCGACGTCCAGGACGGTGTCGCCGAGCAGCCGGCCGAGCGGCTCGCCCAGCGGGCTTTCGCTGTCCAGGATGAGGATCCCGTCGGCGTCAGGGGTGAGTCCCAGCTCTGCGCCGGAGCAGAGCATGCCCTCGCTCTGGACGCCGGCGATGCGCGTGACGCCGATGCTTCGGTCGCCCGGCAGGAGGGCGCCGGGCAGCGCCACCGGCACTCTCTGGCCGGCCTCGATGTTGGTGGCACCGCAGACGATCTCCAGCTCCCGCTCTCCCTCAGCCGTGCGCACCCTCGTCAGCGAGAGGCGCGGCGAGCTCGGGTGGGCATACACGTCCAGCAGCTCGCCGACCACCACCGAGGACCAATCGGCGCCGATGCGGTGGACGCCCTTGACCTCCATGCCGAGCAGGGTCAAACGCTCGGCGAGCGCCTCGGGAGAGAGGTCGATGTCCACGAACTCGCGCAGCCAGGACAGGGGCACGCGCATCTAGAACCGCTCCAGGAAGCGCAGGTCGTTGGCCAGGAACACGCGCAGGTCGTTGATGGCGTAGCGCAGCATGGCGATCCGGTCGACGCCCATGCCGAAGGCGAAGCCCTGGAATCGCTCCGGGTCCAGGCCACCGTTGCGCAGCACCACGGGGTGCACCATGCCGGCACCCAGGATGGTCATCCAGCCGCTCCGGCCGCAGGCCGGGCAGCCGCTGCCCTCACACGATACGCAGCCGATGTCGAAGGCCACCGACGGCTCGGTGAAGGGGTAATAGCCCGGCCGGAAGCGGGTCGCTCGGCTGGCCCCGAACATGGCCTGAGCGAACTCGTCGAGCAGACCGCGCAGGTGCGCCAGGGAGGTGCCCTCATCGACCATGAGCCCCTCCACCTGGAAGAACTCGAAGCCGTGACTGGCATCGACCGCTTCGTACCGATAGCAGCGGCCGGGTGTCAGCACCCGCAGCGGTGGCGACATCTCGTGCATCGCGCGGATCTGGCCGGGCGAGGTGTGGGTGCGCAGGAGCAGGCGGCCGTCATCGGGCGTTCCCGTGGCCTCGGAGTCGGGCGGCTGGAGGTAGATGGTGTCCCACAGGTCGCGCGCCGGGTGATCGGCCGGGATGTTGAGAGCCTCGAAATTGCGCTCGTCGGTCTCCACTTCGGGGCTCTCGTAGACCACGAAGCCGTACCGCCCGAAGAAGCGTGCGATCTCCCGTTCCGTCTCGACCAGGGGGTGCAGCGATCCCCGGCGCAGCGGACGTCCAGGAAGCGTGACATCCAGCCGCTCGCCCGCCAGGCGCACTTCCAGCGCGATGGACTCCAGGCGCTCACGGCGCTGCGCGATGGCACGCTCCACGTCCTCACGGATGGGGTTGGCCAGCGCCCCGACGCGAGGGCGATCCTCGGCGGGCAGCCCGCCGATCCCGCCCAGCAGCGTGCGCAGCTCGCCCTTGCGCCCGAGATAAGCAGCCTCGACCTGTTCCAGGCTGCTCGGGTCTGCCGTCTCACGGACGGCCTGGAGCGCCCGTTCGCGGAGCGCGGACAGACGGGCGGCGAAAGCCTCCAGGTCCACGAGGGCCGAGACGGGCGCTGACCGGCGGTCAGCCGGCCTTCGCGACCTCGGCGATGCGCGCGAAGGTGATGGGATCGCGCACGCAGATGTCGGCCAGGACCTTGCGATCAAGGGTCACGCCGGCCTGCTTCAGCCCGCTGATGAGGCGGCCATAGGTCAGGCCCTGCTGTCGCGCCGCGGCGTTGAGTCGCACGATCCAGAGGGCTCGCATCTGGCGCTTGCGCTGCTTGCGACCCGCATAGGCATAAGCCATCGCGTGAAGCTGTGCCTCGCGCGCCGGCTTGATCAGCTTCGAGCGGGTCCCTCGACGGCCCTCGGCCGACTTCAGCAGCCGCTTGTGACGTTTGTGTGCGGCGACGCCGCGCTTGACTCGGGCCATGACGCTGTCGCGCTCCTAGAGGTACGGCAACAGGCGCCGGACCTGTTCCGCATGCGTGGGGTTCAGCATGGCCTTGCCGGCGTAGCGGCGGGTCCGGCGGGAGGACTTGATCTGGAGATGGTGGCCTCGCCATGCCCGGACGCGATAGACCTTGCCACTGCCGGTGACGCCGAATCGCTTCGCCGTCGCCTTGTGGGTCTTCATCTTGGGCACGATGCCTAACCTCCTGCCGGCTCGGTGGCCGGTACACGTTCTTCGCTGACGTTAGCGGGCTTCGCAGCTGGGGCGGCAGGCCGGGCCTTCTCCGAGGCCGAAGCCGCGCCTGCGGGTGAGGCCGCTGCTACCGGCGGAGCTCCGGCGGCCGGTCGAGCCGGACCGTCCGTGCCCGTGGGGGCCGCTCGTTCGACCGGTGATTCGTCTGCCTCCGGTCGACTGGTGGATTCGTGGCTCTTGGGCTTGTGCAGCGATGTCACGACCATGGACATCGACTTGCCTTCCAGCACCGGTGGACGCTCCACCGTGCCGTGGTCCTTGATCAGCTCTCCGAAGCGAAGTAGCAGGTCACGCCCGATGTAGGCGTGGCTCACCTCGCGACCCCGAAAGCGACAGGTGACCTTGACGCGATCGCCATCCTCGAGGAACTGGATCGCCCGCCGGACCTTGGTGTCGAAGTCGCCCTTGCCGATCTTGGGCGCGATCCGGATCTCCTTGAATTCGACCGAACGCTGATGGCGTCGGGCTTCCTTCTCTCGGCGGGCCTGCTCGTACTTGAACTGGCCGTAGTCGAGGAGTCGAGCGACCGGCGGGACGGCCATCGGCGCGACCTCCACGAGGTCGTACCCCCGGTCTTGCGCCAAGCGCAGGGCGTGCCCCGTGGGCATGACCCCCATCTGGCTTCCCTCTTCATCGACGACCCGTAGTTGGGGAACACGGATCATCTCGTTGATGCGCAGGTCTCGACTCAGGCTGGATCCCTCATGCGTCTATCGATCGGCTCGTTCGTGGCCCACAGCGACAGGGGTCACGATGGGCCGTGACCGAAGCGGGACTATAGCACGGGCGTTCGCGCGTCGCGATGAGCGTCAGGGCAGCGGGCCGGCCGCCAACCACCAGCCATACAGGTCGTCGAACGAGGCCGCGGCGGATCGCGCATGACCCAGGATGGATACCCGCTCGTCGGTCCAGTAGAACGTTGCGGCTCCATCGTCGAGGAAGCACAGCAGGCGCCCTGCTGCCAGCCCATCCACGGTGTAGGGGCCCTCGCTCGGCTCTCTCTCACAGCTGCTGCCGGTCGCGTCGGAGTGCGCCGCAACGAGCGCGCGATAGTCCGCTGTCATGGCGGCCGGGTCCGGATACTGGAGATAGGTCGCCACCGGCACGTCGGCCGTGGCGCAATCGATGGCCACAGCGGCCTTTAGATCCGGCCGATCCACCCGCTGACACAGGTCACGCAAGGCCTCCGGCACGTGCAGCAGCAGGGCCTCCACCGCGGGGTCGGCAGTGGGCGTCGGCGAGGGGTAGGCAACGTCGCCCGCGACGAGCCCGACCGTCACGCGGAAGTCGTCGCCCAACATCAGGGCGGCCTCCTCAGCGCTGCCCGATTCGAGGTAGAAACCGCCTCGCAGGAAGCTCACGAAGCCGTTCGGGTCCGCCGCGCTGGCCACCACCCGATCGCCTACGCTCAAGCTCAAGCCGGGGACAGGTCCGGCATCAGTGCCGCTGCACGACAGGCGCAGGTCAAGTGGACCCGGACCGGCAACCTCGGGCACGGGCGCTTCCTCGCGCCGTAGGACGGTGGCCTCGCCACCGTCGATGCGAAGGAGGACGGCGCCGCCCGACGCGTCCAGCAGCCCGGCGTAGAAGTCCTCGTTGCTTCGGCCGCAGGTCAGGCCGTAGAACCCGTCCGCCGCCGGATCGGGCGGCTGGATCTGTGCCTCGATATCGACCAGCGGCCAGTCGCCGAACTCACGCATGGTCCATGTCGAGCGCCCCGGACCCTTGATCTCCACGACCAGCTCGTCGCCCTCGTAAGCCACGCGATGGTGCTCGAAGTCCCCCGTCTGGAAGCCGCTGCGAGGACGGGACATGTCGTCCAGGATGACCTCCAGGAACGTGCCCACCTGTGGGCCCGACGGCGATGGGCTGGATGCGGGGGACGCTGGCGAGCCGGGCGAGGAAGCGGGCGGGGGCAACGCGGCGGTCGGCTGTGCGCTGGGCTGAGGGCTCGGCCGCAGCGACGCCGACGGTTGGCGGGTCGGATCGGCCGTGGCTGTCGGCACGGAAGCGCCCGGCGTACCTGTGGCGCTGGGCTGCATGGGGGCGACCGTCCGCGTCACCACGCTGGTACAGCTCAGGCAGGA
>Ga0136615_10001208_pt1 | contig 12339 bp, 9 predicted proteins | sample AntDrymUQ2882206_2_FD_106647 | JGI IMG/M metagenome (GOLD analysis project Ga0136615, IMG submission 106647) | Polar desert sand microbial communities from Dry Valleys, Antarctica - metaG UQ288 (22.06) | ecosystem: Environmental > Terrestrial > Soil > Desert | place: Antarctica: Dry Valley...
CGGCCATACCTTTCCCGAGGGGAGCGAAGGTGACAGATCAGCGCGGCGCACGCCGAGGCGTCGAGTACGAGCAGGTCGGCAGCGAGTACATGCAGCAGCGCCGGCTGAAGCAGGGCGCGGCGGGTTGGGTCCTGCTCGCCGGGCTGGGCGTCGCCTACGTCATCTCGGGCGACTTCGCGGGCTGGAACTTCGGCCTCGCCGAGGGCGGCTGGGGCGGCCTGTTGATCGCCACGGTGCTGATGGGGACGATGTACACGTGCATGGTCTTCGCGCTGGCGGAGCTGTCGTCGACCATCTCGACGGCGGGCGGAGGCTACGGATTCGGTCGTCGCGCGCTCGGGCCCTGGGGCGGCTTCCTGACCGGCACGGCGATCCTGATCGAGTACGCCATCGCGCCGGCGGCGATCGTCGTGTTCATCGGCGGGTACGTCGAGGCGCTCGACATCGGCATCAGCGCCGGCTGGCCGGTCTACCTCGTCTTCTACGCCGTCTTCGTCGGCGTCCACATGATCGGCGTCGGCGAGGCGCTGAAGATCATGTTCGCGATCACCGCGATCGCGGTCGTCGCGCTGATCGTCTTCGTGATCGCGATGATCCCCGAGTTCGACGCCTCCAACCTCACCGACATCGCACCGACGGACGCCGCCGGCGCGTCGGACTTCCTGCCGTTCGGGTGGGAGGGGATCTGGGCCGCGTTCCCCTTCGCGATCTGGTTCTTCCTCGCGGTGGAGGGCGTTCCGCTGGCCGCGGAGGAGACGCGCAACCCCAAGCGCGACATGCCGCGGGGACTGATCGCGGCGATGATGATCCTGCTGGTCTTCGCGGCGCTGATGATGCTCGCCGGGCCGGGCGGCGGGGGGTCGCAGGCGCTCGTGGATTCCGACAACCCGCTGCCCGCGGCGATCGACGCCGCCAGGGGCGAGGGCAGCGCCGTCGGCGACTTCGTCAACTACGTCGGGCTCGCCGGCCTGGTCGCAAGCTTCTTCTCGATCATCTTCGCCTACTCGCGCCAGCTGTTCGCGCTGTCACGCGCCGGCTACCTTCCGCGCGCGCTCTCGGTGACCGGCGGCCGCCAGGTGCCGCTCGTCGCGCTGATCCTCCCCGCGGTCGTCGGCTTCCTGCTGGCGGCGATCACCGAGGACGGCGCCACGATGATCAACATCGCGGTCTTCGGCGCGACGGTCTCCTACGTGCTCATGATGCTCTCGCACATCGTGCTGCGCTCCCGGGAGCCGAACCTCGAGCGCCCGTACCGCACGCCGGGCGGCGTCGTGACCTCGGGCGTCGCGCTCGTGCTCGCGGTGCTGGCGGTGGTCGCCACGTTCCTGGTCGACGAGCAGGCCGCGCTCATCACGCTCGGGGTCTATGCCGCGGCGGCGCTGTACTTCTTCCTCTACTCGCGGCACCACCTCGTGGCGTCCGCGCCCGAGGAGGAGTTCGAGGCGATCGAGAGCGCCGAGCGCGAGCTGGCCGGAACGTGACGCTCGACGAGCTGAGCGCCGCCGTGGCCGGCGGCGCCGTGGACACCGTGTTGCTCGGCTTCTGCGACATGCAGGGCCGGCTGCAGGGCAAGCGACTGGTGGCCGACTTCTTCCTCGAGGAGGTGGCCGAGCACGGCGCGGAGGGCTGCAACTACCTGCTCGCGATCGACGTCGACATGAACACGGTCGGTGGCTATGCGATGTCGTCGTGGGAGACGGGCTACGGCGACTTCAGGCTCGAGCCGGATCTCGACACGCTGCGGATGGTGCCCTGGCACGAGGGGACCGCGATGTGCATGGCCGACATCGCCTGGCACGACGACTCCCCCGTGGTTGCCTCCCCGCGTCAGATCCTGCGCGGCCAGCTCGCGCGGCTCGAGGAGCGAGACTGGACCGCGCTGGCCGCCACGGAGCTCGAGTTCATCCTCTTTCGCGACAGCTACGAGGCGGCCTGGCGCAAGGGCTACCGCGACCTCGATCCGGCCAACTACTACAACGTCGACTACTCCATGCTCGGAACGTCTCGCGTCGAGCCGCTGCTCGGTCGCATCCGCCGCGAGATGGCCCGAGCGGGGCTGAAGGTCGAGAACTCCAAGGGCGAGTGCAACTTCGGCCAGCACGAGATCAACTTCGGCTACGAGCCCGCGCTGGGCGCCGCAGACACCCACACGATCTACAAGAACGCGGCCAAGGAGATCGCCAGTCAGGAGGACATGGCCATCACCTTCATGGCCAAGTTCAACGAGCGCGAAGGCAACTCGTGCCACGTGCACCTCTCCCTCCGCGAGATCGGCGGCGGCATCCTGTTCGCCGACCAGCCCGCGCTGTTCGAGTCCTTCGTCGCCGGCCAGCTCGCGTGCCTGCGCGAGTTGACGCTGTGCCTGGCGCCGAACGTCAACTCCTACAAGCGCTACGCCGAGGGCTCGTTCGCGCCCACGGCGGTCGCCTGGGGGCGCGATAACCGCACGTGCGCGCTGCGCGTGATCGGCCACGGGCCGTCGCTGCGCGTGGAGAACCGCGTGCCGGGTGGGGACGTCAACCCGTACCTCGCGATCGCCGCGATGATCGCCTCCGGCCTGCACGGGATCGACGCCGGGCTCGAGCTCGAGCCGGCCTTCCCGGGCAACGCCTACACGGCGGACAAGCCCCGGGTGCCCACCACGCTGGTGGAGGCGCGCGAGCGGTTCGCGGGCTCGGCGGTCGCGCGCGAGGCGTTCGGCGAGGACGTCGTCGCCCACTACCTCAACTACGCCGACGTCGAGCTGCGGGCCTTCGAGGCGGCGGTGACCGACTGGGAGCACTTCAGGGGGTTCGAACGGCTGTGAACCCGGTCATCGGCCTGTGCACCGCGTTGGAGCGCGCCCGCTGGGGCGTCTGGGACACGCAGGCCGTGCTCCTCTCGCGCAGCTACGTCGACGCCGTGCAGGCCGCCGGCGGGATCGCGCTGCTGCTGCCGCCCGACCCGGCCGCGATCGAGGACCCCGACCGGCTGCTGGACCTCGTCGACGCCCTCGTGCTGGCCGGCGGCGCCGACATGGACCCGGCGACGTACGGCGCCGAGCCCCACCCGGCGACGATCGGCACGGTGCCCGAGCGCGACGCCGTCGAGCTCGCGCTGGCGCGGCGGGCGATCGAGCGCGACCTGCCGTTCCTCGGGATCTGTCGCGGCATGCAGGTGATGAACGTCGCGCGCGGCGGCACGCTGGTCCAGCACCTGCCCGACGACTACGGCCACGAGGACCATCGCCGGTCGCTCGGCTCGTTCGACGACGCCGACCACGACGTGCGCCTGGCGGAGGGCTCGCTCGCGGCGCGCGTGGCGCAGGAGGAGCTGCACCCGACGAAGTCGCACCACCACCAGGGCGTGGACCGCATCGGCGACGGCCTCGAGGTGACCGGCTGGGCGACGCTCGACGACCTGCCCGAGGTGCTCGAGGTGCCCGGCAACCGCTTCTCGCTCGGGGTGCAGTGGCACCCGGAGGCCGACAAGACGTCGCCGCTGATCGCCGGCCTGGTCGAGGAGGCACGCGCCTACCGCGCCGAGCGGGCCGCACGGAGCGAGGCCGCCTGATGTCCGTCCACGACGCAACGGGGGGCTAGCTTGGCTCGGCTCGACGGGAAGGTCTGCGTCATCACCGGCGCCGCCGGGGGGATCGGCGCCGAGACGGCCCGCCTCTTCATGGACGAGGGCGCCACGGTCGTGGGCGTCGACCTGCGCGACGACGGCGAGGGCGCCCTGCGCCTGGCCGTCGACGTGGCCGACGAGCGGCAGGTCGCCGACCTCTACGCCCGGGTGCGGGCGGAGTACGGCCGGATCGACGTGCTGTTCAACAACGCCGGCATCTCCCCGACCGACGACGCCTCCGTGCTCGACACGACGCTCGAGGCCTGGCAGCGTGTGCAGGACGTCAACCTCAAGTCCGTCTTCCTGTGCTGCAAGCACGGGATCCCGCACCTGATCGAGGGCGGCGGCGGGTCGGTCATCAACACGGCCTCGTTCGTCGCCACGATGGGCTCGGCCACCTCGCAGATCTCCTACACGGCCTCCAAGGGCGGGGTGGTGGCGCTCTCGCGCGAGCTGGGGGTCGAGTTCGCCCGCCGCGGCGTGCGCGTGAACGCGCTCTGCCCCGGGCCGGTCGACACGCCGCTGCTGCGGGAGCTGTTCGCGAAGGACCCGGTGGCGGCGGCGCGCCGCCTCGTGCACGTGCCCTACGGCCGCTTCGCCGACGCGCGCGAGATCGCGAACGCCGTGCTGTTCCTCGCCGGTGACGAGTCGAGCTACGTGAACGCCACGACCTTCATGGTCGACGGCGGCATCTCCCAGGCCTACACGACACCCGAGTAATCCGGCTGGGATGCTTCGCGCTTGCCGGACGGCGAGCGCATCCTGATCGTCGGCGCCCTGCTGGCCGCGGCCCTCGCCGCGTCGCTGGTCGCCGGCCGCCTGCGCCTGCCGGGGCTCGTGCTCTTCCTCGGCCTGGGCATGGTGATCGGGTCCGACGGCCTGGAGTGGATCGCGTTCGACGACTTCCAGCTCGCCGAGACGGTCGGCGTCGTCGCGCTCGCCCTGATCCTGTTCGAGGGCGGCCTGACGGCCGGCTGGGGGGAGATCCGGCCGGTGCTGCGGCCCGCGATCGGGCTCGCCCTGCCCGGCACGCTGGTGACCGCGGTGGTGACCGGGTTCGCGGCGTCGTGGCTGTTCGGGTTCTCCACGTTGGAGGGGCTGCTGCTCGGCTCGATCATCTCCTCCACCGACGGCGCGGCCGTGTTCTCGCTGTTGCGCGGAGCCGGGCTGCGCAGGCGGCTGGAGCGCACGCTCGAGGGCGAGGCGGGCTTCAACGACTCGATCGCGGTGCTGCTCGTGCTCGGCTTCATCGAGTGGATCCTGCACCCCGGCTACGGCCTCGTCGACATGCTCGGCCTGTTCGCCCAGCAGCTCGGGCTCGGCCTGGTCGCCGGCGTTGCGATTGGCTGGCTGGCGACGCGGGCGTTCGAGTACGTGCGCCTCTCGACGCCCGGCCTCTACCCGGTCGCCTCGCTCGCCACCGCCGCGCTCGCCTTCGGGACGGCGGACACGCTGGGCGGCTCGGGCTTCCTGGCCGTGTACCTCGCCGGTCTCGCCATGGGCTCGGCCAACCTCCCGGCCAAGCGCACCGTGACCGCGTTCCACGAGGGGCTGGCGTGGGTCGCGCAGCTCGCGATGTTCCTCACCCTCGGCCTGCTCGTGTTCCCCGCCGACCTCGACGAGGTGGCGTGGAAGGGCACGCTGCTCGCGCTCGTCGTGGTATTCATCGCGCGCCCCCTGGCCACGCTGGCGACGACCTGGGGCAGCGGGTTCGACGCGCGCGAGAAGGGCCTGCTCGGGTGGGCCGGCCTGCGCGGGGCGGTGCCGGTGGTGCTCGCGATCTTCCCCGTGATCGACGAGGTCCCGCAGTCGGAGGAGTTCTTCAACATCGTGTTCTTCGCGGTCCTGCTCTCGACCGTCTTCCAGGGCTCCTCGATCGACGTGGTGGCCCGCCGCCTCGGGGTCACCTCCGAGGAGCCCCAGCGCCCCACCTCGATCCTCGAGGTCGGCGCGGTGCGCGAGCTCGGCGCCGACGTCGTCGAGCACGTGATCCGCTCCGGAGACGCCGCGGACGGCGCCCGCCTGCGCGACCTCGGCCTCCCGCGCGACGCGCTCGTCTCGCTGATCATCCGCGGGCGCGAGGCGCTGCTGCCGCGCGGCTCCACTCGGCTCGAGACCGGCGACCGCCTGCTCGTCCTCGTGCGCCGGGAGGTGGCGGTCCAGCTGCCGGCGATCCTCGAGCGTTGGCGCAAGGGCCCCGTGACCAAGCCCGTGCGACCGCAGCGGGCGTACTCGGGCAGCGTTCCCGTCTACACCGCGAGGCCGTGGGACAGCGCGGACGGCGATCCGGCGCACCCCGTGACGGTGGGCGGCAACGAGGTGGTCGAGCACCTGCGCACGCGCCGCGACGTCCCGGGCGCGCTCGTGATCCTCGCCGACGGCCGCTTCGCGGTCACGGGGCCGATCCTGATGATGGGGCCGCCCGGACAGCTGCAGGCCGGCGTGCGGCGGCGGCTCGTGCGGGCGACGGAGGACGCCGAGATCGCCTGGTGGCAGGAGGTGATCGGCGCGTGCGCGCTGTGATCGCACCCGGGCTCGGCGCTGGACACGGGACCGCGGAGGCGCGACGATGGGTGCCCCATCGACGAGGAGGTCCCATGAAGGTCGTCCATTGCGACTGCGGAACCGACGTGGAGGCGGAGACGGACGACGAGCTCGTCGCCAACGTCGAGGCGCACGTGGAGGCGCAGCATCCGGAGATGGTCGGCCAGATGAGCCGGGAGCAGATCCTCGGCATGGCGCACGATCACTAGGCCGTCAGGCGCCCAGCTCCACCACGACCTTGATGTCGTGCTCGTCGCGCATGAGCGCCGAACGCCAGTCGTCAAGGGGCACGCGGCGCGTGATCAGGCGCTCGAGCCAGCTCCGGTCGGCGCGCGCGAGCGCGCCGGCCGCCGCCTCGTAGTGGCGCCGGTTGGCGTTGACCGAGCCGAACACGAGGTCGTTCTCCAGCACGATCGAGCGGTTGAGCACGCCGGCGTCGAGGGAGATGTCGTGGCCGCCGGAGGAGATTCCCGTCAGGCAGACCACGCCGTTGGCCCCCGTGTGGCCCATCGCGTCGAGCACGACCTGGCTGACCCCCGTCGCCTCGACGATGATGTCCGGCGGCGGGTCGACCGAGCGGACGGGCCCGGAGTCATACGCCGCCCCCAGGTCCCCCACGAGCGCCGGCTTCGGCCCCTCGGTCGCGAGGTCGAGCACCGTCACCGCGTAGCCGCGCTGGCGCGCCAGCAGCGCCGCGAGCAGTCCGATCGGCCCGGCGCCGGTGATCAGCACGCGCTCGGGCTCGATCGTCGCCCGGGTCAGGACCCGGTCGATCTGCTCCCACGCCTTGGCCACCACGGTGGTGGGCTCCATCAGCACCCCGAGCGCCCCCAGCCCCGGATCGAGCCGGACGGCGAACTCGGGCTCGATCCGCCAGCGCTCGGACCCGTAGCCGTGCAGCGCCTTGATGCCGCGCTCGGTGTAGAGGCCGTTCCGGCAGAAGTCCCACTCGCCAGCCGCGCACGAGCGGCAGGGCACCGGGTCGGGGCGGCGAACGATCCCGACGACGAGGTCGCCGGGCGCGAAGCCGCTGCCGTCGGGCGCCTCGCGCACGCGCCCGAGCGACTCGTGGCCGAGGATCAGCCGCTCGGCGCCGGGCGGCGCCTCGCCATAGTCCCCGTGCACGATCTCGGCGTCGGTGCCGCAGATCCCCAGCGCGACGCCGTCGACGAGGATCGCGCCCTCGTCCGGCCCGGGCTCGGGCATCTCCTCGAGCGCGGCGGAGTCGGCGACGCCCGGTTGCAGGGTGATCGCGCGCATCAGCTCGCCGTCGCGTCGGCGCGATCCTCGGCGGGCGACGCGCGCCGGTGGTCCAGGTTCAGCGCCGTGTTCACCAGGCCCACGTGCGTGAACGCCTGCGGGAAGTTGCCGACCTGGCGGCCGAGCGTCGCGTCGTACTCCTCCGCGAGCAGCCCGACCTCGTTCGCCAGGCCGGCGAGGCGGTCGAAGAGCTCGCGCGCCTCGTCGTCGCGGCCGATCAGGGTCAGGCAGTCGGCCAGCCAGAACGAGCACGGGAGGAACGCGCCCTCGCCCGGTGGCAGCCCGTCGTCGGCCTCGCGGGTGTCGTAGCGGAGCACGAAGCCGTCCCGGCAGAGCTCGCGCTGGATCGCCTCGACCGTCCCGATCACGCGCTCGTCGTCGGGCGGGAGGAAGCCGACGACGGGAATCATCAGCGTCGCGGCGTCCAGCCCGCGCGAGCCGTAGGACTGCGTGAACGTCTTGCGCTCGGTGTCATAGCCGCGCCCGCACACCTCGCGGTGGATCCGGTCGCGCAGCTCGCGCCAGCGCTCGACCGGCCCGTCCTGGCCGAACCGCTCGACCATGCGCACCGCGCGGTCGAACGCGACCCAGGCCATGACCTTGGAGTGGACGAAGTGGCGCCGCTCGCCGCGGACCTCCCAGATGCCTTCGTCGGGCTCGTCCCAGACCTCCTCGAGGTAGGCCATGAGCGCGACCTGCAGCCGCCAGGCCGCGTCGTCGGCCTCGATGCCGCCCTCGCGCGCCTGCAGCAGCGCGTCCATCAGCTCGCCGTAGACGTCGATCTGGAACTGGTCCGAAGCCGCGTTGCCGATCCGCACCGGCGCGGAGCCCTCGTAGCCGGGCAGCCAGTCGAGCTCGAGCTCGGTCAGCCGCCGCTCACCCGCCGGCCCGTACATGATCTGCATCTCCGACGGCGAGCCGGCGACCGCCCGCAGGAGCCAGTCGCGCCACGCGTGCGCCTCGTCCGTGTACCCGGCGTGCATGAGCGACTGGAGCGTGAGCGTCGCGTCGCGGACCCAGCAGAAGCGGTAGTCCCAGTTGCGCACGCCGCCGATGTGCTCGGGCAGCGAGGTGGTCGGAGCGGCGACGATCCCGCCGGTCGGGGCGTAGGTGAGCGCCTTGAGCGTGATCAGGCTGCGCTGGACGAGCCCTCGATGCGGGCCGTCGAGTCGCGAGCGCGCGGTCCACTCCTCCCACCACTCCGTCGTCTCCCGGGTCGCCGCGACGCCGTCGACCGGGTCGGGCACCGGATCGTGCGAGGCGTACCAGGTCAGGACGAAGGGGACCTCCTCACCCGCCTCGAGCTCGAACTCGGCCACCGTGGTCAGGTCGCGCCCGCGCGTCGGCCGGCCGGGGATCAGGTGCACGGCGTCGGGACCGGCGATGCCGAGCAGGCCGCCGTCCTCGGCGCGCCGGACCCACGGGACGACCCGGCCGAAGTCGAAGCGCAGGACCAGCTCCATCCGCACGGTCACGCGACCCTCGAGGCAGCGGGCGAGGCGCACGACGTCGGGCGCCTCGTCGCGCACCGGCATCGAGTCGACCACCCGCAGGACCCCGCCGGCGGTGTGGAAGTCGGTCTCCAGCACGAGCGTGCCCTCGCGGTAGCGCCGCTCGGTCCGTTCGACGTCCTCCGCGGGCGCGATCAGCCAACGCCCGTGCGACTCGTCACCGAGCAGCGCGGCGAAGCACGCGGGCGAGTCGAAGCGGGGCAGGCAGAGCCAGTCGATCGAGCCGTCCTTCCCCACCAGCGCCGCCGTCTGCGTGTCACCGATGAGCGCGTAGTCCTCGATGCGCAGCGCCATGGGCCCCTCTTGCCCGGAACTGCTTCACTCAACTCAGGGCGCCGGTCGCCGCCGAGGAGCTCCGCGCGTCGTGCACCGCGACGACCAAGGCGGCGTCGTCGTCTTGGTCGTGCAGGTAGAGCAGCAGCATCCACGGCCACGGCCCGATCAGGCAGCGGGCGGGTTCCCATGGCGCCGGGAGGACGCGCCCTGCCCGCGGGAACCGCTCGAGCGTACGCAACGAGCGTTGGACGCGTGCGAGCGCGTCGTCCGGTAGGCCGAGCATCGCGATCAGACCGCGCAGGTCCGCGACGGCCCGCGGCGTCAGAGCAACTCGAGGAGCTCAGATCTTGTGGCGCTGCAGCAGCTTCTTGCCGATCACCATGCGCTGGATCTCGGACGTGCCCTCGCCGATCAGCAGCAGCGGCGCGTCGCGGTAGAGCCGCTCGATCTCGTATTCCTTCGAGTAGCCGTAGCCGCCGTGGATGCGGAAGCACTCCTCTACGACCTCCTTGCCGGTCTCGGAGGCGAACAGCTTCGCCATCCCGGCCTCGAGGTCCGAGCGCTCGCCGGCGTCCTTGAGCCGGGCGGCCTTCATGGTGAGCAGGCGCGCGGCCTCCACCTTGGTGGCCATGTCGGCGAGCTTGAACTGGATCGCCTGGTGCTCGGCGATCTGGCGGCCGAAGGCCTTGCGCTCCTGCGCGTAGCGCAGGGCCAGCTCCAGCGCACGCTGGGCGATGCCGACGCCGCGGGCGGCGACGTTGACGCGCCCCACCTCCAGCGCGTCCATCATCTGGACGAAGCCCTTGCCGAGCCCCGCCTCCTCCCCGCCGAGGACCATGTCGGCCGGGCAGCGGTAGCCGTCGAAGACCAGCTCGGTCGACTCGACGCCCTTGTAGCCCATCTTGCGGATCTTCGGCGGGACGGTCAGGCCCGGATTCTCCGGGGCGCCCGGCTCCTTCTCGCAGATCAGGCAGGTCAGGCCCTTGTAGGGCGGCGAGGCCTCCCGGTCGGTCTTGACGAGGACGAAGACCACGCCGGACATGAGGCCGTTCGTGACCCACATCTTCTGCCCGTTGACCTCGTAGTCGCCGTCGGCGGTCTTGACCGCGCTGGCCTTGATCGCCTGGACGTCGGAGCCCAGCTCCGGCTCGGAGAGCGAGAAGGCCGCGCGGATCTCGCCGGTGGCCATGCGCGGAAGGAGCCGCTCCTTCTGCTCCTCGGTGCCGAACTTCATCAGCAGGTAGGAGCCGATGAAGTGGGTGTTCACCACGCCCGAGATCGAGATCCAGCCGCGCGAGAGCTCTTCGACGATCATCGTGTAGGTCGAGAGGTCGAGCCCCATGCCCCCGTGTTCCTCGGGGATCGTGACGCCGAAGAGGCCGAGCTCCTTCATCTGCTCGACGATCGGCTCCGGGTACTCGTCGGCGTCGTCGTAGTGCTCGGCCTTCGGGAGGATCTGCTCGTCGACGAACTGGCGGACCATCTCGAGGATCGCCTTCTGCTCGTCGGTCTTCTCGTAGAACGCGGTGGCAACGGCCATGCCGAGGAGGATACCTTCGAGCATGCCCCGAACTCGCCGGTTCGCGCGGGCTTGGGTGCCCAGCCCGGTGAACTTCGCGCGCGACGTCGTCGAGGCCGCACCGCCCCGGGCGTTGCGCGCTCGTGGCCCTCGGCCGCGAGGTGGCTCGACCTTCGAGGTTGACCCGGCGACGGTCGGCCGCACGCGAGAGGATCGGCTGCCACGCGGTCCGAGGACCTCGAGCCGATCAGCGGACAGCTCTCGGACGCGATCGGCCGAACCCTCGTTCACGGCTCCTGCCGCCCGTCCACGATCGCCAGTGCTCACCGGTCGTCATGCGGGAACCGTAGCGTCGGCACGCACGGCGATAGAGGCGGGATAACCGCACCCCGGGCACGGATACGATCGCGCCCATGACCATCCCGCCCACCGAGACCGCCATCGACCCTGCCCGCGTGGCGGCGCTGACCGAGCGGGAGAAGGCGACGCTGGCGGAGCGCACGCGCCGCTCGGGCGAGTACTTCGCGCGCGCGACGCAGGTCATGCCCGGCGGCGTGCCGTCCCAGTTCCAGAAGAACGACCCGTGGCCCGTCTACCTCGAGCGCGGCGCGGGCGCCCGCGTCTGGGACGTCGACGGCAACGAGTACGTCGACTTCCACAACGGCTTCGGCGTCATGTGCGTCGGCCACGCTAACCCGGTCATCGCCGCGGCGGTCAAGGCACGCATGGACCAGGGCACGCACTTCGCGGCGCCGACCGAGGGCTCGATCGAGGTGGCGGAGGAGCTGCGCCGCCGCTGGGGCCTGCCGCACTGGCGCTTCACCAACTCGGGCACCGAGTCCACGATGGACGCCGTCCACCTCGCCCGCGCCGCCACCGGCCGGGACGTGATCGTCAAGATGGAGGGCACCTACCACGGGCACCACGACGCCGTCATGGTCTCGGTCAAGCCGCCCGCCGACCTGATGGGCGAGCGCGAGCGGCCCAACCCGATCCCGTACGGGCTCGGCTACCCCTCGACGACCGCCTCCCAGACCCGGCCGGTGCCGTTCAACGACGCCGAGCTGCTCGAGCAGGCCCTGCGCGAGCTCGAGGGGCAGGTCGCCGGCGTGATCCTCGAGCCGGCGATGATGAACGTCAACATCGTGCCGCCCGTGCCGGGCTACCTCGAGCGGGTGCGCGAGCTCGCCACCGAGTACGGCGTCGTGCTCATCTTCGACGAGGTCAAGACGGGCGCGGCGGTCGCGGCCGGCGGGGCCACCGAGCTGTTCGGCGTCACGCCCGACGTCGTCTGTCTGGCCAAGGCAATCTGCGGCGGGCTGCCGGGCGGCGCCGTGGGGATGACCGAGGCGCTCGGCGCGCTGGTGGCCGACGGGCGGGTGCGCCAGCAGGGCACGTTCAACGGCAACCCGCTCGTGATGGCCGCCGCCCGGGCCGCGCTCGTCGAGGTCCTCACGCCCGCCGCCTACGCGCAACTGCACCAGGCCAACGCCGACCTGATGGCCGGCTGCGATCGCGTGATCGCGACCTACGGACTGCCCGCGCACACGATCGGGATGGGCTCCAAGGGCTGCGTGGTGATGGCGACCGAGCCGATCCGCGAGTACCGCGACTACCTCGCCC
>Ga0136615_10001209_pt1 | contig 12332 bp, 13 predicted proteins | sample AntDrymUQ2882206_2_FD_106647 | JGI IMG/M metagenome (GOLD analysis project Ga0136615, IMG submission 106647) | Polar desert sand microbial communities from Dry Valleys, Antarctica - metaG UQ288 (22.06) | ecosystem: Environmental > Terrestrial > Soil > Desert | place: Antarctica: Dry Valley...
CGCGCAGCCCAGTTCGCGATGGGGACGCCGCGACGAGGTGGGCGCAGGACTTCGGGTACGCCTTTCCCGAGCGTCGCAACCCGCTGGTGGCCGAGGATCTGCTCGGCCTCTCCGAGCCGGCTGCGCGGCTTATCTTGCTGGTCGGTTTCACTGCCGTGTTGGTCGGCGTCCCCACGACAACGGACTAACGACGAAGCGCATTCTGCTTGTGGGGTTCGAGCCTCTCTCGGACCACCAGACGTCATCAGGGCACAAAAAAACGAACCCCTCCGAGGGCTGAGCGGGCGAGCTCGCCGAGGCGACCGCCCCCGCCTCGATCGCGGGGACGGGGGCGGCCGCCTTCGATGAGCCGTCTACTACGCGGCGGCGCGATCTGTCACGGCGGTTGCGCTGTGACGAAGCTCCCCAATACCCGCACGCGCGCGCGTGAGGTGCTTGTTGACGTTCGTGTAGCTCGCGCCACACATGACGCGATCTCGCCGATCGTCGACGCGTGCGAGGCGACGGACTCCCTCGCCCTCGTCGGAGCGCTGGTATTGGACAGCGACGGACACGAGTACATCGCCATGCTGGGCATTGACGCAGCAGGCCCCGCGGTGGCGTACCGGAAGATGTGGCTGGGCGGTGCCGAGTCGCGTCGCTTCAGCCGCGGGCCCGAGCCCCAGCGGTCGCCCGATCGACGGCAGAGGGTATGTTCCCCGCAACGGATGGCAGACGTAGTCGAGCAGACCAACCTGACCCGGGAGCAGGCCGGCGATCTCAAGCAGCGCAAGCGCCTGTCAACGCTTACCGACGATGAGCTCGCAGCGCTGCGGGAAGCGTTTCGGCGGTCAATGGCCCTCTCCGACAGCCAAGGCTACGGCCACTTCGCCTCACTTCACGGGTTCCCGGACCCCGGCTACTGCGAGCATCGCAACCAGCTCTTCCTGCCCTGGCACCGGGGCTACCTGTACCACTTCGAGCGCTCGCTGCAAGACCTCGTCCCCGGCGTGACGTTGCCATGGTGGGATTGGACCGGAACCGGCGATCTACCCGAGGCCTACGCCGGCGAAACCGCCTCGGACGGCAGCGCCAATCCGCTTACGAGCGCGGCGATCGTCGCGGCTGGCGGCACGCGCCAGCCCGACTGGCCGGAACACACTTCGCGAATGCCGGGCCGGCCGGGGACCAGCCTTCCCACCGAAGAGGCCGTCAACCAGGCGATGCGGTCTGCCAACTACGATGACTTCGCCTTCGCGGTCGAGCAACTTCATAACGCGGTACACCGCTTCGTCGGCGGCGAGATGGTCGATCAGCGCTTCGCCGGCTGGGACCCGATCTTCTGGGCGCATCACACGATGGTCGACCGCCTCTGGGCGCTCTGGCAGCTCCAGCATCCCGGCGACAACCCGGCCGCCGAGCACCTGCCGAAGGGGCTCAACTACTTCAAGGACATGACGGTGGCTGACACGCTCGACTTCGCGCGGCTCGGCTACGACTACGCGGCGGACGAGGTCCTCGTCCAGGCAGCCTGATGGCGACCTTCGATTCAGAGCCCTTCGCCGCTACTCCGCTTCGGACACGTTTCGTGCGCGCCGACATTGAGCTTCACGGCGTGGATCAAGCCGTCCCCTCCTACGAGGCGCGCATATTCCTGAGCAACCCCGACGCCACGGCACAGACCGAGCCGACGCCCGACAATCGCTACGTGGGCTCATTCTCGGTCTTCGGCAAGCTGGACTGCTGGGGGGACGAGGGTCACTGCGATGAGCCGGTAAGAGGCAAGTTCGAACGGCGGCGAGCGCCGACCCGCTACGCGAAGATCCGGGTACGGACGCCCGAGGGCCTCCTCGCCGGCCTTGCGCGCGCGGCCGGGGATCATCTGACGCTCAACATTGTCGTCCTGCTGCCTGAGCACCCGGACTACGAGCGGTTCGAGCCCACCGACGTGCTGCGCTTCAGCCGGCTGGCGATCGTCACCTACGCAGCCTAATCCGAGCGGACGTCGCGCTGCTAGGCCGCACGATTCGCTGTCGAGCTGCTCCCCGACGCCGACGCGTGGCGGCGCAACCGCCGGCTGCAGCGATCCGCCAAGCCCATGCTTGTAGGGACGAGTTGAGCAGGCAGTGCTGTCGCGTTCGGCGGGGTTGACCGCGCCTTCTCAGCGCGCATAGGCTCGTCATCGCGAGCACGCGAGCAGCGGAGCGACTTGGCCGTGACGAGCGGATGCCGGGAAGGTGCCCATACCCGGCACTCATCAGCCGGGCGCCCGCTCCCTAAGGGAGGAGATCGACAATGGCATTGATTCGCGACGAGACCAAGGACGTCATCGACGCGGGGACCCTGCGGGTCACAACCGCCTCGGGTTTCGGGGCGGCCGTCGTGGTGCTGGTGACAGCGATCGATCCAATCTTCGAGACGATCTTTGGCGAGGACAAGGTCACGCCCGGCGTCAAAGCGGCAATCGTGATCGCCGCCATCGCGTCGTGGGCCCTCATCGCCGCGGTCGACATCGCCGCCCGCAGCTACGCGACGGGGCAGCAACAGCTAGCGGTGGCGACACGGTCCGCCCAGATCGCTGTCGCGCCGGCGGACATGACAGTGACAAGGACCCGCGGGACCGACGTGCCCGGCTTCCTCGTGAGCGCGATCCGCGCCAACCCGGCCCAACCCGGTAGCGCTGAGTTCCTGATCATTAAGCAGGGTCACACGCCGGAGTGGGTGCCGGGCTCGGACATTGCCCCGACCTAACGAGCGAAGGCCGTGGATGCAATAGTCGTTGAGATCGCCCACCAACCCGGTCGCCTAGAGGAATCCGGCTCCGCTTTCGAGGGCTCGCTGATCGAGCAAGGAAGCTCGGCCCTGCGGAGCTGGCGGGCCGAGGACACGCGATACGTGGTCTTGCCGAGCGATGCCTCCGAGGATGTGGTTCGGGCCGCGGCGGAGGTCGCGTCGGTCCGGCTGGTAGGCGCAGCGCAGCTAGTCGTTTCCGACGAGTTCGAGCAAGCGCTCGAGGACGTTCTTCCTGAGCAGATCGACTACGAGCTCGCGCTACCGACGGTCGGCGGGCCGATCACCGCTGCGGCGCTGCCTCCGATCAGCATCTGCGAGCGCTGTTTCGGCATTGGGAGCCACATCGGTCCGCCCTGCATCCAACTCGTAGATCAGCCGGCGCCTGCCATTGTCCGGTAACGGCGACCTTTACCTCGCCCCCCTTCCGCCGCTTGGACATGGCGAGGCGGTCGATCGGGGTCGGATCGACGGCCGCGCCGCTCCTCGCCGGATTTGCGTTTGCCCTGATTGGGCTGGTCGTCGGTGGCGACGCGTCGATCAGATGGGAGGACACGACGCTGGCGGTCCTTATGCTCGCCGGGCTCCTCGGGGGTCCGCTCGAGCGTACGAATCCCGAGCGTCTCAAAGTGCGCCGGTACTAGGCGTTGGCCGTAGGTGCGACCGAGCTTTCCATGGCAATCGCGGCGATACGGGTTAGGCGCCGCCACGAATCGAGCGTCTGGGTGCCAGTGCACAGCGACGGTGAAGGGGACCTCGCGGATGGCGGGCCGGACAGCGACGATGTTACGTCGATTCGATGGACAACGTGCTCGACCGTCAGGCCCCCTAGTAGTTTCCACTCGACCGGTGGCTGCGTTGGATGTCGACGTAGCGTGGAGGAGAGCCGTCAGCGATCTCGTCCGCTTCCGACGCGCTAGCGACGAACCGTTGCCGTGACCTGAGAGCAGGACCGCCGCCCCTCAGGCGATCCCTGGGCCCTCGCTCGAGCGGCAAGTAATTCCGCCGCCAGCGCCACAACGTCTGTTGTGCGACAGGACTAGCCCCTCAGTTACGAACGGCGTAAAGTTAGGGGCGCGGGAAGAGGTCTCAAGGATGGCGAGTCGGGCCGGCCATCGCCGATCCCGCCTCCGGCATCCTCGCCCCCGTCTTCGTCAGAGCCTTTACCAGCGCCACCAGATGGTGAATGTTTCGCGAAGTGGCGGGTCATGCAGGGTCACGGAGAGCTTCTGTCGCCCGCCAGAGTGCACCTCAGCCCGAAGCCGCTTGCGAGCGTGCTCGGGCCTGGAGCTTCGATCGAGCCAAGCCTCGACCGGGATACGGCTCACCGGAAACAGAACTGTGAGCGTCAACCGTCGTGTGGTTTGGAGGGTTTCGGTGGAGACCCACTCTGAACTGCCGAGGAACATATCCGTGGTGCGGCGCTTGATCGTGTATGTGTCTACGTCTCCTCGCCGCTTTGTGTCACGCAGCGAGATGACAACGTTGTGTCGCCCGCCCGCGCTGTAGTAGTCGGCGGGATATCCTGGGTCGCAGCTGTAATCCGCGAGCACGTCACCGTTGCCCCATGCATAGTCGCGGATAGCGAACACACCATCTTGCAAGAAGCGAAGAGTACGCGTCCGCGTTAGGAGAGCGTCAGTCCCGGCGGAGTCCCGAAGGTCCCACAAAGACTCGTCGTCCAAGACCTCGTAGAGACCGCCGAATCGGTCGCGCAGGATCAGGGCGTACAGGCCGACAGCGACGAAAGCCAGGACCAGGCTCGATAACAGGACGGCACCGGCGAGCGGCTCCGTAAAGAGCGCAAGCACGCCGAGGCCAAGTCCAGTGACGGCGAGGAGGAAGGATGTTGTACGACTACGAACAACGGTGAAGAAGGCTTCCCGCGTCGCACGAAGCAAAGTCGAGTCTGCCATCTTCGAGATCCTGCCTCAGGCACGTCGAAATAGCAAAGACCCCGGCCGGCGGCCGGGGTCAGAGATTAGACTAGGCCGCTGCGAGAAGCAGCTAGCCTCCGCCAGAGCCTCCGCCAGAAAGCATGGGGCCTCCTTTCAAGTCTGCGATCAGTCTAGCATCTTGACATGGGCTTGAAACCCTGCTGTTTGCAGGAAAAGCCTCGGAGGCGGCGTTCTTGAAAAGACCAAAGGTCCCATGCTAGCTGCGCGCCCACGAGAAGCGATGCGAGCCCGGCATTGCCCAAAAACGCGCCGACCGTGCCCCTGTCGCGACTGCACCGACATCACCATAACCTCGTGTACGGTCGCTACGAGCTAGGCATTTCCGGCAGACAACCGTCCGCAACGACCGTTGTGCGACAGTCCGAGCCTCGACGGCGCAGCGGTCAACGCGGGGTGCCGTCCCTACCCCTCGTCCGCGCGCTCGGAACACGGTTCCCCGGAGCCGTCCTCCCAGCGGTAGGGCGTGATCGCATGGAATTCATGCCGTGCCCGTCCCTCCTCAACCCACGCACCACGGCCGGTGGCTTGAAGGCGTTCCTTGAAGTAGTCGGTCAGCGCCTTGCCAGCCAGGATCGCGGCTCGTGCTTCGCGGTGGTTCGGTCGGTAGCCGGCGTGGACACAACGGTTGCGGAGCTCATGCAGGTCCGCGTACCACTGGTTGAGCGGCGTGCCCGGTCGCGTGATGTCCCAATGACCGCCGAGCCACTCGTGCATCTGCTGGCTCAGTACTCGGCGAAGCCCGTGGCGCTCGAGGAGGTCGCCAGCGCGCGCGGGCTCGCCTGACTCCTCGGCGCGCTTGTTCAGGATCCAGACCACGTACGCCTCGATCGCCATCGAGGCTTCGATCACCGTTTCTGCGTAGCGCCCCTGGTCGGGCGACCGGTCAGCCCGGGTCCGGTGGCGGTGGAAGGCACGGATGTCGCCCTCCGAAGTGACGATGGCGGCACGTTGCGCAACGCGGCGCCGCAACTCTTCGGGCAGCGGCTCCTTTACCAAGCCATCGAGGTCATGCAGCCGGAGGAACTGGTGCGCGTACCACGGTGCTTCAAGATCCTTGAAGCTCACGAGCGCGATCGCAGGCAGGTCCTCCTTCGCGACCTCGCGAACGGTCCAGTCCATCGTCTCGATCGCGTACTCGGCGAGGATGCGGTTGAGGGCGTTCAGTCCCTGGTCGAAGCTTCGGCTCATCACCAAGGCGCTGAGCTCCCACCGTTCCGCCGGATGGGTCACGAACTCGCAGATCGTCCGTGAGACCGGGAGAGCGCGGTCGCCAAAGTCGGCCAAGACCGCCTCAAAGTCGGGGAGAAGCGAGAAGTAGCCCGGCAGCGCCGGTGGTTCTTCCGCGGGGTAGAAGGTCACTGAGACCTGGTCGACCGTGACGGCCTCGAGCTCGTGCGGCTGCTCGAGCGAAACCCTCCATTGTTCGTCGAGCGCCAGCCCGAACGGCAGCTCCGTGGTGAAGCTGACGACGTAGCGCTCGGGATGCGCTAGCCACGGCCGCTCGGGAAACGGAACGGCACTCCAGGGAATCCGCGGTACCGGCGACGGTGCGCCCTGTCGTTGTCTCACGCTGCAGTCCGTAGCCCGGGTTCCATCCAGAGTTCGTCAGGCTCACGCCACCCGAGCTTGTCTCTTCAGGCTCGGGTTCGAGTAACGGTCCCGCCTCGGCATGCGCGAATCTTCTCAACCGAGAGTATCGAGGGCCCTCCCCGTTTGGCATCCCCCATCGACGTTACCCGTGTCATCGACGCACCTCCCACCGGGTACTCAGAGTATCCATTGTCTTCGTCGCGCCCTGGGACGAGCTGAGGCCCGCCCCGCCACGGCGAGTGGCACGAGCTATGGATTTTGCGGCTCCAAGCTTCCCATTTAATGCCGCCAGGTCGACCACGCGTCCTTGATCGGGGGGTGACGTCTTTGTGGAGGCTCATGGCCTATCTCGGGACTGCCGCGAGCGGGTCAGATCGCCATGCCGCGAAACCCGCCCAGCCGTAAGGACAGATGACGGCTGAGGTCTAAATGCGGTCGGCGATGAACGGGGAGTCGCTTAGGCGCTCGCCGGCGATGTCCTCGTGAGGCTGGCCGTTCTCTCAGTCGGTCGATTTGGGGCATGGGCTCCTCGGTTCGAGCCGCCCCAGTGATTACCGCTTTGCCGAAGGCAGATGCGCTCCACCGGCGGCCGACTTGTGGCGTCGTCGTTTAGGCTCGACCTAGGGAGTGCGTTCTTCCGAGGGTTGCGGCTGGCAGCGATTGACCGTCACGAGACGCGCTTCGTGGGGATCCTGGGTGATCACCATGGCCTCCCCCGTCTTAAGCCGCTTTAGGGCGTTGGGGTGAACTACGAACTCCTCCCCGCGAGCCATGGTTCCGAGTCCCGACTGACCGGGGCCCTGTTTTCTGGTCCCAAGGCGGTGGTCGGTCTGGAAGGTGTGCTCCCAGACCTCCCTGGTGCCGGTGATGCCGGCAAGGAGCTCCGCCGACTCCGGCACCGTCTGGCGCCCTGCGAGGATGATCTCGCAGTTTCCGATCACCTGATGCTCGAAGCCAGATTCAACCCGGCGAAGATCGGCGACCTCTTGCGTCGACAGAAGCAGCGACATCCGCGCTGAGCGAGCGCGTTGAAACAGGCCGGCCAGGTGGTCCGCCGCCAGGGCCGAAAACTCGTCGACCGCCACGATCGAGGGGCGCTTGGCCAGCGGCTCGTCCTCAAGCGCGCCGCAGACCGCCTTGAGGTCCTGAGCCAAGAACGCGCCGACGAGCCTGGCGGTCTGCGGAAAGCGCGAGGCGTTGAGCGAGAAGACGACCACGGCTTGCTGCTCGATCGTGTCGAGTAGATCGATCTCTCGCTCGAGCTTTCCTCCGGGCAGAAGTCGATCTCCGCCGTCGCCCTCGATCGCGAGTGCCAGGCGGTCCTGCAGGCCGCGTAGCTGGCGTCGCTGGTCGCTAGTCAAAGAGGCGAGGTATCCGCTTACTTGGTCGGCGCGCTCCTCATCGTCTACCTCGCGGCAAGCCAGGCTGAGCTCATCGGCGTCGATGAGACGAACGACCGTCCCGAGATCGGGGACGGCGGCGCGAGCCTCCAGCACCGAGAAGAGGTTCAGCAGATAGCGCTCGTACATCGCCTGGTAGTGGCGCTCGGTGAACTCCTCGGATGCGATCAGCTTGTCCTTGAGCTCGGAGCGGGTCCCTCGTCGAAGCGGGTTCCATCGGTCACCGCCCTCGAGCGTGAAGCGGTAGAAAGGGCGTCCGGAGGCCGCGGCCTGATGTTTCAGGGTCTGGACGACGTTGCGCTCGCCCTTGAAGTCGATGCAGATCGTCGCGAAGCCGGCCGCTATGTGCCTAGACAGCGTCAGAAGAAGGGCGTTCGTCTTGCCGGAACCGGAGGCGCCGACCAGAAACTGGTGGCGGCCTGCCTCACGGCCGAACCGGACCCTGACCGGAAAGCCCTGCTTGTTCACTCCGAGGACATACGCCTGCGCGCTGCTGGGCGCGCGCGAGGCGGCTTGTCGGACGATGGCTCGCCGGAGCAGCGCCCAGGGCCCGAGCGCATGCTCTGCGTGCTTGGCGGCCTTACCGCCTCTCCGACGATCCTCGAACGACCACCGAAGCAGTGCGTAGCCAGCCAGCGGAGCTCCGAGGGCCGGCACGTAAAGCCACGCGCCCGTGCCGACGAGAGGGGCGTCCAGGAGGGCGATGGCGGTCCACGCAGCCAGTGCGGGCGGCACAGCCCAGGTCCAGCGGCCCCTCAGGCTGTAGCAGGCAAACGCATAAGCCACTCCGAAGAGAGCCGCCCCGCCAAGCACCCCGAAGAGCAAGGCGCGGCCTAGCGCTCCAGCAGGCGAACGTCGACGAGCGGTCCAGAACGGGTACGAGCGATCGCCTCGCGCACCGGGCGCGCGGCCCGCGGCGAGACGTAGTAGCGGACGCCTTCGACGTGCCGTGCTCGGACGTAGGCGCGAAGGATCGCCGAGAGACGTTGACTGCCCTTTGCGGTGAGCTCGAGCTCGATTGCGAGCGCGCAGCGAGGGTGTTCAACGGCGAAGTCGGGGAAGTGAAGCCGAGGTCGCCCGTCCGGCAGACGCCCGTTCGCTGCGACTGCGTAGCGCGGCTCACTCGAGCGGCCGTCCTCGGCTCGGATCTCACGCTCGCAGAGGACGGCTTCGGCCCCGAACTCCTCCTCGAGCTCGAGGCACAGGGACGTCGCGCGAGAGGCGTGGGCGATTCCGCCGGCGGAGACCTTACGCGGCGATAGGTCGAGTCCACCGAATCGTAGGCCCGCCCGCGTTGCAAGGAAGACGGCCGGCTCGCCAAACAGCAAGCGCCTCCGCTCAAGAAGGTCTCGTTGCTCAAGGCCCCTAAGCCGGCGGTAGGCGTTGGACTGCGGCATGCCTTTAGACGCTCCCGACTCGCGAAGCTCGGTGCGTTGCCATCGGGCGGAAATCTGACGCGCGTCCGCGACGCCCACCCTGCCGATCCAGCGGACGATGTCGCGGTCCCTCGCGGTCAGCTGGAAGCTCCGAGGCGGACCCCCATTCGTCCGCTGGCTCACCTTGCTCGCCCGCCCATTCCATCCACCTCTTCCTCAGGTTCCATGCCGACCCCCGAACCGGTCTGACCCCGGCCGACCTTCTCGATCGTCACGCAGTGATGATGGTCGGGCGGGGTCAGGCCGGTGAGGGGGCGCCTGCGTCGATGAAATCGACGCGGGCGAGGCATGGCCCCTGGCTCTCCGGTAGCTAGGTCGGAAGCTATGGGCGGGCGGCGCTACCCGCGCCGCTCCGTATACCCATTGCCGGGGGCCTTCTCGGAGCGACGCTCCCTTCGGACCGCGGGTCATCTGTTGTGGCATGCCTGCATAAGGCGCGAAACGCGAAAGTTCGCCGGGCCCCGCGCGCCGTCGAGGGGCCGGTAGGCCCCGACCGAAGGGGAGTTGACGGCGACGCGGCGCATGGAGCACCGAGGTGGGCTCGGAAGCGATAGAAAGTGCCGACGATGGACTACCGCGCCGTGCTCACGCTGGACTACAGCGGAGAGACAAACTCCAACGCCCGCAACTATCTGCTGAGCGCCCTCGAGCACGCCGGGTGGAGGTACGCTGAGACCTCCGCGATGTATGTCGAGTGCACCGACATGCGGCGGGTGCTGCTCGGCCTCGAGATGCTGGCTCGCTACCTCGATAAGCCCGGGCAGGTCTCGGCCTGCACGGTCACGATCCAGCTCGTCGGCCCTGAGCGGAACGCGCCTGGAGCCATGAGCTCGTCCGACGCATACGAAGCGGTTATGGGCTGCCCGCTGCCGAGCGAGCAAGAAGGGGAGCACGGCGGATGAGCGTCGGACGAGCCTCGTCCAACGCTATTTGAAGCGTCGTTAGGGGCCTGCCGAGTCACGCTTCTCACCGGAAGCGTGAGTCGATGGCCATCTTCGGCGTCGCGGGCGTCGTCCCGGAGAGGATCCCTCACGACATCGAGCGTCTCGCGGCCCTCCGATGCCAAGCCGACCTCCTGCGTGCGGGAATGACGTCGTTCACGGGATAGCGGCACCGGATCGTCGACGAGGTACCAGATGCGTCACACCAGCTGGCGCTTGAGGCAACGGAGCGCCTCGAGACGGGTCTTCCTCTCGCCCTGCTTGCGCGGACAGGTAGTCGCGCGCGGGACCGTGCACTCGGCCCTGGGTGACGGCGATCCGGGGGATCGAGCAGTTGAGCTTGCGGTGGCGCGGTGCAGGCGGTGGCGCCGACGATTGTCGGAGGAGCCCGGGATCGGAGCGACACCGGCGCGCCGCGCCAGCTTGGCGTCTGACTGGCTCAATTCCTCTCGGGAGGCGTAGCGGGGGCGAGCTTTGTGTCTCTCGGCCCTTACGCTGAGGTGAGCGCTCATCTGAACGGAGCCGCTTGAACTGTGATCCGGATAGCGTTGGTCAACGGCCGACGGTGGCACGCAACGAGCTGCGGCTAGCGTTCTTGTCGATCGTGCGGCAGCGCTACCCGGATCGCCGCTGGTCAGTTGAGGGGGCGAATCGGAGCACCGCGGTTCTGGTGGCTAGGGAGATCGCGCGGTCCGGCACCTCGCGGAAAGACGACGAGGCGTCCCTCTACCGGTCCGCGACCGCGCCTGACGAACACCGCATCGAAAGCCGCTCTCAGGAGCCGCTGACGCTCGACGACCGCGAGGGTCGGCCAGAGCTCGCGAAGGGGAACGTGACTTTCCGCCCCGACGATGCCGAGGCGGTCACGTTCAGTAGCTAGCTTCGCATGGAGATCGTCGAGGGTCCTCGAGCGAGCGTGCAGGCCCTCGACGAACCGTTCCGGGCCAAGTGCGCCAACGATCCGCTCGTTGTCCCGATAGGCCGAGAGCTCGGCTTCCGCCTCCTCTGCGCGCCGTTCCAGATCGGCGACGTCAGACGACGTGTCGACCGCCCCTCGAGCAACCAGGCTTCCCGCATGTTCGAAGAAGACTTGCTCGATGTGGGCCTCGATCAGGCTGGCCGAGATATAGGCCATCGCGTTGCACGGTCCCGCGGACGAGCGTCCAAAGCAGCGGTACATACGGCGACGCTTTCCAGAGCGCTCTTTCATGGAGGTAGGGCGAAGCAGATATCGGCACCCAGCGCAGCGAACGAGCCCGGCGAGGAGTGCGGGGTCGCCGCGTGGTGGCTGCCTGCGAGGGGCTCGCTGAGAGGCCTCCCACGTGAGACGATCGATCAGTGGTTCATGCGCGGAGCGGTTCACGAAGTCGCCTGAGCGCGCCTCGCCTAGATACACGCGGTTCTGAATCAGCTGCTGAACCGTCTCAGGAAGCCACCGGTTTTCGCCCCATGGGCCTATGACGCCTGAATCGTTCAGGTAGCCGCAAAGCTCGTGCCAGCTCGCGCCGCCAGCCCGACGTCGGAACACTTCCGTGATCACGGTCCGAAACTGCGGATGAGGCTCTAACCGTCGGCTCGCGCCGCGGACATAACCGGTGGGTACGCGAGAAGCAATGTGGACGCCCCGTGCTACCGCTCGTTCCCGCGCCACCCGCCAGTTCTCGCGGACACGGTCCAGTTCGAACTCGGCCAGGACGAGCAGGAGGCGGTGAAGCATCTTGCCGGCCGGCGTTGAAGGATCGATCCCATCCGCCACTGAGACGAACTCGGCTCCCGACGCCTCGAGCCGGTGGATCGCCTCGAGGGCGCCTGACAGGGAACGGGCGAATCGATCAATCTTCGCGACGACGAGGCCGCCGGTCTCCCCGCGGTCGACGCGCTCGAGCGCTGCGCGAAATGCCGGTCGATCGATGCTGCCACCGGACTGGTCGAGATCCTCGTGCCACGCAGCGATCGTGACCCCGCGCAGCTTTGCCCAAGCGGCGATCTGCTCGCGCTGGACATCGGGGCTTATGAACGAGTCGCCGGCGCGTCCGGCGACACGCGAGACGCGGATGTAGCCGTCCATCATCGGTTTGCCAAGGCGTGACGTTCGGTGCATTCGCCCCCCTTTCATCGAGGGCCTCAGCCCCGCGCACCTCGCCGACCACGATCCGGTCGGGGCGCATCCGGAGGGCGTTGCGCACCAGCTGCCGAATCGTGACCTCGCCACTGCCCTCGAGGTTGGGCGGTCGCGCC
>Ga0136615_10001211_pt1 | contig 12326 bp, 11 predicted proteins | sample AntDrymUQ2882206_2_FD_106647 | JGI IMG/M metagenome (GOLD analysis project Ga0136615, IMG submission 106647) | Polar desert sand microbial communities from Dry Valleys, Antarctica - metaG UQ288 (22.06) | ecosystem: Environmental > Terrestrial > Soil > Desert | place: Antarctica: Dry Valley...
AAGGGCCGCGGTCCAGCGCGGCGCGAATCCGCTCGGCCGTCGGAGGATGGCTGTAGAGCAGGGCAACGGCAGCTCGGGGTGGTGCGAGGTCGGCCAGGTTCGACAACGCCAGGCGCCGGAAGGACGAGACGGCGGCTTCCGGATCCTTGGTCAAAGACAGCGCGATCTGATCGGCTCGGCGCTCGAAGCTGCGCGATACGGCGCTCTGGAGCGGCAGGGTGAGGAGTCCCACGACCGTTGCGTACAGGACCAGCAGAGGCAGGGCGCGCAGGTCCGAGGGCCCCGATGAGCCCGCCCACGACCACCACTCCTCCCGGCCCGACAGCAGGGCGAGCAGGCCGAAGCCTCCGAACAGCCCTACGGAGGAGAGCGCGATGTTCTTCAGGACATGGCTCTCGGCCTCGTGTCCGAGCTCGTGAGCGACCACGAACAACGTCTCCCGTTCGGTGCCGGAGCGCAGGAGCGTGTCGTACAGGACCATGCGCTTGGTCTGGGAGAAGCCCGCCACGTATGCGTTCTCCGCAGTGCTGCGGCGGCTTGCGTCCGCAACCAAGACCTCTCCGAGCGAGACGTCGGCGGCGACCGCCAGGGCTTTGATCCGTCCGGCCAGGTCCCGGTCCTCGAGCGGAGTGAAGCGGTTGAATAGCGGCGCCACCACCACCGGCCACACGAACGCCAGCAGCACGCTCAGAAGCGTGAACGCGCCCCATCCCCACAGCCACCAGGTGCCCGGCTGCCAGCGGACTACCGCGAAAAAGACCGCCGCCCCCACCGCCCCCGTGATCATCCCGATCACCAGCGAGCGGAGCTGATCCGTGGCCCAGGCCCCAGAGCTCTGGGTCGACAGGCCCCAGGCCTGCTCGATGGAATAGCCACGCACGAACGACAGTGGCAGGCCGGCGAGCGTGATCGCTGCGACCACGGCCGCACCGGCCAGGGCAGAGGCCACGAGAAAACCCCCAGGGACGCCGTCGAGCAGACCGACGACCCGTGCGAAGGGCCCCCGTGCCAGCATCACGAGTACCGCAACCTGCAGAGAGATGGAGAGCCCGAGAAAGAGGTAGGCAGGCCCCCTGTAGGCGCCGTGCCTGGCGACCTGTTGGGGGGTGAACCGGGCCCCCAGAGCCGGGTCGCGGGACTCGGACGGCGGCTCGGCCAGGCGCACCTCGGCAGGCGTGCGCGAGACGAGGGCGAGGAGCCCGGTCGCGGCCCCTGCAAGCAGCAGGATCACGACTACCGCTTTGCCCACGCTCACTCTCTCAGCCTACGCGGCGGGATTCCCCGTCGGAGCGCGGCTTGAAGCGCAAGACAGGGAGCAGACCTACCCCCGAGAGCACCTCCAGAGGCGAGTCGAGCTCTTCGTCGAGCTCGACCTCGGTCCCGGGTGGGTGCAGCACCGCGGTCACTAGGCAGTCTTCGCAGTGCTCGGTGCGGAACATCACGCAGTCGCTGCAATCGATCCTCACGGCGGCCTCCTCCGGGCGTTGGTGAACCTATGGCAATGAACCTAGGACAGGCCTGTGACACTCGGTCCTCTGGGGACTTTTCGGGCATCAGCCCCGCCCACCGGGCCGTCGTAATCCCCGGGTGGGCGTCAAAGCCTGCCGCAAGACGGTGGCAAGAGCGGACCGAGGACATCTGCCGACAAAAAACTGTGGGCAGGAGCGGACCGAGGACATTCACCACCGTCGGCGTGGGCGGGCGGGTTCAGCGGAGGGCGGCCAGCAGCTGCTCGGAGGTGGCGATCGTCGCCCCGAGCTTCCGGCAGAGCTCCTGAAGCTCCTTGTCGCTGGTGGCTACCACCACGGGGTCGGGGGGCCACGAGGCAAGCCAGGCCACGAGGTGATCATCGCCCGATTCCGGGGGCCGCGAATACTCGACCTTCACCGGGCCGCGGCGTCTTCGTGAGATGCCGGGGGCGACTTCGGCCCCGTCGAAGACCACGGTTGCGAGCACCCCGTGCCGGCGAATGAGCCGGGCGACCTCATCGACGGTGCGGGCGCGCTGGTCCTCCGTGGACAGTGCCTTGAACGCGCCCTCCTGCTTCGCCACGTTGTATCCGTCTACCAGCAGATGCACGCCCGGCTCGCTGAGCCACTGGGCGAGAGTGGCCGGGTCGTCCTCCAGCAGCCCCGGTGGAGCCGACATTGGCCGTCGGGGGCGCGGGCGGGCGGCGCTGCGCTTCCTTCCGGCTTCGATGCCGTCCCCAACCCCAGCGTTCTTTGGATCCCCGGCGTCACGGCCAGCGGCCTGCGCCTGCTCCCAAGCCTCCGCCCGCCGAGCATCCTCCTTTACCTGCCGGCGGAGAACCTTGGTCTCGGCCCGCGCCCGATCCCGCTCGTCCGCAGCCTTGTCCGCAACGCGCTGCAGCCTCCGCAGCTCCCTCTCCTGCGCCTGCTTGGCGCCCGCGGCGGCCGCGACCTCCCGGCGAGCCGCGCTCTCCGCTGCCTCTGCCCTCCCCCGCAGCTCTTCTAGCTGCCGAGTTAGTGCCGCGGTGCTGGAGCCATGCTCTCGAGCCGTGGCTCGCAACTCCGCCCGCAGCCTGCGGACCTCTGCCTTGTGGTCGCGTTCGGGCGCAGCGGATCCAGCTGCCTCGAAAGCCGACTCGGTGGGTGGGGTCTCGGGAGTGGGAGCGGCCGCGCCTTGGATCTGCTCCTCCCATCCCTCGGCCCGCTCGGCAACCACGCTCAGCACACGCAGCTCCGCCTCCGAGAGGCGGGGCCTGCTCTCGTCCAACCACTCGAGGATGGCTTTGCGCAGGTCATCGTCTTGGTCGAGAGCTTCCAGCAACCTGTCTCTGTGCTGCCGCAGAGCCGACTGACGAAACTTGCGGAAGCGCCGGATGGAATGCGGGAGCTCCGACACCGGCGCCGCCCGCAGATAGGCGCCGAGGGCCCGCAACAGGTCTCTCTCGACGCCTTCCGGGATCCTCACTTCGGAGGTGTTGTCAGGCGCCTGAGCGTCAGGACGACGGTGTCGTCGGTGACCTCGCCGAACGACTGCGCATCTTCGTAGACGCTCCGCACCAGCTCCTCGGAGGATGCTTTCGCCGCATGACGTCCGATCGAAGCGGCGACCCTCTGGGCTCCGAACAGCTCGTTGCCCTGTCGCGCCTCCAACAGTCCGTCCGTGAACACCACGAGTCCGTCTCCAGGCCCCAGCGGGGTCTTCTCGGTTGCGTAGGTCTGCTCCTCGAACGCTCCCAGCAGGTGCCCGGGAACCGTTATCGACTCGACCGTGGCTGTGGCGGCGCGGAAGACGAACGGCGGGGGGTGGCCGCCGAGGGCGAACTCGAGGACGTGGTCGTGTGTGTTGAGGACTCCGTAGAAGGCGGTGGCGAAGCGATCGTTGCCGATCCGGCCGACAAGGGCGTTGTTGAGGTGGTAGAGGACCGAGTCGGGCCTGGGGTTGCGGAGCGCGTAGGCGCGCAGCATGTACTTCGCCATCGCCGTCTGTGCCGCCGCCTCCAATCCCTTGCCCGAGATGTCGCCCACCACCACAGCCACCGAGTGATCAAGCTCGAAGACGTCGTAGAAATCCCCACCGACCTCGGCGTCGGCTTCGGACGCTTGATATATCCAGGCGAGCTCGTAGCCCTCTACCTGCGGCAAATCGCGCGTGACCAGTGCCCTCTGGAGGATCTTCGCCATCGCCCGCTGGCGCTCGAACCGCTGTGAGTTCTCGATGGCGATCCCGGCCTGGGCGGCCGCCACCCGCAGGGCCTCGGCGCGCAGGGGGCCGAGCGTTAGGGGCCACTCGAAGGAGAGCACGAGAGCACCGAGGATGGAGCCGTCGGAAGACAGGAGGCCGACGGCGAACGCCGCGCCCGAATTCGAAGCGGCGGACCCCGGAAGGGCGGTCACCTGACGCTGTTGCAGCTGCGCCCAGGGGAGACCGTCGTCGGAGCCTTCGACAATCGTCGCCGGGGAATCGACCAGCACCACCTCTACATGGTCGGCATCGACCAGGTCGCGCGCGGCCCCGCAGATCTCGTCGGTCAGCGGGCTCAGGCGTTGCCGGGTGGAGATCCTGAGCCCGAAAGCCCGGATCTTCGTCAGCATCGTGAAGCGGCGGGCATTGACCAAGGCCATCCCCAGGAGGCGAGCGATCCCTTCAGCCATGCGCTCCTGGCGGCGGCCGAAATCGTGGGGGCGGCTGAACTCGAGCCCCATTCCCCCAATGGCCTCCTCGCCCCGCAACAGCGGGATCCCGATATAGGCGCCGAGAGACCGCCGCCGTGCCTGTTCGGGATCCAGCAAGGAGGTCGTGGATATGTCCGAGAGAACCATTACCTCCTGGTGATCGAGCACGTGGGTCATGAGCGGCAGCCCTCCACGAACCCCGGCCCGCTCCTTTAGGTGCGCCAGCAAGTCGGCATCAAAGCCCAGCGAGCTCACGATCTTGAGCCCCCCGCTTCTCTCCCTCCTCGACACGACGTAGGTGCGCTCGGCCCCGAACATGTCGGAGCACGCCTCCACCGCCCGGCGAATCGTGTCCTCGAAGCCGCGCATCTCAGAGAGCCTGGAGGCGAGCGTGAGCAGGGCGCTCGCCGCCGACGCCTCGGCACGCGCCGAAGACAGCATCGCCTCGAGCTCCTCTCTCGTCGCCGGGTGGCCTGTCTCCATGGAAGCCGATCCTATGGCGGACCCCCGCGTCATCGGGGTCGTGAAGTTGGGGGCCGGGTGGAACTAGCCAAGTGCGGGCCGGGTCGAGGGTGGCTAAAGCGGACCGTGGACCTCTGGACACGTCTTCTTGTGGGTAAACGCGGACCGTGGACATTTGCCACCGCGTGGGTGGTCGCAGGGCCGCGGAACTTCGTCGGACAGGACCGGCTACTCGCCGGTGGTGCCGTCGATCAGCTCACGCACGATGTCGGCATGACCGTTGTGGCGGGCTGTCTCCTGTATCAGGTGTAACAGTACCCATCGCAGGTTGGGGCGTGCCTCGCCACCGTGAGCGCGCCGGGCCACGGCATCGAGCTCCGCGGCCGAGGCGATGGCGCGGTCGCGCTCGATCTCCGCCTGGTAGAGCGCGAACACCTGCTCGGCGGTCTCGTCCGGCTCGACCCGGAAATCGGCATCGGGATCGTCGTCGGTCCACGGGAAGCGCACCTCGTCCCCGGCATGGATCCACTGGAACCACCAGCGCTCGACGTAGGCGAGGTGCTTGACCAGCCCCAGCAAGCTCGTTCCCGAGGGCGTCAGCTCGCGGCGCAAATCGTGCTCGGAGAGCCCGGCGGTCTTCTGCAGCAGGGTGGCGCGGTGGTAGTCGAGAAATGCCTCGAGCAGGTCCTTGTCCGAGCCCTCGAAGGGCGTGTCTTTTCTCTCTGTGGTCACGGAGGAAACCTACAGGGAGCGGGAGACTTCGACGAGCCTCTCGAGGACCAATGCTGCAGCCCCCGAATCCACCGCGCCCGCGGCCCCCATCAGCCCCTCCGTCAGATCGGAGGCGCGCCCGGCCGCCACCAGGCCGGCCGCGGCGTTCAGCAGCACGATGTCGCGCCGCGGCCCCCTTTCGCCCTCCAGCACCGATCGGATGGTGGCCGCGTTCGTCTCCGCTGTCCCGCCCCTGATTGCCTCGCCCGAAGCGGGCTCGAGCCCCAGCTCCAGCGGGTCCACCACCTCCCGGCGAATCACTCCCGAGACCAGCTCGACCACCTGCGAGGGGCCCGCCGTGGAGAGCTCGTCCAGGCCTCCGTATCCATGAAAGGCGACAACGTGAGTGCTGCCCAGGCGCGCCAGTGTGGCAACCATGACCTCCAGCATGCGGGGCTCGGACACCCCGAGGGCCTGGCAGGTGACGCCGGCGGGATTCGTGAGGGGGCCGAGGAAGTTGAAGACCGTGGCCACGCCCAGCTCCCGGCGGGGTGCGGCGGCGTGGCGCATGGCGGGGTGGAACACGGGAGCGAAGCAGAACCCCATCCCCGTCTCCTCGATGCAGGAGGCGACCTTTTCGGGCGACAGGTCGATGCGAACGCCGAGAGTCTCCAGCACGTCCGCCGAGCCGCAGCGAGACGACGCCGCCCGGTTTCCATGCTTCGCCACCCTCACGCCGGCCCCCGCGCAAACGAGGGCCGCGGCGGTGGAGACGTTGAAGGTCCCGGCGCGGTCCCCCCCCGTGCCGCAGGTGTCGAGCAACTCGCCGGAGATGGGCACCCGGGCGGCGAACGCCCGCATCGTCCTGACGAGTCCTGAGACCTCTTCGGGCGTCTCGCCCTTGGCCCGCAGCGCGACCACGAAACCCGCCACCTGTGCCGACGTCGCGGCCCCCTGCATGATCTCCGCCATCGCGGCGGCCGCGCCCTCTTCCGAGAGGTCACGCCCCCCGAGAAGCTCGGAGAGCACGTGCGACCAGGAGAACTCCGTCACCGAGGGCTCAGCAGGTCGGCGAACGAAAGCGCATAGGCCACCGCCGCCCGCTCCACCTCGTCGAGGTCGACCGACTCCCGGGCGGTGTGGGCGAGGGTGATGTCGCCGGGGCCGCAGACGATGACCTCGGCCCCCGCTGCGGCCAGGAAGCGAGCGTCCGATGCGCCCCGAAAGCCCATCAGCTCCGCAGGCAGGCCGCAGGCCTGCTCGGTCGCCCTCGCCATCGCCCGGACCACGGGAGAGCTCTCGTCCACTTCGAAGGGTTCGCCGTAGAAGGTCATCTCGACGGAGGCGTCGATGTCCTCAAAGCGAGCGCGGGCACGCTCGATCGCCTCCTCTACCGAGGCAATCACGCTCTCCTCGGTCTCCGGAGGCACGCTGCGGCGATCGACCTCCACGGTGCAGGAGGCGGGCACAATGTTGACCTTGGCGCCTCCGGAGATGACCCCGACGTTGATGCTTGGCCCTCCGAGGACCGGATGCGACACCTCGGGAAGCGCCGCCTCTAGCTGAAGGATGATCTCGGCCATGTGCTTGATGGCGCTCACACCGCGCTCGGGCGCGGAGCCGTGGCCCGCTCGTCCCGCGGTCGTGATCCGCATCCAACACGCTCCGCGCTGGGCGTGCACCACTCTCAGCGAGGTGGGCTCTCCAACGATGGCGTAGTCGGGGCGAAGGATGCCCTTTTCGACCAGGGCCCCGGCGCCGCAGAAACCCATCGTCTCCTCGTCCGCCACCAAGGCGAGCTCGAGCACGCCCGCAAGGGGGACCTCGGCCTCCCTGAGAACCGCCACCGCCTCCAGGGCCGCCGCCACCGGGCCCTTGGCATCGCCCGAGCCCCGTCCATGCACGCGCCCCTCGACGATGTCCGCCGCATAGGGATGGTGTTCCCACAATGAATGCTCGCCGGCCGGGACGACGTCGATGTGAGAGCAGTAGGTGAGGGTGGGTCCCTCTTCGATCCCACGCAGCCGGGCGACTACGTTGGGCCTGTCGGCGACAGCCTCGTGGAGCTCGACCTCGAGGCCGAGCTCCTCGCAGTACGACGCCACCACCGCCGCCGCCTCGGCCTCCTTTCCGGGAGGGTTCTCAGACGGCGTCTGCACCAGGTGGACGAGCCTCTCGATGAGCCGCTCGCGCTGCACTCCTTGTGCCGCGGACGTAAGGGTGAAGGTCATGGTCTGCGACACTTTGCCATGTGACCTACCGCGTTTTTCTTGGGGTGGTGCTCGTGACTTGGCCGCTGGTAATCGTGGGCTTGCTGTTCTTCATGGGCAAGCTCGAGAACTACGTCAACCGGCTCGACGCGGACACTCCCGAAGAAGCCGGGGTCGAACCGGTGGCCGGAAGCAGCCACGACAAAGAGGTGACGATTCTGTTCGGGGACCAGGTGGTCGGCGAACCGGACTGAGCTCATGGCAAGACCGTCAACTACTGCAGGGCTATGCACTCGATCTCCACCCGCGCACCCTTGGGCAGCCCGCTCGCTCCGATGGCGGCGCGGGCCGGCGGGTACGATTGGAAGTAGGCGGAGTAGGCGTCGTTGAACTCGGCGAAGTCTGCGATGTCGGCCAGGTAGGCGTTGACCTTGACGACACGCTCCAGGCCCGAGCCGGCCGCTCTCAGAACCGCGGCGAGGTTGTCGAGGCAGCGCCGGGTCTGGTCTGCGACCGGGCCGTCGACCAGCTCCCCGCTGGCGGGATCGATAGGAATCTGTCCGGAGCAGAACACGAACCCATTGCCGGTCGTGGCCTGGGAATAGGCGCCCACCGCCTCCGGAGCCTCCGGTGTCGCAATGATCTCCCTTTCCATGAAGTCCTCCTGTCGTCGGTGATTGCAGCGCAGATGTTAATAAGAAAGAAGGGGATGTGGAGGGGGAGGGCGGGCATGCCTGAGATCGCAGACGATGCAGGCGTCACAGAAACCCATGGGGACGGCACCGAACCCGAGCGCGCCGTGAGAGCAGTGCTCCAGCGGGCTATGGACCTCGTCGAGGCGGATTTTGGAGCGCTCGCCGTTTTTTCTTCCACGGGTGATGTGCAGGATTTCGTGGCTCTGGGCACGGGCGCCGCCGAGATAACCCGCCCACCGGGGGAACCCGGCTCTCTCTCCACCATTCGTCTCCTTCGGTGGAGCCGCGGGGACGAGGGAGCGAACAACACCTCCGCAATGCCGGTTCCTGCCGCCGCCAATTCTTTTCTCGGGGTCCCCCTCCCGCTGGCCCAGGGAGCGGGGGTCCTCTATCTCTATTTGACTCGGAGCGGGCGCGACTCGTCCTTCACCGAAGGCGACGCGGAGGTCCTTTCGGGGCTCACAACTCTGGCGTCACTGGCGGTGAGACATGCACGGCTGCTCGAGGCCGAGCGGCTGCGTGGCGACGCCATCTCGGTGTTCGTGCACGAGCTGCGCTCCCCCCTGACCGTGATCTCAGGTATCGCCGACCTCCTCAAACGCCCCGACAATGAGATTGCCGGCGACCTGCGGGCGGAGCTCGTCGAGATCCTGGGGCGCGAGTCGTCCCGGCTCAGGAGGCTGGTGTCGAACGTATTGGACACCGAGACGCTGCGACGAAACTTCGGCTCGATAGAGGTGGCGCGCTGTGATCTCGTGGAGCTCGCCGGTGAGGCTGCGCTCGATGCCGGGGGCGGGGGCCGGGTGGCGGTGGCCGCGCCGGCGGAGCCAGTCACCGCACCCGTCGATCGCGACAAGATCAAGCAGGTCCTCGTCAATCTCGTGTCCAACGCTCTCAAGTTCGCCCCCGGTGCCCCCATTGAGGTGTCGGTCAGCGCGGAGGAGGCACTGACCGGAGCGCAGCGGTGGGCCGAGGTCACGGTGGAGGATTTCGGTCCGGGCATCGCGGCCCACGATCTGCCCAAGCTGTTTCACATGTTTGCGCGCGTCGGACCCCGCGACAAGCCCGGTTCGGGGCTCGGGCTCTACGCCTCCAAAGCGATCATCGAGCGCCACGGCGGGCAGATGTGGGTCGACAGCGAGCCGGGCCGGGGCTCTCGCTTCAGTTTTAGGCTGCCGCGCGACTGAGTTGGCTGCCAGGCAATCGCGTCGAGAGCTCGTTGAATGTCGGCCCTATACAGCATCTGAACGACCACTCGACGAAAAAGAAAAGGTGGGAGCCGGCCTGTAAGCCGGGTTCTGTGCCACCCCTCTCCCAAGGGGTGCGGCGACCATCCCTCTCGAACGAGCGTTGCCGCTCGCCTCTAGCGGCCTACCCGGAGGCACCCGGCGAAACCGAGACGGACGGGCAGTCCTCACCTCCTGCTTGGCCTTGCTCCGGGCGGGGTTTGCCGAGCCGCACCGGTCGCCCGGCACGCTGGTGAGCTCTTACCTCACCGTTTCACCCTTACCCCGGCCCTGAGGCCGGGGCGGTCTATTTTCTGTGGCACTGTCCACGGGTCGCCCCGCCTGGGACTTTCCCCAGCGCCCTGCCCTGTGGAGCCCGGACTTTCCTCAGCCTCAGCGGCGTCGCCGCCGGGACCGCGGCCGCCCGGCCGACTCCCGTCCCATTCTCCCAGAGAAAGCCGCATCCGCCGTGCGGCCCGATCGAGGCTTCCCAGCAGCGGCCGGCCGAGCACGACCACGAGCAGCGCGTTGCCCACGGCCGCGAAGCTGTCCCAGGCGAACGACGTGACCGCGTAGAAGGCCGCGTAGCGCTCCAGATTGGTGCCCAGCGAAGCTCCCGGCTCCCATGACAGCGGTCCCGAAGCCACCCGGAAGGGCCAGAACCACAGGTTCATGATCGCTCCGAAGACGTATCCCGCCAGCGCCCCGTATCCCGCCAGCGCCCCGATCCTCCGAAGCCAGGGGCCGCGCCGCCACAGCAGTCCGGCTCCCGCCCCGACCCATCCGACCGCAACCATCTGGAAGGGCAGCCACGGCCCCAATCCCCCCACGAACAGACCCGAGGCGAGTGTGCCAACCGCCCCCAGCACGAAGCCGAAGCTCGGGCCTAAGGCGTTGCCTGCGGTGAGCACGATGATCCACATTGCCGAGAAGCCGGCCACGAAACCCGGCAGGCGCAGAGCCACCATGAGGCCTGCCAGGACGCCGAGGAGGGCCACCGATTTCACTCCCAAGGCGCTGCGGGAGAGCTGCGCGAACAGGACCAAACCCAGCAGGGCCACGAGCGCGCCGAGTACCAGGGGTGCGTCGACGGCATGGGGGCCGGCTCCCGCTCGGCTCGGGACCAAGAAAGGCCACAGGAAGGCTCCCAGACCCAGGAGGTTGGCGGCGAACACGAGGAGGCTTCTCAGAGTCGTCGTCATGCCAGAGCTGCGGCCGCTTGCTCGACAGTAAGCCAGCCGGGCCCGAGCACACGTGCCATCTGCGGAGCGAACACCACGGAGTCACCCAGGACCACCTCGGGCGAGCCGTCTGCGATCACCTCTTTCGAGGCAAGCATGATCACGCGCTCGGCCACTTGTGCCACGAGCTCGACGTCGTGTGTCGCCAGCAACACGGCCCTGCCCTCATCCGAATAGATGCGGAGCAAGTTGACAAGCCTGTGCTTGGCCTCGAGGTCGAGGCCGCGCGTGGGCTCATCGAGAAGGAGCACTCCGGCACCACTCGCCGCAATCGACGCCAGCGCTACCAGCAGTCGCTCTCCGGCGGAGAGGTCGCGTGGGTGCCTGGAGGCCAGAGCGGTGATCCCCAGACGCTCGAGATGGGGGCCGGGGCCATCCCGCAAGCCCGCTGCGGCCAGGGTCACCGAGATCTCGTCTTCGACTCGGTCGCGAAAGAGAACGGAATCCGGCGCCTGAGGACAGAGGGCAACGCTACGACCGGGGACGGGCGGGGCCCCGTCGACCAGGACGCGGCCCGCCGACGGCTTCTTGAGCCCCGAGAGGCAGCGCAGCAGGGTCGTCTTACCGGCCCCGTTCCGGCCCATGAGTGCGGCGACAACTCCGGCGTGCAGCTCCAGGCTCACGTCTGTGAGCACATCCTCTCGGTCATAGCCGGCCTCCAGCTTCGTCACCGACGCCCGCGCCTCCCCCGGCGGGCGGCTCACGGCGGCGGGGGGTTCCGGAGATGTCTGCACATAGCGGCGCGCCTCCCTCACGCTCAGCGGCAGCGGGCGCCAGCTCAGCCGAGCGCCTAGCCGGGCGACGGGGGGGCCGAGATCGAGCACCTCCACCACGTCGGCCGGCGTCCCCTGCACGACCTCACCCTCACCTACGCAGCCCACCACCAGGTCGGCGAAGGAGGCCACGCGCTCGAGCCGATGCTCGGCCACGACTACGGTGAGCCCGAGGTCGTGGACGAGGCGCTGGAGCACGGCGCAGACATCCTCGGCCGCCTGGGGGTCGAGCTGGCTCGTTGGCTCGTCAAGAAGCAGGATCCTCGGCCCCGCAGCGAGCGCGGCTGCGATCGCAACCCGCTGGCGCTCCCCGCCCGAGAGGTCTCGCACGCTGCGTCGCCGCAGACTCTCGAGAGCGAGCAGGTCGGAGACCTCCTCGAGGCGTCGGCGCATGACGAGCGGCTCGATGCCGAGATTCTCCATGCCGTAGGCCAGCTCGTCCTCGACCAGATCGACGACGAACGCGGCCCCCGGGTCCTGCGGGACGAAGCCGGCGACGTCGGCTAGGTAGCGGGGCCGGGTGTGGAGCGTGTCGCGCCCCGAAACAAGCACCCGGCCCGAGAATGAGCCCCCGCTGAAGTGGGGCACCAGCCCGTTCATCGTTCTGATCAGAGTGGATTTGCCGGAGCCGGTGGGACCTGCCACCAGAGCGAACACTCCGTCGGGGATCTCGAGACTCACCTCCCGAAGCGCGAGCCTCCCGGCCCCCGGATAGGAGAAGCTGAGGCCGTCGATTCGGATTGCGCTCGGCGGGGTCGGGGCCCGTTCTCCGGCCGCCGGCTCCTCCTGAGCCGATTTTATGGGACCCAGCGTCAAGAAAACTCCTCGCTACGACGCTCAAAACGCGACGCCGAGGGTGGCCACAG
>Ga0136615_10001213_pt1 | contig 12323 bp, 9 predicted proteins | sample AntDrymUQ2882206_2_FD_106647 | JGI IMG/M metagenome (GOLD analysis project Ga0136615, IMG submission 106647) | Polar desert sand microbial communities from Dry Valleys, Antarctica - metaG UQ288 (22.06) | ecosystem: Environmental > Terrestrial > Soil > Desert | place: Antarctica: Dry Valley...
GCAGAATGGCCACTTTGCGCACAAGGCTATTGAGTGTCCGATGAAATCCTAGGCAATATAGCGGCATCACAGAGATACTACTCCTTGTGTTCATGGAACACTTGGCTATGCAGGCGAAGCACTTCGTGAACCCGCGATCGCGGGCCTTGACCGGCCCGATCGCCGCATCCAAACAGCGTGATCATGTTCAGCCGGTCGACCAGCTCGGTCACCGCCACCAGCCCCGACACCGGGGTCAACGACGGGTCCGGCGCGCCGATCCGCACCCGCCGCCGCAACCGACGCATATCCCGTAGGTCAAGAGGGTATCTATCGCCATCTGCGGGCCCGTGTCGCACAGCTACTCGCGGATTCGGGTCAGAGCAGTAAACAGGTATCCCTCCGGCTCATCCCGTGGGATGATGGCGGTTACGAGGCCACGATCATCTGGGTTGAGAGGACACCTATCAGGTGGACACATTACGGGGCAACAACTGGACCCCGGTTTCGATGTCGTCGCTACGCTTTCGACACTTCAGCAGTGGTTCACTCGCGCTCGTCTTCTTGGCCTACACCTGACGCGCTCTCGGCGCGCCTTTTCCGCATCGCTTCCCACCCCGGCTCTTAACCGACGCAGTATGCGGTGGTTTCAAGCCCTCTCCGGAGGACCTACCTCCATCTCCTGCCCAGTTACACACATCAGCAAAACCCGACCTACATCGGCTTCTCCTTTCCGTGCTCGCGGCACACGATCTTGCTGGGGGTGTTATCGGTCGATGGGCGGGTGGCGTTGCTCGGCTTCGACTGCTCCGGCCTGACCAAAGCCGCCTACAACGCGGCCGGGATCAACCTGCCCCGCACGGCACAGACGCAGTACAACGCCGGTCCGCTGGTGCCCGCCGGTCAGCCGCTGCTTCCCGGCGACCTGGTCTTCTACGGCACACCCAGCAACGTCCACCACGTCGGTTTGTACATCGGCGCGGGAAAGATGGTGCACGCTCCGACGTTCGGCGAGCCGGTCCAGGTCAGTAACTACCGCTGGAACGGGGACGACTATCTCGCGGCCAGCCGCCCTGCCGTCGATTCTCGTGTCTAAATTGGACAAACCTGGGACTGCTGCGCCTCAATCAAGACCACATCCGCTGTAATTTCAGGTTGTTCCGTCTAAAGTGGTCACATTCACCCGGAAGCTACATCTATGGCGTCGGCGAGCGACGAGTCTCCGTGGACTACTTCTCGAATGACCAGGCTCCTCTGACGCCAGGTTACGAGCTTGTCGAACGCTTCGGGACTTACCACCAGTGCCGTGCCCCGTGTGCGCCTCCAAGGCAAGTGGTAACTGCTGGTTTCGTAGTGACTGCGCCAGATAGTCATGGCCAATGCCGGGCCGGAGTTGTCGTGAAGTACGAATGGCTCCTCTGCCGGCTGGACGCCGAGCAGTTGCTTCAGTAGCAGGGTCGGCACGAGCAACGGGCTGTGCACGCCAAGGCTGTACGGCGTGTCGGCTAGAAAGTCGCCATCGAGGTCCATTCCAATCAATCGAAGGCTCCTGTCGGGTGTGACCCTGTTGAGTAGCGGTGGCGTGTGAGTGAACCAGTTTCCTGTGGTATCACTGGCGAAGGGTCGGCTATGGAGTCCCGCTGAATCGTTGGGCTGCCGGAGTTCTAGCGCGTGGTCGCGGCCTGACCGGCGCAGGAGGTCGCTCTTCTCGGGCCAAATCGGCAGTATTGTGTGTTCTTCGGCCGAGGCGATTATCCGCCAGTGGCGGAAGCGGCCAGCGTGGATGGTGTCGCACGATTCGTCGAGGGCGGGTGACGCCACCGTGATGACCAGGTCCCTGTCGGCAGATTCTTGATGTTGTCCTGCGGCTTCGGTTACGTCATGTGCTCGGGCCCAAATGGGGTCTCTGGCTCCCGGCGGGGCCGTGATGGTTGGGCGGGGTTGGCGGGTGCGTTCGATCGCAAGGGACAGCGAGGGGTCGTCCAGTAGGAGACAACCCAGTGCGTCCTCCCATGCACGAGGGTCGGCAGGAGGTCTTCCGGTGGCTAGGAGGGCGGAGCGACCGCCGGCCGCGGCTCGTTGCAGGGCGTCTTCCACCAGCGCGGGGCGGCCGGTGAACGCGTCAGCCCGTCGTTTGTGTCTGGTGTCAGCCAGTTCCTGTGTTTCACGACTGATCTTTTTCATGAGTTCTGGGTCGGCCAGCGCGGCCTCAACGCGCGCGATGACGGCGCGGCTGAGGTTGGGCAGCAACTGCTCGGCTGCCGTTACTCTGAGTAGCCTGTCGCCGGCCACTGCACCTACTAATACCGCTGCTTCCTGGTTGAGTGGCTCGTCTCCGTCAGGCAGCCACAACGTTCCGGTGGTGAGAAGGGCTGTGTCGGGGGCTGTGACGGGCGGTGGGGTGGCCTGGTCTCCTAGGAGTCGTGATGCGAGCGCGCGTACGGTCAGGTGTGGGCCCTTCGCATGGCGTTGGAGAGCGTCGTGGCATCGGTTCGAGACCGCAAGGTGTGTCCCGTCGACGTTCGTGACCACCTTGAGCAGCCACGACAGCAACGCCGGCTCGTCCAGGGCAGGCAGGGTGGCCGTCAATGCTTTGGTCATGGCCTCAAGGCGATGCCGAAGAACGATCTCTAAAGCTAGGAGGGCACGCTGGCGGTTTTCTTGGCCAGGATGAGCCATCGCACCAATGATGGCTTCGCTGAACACGACGTTGATCTCGCCGGTTGGGTTTGCGGTCATGCTCGGTGGAGGCGCTGTGTAGGGCTCGTCCGGGTCGTCTTCGTCGGCCATCTTTGGCGTTCGGAGAGTGATTACTGCGTGTGCCTCATCCCAGGCGGCAAAGGCAGTATCGTGTGGCGCTTGGTGCGTTGTGAGGCCGCCCGCGAGGCTGGCGTGGATCAACGCTTGGCTGACTCCGCGGGAGCCATGGTGGCTGCCTGCAACCACTCGGGTGACCTCGGAGGCGACGGTTGTCCATGCGGTGTCTGCGTCGAGTTGCGTGGCGTGACGGAGCGAGCCCAGCTCGGTTTCGCCGCCGAAGTTCATCCAACCGCCGTTCCCGCGTGTTCGGGTCCACGCCAAGGCGAGGGCTGCAGCGGCGAGGCGAGGTTGGCCGTGGCGCTCCAAGCCTTCGCCGAGAGAGGTGAGTAGGCCACTACGGTCGAGCGTTTCAAGGGCGCCGGCCAGGGTATGCAGTGCGGTTTCTGCGTCCTGCTCGGCCCCGGCTTCTGCGAGCTCGACCAGGCGGTAGCCGATGATGTTGGCGAATCGCTCGGGTGCCCAATCCGGGCTGGTCGACTCGTAGGGTCGACGTCGCCAGGTGCGGATAGCACGGGCGACACCCACAGCACCGTTGGGGAACCCGCCGACAGCGGTCTGCTGTATGTCCGCGGATGGTGTCGGCCGCGCGCTGGGAGTCGAATGCTGATCTGGTTTCACATCGACTGCGGACATGACGCAGATCTGTGGAGCGTTGACCCGCGCCGCGACGACATTGATCGCCTCCACTCGTGCGTTGTCCTCGGAGATCAACTCATCATTGTTGCTGTATGGATGGTGGACCGAACGTTCGTCGGCGCGGGCCAGGAGAAGGGTGAGTAGTCTCCCGGGAAGATCCGCGCCGGAGCCGTCGGCGATGTCGGCGAGTTGTTCCGCCATAGCCAGATCGGCGTTGTCCAGCGGCATTGGGAGTGCCAGCCTCAATGCACCTGCGACGATCGGGTCGGCGAGGCGATGCCAGGATCGCCACAAGTCTTCAAGCGCGCCGTTGTACAGGTCGTACGCATGGCCGCAGCGTTTCAGCAGCGCCGGTACGGCCAGTCGGGTAAGCGCGGCAGGGTCGGCCTGGGCGAGGAAGGTCCACCATTGGATCCAGGCGCTACGGGTGCTTTTCCCGTCGGTATGGAGCACGACCCGCTCGCAGGTCGGTTGTACCTGAGCTAGCCGTATCCGGGCGCGGGCTGGGTCTGCGGCAATCAGGTTTGGGAGCGGATCGAGTACCTCGTAGATCGTGATGTCCTTGTGAAAACCATACGCGGTCATCAGACAGCAGGCTTCGTTCCAGTAGGTCTCCGCCTGGCTGGTGTCGCCGCCGTCAATGGCGAAGCGTGCCGCCATGAGCCGGTACTCGGCCAAGGTTGAGTAGTAACGGCGTCCTCCACCTTCAGTGAGCGCCTTGTCAATCAGAGCCTGGGTAACGGGGCGGCGGGCTGCTGTGGTTGTCGCGTCAATCGCCAGCGTCAACAGGAAATCTGGAGTGATGGGACCGGCGTCCTGTCCGCGCAAGGACACCCCTACGCCTTCAGTGACCTGTTGAAGGATGGCCAGAGCTGTTGGCCAGATGCTGTCGTCCAGCAGGGCGACAGCACGGCGCAGGGTGCCTGCGATTTGTCCGTGAATCGGGTAAAGGTCGCAGGCTCGCGGCTTACCCGCGAACGGGTTCAGATCGCCGGCGAGGTGACGGAGAGAATCCAGTGCGAGTTGTGCTCGGTCTGTCTCTGCTGCTTCTGCCTGTACCAGCGCCACCACGAATCGGAGCCAGCACCGGTACCACCCCTCGCCGTCGAGCATGCCTTCAACGGTCGGAAGTATGGACTGGTCGCGCCGGGCCGCGATTACACACCGGTCGAGCCAGGTCGGTACCTGATCTTCGTCATGGAGAGCGTTCTGGCTCGTTACGTCCTGGGTAAGCGCTACCAGCGACGTTCGCATCTCACTGATGGAGGTTTTGTCGATGTCGTTGGGTGCGGCGCCGAGTGCGATGAGGCGGTGGACGTTGCCCGGCGCGTAATCCCGTGTCGCGAGCGGTACCAACCGGGCGAGCAGCGCCTCGGGGCTCAGGTCGGTCGAATGGCGGGCGCCTTCTGCGAGGGCGAGCGCAGCGGCCGTGGGACTATTCAGGTGATCGATAAGTCCTGCGGTGAGTTGGATGCCGATCACATCCGCGACGATTGGGATGACATCATCGGCTGGGAGGTCGGTGTCGTTGAGGAAGCGGGCGATGTGTGCGAGCTGCGTCTGTTTGCGGGCGTCACCGGTCGACACTTGCCGTAGCTGCCCCCGTACCCACGCCAGGGTGACCGCTCGGCTGGACTCGGTCCCATAAGACGTCTCGTCGCTGGCCTGCCATTTCGCGAAGGCAGGTAGGTAGTCCCGCCAGGGTGCCACCGCGCCCGCGGCATCGATGGCGGCGCACAATTGGAGCCCGGCCCGCGCGGGCACAGCGATCTTGCCGTCGAACATGAGCCTGCTCGCGAACTCTTCGCGCCCAAGCAGGGCCATCGGCACGTCAATGTAGTCCACGATGGCGGAGTCCAGGCGCTCGTCCTCAAAGGACTCGGCTGCGCGAGCCAGTTCGATGCAACGGGTCAAGGCGGGCAGGTCTCGTAGACGTCCAGCGCAGCTGGTCGCGACCGCGAGGTTGGCTGCAATCGCCGACGCAGGATGTCCGCCGGCGACCGCATTGGTAGCGAAGTTGGCATCGACCAGGTTGAGTACCTCGTTGTCGCTCCCAGCGGCAGCCAGCGTCCGTAGCAAGAAGCGGAACGCCCGCTCATCGCTATAGAAGTCGCGAGCAGCGAGCCATTCGACGACGAATCGAAGATTGGCCGCCAGTGCACCTGGAGTGGTCTCCATGCGCCGACGCAGAAAGCGGGCGAAGGATTCGTGGTAGACCCGCAGACCGCCCTGGGTTGCTCGTTCGGCCAGGACGGGAGCCAGCGTGGCGAGTGCGTCGTCCAGCCGGTGAGCGAGATCCGGCCTTATCGCTGCCAGCTCCGCGCGGTTGACCGGGAAGTCGAGCAGGCCAACGACGTCTGCAACGCCCGAACCTGGCCCGAGCGTGAGGGTCAGGTGGGTGTAGTAGTTCTCCAACGTGCCGTCGAACGGAGGAAGGGCGTGAAGGACGGCTTCCGGATCAGCCTCGGCGTGGGGACGCGCCATGACTTCACGACAAAGGTAAGTGGCGTACAGAGCGTTACCGCGGGACCGTTCCGCGAGTGCAGCGAGGAAGCTATCGGTCTGCTGCTCCTCCACGATCGGGTCGGTGGTCTCCGGACCGCTGACCAGGCCGAGATTCGCTGCCAGCGCGCCAAGTTCCGTCCCAGTCAGGCTGGGGATCTCAACAGCGTGAGCACCAGTGTTCTGCAGCGGCACAAGGTGTTCGCCGGGCTGGCTGAGCACGATTAGGACGCTGCCAGCCGGGATATCCAGTGCCGCCAGCGCGGCAGCTACAGCTGCGGAAGGATCGGTGCCTGGCAGGGTCGGCGCGATCCGCGCGACATGATCAAGGCCGTCGACAACCAGGGCCACCCGACGGTCGGGATTGGCCTGAATGGCGCGTGAAACGGCGTTGGCCAGCGCCACATCGTCCGCGGCATACCGCGGCCGTTGGCTATCCACCAAGCTCGGATCGGCTTCTGCCAGCCGCCCCAACAAACTGCCAAAGACAGTCTCGGCCTGCACACGCTCATCGCGCTCGTCGAGCGTGTCATTGAGATAGCAATAGTGCTCGGCAACTAGCCAGCCGGCCGAGATCAAGTCCCGGATAAGCTGGTCACTTGCCCAGGACTTTCCCTGGCCTGGTGGCCCGTTGAGCACCAAGGGAATACCCTGCGACGCTGCTTGCTGCGCCGCTATCTGGATGTCGGCCACAATCGTCGGGCGGGCCACTTCGACCGAGCGGTCAACAGGGTGGGCTCGGGACACTGCCCCGAAGTCTCGTCTGAGCTGCGCGCGCTGCAGCATGGCTTCGGCCGTCGGGGTGCTCAGCCCTTGACGCGCTTGCCGTGCAAAGGTCGCGAACGCTTCTGCCACGTCCTCCGCTGACCGGCCTGCGTTGGGATACGACTCCGCACCGACCTCGGCACGGACCCTAGTCAGGAGAATCCGTTCGGCCGGTCCGGGCTCAACCATGATCCCGCTCGATCTGGGCGCCTCGACCTCGATGACCAGTCGCCTGCATAGCCACGCCAAATCAACCCGGTCAACAGCCTTCGGCCCGGAGCGGAGGAATGCGAACCGGTCGTGGCCCGATCCCGTTGCCGCCGCTGCCTGGGTCGGCTCTAGCGGCCAGAGCCGGTCGATGTCGAACCGTAGCCGCCGCGTCTGCATACCGGCTACGAAAGGGCCTGGATCAGGGCTGGCGGGCAACATGACGGCGGTCAGTGCCTCATCTACGGGCCGGGTATCCCGAAGGACGACACGAAACGCGAGATCGGCAGCGCTGTTGCCTGGGCCGTCCCGGTCTGCAACGGCTGCCGCTACGAGGCGATCGAGCCGCAGGTCGCGTCCGTCGGTCGTGAAGGTCTCTACCGCCAACGGCTTGTCGTCGTTGTCGGTGTGCTTGAACTGTGTACGTTCACGACGACCGTCGGTCGTGATGACGGTGAGATCGTCGAATCGGTCGTCGCCCACTTGCTTGACGTCAACGTGTGCAGCGGAAACGGTCCCCAGCACGAGGTCCACCAGGCGGCTCGCGGACAGCAGGTCCTGGTACTCATACCCGCGGTGGGCTGCCTGGAGGCTGGGCATCCAACTAGATTAGGCGATTGGCGTGCGCACCGAACGGTGCACAGACGCCTTGGGCTACTGCTCAGCCCGCGAACCGGGCCATGCGCATGATCCCTTGCCGCGCCCACGTTGGCCGAGCAGGTCGAACTCCTCGCCGTCGACGAACTCCTTGACCGCGAAGGCGGGAGCCAGGCGCGTCGCCGTGTCGACTTTCTCGGCGATCCGTCGGCGATGACTGCCGACGAACCTGGCGACCTGCTCGGGGTCGGCCGTCGGCGGCGTCAGGATGGCCACCGTGCCGCCGGGCTTGATCTCGATGGCGGGATTGCGGCGCCGCGGACGGATGGCTACCTCGACCTGCCACTCGGCGGGCAGGTCGAGGGCGGCCAGCACGGTCCGGAAGCGGTCAGGGCTGGTCATCGCACTCCGTCCCGGTAGGTGATGTGCTCGACCGAGCTGGCCACGGTGGCGGCGCCGGTGCGCAGCAGTTCGTTGACGCCCTTCGATGCGGCGGAGTGGATCGGCCCAGGTACTCTGTAGACCCGCCGGCCGAGTTCGCCAGCGGCTCGGGCGACGGTGAGGGCGCCGCTGCGCTGCCCGGCTTCGACAATCACGGTCGCCGCGGCGAGGGCCGCCAGCAGCCGGCACCGTGCGTGGAACCGGATGCGGGCCGGTGGTGTGCCGATCGGGTATTCGCTGATCAGCAATCCGCCCTGGTCAATCACGGCCTGGTAGAGCCGAGCGTGCTGGCGCGGATGGGCCCGGTCGACCCCGTTGGCGAGCACGACGATCGTCCGGCCATCGGCTGCCAGTGCGCCGCGGTGCGCCGCCTCGTCCGCGCCGAGGCTTCCGCCGCTGACGACGGTCACCCCGGCGCGGGCGAGTTCGTCGCTGATGTCTCCGGCGACCCTGTTTCCGTACTCCGTTGATGCGCGGGCGCCCGTGACCGTGACGGCGAGGCTGGTGAGCTCGGTCAGGACGCCGCTCCCACGCACCCAGAGGGCGAGCGGGGCGCCATGGCCGGCCAGGCTGGTCAGCCGTCCGAGCGGCCAGTCGTCGTCTTCGGGCGTGAGCAGCCGTGCCGTGCCGTTGTCGATAGCCCACAGGTCGTCGTCGATCCGCGCGTCGGGCCGGCGCTGGTCCGGCTAGCTAGGGCTCGGTGCGGTCGTGCAGCGGGATGGGCAGGCTGTGCCCGATCAGCTCGCGCCAGCGGGAATCGCTGGTGTGGAGGTGCGCGCCGGAGGCCATGAACCACTCTCCGGGCTGGGCATCGGCGGGGCGCGCGACGTAGCGACGAACTTGGCGCGGGTAGTCCCATGGAGTTTGAAGTCGGCCCCGTCGAGATGCAGTTCACCGTCGCCCTTACGCGCGAAGGCAAGACCAATGCCGGCGTCAAGGTCTGGGTCATCGAGGCGAGCGCGAGCGGCACAATCACCGGTCAGCGAACCCATCAGGTCAAAAATCACGCTGCATCCGAAACGACCGGACGGTCGGCCCGAACGAATTGGCGCCCCAGCTGACGATTTCAAGTGAATCGGCGCTGGCGAGGCCCGTCAGCAAGCGCGCTCGGCGCCCCTGGCGAGCGACAAACGAGCGCGACGGCGAGCGTCGTCGTGCCCACGCGGGCAAGATGCCGTCGCCCAATGACGACGCAGGCGCCGCGGTCCCTCGAACGAGGCATCGCAGTCGATAAACTGTTTGGTTGTTGACACCAAGGAGGTACGGGTGGCCGTGACGGTGCAGGACGTGTACTTGCTGACGCTGCATGAGCCGTACCGGTCCCCGCAGCATCCGGTGCCGATCAACGCAACCATCGTGCACGCCCTGACCCTGCTGCATCCAGCAGTGCCGCAACCCGACGGCGGCCGGGTGTACCGCTGTCTGACCGAGTTCCCTGGACGAACATCGGGCTGCGTGGTGCCGCTGTCCACGTTGACGTTCGAACTGGACGGCGGCTCGCTGTGGGATCGGGTCGGCGACTGGGAACGGGTTGTCGAAGCCTTGGTCCACGTGGCGCGGAACCAGGCGTGCGACGCGATGCCGATGGGCTTGCCACAACTGGCGGCTGTCCTGGTGGGCGGCGGCCCGAACACCGTCCACGAACTGCACCATCCAGACGGCTCCCGATCCCAGGCGGGACCTGCCGACCGGCAACAGCAGCTAGACGAGCTAGCCGGACACGTCCACCAATTCGCTGCGCAGGGCCCCTTCTGGCCAGGCGACAACCTCGTCGCGCCGCCACGCAAGCCTCCGACAATGCCGTACAAGCCGTACCAACCGTAGCCGCAGATCTACTGTCGGTGCGGCGCGCTACCGTCATGTGATGGCCAACCAGCGAATCCGACGTGCTCAGCGGGGCGCGGGCAGGGCTGATCCACTCGGCGGACCGGCATGAGCTCGACGGTGACCCCGATGAGGCTGCGCTCGGCCATCGCGGAAACGCTGTGGGACTGCGTCAAGGCGCACCACCTGGAGGCGGCATGCGACGCGCTTGGCATGGCGCCCGCCCGCGAAGGCAGCGCAGAGCCTTTCGCCAGCAAGCGGACCTATGTCGAGGGTCGGCTACAGGGCATGTCGTTGACGGACTTGACCAACCTCGCCCACCGCGTCGCGGCCGAGTACGACCCCGGGCACCTGCAGCCGGTGCTCGATGCACTGGGTGCACACGGCGTGGCGGGCGAATTTAAGAACCTGATCTTCGCCGCCGATGGCCCCAAGCCCCGCATCGTGCTGCGCGACGCGGTGAACAACGTCATCGAGATCGTCGAGAACGCCAAGTACTGCCTGGTCTACGACCTGCCCCTGGCCGAGCGCGGCTTGACCTGGCGTGATCTAGTCGGATGGTGGAACGAGCGGCATCCCAGGCGGGGGACCGAACAGGATGCTGCTCGTGAGCTCTACAACCGGTTGGTCAAAAGCCTCGGCGACAACCCGGTGGAGAAGACCCTGTTCCGCACCTACGCCGAGCTCTACAGTCACCCCGACGGCTTCGACCTGCCCGCCCTCATTCCGCAGGTTTACCTGCACTACGACCCGTATACCAAGCGGCAACTTGGTGACCGGCCCGGCCAACTTGAGCGACAGCGCATGGACTTCCTGCTGCTCATGCCCCGCCGTCGACGAATCATCCTGGAGGTCGACGGACGCCAGCACTACGCCGAACCAAGCGGAGCCGCCGATCCGGTCCGCTACAGCAAGATGGTGGCCGAAGACCGCGCGGTGAAGTTGGCCGGCTACGAGGTCTTCCGATTCGGCGCCCACGAACTCACGAACGGCAACCCCACAGCCCTGCTCCGAACGTTCTTCCGCGATCTGCTTGCCCAGCACGATCTCTCCATCGCCCCTGCATGAGTTCGGACCCAGCGCGGCCATTGGGCATCACGCTCCACCCTGGGCCGTACGCTGGGCACCAACCATCCGTCCTGGTGAATCGTCCCTGATCATCGCCACGAGCAGCCGGGAACGGGCGGCACCGATACGGAGCTTCCTCCGCAGCGTGTCCGCAGAGATCGGCCGCCGATGCGCCTCCCAATGGCGGGCATCCTCCTGCCTTGCCCGCTGCAGAAGATCATCGTCATCCATCGTTGACGTCGTCAGCTCGCCATGCTTGCCCACCAGAGGGGCCTCGGACTCCGAGCCGGTCGCGTACGAGGCCGACACCTCATCGTCGATTTGTTCCGGGGCAGCAGCAGAAACGGTCTCGTCGGGACCCACTTCGTCGGGTGTCGAGGCGTTCGCCTGGCACGTAGAGGACAAGGCCCTGAGCAGGTCTGGGCCTACCTCGGCCCAGCCGATAAGCAGCAGTGGGCCCACTGCGTCGAACGCCGCCTTGCCGTACTCGCCCGCGACGATCGGGTCGGCCACGTTCAAGGCCAACGTGACCACGCTGGCGAAGAGCAGCAGGCGGCGCGCCGGCTGCAACTGAACCGGCGTGGTACCGGCGAGCGCCAAGTGCCGGCTTCCAAGGAGGAGCCCGAGGATCGAGAGATCGACCGCAGGTGCGACGAGCGGTGCGACCCAGACGGGCACTCCGAGACGGAGGGCGAGGTTGAGAACGTTGCCGAAGCCGAACAGGAAGGTGAGGCCGACGACGACGCCCATGATCACGGTGACGGCATGAACGACGGTGGCCCCGTCCGAACCTGATCGAGTTGACATAGCTGCGGGCCGGGTCATCGAGGGTCACCTGCCCCGACGCGCGGATGTCCGTGGGTGGCTCGGGTGGGGACGCCGCGTTCGCGCAGTTTGTTTAGCACCGTGGTGTGGTTGACGTCCAGGTGTTGGCCGACTCGCGCCAGGGACCAGCCGAGGTTGTAGAGATGGACGGCGTCGTCTACCTGCTCAGGTGAGAGGCCGCGGCGGCGCATCGGTACGCCGCGCCGGTGGAGAATGTTGCTTACCGTTCGCCGTTCGATGCCGAACCGGTCACCCAGTTCGTACACCGTCGCGCCGGACTGGTAGTCGGCGATCAGTTGCTCGATTTGGTCGGTGCCGAGTTGCCGGGCGCGGCGGGGTCGATCGCGTTTGATCGACGTCGGCTCGGGTGTATCGAGGCTGGGGAGCTTCTCGCGGAGCTCTTCCAGGGCTCTGACCTGGTCTTTTGTGTTCGAGTAAGCTCCCCCAAGGTCCACCAAACCGTCCTTATGCGAACCAATCCCGACGAGATCATCGTCGGGATTTTTCGTTGTCCCACCAGCGGTGACGCCCGCCAACGTGGGCCCCGGGCGTCCCAGGGTGCCCAGGGGCGGTGGGGGCGTCTCACCCGGTGTTCTGAGCGTCGGGAGGTGCCCGGGCGCGGTGGGAGTGTTCTGGGCGTCTCGGGTCACTTTCTGCCA
>Ga0136615_10001214_pt1 | contig 12321 bp, 7 predicted proteins | sample AntDrymUQ2882206_2_FD_106647 | JGI IMG/M metagenome (GOLD analysis project Ga0136615, IMG submission 106647) | Polar desert sand microbial communities from Dry Valleys, Antarctica - metaG UQ288 (22.06) | ecosystem: Environmental > Terrestrial > Soil > Desert | place: Antarctica: Dry Valley...
ACCGCGACGCTCGCCTTCTTTTTCGCCGCCGAATCGGAAGAGAAAAGTCGGAGAAGATTTTGGCTGCTCGTCGGATTCTACGCGGGCGTGGGCGCGGCGTTGTTGGCGAAGGGCTTAATCGGCATTGTCATTCCGGGTGGCGTCATCGCGCTTTACTACGTCTTTTGCCGCTGCCCGCCGAAGTTACTGCGGCTTGGAATTTTGTGGGGGCCTTTCGTGACGATTGGCGTCGCGGCGACTTGGTACGCGCCGGTCATTGCGCAACACGGCTGGGAGTTTATCGACGAGTTCTTCGTGCAGCACCACTTCGCGCGCTACGTGTCGAATAAGTATCGCCACCCGCAGCCGCCGTACTTCTATCTCCCGATTCTGTTACTGCTGGCGCTGCCGTGGACAGCGTTTCTCGTCGCGGCGCTCGCCCGCGTGAGGCGCTGGGAGTGGCGCGGCGAGAGCGCGATGGATCGGCTCCGCCTTTTCTCCCTCGCGTGGCTCATCGTGCCGGTAGCGTTCTTCTCTTTGTCTGGATCGAAGCTGCCGGGCTACATCCTGCCCGCGCTGCCGGGCGCGGCGTTGCTGGCGAGCGGCGAGTTGGCGAGATACGCGCGGGGCGAAGGGCGCGGCACCGCGATGCGTGTGACGGGCGGACTGATTCTGTTACTCGGCGTCGCGGGGATGATTTTTCAGTTGAGCACACGCTACATCTCGATGGCATGTGCGTTGGCAATCTGCCTGCCAATTGTGGCGGTCGGAGGACTGGCGCTCGTGTGGGCGCAACGAAGAATCACAACCGTGTCATCAATTGTGAGCGTGACGTTCGCCACCGTGATGCTAATCGTAAATTGTGTACTCGACGATGCGGCGCGTGGTGAATCCGTGCGCGACCTGCTGCAACAAGCGGCGCAGCGAGGTTACGCTTCAACCCCGGTCGTCCAACTTCACACGCGAGAGCGCACGTCGGAGTTTTATGCGGCGCGTCGCCTCGCGTATGACGAGCACGGCGAGCCGGTAAAGTTCGAGGGGGTTTTTCAGGTCGTGGACGTGGCGCGGCGCTCCGGCGGGACAATGCTCGTCATCGTCCCTCTGGAATTTATCAACCAGTTGCACGAGAGCGAGGAGTTGGAAGTGGAAGTCATCGGTGATAACGGTTCGCTCGCGCTCGTCGCCGTGAAAGTGCGCGGCGGTGCAAGAGGGATGGCAGAAGCCCGACCGTGAGGGCGTCCGTCCGTAGCCGCAACGCCCAACGCCCACGCTTATGCTTCTGCCCTTCAGAGTTCAGGGTGTGGGCGACAGCGCGCGGTTGAAAAAATCAATGACGCGGCGGTCGTAGGCTTCGCCCTGTGCCCCCGTCGCGGAACTCAAATTAACACCCGTTAGAGGTAGGTCGGTGTGAATCTCGATGCCGGCCTGCGACGGAAAGCATATCGCAAGCGCCGCCGTCGAATCGCGCAGACGCCCGGCCTCTTCGCCGCTCAGAAGAAGCACGCGGCGGTTGGTGAGCGACGACGCGGCCTCGCAGGCCGGGGTCGTTTCATAGTTGCCGAGCGAATAGAGACGCATCCCGCCGCGCGCCAGCAACTGCAACAAACTGCTGTCAATTCCGGTGTGTGCTTTCACCGCCGCGTCCAGAACGTCATTCGGAGACGCCGGCACGGAATCGAGCGCGAGCGCGCGAACGCGCGAATCGCGGGTCGCCGCGATGAGCGCCGCGTAGGCTCCCATCTCAACGCCATAAAAGCCGACTTGGGAATTGACGAGAGTCTCGCCCTGCGGTGTTTTCAGCGCGCGGACGAAATCGAGCGCCGCCGCCCCATCTTCCGCCTCGCGCCCGCCGAAGGAAGTCGCCGCGATTGAAGGGTTTTGGCCGTGGGCGCGGAGGTCGGGCCATAACACGGTGAAGTTCGTCGTCTCGCTGATCTTCACGCCGAGATTGAAAAGCCACGAGCGGTCGGCGCCGAAGCGGTGAAGCAGGACGACGGCAGGCGCGCCGGGGGCACCGCGCAATAGCCACCCGCGAGCCTCTGTGCCGTCACGGTTGAGCCACCGCTCATCAGTCGCTTTGAGTCCCCGGTCGCTGAGATGTCGGAATTGTTCGGGGGTGACGAGGTACGGACGCTGCGGCGGATGCGATGCTCCATTTACTATCCACACCACGACGCCGATCACGCCGAGCATTAACAGCAGCGCGACGGGGAGAATGGCTTTGATGAGCTTGCGTCCGAGTGGTCGTCGGGGTGACATCAATCGTTATTGTAAATGAGGACGAGCGGTAAGACGAAAGTAAAAGTTACAAAAGGTGCGATGGGGAGCAATTGCCCTTCAAAAACTCTTAAAGCTCAAAAGTGATAGGTGACAGGTGAGAGGTGATAGGAAAATCAACAATGGTGCGGAGCGGCGGAGCACTTCGATTCGCTTCGGTGGTTCGCGACAGAAGGTTATTACCACAGAGGTGCGATGTTGGTTGTTCCCTCCTATCACCATTTACCCATCACCTATCACTTCCGAGTTAAAGAGCGCCTGCGCCCGCGAATAATCTTCCGGCGTGTTGAGGTTGATGAAAAACCGCGTCGCGCCGCGCACATCCGACAGTTCATCAGCCGTGACGACGCGAGTCCACACACGCCGGACAAGCACGCTCGGGCGAAGCTCCCCGCTCTGAATTAAATCCTCCACAACTTTCAGGCACGCCGTGCGTCGGTAGAGTGCGCAGAGCGGCTGCATTCGCCCGTCCGTCTGCATCGGCACAACGGCATCACACCATTCGCCGGCGTATGTCATGAGCCGCGCGAAAAGCTCGCCCGTGACGAACGGTAAATCGCAGGAGACAATTGCCACCCACGCGGTTTGGCCGGCAGAGAGCGCGGCGTGTAGTCCGCCCATCGCACCGAGACCGTGATGAACATCTCTCACCACCGGCAAGCCCCACGCCCCGGCGTCTGGCTTGGCGCTGACAACCGCGACGCGAACGACAATCGCGCTGAGCGCCGCCGCGATACGCTCGACGAGCGTTCGTTCGCCGAGCCGGAGATGAGCTTTGTCAATTCCCATCCGGCTGGACGCGCCCCCCGCCAGAATGAAACCGTCAACCTCAGAGATAGTCAGATACCGGTCAGGCATGAGTTGCGAAATTTCGTCCTGAGCAATTCTCAACAACGTCGGACGCCAAGACGCGAGGATGACGGGGCAATCGAGGCCCAACACGTTCGACGGCAGAGAGCGATTCACCCGACAGCCACTCGGAAGAAATCCATGCGTCATGAACGGCAAGACGCGCGCGTAAGCTGAAACCACTTGAAGCGAGCGCCGCCGCGTAGGTGTCCGGCGTAAGCCAACGCTCAGTGGGGTTGATGCGGTCGCCGTCCGGCGAAACGCCGCCGAGGTCGCGCGCGCCCGCCTGAACTAACTCGACGAATTGCGTGGAGAGATTAGGCGGAATCTGGACGACGATTTCACGGGGCAGAATCCGGCGCGCCATCTCGATTGTCTCGCGCACCTCCGCGAAACTCGGCGCTGGGTGATTCTCCATCGCGGTGCCGGGATGCGGTGTGAACGGCTGCACGATCACTTCCTGAATGTGGCCGTACACGCGATGAATGCGGGCGATGGCTTCTAACGTCTCTTCGCGTGCGCGCGGCGTTTCGCCGATGCCGACGAGAAGTCCGGTGGTGAAGGGAACGCGGGCGCGTCCTGCCGCGCAGAGCGTCTCAAGTCGTCGCGCCGGTTCTTTGTCCGGCGCACGCCGGTGCGCCGCTTCTTTCCTTAAACTTTCGTTTGTCGTCTCAATCATCATACCCATCGAGGGCACGACTGCGCGTAGCGCATTCAACTCGTCCGCCGAGACGTTACCGATGTTGACGTGCGGAAGGATGTCACACTCAAGCGCCGTCTGCGCGATACTGATGAGGTATTCAATGTAAGAACTGAATCCGAATCGCCGCAACGAATCACGCACAGGGCGAGATTCTTCGACGCCCTCGCCGCTCATAATCAGCAACTCGGTCGCTCCCGCCGCCCGCGCGCTCTTGATTTCCTTGTGCGCATTGTCCGGCGAGACGAGTTGTGCGCCTTCGCCGATGCGCTCGACAAAAACGCAGTAGCCACACGTGTTGCGGCACCAGTGCGTCGGAATTAAAGTCCAACTCGGTGAATAGGTGATTGTGAGTTTGATGGACGGCACGCTCATTTCCGCCGCAACTTAGCATGTTGGTGAACAGCCAGCAAGACGGAATCATGAGCGCATGTCAATACGGCTGCTTAGGCTGGGCGTGCCGATTGCGGATTGGAGATTGCGGATTGCGGATTAAGGACAAGTTCTTCAAATCCGCATTCCGCATTCCGCAATTCATCCCGCGCCCGCTACCGCAGGCGATGCTGACTGCATCTAATGTTTACGTTCCTTGGGAGCCGCTCCCTTGACCGCCATGAAAAGCGGAAGCTATAGTCGCTGATGAAGCGCGCTTCTCCCGACCGTGCTTTATCGTCAGCGCCAGACAGTGAAGTGTTCACCGTGTTCGGCTGGTGTTAATTTACGCGCCGGTCTTTGAGGTTGATAAATGAAAAAAACTTGTCGTGTCGTTATCATTTTGCTGATTGCTTTAATCATGCCGCGCGCCACAATCCTCGCGCAAAATTCTCAAACGTCAAATGCAAAGTCAGATGTTCAGTTCCTTCCGCTCGAAGAAGTGCGGGTGGGGCAGAAGGGAATTGCGCGCACCGTGTTTAGCGGGACGGAACCGCAGGATTTCGGCGTGGAAATTTTAGGCGTCGTGCCGGGTTATCCGTCGCCGCGCCAGTCCATGATTATCGCACGCCTGTCGGGGGAGCAGGTGCAGCGCACGAGCGTTTTCGCGGGAATGTCCGGCTCGCCGGTGTACATTGACGGCAAACTCGTCGGCGCTATTGCCTTCAGTTTTCCGTTCTCGAAAGAACCTATTGCCGGGATTACGCCGATTAAACAAATGATCGGCATGTTCGAGCAGGGCGTAGCTTCTGAGAGTGGACGCGCTTCAAACCCCGCACGTGCGCCGCGCACAATTTCTTACGCGCAGCTTGCTTCGACCGAGTGGAAACCCGAATGGCCGAAGACGAATGCGAACGGCTCTCCGTTCATCGCGCCCGTCGCCGTTAATTCGCCGCTCGCCGCGCTCTTGGGTCAACAGTTCGCGCCCATCGCCACGCCGGTCGTGTTCAGCGGAATCTCACCGCAAGCGCTCGCTCAATTCACGGGGCAGCTACAGAGCGGCGGATTGTTGCCGGTCTCCGGCGTCGGCGGCGCGGCACCGATTACGGGGCTTGCACCGGTCAATGAGAAGACGCTCGCGCCCGGCACTTCGGTGAGCGTGCAACTCGTTCGGGGCGACTACTCGATTGCGGCGGCGGGAACAGTGACGCACCGCGACGGCGACAAAGTCTATGCCTTCGGCCATCCGTTCCTCAGTCTCGGCTCCGCCGACATGCCGATGACCGAATCTTCCGTCGTGACGGTGATACCGAGCACGCTCAACTCCTTCAAGCTCTCCGTGCCGGGGCAGATGGTCGGCGCGATTTCACAGGATCGCGCGACCGGCATCTTCGGCCAACTCAAACGCGCCCCGCGAATGATTCCGGTGACGATTAATTTGCGCACCAGCCGCGACCGCACCGAAATATTTACTTACGAAGTGGCGAACGACGAATTCCTGACACCGCTGCTGTTGAACCTGACAATCTTCAGCACCATCTCGTCGAGCGAGCGAAGCCTCGGCGATTCGACGATTAGCATACGCGGGCAGATCAACGTCAAAGGACAGAAGCCGATTAGTCTGGAGCGGCGCTTCTCGGCGCAGAACGCCGGCATGATGGCCGCCGGCTCAGTCGCGTCGCCCGTCGCCGCTCTCTTGTCGAGCGGGTTCGACGGCGTCGAGTTGGGAGCGATTACGCTCGACATCGCTTCCACTGACGCGCGGATGGCGGGCACGCTGGATCGCATCGCGCTCGACCGCACCGAAGTCAGGAGCGGGGAGACAGTCGAGGTTCAGGCTTACGTCCGCACCGATTCCGGGAAGCAGTTCGTCCAGCGCATTCCGGTCGAGATTCCAGTGGACGTGCCGCTCGGCCAACTCGTTCTGTTCGTCGGCGACGGCGGCACGCTGCAACAGGCGACGGCGGCGATGAACTTTGTGCCGCAAGACCTCGGCCAACTCGTCGGCGCGATTAATAAGATCAAGAAGAACGACCGGTTGTACGTGAAGCTCTTCCGCATCACTTCAGGCGCGGTGATCGGCACCGACGAAATGCCGAATCTGCCGCCGTCGTTCGTCGCCACGCTCAACAGCGACCGCAGTTCCGGCGGCTTCACGCCGACCGTCCTCTCGCCGATTGACGAAAAGGAATTGCCGCCCGCCGAATTTGTCATCTCCGGGCAACAACTAATCGGCATCAATGTCGTGCGCTGAAACACCGGCGCGACAATCTTTGAAGCGGACGGACGAGGTGAGTAAACGATAGGTCGAACTCACCTCGTTGCCGTTTTGGGGCAGTACAAAAAGTGTCGCGCCGGGAGCGCGGGCGTCCCGCCCGCCGTGAGCGCGAACAGCGCGAAAACTCCGGCGGCGAACGCGCTTCCGTGTGTAACAAATTTCGTTTGCTCCGCAAACGTGCAGGCGGGACGCCCGCGCTCCCGGCATCACATTTCGTTTTTATCGCCGGTGAAAATCGTCAAAGCTCACCATCGCCGGCAACATCGCGTGAACGTCAAGCAAGTCCCATCCGTGTCGGGACGAATAAGCTCCATGTGCCACTTTGTATGGTTCGATTTAGTTCCAGGAGAAGGAGGACAGAAGCGGTGCCGCGAAGTTATCAGCGATGCGCCGCCGCGCGAAAGTTCCCGCGCTTGGCATGCATCTTTGCTTTTGTCGTTCTATTACTTCACCCGTCGTCGCTGATCCTCGCGCAAGGTGGTGAAGCATTCGTCCTCACACCCGAAAAGCTGAAAGACGGCGAGGTCGTCGAGTTAGACGACCTCAAGTGGCGCTACCATGCGGGCGACGACGCGGCTTGGGCAGCGAAGGATTTCGACGATACGGCTTGGGAATCCATCACCAACAACGAGTTGAATGCGAAGGTGATGACCGGCGCGGGCTGGAACGGAGCGGCGTGGTTTCGTTTGCATGTCGCGGTTGACGAAGAGTTGGCGACTGAACTTTTGGCGCTTCGCTTGTGGCACTGGGGCGCTTCAGAAATCTACCTCGACGGAAAACTCCTGCAAAGATTCGGTCGGATCGAAGCGAACGGCGACACGGAATTTAATCCACGCGGCATACCTATGCCGTTCGTCTTCGGGAGCGGCGGCGTGCATACGTTCGCCGTGCGACATTCTTTCAAGGCGACGAATGATCCGTCGAAAGGCGTGGGGCGGTGGCTGGTGCGCGGCGGCTTCCTCCCCGGATTCAACGGCTTCCTACAGTCCGCTCCCGCCGCCGTCACCGAATTCGGGCGACAGGAGCGCGACTCGCGCCGCGACAATTTATTTATCGGCATCCTGTTCGCCTTCGCGCTGCTCCACTTTCTGATCTACGTTTTTTACCGCCGCGAGCGGGCGAATCTTTTCTACAGTCTGTTCGCCTTCAGCTTGGCGACGGGCACGCTACTCTCGAAAGGTTACAGCTACGGAGGCCGGACGGCGTTCGCTTCGGCGCTACTGTTCGCTTCATTCATCGCGGCACACGCCGTCGCGTTTCTGTTGCTGCTGGCCTTCCTCTATGTCGCTTTCGCGGGAAAGTTTTCCAAGTTCTTTTGGCTGATGCTCGCGCTCCTGATCGGGGTGATAATTGTTCTGGCGATCTTCCTGCGCGCGCCCGTCGCGCTTTATGTGACGTGTACCTTCTTTCTCCTAACAATCGTAGACGCGATGCGGATTATGGTGCAAGCCCTCGTCAGGAGGCGCGGCGGGGCATGGATTATCATGACGGGAGTGCTCGTGTTCGCGTGCGGGGTATTGGTCGCAGTGATCGGCGAACTGAACCTCGTTGATTTCAGTAACGCCGCCGCTTATGCTGCCGGAATCTGCATTATGCTCGCCATCCCGCTCTCGGTTTCCATCTTCCTCGCGCGCAACTTCGCGCGGACGAATGAAGACCTCGCCGCGCAACTCGAACAAGTCAAGACCCTCTCCGCACGCCAACTCGAACACGAACGCACCGAAGCCGATTTGCGCCTGCGGCACCAGAAAGAAAAGGCGGAGAACGAACGCCGCGCGCAGGAACTCGAAGAGGGGCGCCAATTACAACTCTCGATGCTGCCGAAGCAAGTGCCGCGTCTGCCCGGCCTCGACATCGCGGCGTACATGAAGCCGGCGACGGAGGTCGGCGGCGACTATTACGACTTTTATGTCGGGACGGACGGCACGCTCGCCGTCGCCGTCGGTGACGCGACGGGACACGGTCTCCGGGCCGGAATGATGGTCACGGCCACGAAGAGCTTGTTCAACGCGCACGCCCATGAGACCGACATCGCGCACATCTTCAGGCAAGCCTCCGGCTCGCTGAAGCGAATGAATTTGCGTTCGCTCTTCATGGCGATGACGATAGTTAAAATTAAAGGCAACCGCCTGTGCGTTTCATCCGCCGGGATGCCGCCCGCGCTTATCTACCGCGCCGCCGGGCGTGTTGTCGAGGAAGTGGCGATCAAGGCGATGCCTCTCGGGAGCGTCCGTGATTTCCCTTACCAACAGCGGGAACTCACGCTCGAAGTGAACGACGCCGTGATGTTGATGAGCGACGGCTTCGCCGAACGGTTCAACGGACAGGGTGAGATGCTGGATTACGCGCGCGCGAAATGAAGTGCTGGCGGAAGTAGCTGAAGGTTCGGCGGAAGAAGTCATCAATTACTTCGTACAAGTCGGGGAGCGGTGGGCCGACGGTCATCCGCAGGATGATGACGTGACGTTCGTCGTGGTCAAAGTGAAGGACGGCTGATGACGAAGAGAGAGCGGCGGTCAGAGGCGGGAATGTGAAGCGCAGTAAATGTCGGCGCGAGGCTTTCGATTCGCGCGCGTAGTTTTTCGCTTCCGAAAAGCAGCAGGGTGCTGTAAGGCGGCGACCACACGGTGATTTTAGAAAGCATTTCAGTAAAATGTTCGAGCGCGCGGCACGTCACAAACTCCGCCTGCGGCGCAGAGGTTTTCTCGAATCGCGCGGTGATGACGCGAGCTTGATTCTCCAGCCCGACGCGCCGCAACGCTTCGCGGAGGAAGACGCTCTTTTTAGGAGATGATTCAAACAACGTCGCGCTGACATCACCCCGCGCGATCAGGCAGGGGATAATGGGCAGCCCCGCACCCGATCCAATGTCGAGCACGCGCGCGCCGGGTGTAAACTGCGGCAGCGCGAACAGCGATTCGAGTAGGTGTCGGATGGCAAACTCGTCGGGCGCGCAGGGCGCGACCAAGTGGAGACGCGGATTCCAAGTTGCCACCAGTTTGTAATAATCGAGCAGACGCGCCGCGTCGTCGGCGCTCAAGTTGACTCCGTAGCGCGGTGCATGAGAGAGAAGGGCGTTCGCAAATTCTTCGTCGGGTGTTAGGCTTGCTTTGGTCATTACTATAAAAATAAAAAAGCGGCGGCACAATTTGACCGCGGCAAGATGAGCGAGGTCAGTACCGGGAGCGGTAGCGACCGGGTTGGCGCGGATCAGTAGACATCTTGCGAAAGTCGTGATGATTGCGACTCGTAGTCCCGGCTTCAACCCGAGTATATGAGCCATCGCGGATTCCGGCTGAAGCCGGGACTACGAACCAGCACTTCCTGAAGCTTAGCGAAAGTTCTGAACCCTTCACAAGTCTTGTCACTACGCATGAAAAACTTAAGCGCGGAGCACGAAGAACTAGGACGCGCGGTGACAAAGATCATCGCCGACTATTTTCGCGCGCTCGACTCGGCGCGGGTCTGCTCGGAAGCTTCGCCTTCTGAAATGGAGAAGATTTTCGACGAGCCGCTGCCGACCAAAGGCGTGAGTGCCGAAGAAATTCTGCATCGCTTCACTGGGGATGTGGTGCCGCACGCGATGAACATTCCCAGCCCGCGCTACTACGGATTGTTCAACCCGACGCCGCTCCCGCTGGCCGTATGGGCCGACGCGCTCGCGGCGGCGATTAATCAGAACGGCGCGGCGTGGCGCAACAGTCCGTCGGCAAGCGTCATCGAAGCGCGGGTGCTGCGCTGGCTGTGCGATTTAATCGGCTACCCGGAAGAAAGTTTCGGGACATTGACGAGCGGCGGTTCCGAAGCGAACCTCATTGCATTGAAGTGCGCGCGCGACCGCGCCGTTGATGGCATTCGTGACAACGGTATTGCCGCCACGACGCTCGGCGCAACGAAGCTGATTGTTTATGCTTCCGAGCAGTGTCATTACTCGTTGGAAAAAAGCGTGGATATTCTCGGTTTAGGAAGAAGCAATTTGCGCAAGATTCCGGTTGACGAACGCTTTCACATCAGAATTGATGTGCTCCGCGAAGAGATTGAGCGCGACCGCGAGCGCGGGCGTATTCCGTTGTGCGTCGCAGGCGCGGCGGGCGCGACCTCGACCGGCATCGTTGATTCGCTCGACGAATTGGCGGAAGTCGCGCGGCGGCATAATCTCTGGTTTCATGTTGACGCGGCTTACGGCGGCGCGCTCGCTTTTTCCGAAAAACATCGGGGGCGGCTACGCGGCATTGAGCGCGCCGATTCGGTGACGATTGATCCACACAAATGGATGTTCGTCCCGTTCGCGTGCGGCGCGGTGCTGGTGCGCGGCGGGGCGCGCGTGCTACGTGACGCTTTCGACATCACGCCCGAATACCTCAGCGAAGAGCGCGGCGGCGGAGATGTCAGTTTCGATTTCTTTCGCTACGGGCAACTCGGCTCACGCCGCTTCAATGCGCTGAAAATCTGGATGGCGCTGAAGAATCTCGGAGTGCGCGGCTACGCCGAAATCATTGAGCGCCAGATTGAGTTGACTAACTACTTCGCCGCGCGAATTGATGAATCGAAAGACTTCGTGCGCATCGGCGAAGTGGAAACTGCCGTCTGTTGCTTTCACTTTCTGCCTGATGATGCGAAAACTTGTGACGGCGCGGCGCTTGATCGTTTACAGCACGCTCTTCAGCAGCGCGTCGAGCGGAGCGGCGAAGCGTGGATTTCGACAACTGTATTGAACGGGCGGCGCACTCTTCGTGTTAACGTCAACAGTTTTTTGACCGAGCATCGTCACATTGATGATCTGCTAGAATTGCTGTCCCGCGAAAGCACGAGATTGATGGAAGAAGGGAGCGGCGAATGAAACAGAGAGGTTTGCGTAAGCTGTGCGCTTCGAGGTGCGTCCCTTTTCTGCTGCTGTTGATCTGCGCGGCGGCGACAACATCTGACGCGAAAGACGTCGCCGACTCGCGCTCGCTTTCGGCGATTACTTCGCGCGCCCAGTTTGACGATCTCGCGCGCGTGTACACAGATACGCCTTACGCCCTGCCGCATGTGATGTTCGTGATTGACCGCAAAAGTAATAACCGAATCTATTATGTTGACTCGAAGCGGTATCGCTTCCATAAGGATTTCATCAACGGCACGTATCTGTCGCTGGAGCGCGGGCGGGAGTTTTTTGAAAATAACTACATCAAGCCGAACCGGCGCTTCATTCTCGGCACGCTCGCCTATCAATCGCCGGTGCGCCGCTGGACGTTTGAATTTTGGGAGGGCGACTTAATCCCCCGCGAGCAGATCAAGCTTGCGGCGGAAGTTATCAACCGCACGTTCTTTGAACGGATCGCTTACAAGCCAAACTCACTGCGGCAGGAAGAAGAATCTGCACAGATCGAGGGGCTACAGCGCGTGCTGCAATCCGAGATCACGCGCGAACAGGAATACTCTCCGCTTAACCTCGCGCGCGGAATCGGGCGCATTCATATCATCGAGAAGCTGGACGAACACGTTGAGATTGGGTCGAACGAGATTCTCGTGCTGAGTGAGGTGCCGCTCAATCTTCCGCCGGTCGCCGGGTTGATTATCACGACGCCCTCGACGCCGCTCTCGCACGTTAACCTTTTGGCGAAATCATGGGGCGTGCCGAACGCTTACATCAAAAACGCGGCGGAGCTTTTGAAAGAATACGATGGCTGGTGGGTGACGTTTGAGACGCTGCGCGACAAGTATGCTATTAAGCGCGCCGACACGAATCAGTTGGACGAATATCAGAAGCGTCTGGCGGTGCGGCTCGACGTGATGACGCCGCGCTTCGATTTGTCGGTGAAGCGGCTCGCCGATCTCACCGCGCAGCGTTCGCGCGCGGCGGGGATTTACGGCGCGAAGTCGG
>Ga0136615_10001216_pt1 | contig 12308 bp, 11 predicted proteins | sample AntDrymUQ2882206_2_FD_106647 | JGI IMG/M metagenome (GOLD analysis project Ga0136615, IMG submission 106647) | Polar desert sand microbial communities from Dry Valleys, Antarctica - metaG UQ288 (22.06) | ecosystem: Environmental > Terrestrial > Soil > Desert | place: Antarctica: Dry Valley...
GTGACGTCCTCTCCGGTGAGCTCGACGTGGACGCCGCCCGGGATCGTGCCGAGTCCGCGGTGGACGGCGAAGAACCCGGTGACCTCGGCGACGACGTCGTCGAAGTGCCGGGTCTTGAGCCCCGTCGAGGACTCCATGGTGTTGCCGTGCATCGGATCGCAGACCCACACCACCTCGTGCCCGGTCGCGTTCACCTTCTCGACGATCGGCGGGAGCCGGTCGAGCACGGCCCCGGCCCCGAGCCGGGCGATCACGGTGACCCGACCGGGCACGCCATCGGGATCGAGCCGCTCGACCAGGGCGGCGGCGTCCTCGGGGCTGGCTGACGGACCCAGCTTGAGGCCGACCGGGTTGGCCACCTGAGAGACCAGGTCGACGTGCGCGCCCTCGAGCTGCCGGGTCCGGTCCCCCACCCACAGCATGTGGGCGGACAGGTCGTACGGGCGCCCGCTCACCTCGTCCACCCGCGTGAGCGCGCTCTCGTACTCCAGCAGCAGAGCCTCGTGGCTGGCGAAGAGGTCGACGCCGTGTGTGCTGCCCTCGGCGTCGAGATCGACGCCGCACGCGCGCATGAACGCGAGCGCCCGATCGATCTCGGTCACCAGCGACTCGTACCGGCGCCCGGCCGGGCTGCGCTGGACGAAGTCGGCGTTCCACGCGTGCGCCTGCCGCAGGTCGGCGAGACCGCCGCGCGAGAAGCTGCGGACGAGGTTGAGCGTGAGCGCGGCGGCGTAGTAGGCCCGGAGCATCCGCTGCGGGTCCGGCCGACGACCGGCCACCGTTCGGGCCAGGTCGTTCACCGCGTCGCCACGGTAGGACGGCAGCTCGCCGAAACCATCGCCGGTCGACACCAGCTCGGAGTTGCTCGTACGAGGCTTGGCGTACTGCCCGGCGATCCGGCCGACCTTGACCACCGGGACGCTCGCGCCGTACGTGAGGACCACCGCCATCGCGAGCAGCACTCGCACCTTGTCCCGGATCTGCGCGGCGTTGAGGGTCGCGAACGTCTCCGCGCAGTCGCCGCCCTGCAGGAGGAACGCCTCACCGCGGGCGACCGCGGCGAGCTGCTGCCGGAGCCGGTCGCACTCGCTCGGGGCGACCAGCGGTGGGAGCCCGGCCAGCTCGACGCCGACCGCGCGCACCCCCATCGGGTCGGGCCAGTCCGGCTGCTGCTGCGCCGGCCGGCTGCGCCAGCTGTCGATCACGTGCCTCACCGACCCAGGGTATGCCGAGGTCGTCCGCGACCGGCAGCGGGCGATCAGCCGAAGAAGACCTCGGCCTCGGTGTAGCGCTCGATCGGGACGGTCTTGAGCGTGGCGACCGCCTCGTCGAGGCCGACCCGGACGATGTCGGTGCCGCGGAGGGCAACCATCTTCCCGTGGTCACCGTCCTTGATCGCGTCGATCGCGTGCAGCCCGAAGCGGGTGGCCAGCACCCGGTCGAACGCCGTCGGCGTCCCGCCTCGCTGGATGTGCCCGAGGACGGCGCAGCGGGCTTCCTTGCCGGTGCGTGACTCGACCTCGGCGGCGATCCGGTCACCGATCCCGCCGAGCCGGACGTGCCCGAACGCGTCGAGCTCGCCGCTCAGGACCCCCATTGTGCCCTCGGCCGGCGTGGCCCCCTCGGCGACGACCAGGATCGGCGAGTACCGCGTCTGGAAGCGGTGCTCGACGTACTCGATGACCCTGCCGATGTCGAACGGGCGCTCGGGGATGAGGATGACGTTCGCCCCGCCCGCCAGCCCTGCGTGCAGCGCGATCCAGCCCGCGTGCCGGCCCATCACCTCGACGATGAGCACGCGGTGGTGGCTCTCCGCGGTGGTGTGCAGCCGGTCGATCGCCTCCATCGCGATGTTCACCGCGGTGTCGAAGCCGAACGTGTAGTCGGTGGCACTGAGGTCGTTGTCGATCGTCTTGGGCACACCGACGACCGGCACGCCGGCGGTGTGAAGTCGGGCCGCGACGCCCAGCGTGTCCTCGCCGCCGATCGCGACAAGTGCGTCGATGCCGTGCCGTTCCAGCGTCGCCGTGATGCGCTCGACGCCGCCCTCGACCTTGATCGGGTTGGTCCGGGAGGAGCCGAGGATGGTCCCGCCGCGCGGGAGGATGCCGCGCACCTGGTCGACGCCGAGGGGCATGGTGTCGTCGTCGAGCGGTCCGCGCCAGCCGTCGCGGAACCCGACGAGCTCGAAGCTGTACGTCTCGACGCCTTTGCGGACGACGGCGCGGATGACGGCGTTCAGCCCCGGGCAGTCACCTCCGCCGGTGAGCACGCCCACCCTCATCCGGCGATCTCCTCGTCGTCCACCACGGACCCGACTGCCGCGTCGTCTGCACGGGTTGCCGCCTGCGCCCGGACCTCGGCGTCGGCGGCCGTCCGGGCCTCCGCCTTGGCCTTGGCATCCGCCTTGGCCTCGGACTTTGCCTCGGCGAGCTGCTGCTTCATCCGGTCGGCGTAGACATCGACGTACTCCTGGTCGGACATCGCGAGGATCTCGTACATGATCTCGTCGGTGACCGAACGCAGGATGTAGCGGTCCAGCGACATGCCCGCGTACCGGGAGAAGTCCAGCGGCGCGCCGATCCGGACGCCGATCCGCCCGATGCGCGGCACGACCTGCCCGGGCGGCTGCACGAGCCGGGTGTCGATCATGGCGACCGGCAGGACCGGTGCGCCGGTCTCGAGCGCGAGGCGGGCGACGCCGGTCTTGCCCCGGTAGAGCCGACCGTCCGGAGACCGGGTGCCCTCGGGATAGATCCCGAACAGCTCGCCCTGGTCCAGCAGCTTCTTGCCCGCCTCCAGCGCTGCCATGCTCGCCCGACCGCCCGAGCGGTCGATCGGGATCTGACCCACCCCGCGGAAGAACAGCGCGGTCAACCGACCCTTGACCCCCTTGCCGGTGAAGTAGTCGGACTTGGCCGGGAACGTGAGCCGGCGGCCGACCACGAGCGGCAGGAAGATCGAGTCCGAGAAGGACAGATGGTTGCTGGCGAAGATCGCCGGCCCCTCCTCGGGGACGTACGCCGCCCCTTCGACCCAGGGCCTGAACAGCAGCCGGAGCAGTGGCCCGAGGACGACGACCTTGAGCGTCCAGTAGAGCACTCGACCACCTCCTCGCTCGTCGCTTCGCCGCCCGGGTTGCATGGCGCGCAGGTTGCTCAGGGACACTAGAGCCTCGCGACGCGTGCCGGTTACCCTCGACGGCCCGGGCGAGCCGTGCGACGATGCCGCCGTCTCGGGACCGGGGCCGGTAGGGGTGAGGTGAGTCCGTGACGGTGCTCGCCGACGCTGAGCCCTACCACCATGACGGCGGCCCGATCGGAGTGCTCCTCTGCCACGGCTTCACCGGGACCCCGCAGTCGATGCGGCCCTGGGCCGAGCACCTGGCCGGTCACGGCCTCACCGTGGCGCTCCCGCGCCTGCCCGGCCACGGCACCCGCTGGCAGGAGCTCAACCGGACGACCTGGCGCGACTGGTACGCCGAGGACGAGCGGGCGCTCTTCGCGCTGCGCGAGCGGTGCGACACCGTCGTGGCGATGGGTCTGTCGATGGGCGGCACGTTGGCGCTGCGGCTGGCCGAGGAGCACCGGGACGCCGTCGACGGTCTGGTCCTGGTGAATCCGTCGGTGCACACCGAGAACCGCGTCGCCAGATACCTGCCCGTGCTGAAGCGGGTCCTGCCGTCGGTCAAGGCGATCGGCAACGACATCGCCCGATCTGGCGTCACCGAGCTTGCCTACGCCCGGACACCGCTGCGCGCCCTGCACTCGCTCACGGAGCTGTGGGCGCTGACCCGCGCGGACCTCGCCCTCGTGGTGGCTCCGGTCCTGCTCTTCCGCAGCACCGTCGACCACGTCGTCGAGGCATCCAACAGCGCACTCGTGCTGGCCGGGATCGGCTCGACCGACGTGGAGCAGCGCGTACTGGCCGACAGCTACCACGTCGCGACGCTGGACCACGATGCGGAGTCGATCTTCTCCGGCAGCCTGGACTTCTCCCGGCGGGTCGCCGCGCTCCGTACGGCAGGATGACCCTGTGCGGGAGAACGGTCTACGGGCTGCGGCCTACGTCGCGGTGATCGACCTGCACCCTCAGGTCGCCGATGTCATGCTCGAGGCCCTCGCCGCCGAGGGCGTAGCGGCCTACGCGGCGCCAGTCGGCAGCGCCCGCGGGATCCTCTTGCCAGCGCAGTTCCCGACCGGGCCGCTGGACCGGCTCTTCGTCGACCGGGATGCCTACGACAGTGCTCGCCGGGTCCTCGACCAGAACCTGCGCAGGGCTCGAGCCGAGCTCGAGCCGGCACCGGTCGAGGCGTCGGCCCGGGCCACGACCGGGGACGAAGCCGGGCCCACCGAGGCGCCCGACCACGGTCGCGACCTGGTCGACGACGACACCTGGAGCCGGATCGTCGCGACGTTCCACGGCGATGCGCTCAACCGGCCGGTTGACCAGACCCACGGCGGCGAGCCGACGGTTGCCGCTGCGGTCGAGCCAGGGCAACCCGGGTCAGGGCAAGCCGAGTCAGGGCCGACCGGCCCGGCCCGCGCCTGGCCGGAGGCGGAGGACCTGGCCGCAAATGCCCACGACGCATCGGCCCAACGTCGTACAGGTGGCACGCCGGGTCCCGGCAGCAGCGGCCCGAACCCCCGCGACGAGGAGCACGCATCTGAACAAGACCGCTACGAGCCTCCGCTGCCGCCTCCCCTGCCCGTCGCCGACCAGACCACGCGGCTGGCCTGGGCTGGCGTGATCGGTGGGCCGGTGCTCTTCATCCTCGCGCTGCTGCTCGACTGGGAGCTCGCGTCCTGGGCCCAGCTCGCCGGCGTCACCGGACTCGTCGTCGGATTCGTCACGCTCGTCGCCCGGATGCGGGACGAGACCCCCGACGACGATCCGGACAACGGCGCGGTGGTCTAGCCACTCTCGGCTGGTTACGCGGCTCCGGCCGGTCGAGGCAGGCGGAGGATGGCCAGCACGGGCAGGTGGTCGCTGGCGCTCACGAGCTCGGCGTGATCGGGCACGCCGCAGCTGTGCACCGCCACCTCCGGCTCGGCCAGGACGACGTCGATGCGGGCGCGCGGTGTGCGGACGGGGAACGTCGACCAGGCGGCGCCGGTCCCGGCGGTGTCGCGCAGCCCGACCAGGAGCGGCTCCCACTCAGCCGCGGCCGGCGTGGAGTTGAGGTCTCCGGCGACCACCACCGACGTCGCCCCGGCTGTGCGCATCTGCTCGGCGATCTCGGCGACTTCCGCGGCGTGGCGGCGACGCTCGGAGGCGTTGAGGCCGAAGTGCGTCCCGACCACCCCGATCGTGGTGCCACCGGCATGCAGGACCGCTGCCGCGCAGCCTCGGGCGGGCAGCCCTGGGGTTCGGCTCAACAGATGATCACCCGCGCTCACCAGGTCGACCCGGGCCGCGCACAGCAGCAGGTTTCCCGCCGCCGGCCGGCCGCCCGTGACGACGTACAGCCCGGCACGTCTGGCCAGCTCAGCCGCCCGCGAGCGCCACCGCAGCCCGACCGGTGCCTCTTGCACGCAGACCACGTCTGGCCGGGCCGCGCTGATCACCCCGGCGACGGCAGCCGTGTCGCTGCTCAACCCGTGGACGTTGTAGGTGAGGACACGGAGCTCGAGCGGCTCGAGCGGCGGCGGCCCGCTGGCCTGGTCGGTCACGGCGCAGTGCGGGCCAGGTCCGCAGCACCCACCAGACCGGCCGAGCTGGCGTGGTCGGCCAGGCGCAGCTCGGCGAACGGCCGGTGCCCCCGTCCGGCTACCGCCGCCTCGTACGCGGCCCGCGCGGGGTCGAGGATGAGCTCGCCGGCGTCAGATACCCCGCCACTGATCACCAGGCACGACGGGTCGAGCACGGCAACGAGATCGGCCAGCCCCTGGCCGAGCCAGCGGCCGATCTCCTCGAACGCGTCGCGTGCGACCAGGTCGCCGTCCTCGGCGGCCGCGGTGACGTGCACGCCCTCGATGCCCTTCGGCGTCCCGTCCCCGAGCGACAGCAGGGTCTCGGCGCGTCCAGGGTCCGCCGCAGCCAGCTCGCGCGAGGTGCGGACCAGAGCGCGACCGCTCGCGTACTGCTCCCAGCACCCGCGGTTGCCGCACGGGCAGAGCAGACCGTCGGGCACGACGCGTACGTGGCCGAACTCGGCCGCGATGCCGAACCCGCCGCGGTGCAGCGCACCGCCGAGGACCATGCCGCCGCCGATGCCGGTGCCGACGGTGACGCACACGACGTTGTCGAAGGAGCGTCCTGCTCCGAAGCGGTACTCACCCCACGCCGCCGCGTTCCCGTCGTTCTCGATCACCACCGGGATGCCGCACGACTCGCTGAGCTCCTCGCCGAGGTGCTCGTCGCGCCACGCGAGGTTCGGGGCGTAGTAGATGACCGAGCGGCTCGCATCGACCCAGCCGGCGGCACCGACGCCGACGTGCCTGACGTCGTGCTCCTGCCGCAGCTCAGACACCAGATCGACGATGGCCTGCTCGGTCGCCTCGACGTCGGTCGCGGGAGTGGGGCTGCGCAGCTCGGCGACGACGTTGCCGTCATCGTCGACCACGCCGGCGGCGATCTTGGTCCCGCCGACGTCGATCCCGATCGCAAGCGTCATCGCCGGGCGCGGACCGGTTCGGCGGCGGGACGGAGGCGGTTCGACACGTCAGCTCTCCGCACGCTTCTTGAGCCCGACGAGTGCTCGGTCAATGATCACGCGCTCGGCTCGCCGGCGCATCATCCCGAGCATCGGCAAGGCGATGCCGACGGAGAGCCGGTACGTCACCTCGGTGCCACCGTCCGGCGTTGCCCTCAGCTCGTACGAGCCGTCCAGCTCGGTGAGCACCCTGCCCTCGACGAGCGACCAGGTCACCCGGTCGGCGCCGCTCCACTCGTACCGGAGGGTGTACTCGTCCTTGATCACGCCGGCGTCCATGACGAACCTCACCTGAGCGGGTCGACCATCGTTCCCGACCTCGATCACGTCTGCCGAGCGCACCTCGCCGGCCCACTCCGGGTACGCCGCGAAGTCCTCGATGACCGCCATGACGCGCGCCGGAGCAGCGTCGACGGTCGTGCTCGACTCGGTCTGGTCGGCCACGGAGGATCCTCCGCTCACTCGGTCCACGAAGGCGGGACGTCGGCGACCCTACTCGGCCCGTCGTGTCCGTTGTGCTCCACCAGCGATCGCGCACCCAGTAGCCTCTCGCCACCAGGGAACCGTGTGCAGGGAGAGCCCGTGACAGCCGTCCGCGAGTACAGCAGCCCGTTGCTGGTGCCAACCGAAGAGCACGAGAACCTGACCAGCATCGTGCTCGACAACGCCGCGCGGCAGCCGGCGCGGGTCGTCTACCGCCGGCAGGTCGATGGTGCGTGGGTGGATGTCACGGCCTCGCAGTTCCGGGACGAGGTGCTCGCACTGGCCAAAGGCCTTGCCGCCGCCGGCATCGGGGTGGGCGACCGGGTCGGGCTGATGGCACGCACCCGGTACGAGTGGTCGCTGGTCGACTTCGCAGTCTGGTTCGCCGGCGCTGTCGTGGTCCCGATCTACGAGACCTCCTCCGCCGAGCAGGTCGAGTGGATGGTCAAGGACAGCGGCGCGGTGGCGTGCGTGGTGGAGAGCGGTACCCACGCGGCGCTCGTCGGGTCGCTTCGAGCCGGCCTGCCGGGTTTGCGCGACGTCTGGACCATCGATGACGGCGACCTCGACGGGCTCGTGACCGGCGGGGCCGGCGTCAGCGACGACGACCTGGGCACCCGCCGGGATGCACTCACGGCATCGACGGTCGCGACGCTGATCTACACCTCCGGGACCACCGGACGTCCCAAGGGCTGCGAGCTGACGCACGGCAACTTCCTGTTCGAGGCACGCAACGCGATCGCTGTCCTCCACGAGGTGCTGGCCGAGGACGGCGAGACGCTGCTGTTCCTCCCCCTCGCCCACGTCTTCGCCCGGATCATCGAGATCGCCTGCCTCATGCGCCCAGTAGCGCTGGCGCACTCGGCGGACGTGACGACACTGCTCGCCGACCTCGCCGCGGTGCGCCCGACGTTCATCCTCGCTGTCCCGCGTGTGTTCGAGAAGGTGTTCAACAGCGCCAGCCAGCGCGCCCACTCCGAGAGCGGGGCCAAGGGCAAGATCTTCGACGCCGCGGCGCAGACTGCGATCGCGTACAGCAAGGCGCTCGACGCCGGCGGCGCCGGTGTCGGCCTGCGGGCGAAGCACGCCCTGTTCGACCGGCTCGTGTACAGCAAGCTGCGCGCCGTGTTCGGCGGCCGGCTCGACTACGCGATCTCCGGCGGCGCACCACTCGGGGACCGCCTCAGCCACTTCTACCGCGGCATCGGGTTGATCGTCTTCGAGGGGTACGGCCTGACCGAGACGACCGCGGCTGCATGCGTGAACGCTCCATCGGCAATTCGGCTGAACACGGTCGGCCGGCCGCTCCCGGGTGTGTCGATCCGGATCGCCGAGGACAACGAGATCCTGGTCATGGGACCGAACGTCCTGGAGCGGTACTGGCAGAACGAGACCGCGACCCGCGAGGCGCTCGACGCGCAGGGCTGGTTCTCGACGGGTGACCTCGGGGAGCTCGACGGCGACGGGTACCTCCGGATCACCGGACGCAAGAAGGAGCTCATCGTCACTGCGACGGGCAAGAACGTCGCCCCGTCGGTCATCGAGGACCGCGTACGAGCGCACCCCCTGGTGAGCCAGTGCGTGGTGGTGGGTGACGGACAGCCCTATGTCGCCGCGCTGATCACCCTGGACGCGGAGGCGCTGCCGGGCTGGGCCAAGCAGCATGGCAAGAGCGGCATCACGCCGGAGCAGCTCGTCGACGACCCGGACCTCCAGTCGGCGATCCAGCAGGCCATCGACGAGGGCAACAAGGCGGTCTCGAAAGCGGAGTCGGTCCGCCGCTTCCGTGTGCTCACCGTAGAGATGTCCGAGCAGAGCGGCCACCTGACGCCCAAGCAGTCGCTCAAGCGGCCGGTCATCATGAAGGACTTCGCCGCCGAGGTGGACGCCCTCTACAGCTGAGCCGCGGCCGCTGACGGCGCCGCTCAGGTGGTGAGCGGGATCCGAACCTCGAACCGACAGCCACCACCCGCGTTGTGGACATCGATCTCGCCGTCGTGCGCCTCGACGATGCCGCGGGCGATCGCGAGTCCCAGCCCCGCACCACTGCCCGCTGCCGGGGTGCGGGCAGCCTCGCCACGGAACGCCACGTCGAACACACGCGGCAGGTCGAGCTCCGGTATTCCACCGCAGCTGTCGGCGACGACGAAGCAGGCATGGTGGTCGGTGAGCGTGCCGGCGACCTCGACGGTCCCGTCGTCCGGGGTGTGCCGCACGGCGTTGGCGACGAGGTTGTGCAGCACCCGCGCCATCTGGCGCGGGTCGACGGTGATGTGCTCGCCGGGCGATGCCGAGCCGGCCAGGCGTACGCCCCTGGACCGGGCGACCGGGTCGGCAGCGGCGACCGCCTCCGACACCAGGTCGTCGAGGCCCACGCGGTCGACCGCAAGGCGGAGCGCACCGGCATGGATCCGGGACAGCTCGAAGAGGTCGTCGACCATCGTGGCCATGCGGTCGGTCTCGCGCCGGATCCCGCGGTGGTACCGGGCCACCCCGTCCGGGTCGGTCACCACGCCGTCCTCGAGGGCCTCGGCCATGGCGCGAAGACCGGCCAGCGGCGAGCGGAGGTCGTGGGACACCCAGGCGACGAGCTCGCGTCGGCTGGTCTCGAGCGCCTCGGTCTGGTCGCGCGCGGCCCGCAGCCGGCGGTCGGCGATCTGCATCTCCGCCGCCACGACGGCCAGCTCGGCCGGGAGCGGACCGTCCGGAGAGCGGAAGCGCTCCGTGCTGAGCGTCTGAGCGGCATCGGCGAGCGCGCTCGCGTCCTGGCTGACCCGCCGGCCGAGCAGCACGGCGATCACGAGTCCGGCGCCACCGGAGGCGGCGACCACGATGGCCGCGATCCGCGCGTCGTGCGCGGACAGGAACATCGCGTCAGCGACCACGAGCACGCCAGCGAGCACGCTCGCGATCGTGATGGTTGCCAACGTGCCGAGCTGGATGGCCAGTGACCGATGCCGCAGCCGCACCATCAAGATCCCGCCGAGGAAGCCCACCACTGCGGCACAGGCCAATGCGATCGCGGCCACCAGGACGAGGTCTGGCAGCCCGATCATGATGGTGTCCCGGTTGCCATCGTCGGCTCGTAGCGGTAGCCGATGCCCCAGACCGTCGTGATCCGCTCGGGTCTGGACGGGTCCCGCTCGATCTTCTCCCGCAGCCGGCGGACATGCACCGTGACCGTCGACTGGTCGCCGAACGACCAGCCCCAGACCCGTTCGAGGAGCTGCTCGCGGCGGAACGACTCGCCCGGGTGGCTCAGGAAGAACCCGAGCAGGTCGAACTCCCGCCCGGTGAGCGCCAGCGGGATGCCGTCGCGCCGGGCCTCGTGAGCCGGGACGTCGAGGATCAGGTCGCCGTCTCGGAGCAGCCCGCCCGGTACGCCGGCGGACTCCCCGCGGGCCCGCCGGAGCACCGAGCCCACCCGCAGCACGAGCTCGCGCGGGCTGAACGGCTTGGTCACGTAGTCGTCCGCCCCGAGCTCGAGCCCGGTCAACCGGTCGGACTCCTCACCGAGCGCAGTGAGCATGATCACCGGCACCGGCCGGCGGGCACGCAGCCGGCGGCAGACCTCGAACCCGTCGATGCCCGGAAGCATGAGGTCGAGCACGACCAGGTCCGGCGTTCGGGCGTTCGCCATGGCGAGCGCGGCCAGTCCGTCGGCGACCGCGTCCACCTCGTGGCCGGCCAGCCGCAGGTATTCGGTGACGACCTCGGAGACGGTCGGGTCGTCCTCGACCACGAGGATCCTCGTGGGCGCTCGCCGTGCGTCGTGCGTCATCGCGCCATCTCCTGGCCCTGCGGTGATGAGGACAGCCGTCCGGCCCGAGCGTACGGGCCGAGCCACGGAGCCGACCGCTCGCAGCGGCACCGTCACCACCCGGTAAGGAGTCCCGGACGCCGTACGGGCCGGAGCCGCTGACCGGCGGTCTCAGCCGAGCAGCTCGACCAGGCGAGTACCGACCTGGTCCCAGGTCCAGGTGCGCTCCACCCAGGCCCGACCGGCGGCGCCCATCGCGTGGGCTCGACCCGGATCGCCGAGGAGCTCCACGAGACACCGAGCCAGGGCTTCGTGGTCGTGGGGGTCGACAACGTATCCGGTCCTCCCGTCGAGCACTGCGTCCGGTGCGCCGCCGGAGCGCCCGACGAGCACCGGCAGCCCGGTCGACGCAGCCTCGAGGAACACGATCCCGAGCGCCTCGGGCTCGAGACCGCCGAGCCGGGTGCGGCACGGCATCGCGAACACGTTCCCGGCATCGAAGTACCCCGGGGTCGCCGACCACGGCACCGGCCCGGCCAGGACGACGGCCGCTCCGACCCCGAGCTCGCTGGCGAGCCGGGCCAGCCGCGGACCGTCGCGGCCGCCGCCGACCACGACCAGCCGCGCGGCCGGGACGCCGGCGAGCACGTGGGGGAACGCACGGACGAGCGTGTCCTGGCCCTTGCGCGGGATCAGCCGGGCCACACACACGACCACCGGGGCGTCCTCGGCGATGCGGTACCGCTCGCGCACTGCCGTCCCGCCCGACCCGGGCCGGAAGAGGGCAGGGTCCACCCCCGGCGTGAAGAGTTCCATGCGCGCCGCGGCGGCCGGCGAGAGTGCGGGCGCGATCACCGACCGCGTGTACGCGCCGAGATAGGTGAGCACGTCAGTCGTGTCGCCGATCCGGCGCAGCGCCTGGCGCGTCCCTGGGAGCCGCGCCCACCAGCACTCGTGGCCGTGGGTGATGCCGACGAGCCGGCGGGCTCCAGCGGCTCGCAGCGCCGGCGCGAGCAGCCCGAGCGGTGCAGCGGCGCCGAAGAGAACGCGGTCGCACCTGTGCGCTCGTACGGCCCGGGCCGCCGCTTGGGCGACCGCCCCGGTCGGCAGCAATGTCCGCGCCGGGTAGCGCAGGACCGGGAACGGCAGGTCGGCGTCGTACGCGGTGTCCTGGTCAGACATCTGCGCGGTGAGGACGACGACGTCGTCCGGCGGCAGGGACCCGGCCAGCGTGCGGACGAACGACTCGATGCCGCCCTGGCGGGTCGGGAAGTCGTTCGTCACCACGAGCGTGCGGCTCATGACGGGCAGCCAGACGTCACGAGCGGCTGAGACCTCGTCAGCGCCTGGGGCGTCGCGAGCGGGCGGTCAGCCGACGCGGACCGCGCCCGAGTACGGCATCGAGAACAC
>Ga0136615_10001217_pt1 | contig 12306 bp, 9 predicted proteins | sample AntDrymUQ2882206_2_FD_106647 | JGI IMG/M metagenome (GOLD analysis project Ga0136615, IMG submission 106647) | Polar desert sand microbial communities from Dry Valleys, Antarctica - metaG UQ288 (22.06) | ecosystem: Environmental > Terrestrial > Soil > Desert | place: Antarctica: Dry Valley...
CGAGGGGGTGATCTGCCAACTCAAGGACTTCTTCGGCCTGGAGCGTCACCGGGCGAAGACCCTCGGCGGGCTGCTGACGCGCCTGGCGGCCAAGGTTGCAGCCTACACCTGCGCTCAACGGATCAACGGCTCCCTCGGCCGACCTGCGCGTCACCTGGCCGATCTGTTGGTCTAGATTCATTGCACATCACTCGTCTAAGGGGCAGACTTCCCAGCCGATGCAGAGTAGTACCATCTGAAGTTGGCCCTGTTTGATACGCTTTGGAGTCTCCACAATCCCCATAGATAGAAGGTTTTGCAGAGTCGAATCAGGTGAGCTTTAGTTGGTACAGGACGATGGAGCCGAGATCTATGATGCACGGCGACTCTACTATGGAGGTCTACCGCTACCCAGGCCCACGAAGGTCAGGAGCGTGATAAATTCGGTCCTTCAGCACCTTAACGTATGATTCTGCGCGGCTGCTACTCATGGTCCAGGTTCGTCTTTCTGAGAAGAAGCCTGAAGACGAGGTAGTTGCTTAACCCCGGATAAGTACTTGCCTTACCGGAGCCACGATCGGTCAACCCCCCTCCCCCTCGTCTGCCTTTGGCGCTCCTGTTCCGGGCGACATGCGGAAGTCCAGAAGCCCATTTTGGTACGAAAATCATGGGTACTAGACCATTCTAACGCTTTGCTACGGCGATCAGAAAGCCGTCAAGCGTGTTACAAGCGATGTTACAAGGATGCGCAAGCACGTGTGCGGGTGCGTAACTGCGCACGAACATCTATACGGAGATTTGTGAGGTAAGATTTCTGTTGCGAGATTCAGGACGTTATTGTGCATATTTTCGGCTTCTTTGGCTACAATTGGGGTCGAAACTCGCATCGGAAGGTTAGTTCTCTTACGAGTTGTACTCGATGATGGCTTTAGGGTCCCGCAGGGAGATCAACTGGTCCCTTTTTCTCCTTGAAACCGCCGCTGCGAAGGACCCTTAGCGACGATTTTCCGGAATCATACGTTCCTTATCTGGCAACTATCGTCTCTTACGCGAGCCATACGATTCTGGTTGAAGCCGAGCTCCCTGATCTAGTTTTGGCCACAATTCTCATACCCAAACAGCGTTAATAACTAATTGCACATACTTTCCGATGGGCGTACACTGCGTTAGGGATAGGTTGGGTGCTTATACTGCTACGCACAAAGGGAATCGTTGACGACATTGCATCAGTCCGAGTCTAGCGCGGGGCGTAGATCAATGGGACTATCGGCTCGGGAAATACGGCTGATCGAAGTTCTATTGCGCCATCCCAACAGCCTCACTATTGACGGCGTCGCCGACCGGCTCGGCGTGAGCGCCCGGACCGTTCGCCGCGAGTTGCAGCCCGCCTCGGATTTCCTCGACTCGCACGACCTGACGCTGGTGAGGCAGTCAGGTAGAGGTTTGAGCGTCGAAGGTAACGCCGAGGAGCGGGAAAAGGCGCTCGAATCTCTTCGAGACGTGCGTCCGGTCGGGATGCTACCAGAGGAGCGGCAGAGATCTTTGCTCAGTATGCTGCTCGCGGCGGACCGCCCGATCAAGCAGCGGGCGCTCGCGAGTCGGCTCAAGGTCGCTATCGGAACTGTCAGCCGCGACCTGGACGAGGTGGAACAAACACTTTCGGATTCAAAACTCTCCCTGGTGCGTAGACGCGGCTACGGGGTCGAAATCGTTGGGACGGAGAGAGAACGCCGCCGCGCGATGCGCCATTTGATCTCCCAAAGCCTTGATGAGACGCAGTTACTTTCTCATCTTCAAGAGTCCGAAGAGAGAGCCGAAACCTCATCGTCCGTAAGCGCCGCGGGCCGCATGACGGACCAGTTGCTGGGCCTGATCGATGAGAGGAGCCTGTGGAGGGTGAAGTCTCTGACTGAAACCACTGTGCGCGACCTGCCGTACCCTATCACCGACGATGCCTTTGCCGACTTCACTATTCATGTCGCGTTGACGGTCGAGCGGCGCTTGCAGGGTGGAAAGATCGATCTGGACGACGAAATGCTCCAGAGGCTCCAGAAGACGGACGAATACGCTTACACGCGGACCCTCGCCAAAAATCTCGAAGAGAACTTTGACGTAGCTGTTCCCGATGAGGAGATCGGCTATTTGACCATGCACCTCCGTGGCACGAAGCTCAGAGAAGACGATGCCCTCCAGGACTACTTCGAGACTTCAGATCTTGAGTTGGCCTCTAAGGTGAAGGCGTTGGTCCACTATGTAGAAGATCGGACCGGGTTTGAACTCGCCGGCGACAGCTTTCTGTACAGGGGGCTTCTCGCCCACATCGAGAGGGCCATCTACAGGCTGCGGGAGAATCTGAGCATCCATAACCCGCTCCTCGAAGACGTCAAAGAGGATTACCCGTCGCTCTTCGAACTGGTAAGCCAGGGCATGGAGAAGGTGTTCGTGCAGGAGAACATCCCGGAAGAGGAAATTGGATTCGTAGTAATGCACTTCGGGGCGGCTCTCGACCGGGCCCAGGGAAGCTTTCCGCGTACTGTGCTCGTCGTTTGCTCCAGTGGGATCGCCACTACCAGGGTGCTCGCCTCCCGGCTGGAAAAGGCGTTCCCCCAGATCCAGAGTATACGAAACTCTTCGCTCTTCGAGTTCGAAGAGTTGAACCTGGACGACTTCGACCTGGTGGTGTCTACAGTCTCTCTGCCGGCCCCCGGCGATTCTTACGTCCAGGTTCAGCCCCTTATCTCCGACGATGAGGTGGAGCGCATTCGGAACCACCTCAGAGAGAAAAACCTCGAAGCGCCTCTGGAAAACCGGGCTGCCTTCGAATCGCTAGAAGTCTTCGGTGGAGGTCAGGAGAAATTTCGTCAGATGGTGGAGGCGACGCAAACTATAGCCGAGCTCGTGGATGATGCTTTCCTCGTGCGGCACGAAGCGGGCGGATCGCTGGAGGAGGCGTTCCGGATGATGTGCGACACGCTCGCCGACAAGGAACTCCTCAACGAGCCTCGGAGCCTTGAACAAAGTCTGCTCTCGCGTCAAGAACTCGGGGGTGTTGGCGTTCCAGGGACTACGCTCGCCCTTTTTCACGCTCGCGACGGCTCGGTGCCCCGGCCATCTTTCTCTGTACACGAGTTCGACGAGCCTCTGGCGACAAAAGGCCTGGATGGCGTACTGATGCAAGTTCGTCGAAGCTTGTTGATGGTCGCACCCATGACCCTGTCCCCGGTAGCCCTGGAGGCTATCAGCGAAATATCGCTCGCGATGGTCGACCGGCCCGCGGAACGTGAGGTCTTCGAATCCGGTACGGAGGAACAAATTGTCGAGGTGTTGGAAGGTATCTTTGGCCGCTATCTGCATGAAAAACTCTCGTGAAAGGAGCTTGAAGGTGCCTTACGACACACTGACCAGCGAGAAAATAGAGCGATTCGAAAGGGCGTCCGAGGAGGTGATTTATCTGCTACCCAAACAGGTGTCCTACAGGGACGTTCTCTGGACAACCGACAACTTACGGAAAGGAAGTTCGTGCTAAAAGACTATTTAGACTCGCGCGCTGTGTCGCTCGGCGATGAAGTTAAAGACTGGAGGGCCGCGATCGAAACCACTGGCCGGCTGCTGGTTGATTCGGAGGCGGCTGAAGAAAAGTACGTCCAGGCAATGGTCCGGACTACTGAGGAGTTAGGCCCGTACGTCGTGATAGCTCCTGGCGTAGCGATACCTCATGCCCGGCCTGAAGACGGAGCAAAGAAGGTGGCGTTAGGCCTCTCGGTGCTCTCTGAGCCAGTTGAGTTCGGCTCCAAGGAGAACGACCCGGTAGACCTCGTCTTCGGGTTCTCGACCACCGACTCAGAGGCTCACATGGAGCTTATACAAGCCCTCGCGGACTTCATAGAGAAGGAGGAGAACTGCCAGGCGCTACGAGATGCGGAAACGGTAGAGGAAATAATGGCGATTGTAGAGAGGAGTAGCGTCAATGCTTAAGGTGTTCGCGGTATGCGGTATGGGGCTCGGGACGAGCATCATCCTCAAGAGCAGGTTGAAGGAAGCCCTGAACAAGCAGGGCGTAGATCATTCCCTGGAGGTCACGGATGCCAGCGCGGTAGCCGGACAAGATGCCGACCTCATCTTTACCTCCGAAGAGTTGGGAGAGAAGATACGGAACAAGAAGGCCAAGGTCGTAGTCATCAATAACTTCACCGACCGCAAGGAGATAGGCGCAAAGGTCGAGGCGGCGGTCGCCGAGATCGGAGCGTAGTCTGATGGTAGTTCTAAACCTTCTCATAGACATACTTAGCACCCCAGCCATCCTGGTCGGGATTATGGCCCTCGTGGGCCTCTTGGCACTCAATTCTCCGACGTCAGACGTCGTAAGCGGTACCCTCAAGACCATTATCGGATTTCTGGTTCTTACCGGAGGCGCCGAAATACTCGTCGCAGCCCTCGATCCCTTGGGAAAGATGGTTGAGGAAGGTCTAGGCCTCCAGGGAGTCGTTCCAACTAACGAGGCCGTTGTGGGTCTCGCTCTCGAAAACTTCGGAGCCCGCACCGCGGGCATCATGGGGCTCGCCTTTATCGTGAACCTCATACTCGCCCGCCTGACTCCCTTGAGCTATGTCTTCCTCACCGGCCACCACGTACTCTTTATGAGCGCCCTGGCCACCGTGGTGCTGAGCTCCGCCGGCATCGGAGGAGTGAACCTGCTACTCATAGGCGCGCTCATAGTAGGCAGCCTGATGATAATATTGCCCGCACTCCTCATGCCGTTCGTCAGGAAGATAACCGGCGGCGACGATATCGCAATCGGACACTTCGGAACCCTGAGCTACTTAACAAGCTCCTTCGTTGGCAGCGCCGTTGGTAACACCGAGAAAAGCACGGAGGACGTGGAAGTTCCGAGGAGCCTCTCCTTCTTCCGGGACAACCTCATCTCGACGGCGGTAGCCATGCTGCTGGTGTACCTGGCCTTCGCTATATTAGCCGGTCCCGCTTTCGTCGCGGGTCTGAGCGATGGCGGCAACCCGTTCGTCTTCGCCGTTATACAGGCTTTGACCTTCGCCGCCGGGGTGTGGGTAATACTGGTGGGCGTCAGGATGATACTGGGCGAGATAGTGCCGGCCTTCGAGGGTATCTCTCAGAAGATCATTCCAAACGCGGTTCCGGCCCTCGACATCCCGATAATCTTCCCCTACGCTTCGACGGCCGTACCCATCGGCTTTGTCGCCAGCGCGACCGCGGGTGTGGTGGCACTCCCCCTACTCGGGCCTCTTGGACTGGCGCTAATTATTCCCGGCATGGTGCCCCACTTCTTCGTCGGGGGCGGCGCCGGGGTATTCGGCAACGCCACCGGCGGGCGTCGCGGGGCCGTCGCGGGAGCTTTCGCCAGCGGCCTCATAATAACCTTCCTCCCGGCGCTCTTGCTCGGCTACATGGGTGATCTCGGGCTCGCCAATACCACCTTCGGGGACTCCGACTTCGCGTGGGTCGGGATACTGCTGGGTTCCGTCGCCAACCTGGGCGTCGTTGCAGTATGGGCCCTCACAATCGTCTTTGTGGCCGTCGCCTTCGCGCTAGGCTATTTGTTCCCCGTTCTGCGTCCCCACTACTATGAGACTGCTGAAGAAGACGAAGAAGAGGCAGACATGGGAGGTGAAACGGAGGCCACTGAAGAAAAGACCGAGGGGAAAGGGTAAAACGGTCAGCCGGTCACAGGCCACCTGGTCTCAGCCCGGCACCCTGTCATCCCCCGAGGGGTTGTCCCTCGGGGGGAGGCGGTGTAGGTGCGGTACTACCGCTGTCAGTGGTAAGCCGAAGTCGAGGAAGAACAGGCACATATTGGAGTGGACACTGGGCTGGCTTGCGAAGTACCGCAGGCTCAAGATTCGCTATGAGCGGCGAGGCTATAGACACGAGGCTTTTCCGCACCTGGATTGTCCGCTAAGTTCTCCCAACTGCGTAGTTTGATGGGCGTTGGTAGGATCTCTAAGGTGATCTGTTGAACCATAGAACAGGAGGATGAATAGTGCAAGAAAGAGAAGTCACCATAGTACCCGAGGAGGGGCTACACGCCCGTCCGGCGGCGGAGTTCGTCAAAGAGGCCAAGAGCTACGACTCGGACATAAAGGTGATCAAAGACGACAAGGAAGCCAACGCCAAAAGCTCGTTGAACTTGATGAGCCTGGGAGCCAAGCAGGGCGACAAGCTCACCATTCGGGCCGAGGGAGAGGATGAAGAGGCGGCGGCGGACGCGCTGGCCGAGCTTATAACCCAGGCTGAACCCGAGGCGTAACACTAGACCGGAAAAGAGCGTCATCAGGCTCAGGGTAGAGCCGGGGAAAGGAGAGGACGCAGTATGGTAGAGAAGAAAGCGGGAGAAGCGCTCAGAATGGAGGGCGTCGCGGCCTCTGAGGGGGTCGCTGTCGGGCCGGTGTTCGTCCACGACGCGGGAGAGTTGGAGCCGGATCGGACCAGCATAAGCGAAGAAGAGGTCGAAGACGAGATAAAGCGGTTCGAGGAGGCGGTTCAGGCCGTCGTGCCGAAACTCTCGGAGACGGCGGAGAAGATGCGGGAGCAGGGAAACGAGGATGAGGCGGCGATCTTCGACGCCCACACGGAACTGGCCCAGGACCCGGAGCTGGCAGATGGTGTCGCCGAGCGTGTAAAGAACCTGGAGAGTCCGGAGTCCGCGATCCTGGCCGTAGGCGAGGAGTACGCCCAGATGTTCGCCAACATGGAGGACGAGTACATGGCGGCCCGCGCCGACGACGTGCGCGACGTGGCCCGCCAGATAGCGGCCGAAGTCATGGGCGAATCCGCTTCCGGCCTCGAATTCCTGGATGAGCCGTCCGTGGTCCTGGCCCACAGTCTGGCTCCCTCTGACACGGCACGCGTCCCGAAGGGCATGGCTTTAGGATTCGTAACCGCCGAAGGGTCGAAGACTTCTCACGTCTCGATCATGGCCCGCTCTATGGCTATCCCCGCCGTGGTTGGCGTGGGTTCTACGCTCGAAGAAGCGTTCGAGGCCGAAACGGTCGCTATAAACGGAGGCGAAGGATATGCCATCGCTGACCCGGACGAAGACACCATCTCGGACATAGAAAAACGAGAGAAGGAGCTAGAAGAAGAGCGCAAAGAGCTTGAAGAATACAAGCACGTAGAGGCCCGGACGAGCGACGGACGCCGCATAGAAGTCTCCGCCAATCTCGGTTCCGCCGCGGAAGCCGAAGACGCCCTGGAGTGGGGGGCGGAAGGTGTGGGACTCTTCCGCACCGAGTTCCTGTTCATGGAGCGTGACGAACTGCCTACGGAGGACGAGCAGTACGAGGTCTACCGCGAGGTGGCCGAAGCCTTCGGCGAGAAGCCGGTCATCTTCAGGACGCTGGACGTAGGGGGAGATAAGGATCTACCCGGCGTGGAACAGCCTGTGGAAGAGAACCCGTTCCTGGGCTGGCGGGGCATCAGGATGTGCCTGGAAATTCCCGAGCTATTCAAGCCCCAGCTAAAGGCGCTCCTCCGGAGCGCGGCGCACGGCAACGTCAAGATCATGTTCCCCATGATCGTCAATGCCGAGGAAGTACGTCAGGCAAAAGAACTGATCGAGGAGTGCCGGGGCGAGTTAGAAGATGCTGGTACAGAGTTCGGGGCCGTGGATGTCGGGGTGATGGTAGAGACGCCGGCGGCGGCTATCTGCGCCTCGGACCTGGCGAAAGAAGTGGCTTTCTTCTCCGTCGGGACCAACGACCTGGTCCAGTACACGCTGGCTGCCGACCGGGGCAACGAGCGCCTGCGGCACTTGCAGGGCGCCGACCATCCGGCTGTGTTGGACCTCATAGGCAAGACCTGCGAGGCGGCTGAAGAGGCGGGCATCTGGGTCGGAGTTTGTGGCGAAGCTGCCGCTGATCCGGGCCTCGTCCCGAGGCTCATTGAGCTGGGCGTCAAGGAGCTCTCCATGAGCGCGCCGTCCATCCCCAAAGCAAAGAAGGTGGTGTCGGAGACGTAGAGGCGTAGCAACTCGAACGTCACGGGAGAGGATGCGGCCCGAAAGCGCGGCCCTCGTCCTCTCCCGAGGCCCGGCGGAGAACGGCTAACCTCGCGATAGCGAGCCAGGGGAAAGAGTCGGTTTCTGTGGGGACTCGGGGTTCGAGATAGGAAGGAATCGCAAGGCGGCTCAGAAAGCGCCGAATTGAATAAATGTCAGGCTCGCGGGGGTAGGGAAAGGACCAACCATGACCGAGACGAAAGAATCGTTCGTATACGAATTTTCCGAGGCTGCTGAAGTTTCGAAGGAGCTATTGGGCGGGAAAGGCGCCGGGTTGGCGGCGATGAGCAACCTGGATCTGCCGGTGCCGCCGGGATTTACCATCACCACCGAAGCCTGCCGGGATTACATGCAGTCCGGCGAGCTCTCCGAGGAGATCTCCGAGCAGGTAGAGGAAAACCTCGTCAAGCTGGAAGAATCTATCGGCAAAGGGTTGGGTGATGCGGAAGACCCCCTGCTAGTCTCGGTCCGTAGCGGGGCGGCCGTCTCAATGCCGGGCATGATGGACACTGTGCTGAACCTGGGCATCAACGATGACGCGGTAGAGGGATTCGCCAAAAGCACCGGCGACGAGCGTTTCGCCTACGACTCCTACCGCCGCTTTATGCAGATGTTCGGCGACGTGGTGCTGAAGGTAGAGCACGAGAAGTTCGAGGAAGCGCTCGAATCCCTCAAGGAGGAACGTGGGGCAGCGGACGATACGGAGCTCTCTGCAGATGACCTGAAGGGGCTCATAGGGAGCTACAAGGAAATCGTCGAAAACGAAACGGGGGACTCTTTCCCGCAGGACCCGAGAGAGCAGCTAAAGCTCGCAATCGAGGCGGTCTTCGACTCCTGGGACAATGATCGGGCGAAACGCTACCGTAAGGAATACGGCCTACCGGACGACCTGGGTACCGCGGTTACCGTACAGGCGATGGTCTTTGGGAACATGGGCGATACTTCTTCCACCGGCGTCGTGTTTACCCGCGACCCATCGACCGGAGAGCAGGGTCTCTTTGGCGAGTTCCTCATGAATGCCCAGGGCGAGGACGTGGTGGCCGGCATCCGCACCCCGAAACCCATCGCCGAGATGGAAGAGTTCTTGCCCAACGCTTTTGGGGAGCTTCTCGAAACCATGCAGCGTTTGGAGAACGAGTACCGGGAGATGCAGGACATCGAGTTCACCGTAGAGCGGGACAAACTCTACATGCTCCAGACCCGTACCGGCAAGCGCACGGCGGTCGCGGCGCTCAAGATAGCGCGTGAGATGGCCGACGAAGGCATTATCAGCCGCGAGGAAGCCGTGATGCGCATGGACCCGCACCAACTCAACCAGGTCTTGCATCCTTACATAGACCCCGAAGCCGAACTGGAAGTCCTCGCCGAGGGTTTACCCGCCTCACCTGGCGCTGCCACGGGAAGTATCGTCTTCACCGCCGAAGAGGCTGAGGAGCGTGGCGGGGCCGGAGAAGCAGTCATCCTGGTGCGCAAGGAAACTACCCCCGACGACGTACATGGCATGGTCTGCGCCAAAGGCACGCTAACGGCCCTGGGCGGAATGACGAGCCACGCTGCGGTGGTCGCCCGGGGAATGGGAATACCGGCCGTAACCGGCTGCAAATCGCTCAAGATAGACGCCGGCGCCGGAGAGCTAAGCATAAACGGCAAGACCTTCAGTGGTGACGACAAAATCACCATCGAGGGTTCGACCGGCAGGGTCGTCGAAGGTGACGTTCCACTGGTAGACGCCGAGATGAGCGACGACTTCGAGCAGGTCCTCGCCTGGGCGGACGAGTTCCGAACCCTGGGGGTCAGGGCGAACGCCGACACTCCGAAAGACTCGGAGAAAGCCCGGGAGTTAGGCGCCGAGGGGATCGGGCTGTGCCGGACGGAGCACATGTTCATGGAAGACGGGCGACTGGAGATCGTGCGGGAGATGATCCTCTCCGAGTCCGAGGAGACCACCACGCACGCGCTCGACAGGCTCGCGCCGCTACAGCAGGGCGACTTCGAGGGCATCTTGAAGGCGATGAGCGGACTGCCGGTCACTATACGCCTGCTAGACCCGCCGCTGCACGAGTTCCTCCCGGACTCCCAGGAACTTTACTCACGGCTCGCCGAGATCGGAGACGAAGATTCCGAAGAAAAGACCGAGATAAAGCGGCAACTGCGGGTGGTGGAGAGCCTGGAAGAGGCCAATCCGATGCTGGGCTTGCGAGGTTGCCGCCTAGGCATCATGCGCCCCGGACTATACCGGATGCAGGCGAAGGCCATCGCCGAGGCCGCGAAGGCGGTAAAAGAGGAAGGCTACGATCCTCAGGTGGAGATCATGGTTCCCCTCGTCGGCTTCCGGCCGGAGCTTGCGGAGGTCCGCGGGGAGATCGAGGACGTCGTGGAACAAGTCCTGGGATCAGAGAACCCGCTAAAGGTGGGCACCATGATAGAGTTGCCCAGAGCCTGCACGGTGGCGGATAAGATCGCCGGTGAGGCGGACTTTTTCTCATTCGGCACCAACGACCTCACCCAAACGACCTGTGGCCTCTCCCGCGACGACGCCGAAGGCGCATTCCTCGCCCGGTATCTCGAAGGAGGGATCCTCTCCAGGAACCCCTTCGAGACCATAGACGTGGATGGCGTCGGCCAACTCGTCTCCATGGCCTGCGAAAAAGGTCGCGAGGCAAATCCCGACCTCAAGCTGGGAATCTGCGGGGAGCACGGCGGCGACCCGGAGAGCATAAAGTTCTTCCACGAGATCGGCCTCGACTACGTCTCCTGTTCACCCTACCGGGTTCCGGTGGCGCGGCTCGCCGCGGCCCAGACGGCGTTGAACGCTGAAGGCGGCCTGGCGGAGGCGAGCACCGGCTGATAGATAGGTCCGAGAGACCGGCACGTTCTCTTGCGAAAGGAGTTGGTGGGTTTGATCCCCATGAAAGACGTTACCCACGAGTCCTCCGTCGGGAGGGTAGATCTCGATATAGACGGCCCGACACTATCCATCGAACGCGAAAAGCCGAGCGTCGTCTCAGAAGATCGGGAGTGGTTGTGGGAAGCTACCGAAGACCCGGCCTTGTCTCTGACGAGCACTGAACCTGCGAGGAGTCAGATGCAAAGGATTTAGAAGCCGGAATGGCCGGCTGAATAAGTATCAGGAAGGCAGTTTGAAAGGAGGAGGATTGAATTGTCTACAGAAGGATTTCGGGGGGCAATCTTCGACGTGGATGGGGTGCTAGTCGACTCGCCCCACGAAGAGGCCTGGCGTGAAGGACTGAAAGAGCTCATGGAGAACGAGTGGGCCGACATCCGCGACCAGACCAGCTACTCGCCGGAGAAGTTCACCCCGGAGGTCTACCAGACCGTCATGAGCGGCAAACCGCGCTACGCTGGGGCGCAGGACGCGCTGGAGTACTTCGACGTGCCCGATGCCGAGAAGCGGGCCCAAGAGTACGGCGACAGCAAGCAGAAAATGATCGAAGAGCTAATAGAGGCCAGCCAATTCTACGCTTACCCCGACGCCCTGCGCTTTATCCTGGCCGTCAAAGACGCCGGGCTAAGGATAGGGGCGGCCTCCTCCTCCAAGAACGCCAACGATTTTCTCAAACGGATACGGCTCGATGAATTCGTGGAAGAGGAAGGACTCGAATACGACTTTGTGAAATCCGGTTACACGCTATTGGACATCCTGGATGCCAACGTGAGCGGGAGGGACTTCGAGCAGGGCAAGCCTCACCCCATGATCTTCACTACCGCGGCAGAGGAACTGGGAACCTCGACGGACGAGGGCTTTGTTATAGAAGACGCCGCCAATGGGGTACAGGCGGCGAAAGCCGGTGAGATGGCCGCTCTGGGGTTGGCGCGGGTTGACGACGAAGAGGCGCTGGCCGAGGCCGGGGCGGACCTTGTAGTAACAAGCCTCGATGATGTGGACCTTGATGCGCTAGCCAGTGGTCGTCTGGAGAGCGGCTCGGAGATCGCCCAGGAAGTGCTGGAGCTGCTCCCCGAACGGCGCCGGGAATCGCTGCGCGCCAGGATCGGTCTCACGGACGAGGAGGTTGGGCGGTGGGACGAGATGAGCCATAAGATGTTCGTCCCGTTCCACGAAGACGACGAGAGCAACCCCGTCATCAGCCAGTTCGAGGGCTACGAGAACCTCGAAGAGCTCGACTGGGACCACTACCGCGAGGAGTACGACAGCATCCAGCGCCTCGACCGTATCCTCGGGGCCGAGGGAGACGATCCGAACAAGTACAAACTCGCCAAGCAGGCCGACACCCTGATGCTGTTCTTCCTTTTTTCCGGGGACGAGCTCGGGGAAATCC
>Ga0136615_10001219_pt1 | contig 12295 bp, 11 predicted proteins | sample AntDrymUQ2882206_2_FD_106647 | JGI IMG/M metagenome (GOLD analysis project Ga0136615, IMG submission 106647) | Polar desert sand microbial communities from Dry Valleys, Antarctica - metaG UQ288 (22.06) | ecosystem: Environmental > Terrestrial > Soil > Desert | place: Antarctica: Dry Valley...
GCGGGGGCATGGGGAACTGTGGGAGTTGACGAGGGCGGTAGCGAGGGCTTCTTCGGCGAGCGCGTCGCGTCGTTCTACGACGAGCGCTCGGCCGGCATGTCCGACCCGGCGGTGGTGGGGCCGGTCGTCGAGATGCTCGCCGGCTTCGCGGGAGAAGGTGGAGCGCTGGAGCTCGGGATCGGCACCGGGCGGATCGCGCTCCCGCTCGCGGAGCGCGGCGTGCGTGTCGCCGGCATCGACAACTCTGACGCCATGCTCGCCCGGTTGCGCGCCAAGCCGGGCGCCGAGGGCATCGAGGTCGCGCTCGGCGACTTCGCGAGCACTCGTGTCGAGAGTGAGTTCTCGGTCGTCTACCTGGTGTTCAACACGATCTCCAACCTGGTGACGCAGGATGCGCAGGTCGCGTGCTTCCAGAACGCCGCCGCGCACCTGGGCAGCGGCGGGCGGTTCGTGATCGAGAACGGCGTGCCGGGACTCCAGAGGCTGCCGCCCGGCCAGACGGTGATCCCCTTCCGCGCCGATCCGGAAGGGTTCTCGTTCGACGTGTACGACGTCGTCACGCAGCGGTCCAGCTCCCAGCACTTCTACATCGTCGACGGCCGGCTCGAGGCGTTTCCCGTCGAGTTCCGCTACACGTGGCCCGCCGAGCTCGACTTGATGGCGCGCCTCGCCGGCATGAGGCTGCAGGACCGGTGGGCCGGGTGGCAGCGGGAGTCGTTCACGAGCCTCAGCCGTGCCCACGTGTCCGTCTACGAGAAGCCCTGAGCGCGCTCGCGCATGGCCAACCCGACCTGCGGGCGGGCGCGTTCGAGCGCTTGACTGGCCGAGATGGACACCGGTGACCTGATCGACGCCGTCAAGTCGCATTGGGCCGTCGAGTTTCTCTATCGCGGGCCGGGAGGCCTAGAGCCGCGCGTGGTCCATCCGCACGCCGTCTACCGCTCCTCCTCCGGCGCACTTCGCCTCGACGGTGTCCAGCTCAGCGGCGCGACGACCTCTGGGTCGCTGCCCGGATGGCGCAACTTCGACCTCATGAGGATCGCTGGGCTCCAGACGCTCGACACCGTGGTCCGGCCGGCTGCCGACTTCAACCGAAGCTCCGAGCGCTATCGGCACGGTCTTCTCGCCTGCGCGTAGCCGTGCTTGACGCCGACGACCTGTCGGGGTAGTGGCCGCGGCAGCATCTAGAGCTCGGCGCGGCGCGGTGGGTCGGCTCCCGCGCGGGAGCAGGTGATCGCGGCCACGCGGCAGGCGAACTCGGCGGTCCGCGTGACCTCGGCGAGGTTGGCGAGGTCGGTGCGGCCGAGGCCGCGCTCGTGCCAGTGGGCGAGGAGGGCGCCCATGAAGGCGTCGCCCGCGCCGATGGTGTCGATGACGTCGACCGGCGGGCCCGGGATGGCGACCACCTCGGCGGCAGTGACGACCAGGGCGCCCTCGCCGCCGCGGGTCACCAGTGCGACGGCGCGGTCGTTCGTGAGCAGCTCGCGGGCGGCGGTCACGGGGTCGACTCCTGGACTGAGCCAGGCGAGGTCGTCCTCGCTGGCCTTGACGAGGTCGGTGCGCTGCAGCAGCCGGCCGAGGCGGCCCCGGTAGGCGGTCGGGTCGTCGATCGCCGGCGGGCGGCAGTTCGGGTCCAGCGCCACGAGCGTGTCCTCGTCGAGGTGCGTGACGAGCGCCTCGAGTGTGCTCGCCATCGGCTCGAAGACGAGGCCGAGCGTGCCGAGACAGAACGTCCCGACGTGCTCGGGCAGGGCCGCCGTGGCGGCCTCCAGGGTCAGGCCGGGCGCCGAGGTCCCGGCCGCGTAGAACTGGTAGGAGGCCTGGCCGGCGGCGTCGAGCTCGGCCAGCGCCAGGGTCGTGGGCGCGGCGGTGCCGATCACGGCGTCGAGGCGGACGCCGTCGGCATCCAGCTCGCCGCGCAGGCGGCTGCCGAAGCGGTCCGTGGAGATCCTCCCGAGGTAGGCGGCCGGCTGCCCGAGGCGCGCGATCGTGCGGGCCACGTTGTAGGGGCCGCCGCCGGGGTGGCCGACGAGGCCTCCCTCGCGGTCGAGGACGAGGTCGACGAGCGCCTCGCCGGTGACGACGATGACGCGCTCGACCGGGTCCGCGGAGATCACGCGCCGAGCCTACGAGACCGGCGCGGTCGGGCCGTGCCCTACGCGTCGACCTCCGCGCCCGTGTCGGCGTCGTAGAGCAGGATCGCTCCGGCCGGGCAGGCGCGGGCGGCGGCGAGCATGCGCTCGTCGGTGGTCTCGCCGGTGACGACGGCGACGTCGTCGACGCGGAAGGCCTGCGGGGCGACCTCGACGCAGTCGCCGTGGGCGAGGCAGGCGTCGGTGTCGATGCTGGCGATGAGGGTCATGCGGCGCTCCTGACGGGAATGTGCGGGACGTGGAGCCGGGCGCGGGCCGCGCGCAGGGCGGACGGCGGGCGGCCGGCGAGCAGGACGGCCGTGATGCGGCCGTCGCGGAGGTGGTCGAGCTCGAAGCAGTCGCCGGCGAGGTCGCCGTGGGCGAGCACCTCCTCGGCGTCGCGCGGGTCGCCGACGCACTGCAGGCGGATGCCGTGCTGGTCGCTCCAGAACGAGGGCGGGCCGGCGGGTCGCGCCGGGCGGCCGAGCAGCGCGGCGGCGACGGCCGCGCCCTCGCGCGAGGCGCTCTCCCAGTGGCCGCCGGCGACCGGGCGGCCCGTGCGCGGATCCGGGCGGCAGGCGGCGTCGCCCGCCGCGAACACGCCGGGCAGCGCGGTCCGGCCCGCCTCGTCGACGAGGACGCCCGCGGGGTCGAGCCCGCTGCCCGCCAGCCAGCCGGTGGCCGGGCGCACGCCGACGCCGACGAGCACGTGCGCGCACGCGACGCGCGTCCCGTCGGAGAGCTCGAGCGCCTCCACGTGCCGGACTCGCGTCGCGCCGGACTCCTCCGGCGCAACGGCTCGCCCGGCCCAGGCTCCCGCCCGGCCTTCGCGGGCGGCCGCGACCGTCGTCCCCGTACGGACCACGACGCCGCACGCGCGGTGCAGGGCCGTCAGCCATGCGGCGGCGCGCGGGCCGAGGATGCCGGCCAGCGGGCGGGGTGCGGCCTCGATCACGGTCACCTCGACGCCCATGCGCGCGGCGGTCGCGGCCGCCTCGAGCCCGATCAGGCCGGCGCCGACCACCGCAAGCGGCCCGCCGCCCGCCAAGGCGCTGGCCAGCCGCGCAGCGTCGGCCAGCGTGCGCAGCGCCTGCACGTTGGCGAAGCCGCCCAACGCGGGAAGCTCCCGCGGCGTGGCCCCGCACGCGATCAGCAGCTGGTCGTACGGCAGCCGCGAGCCGTCCGCTAGCGCCACCACCCGGCGCCCCGGTTCGAGCCCGCAGGCGGCGAGGCCCAGCCGCAGCTCGATCGCCCGCTCGGCGTACCACTCCGCCGGCCGGAAGCAGACGTCCCCGGCGGGCACCGTCTTCGACAGCGGCGGCCGGTCGTAGGGCCGCACCGGCTCGGCGCCGACGATCGTGATGGGGCGGTCGTCGCCCGCGGCGCGCAGCACCTCGCAGCAGCGCTGCGCGGCCAGGCCGCCGCCGACTATGAGCAGTCCGGAAGTCATGCCGGCCAGCCTGCACCGGCCCCGCCCAACGGCTCGGCAAGCCCCAGGAAAGGTTCGGGAAAGCCTCCCGATCGCGACTAGACTCACTCGGGTGCGCACCGTCCGCCGCCTGCCGCACGTCGACCGCGTCGCGATCGAGGAGCGTGCCGCCACCCTCGCCAAGCGGTCGATCAAGGCCGAGGCCAAGCAGCAGGGCATCCGGCTGGCGGTGTCGATGCTCGACCTCACGACGCTCGAGGGCGCCGACACGCCCGGCAAGGTGCGCCAGCTCGCGGCCAAGGCGGTCTGTCCCGCGCCCCACCGCCCGGAGGTCCCGAGCTGCGCCGCCGTCTGCGTCTACCCGGCGCTCGTGAGCACGGCGCGCGAGGCCGTCGACGGCACCGGCGTCCAGGTCGCCTCCGTCTCCACCGCGTTCCCGGCCGGCCAGAGCTCGCTCGCCGTCCGCCTCGAGGAGACGCGCGAGGCGGTCGCCGCCGGGGCCGACGAGATCGACATGGTGATCTCCCGCCAGGCCTACCTCGCCGGCGACGACGCCCGTGTCGTCGACGAGATCGTCCAGGTCAGGGAGGCGTGCGGCGACGCCCACCTGAAGGTGATCCTCGAGACCGCCGAGCTGCCGTCCTACGACCACGTCCGCCACGCCTCGACGATCGCCATGGAGGCCGGCGCCGACTTCATCAAGACCTCGACCGGGAAGGCCAAGCTGGGCGCGACCCCCGGCGTCGTGCTGGTGATGCTCGAGGCGATCCGCGACTACACGCAGCGCACCGGCCGGGTCGTCGGCATGAAGCCGGCCGGCGGGGTCTCCACGTCCAAGCAGGCGCTGCACATGCTCGTGCTCGTCAAGGAGACGCTCGGCGACGACTGGCTGACGCCGGAGCGCTTCCGGATCGGCGCCTCGTCGGTGCTCAACGACCTGTTGATGCAGTATGAGAAGGGCCACAGCGGGCGCTACGGCCGGGCCGAGGACTTCTCGAAGGAGTAGTGAGCCGATGACCGTCACGCCCGAGCGCACCCGGGTCCGCTGGGACTACTCGCCGGCTCCCGAGTCCGCCGACCACGTCCGCCTGCGCGACGCCTACGGCGTGTTCGTCGGCGGCGAGTTCGCCGACCCCCGCAGCGGCGCCTCCGCGCCGACCGTCAACCCGGCCACCGAGGAGCCGCTCGCCGACGTCGCGGTCGCCGGCCCCGAGGACATCGCACACGCGATCGCCACCGCCCGCGCGGCGCAGGAGAAGTGGGCCGCGCTGCCCGGCCTCGAGCGCGGCAAGTACCTGTTCCGGATCGCGCGGCTGATGCAGGAGCGCGCGCGAGAGCTGGCGGTGGTGGAGACGATGGACGGCGGCAAGCCGATCCGCGAGTCGCGCGACATCGACATCCCGCTGGCGGCCGCCCACTTCTTCTCCTACGCGGGCTGGGCCGACAAGCTCTCCTACGGCCTCGCGGGCCGCGGCGCGCAGCCGCTCGGCGTCGTCGCGCAGATCGTGCCGTGGAACTTCCCGCTGCTGATGGCCGCCTGGAAGCTCGCGCCCGCGCTGGCGTGCGGCAACGCGGCGATCCTCAAGCCGGCCGAGACCACCCCGCTGACCGCGCTCCTGCTGGCGGAGATCTGCCAGGAGGCCGAGCTGCCGCCGGGCGTCGTCTCGATCCTGACCGGCGACGGCGCGACCGGAGCCGGACTCGTGCGCGCCGAGGGCATCGACAAGGTCGCCTTCACCGGCTCGACCGCGGTCGGGAAGGACATCCAGGCCGCGCTGGCCGGCCGCGACGTCGGCCTCACGCTCGAGCTGGGCGGCAAGTCGGCCAACATCGTCTTCGAGGACGCCGCCCTCGACCAGGCGGTCGAGGGCATCGTGCAGGGCATCTTCTTCAACCAGGGCCACGTGTGCTGCGCCGGCTCCCGCCTGCTGGTGCAGGAGAGCGTCGCCGAGGCCGTCGAGGCGAAGCTGTGGGAGCGGATGCAGAAGCTGCGCCTCGGCGATCCGCTCGACAAGAACACCGACGTCGGCGCCGTCAACTCGGGCGAGCAGCTCGAGCGCATCGAGACGCTCGTCGCCGCCGGCGAGGAGGAGGGCGCCACCCGGCGCACGATCAGCTGCGACATCCCCGAGCGCGGCCACTGGTTCGCCCCGACGATGTTCACCGCCGTCTCGCCCGTCCACCGGATCGCCGTCGAGGAGATCTTCGGCCCGGTCGTCTCCCTGCTCACGTTCCGCACGCAGGCGGAGGCGATCGAGAAGGCCAACAACTCCAAGTACGGGCTCGCGGCGGGCATCTGGACCGACAAGGGCGGCCGGGCGTTCGAGGTCGCGAGCGCTCTGCAGGCCGGCGTGGTGTGGCAGAACACCTACAACCACTTCGACCCGACGGCCGCGTTCGGCGGCTACAAGGAGAGCGGCTTCGGGCGCGAGGGGGGAGCGGCGGGCCTGCGACCGTACGTGCGCGTGCGATGACCCCGGCCCGCGTCGCCGTGCGCAAGACCTACAAGCTCTACGTGCGGGGCGCCTTCGCGCGCTCGGAGTCGGGCCGCCACGACCCGGTGCTCGACCACGGGTCGCGGCACGTCGCCAACATCGCGCGGGCGTCGCGCAAGGACGTCCGCGACGCGGTGAAGGCGGCGCGCAAGGCGCAGGCCGGCTGGGCGGGCAAGACGGCCTACAACCGCGGCCAGGTGCTCTACCGGGCGGCCGAGGCGCTCGAGTCGCGCAGCGCGGAGCTGGCCCAGCAGGCGGTGGACCTGCGCGGCGCCGCGCCGGCGGCCGCGCGCGACGAGGTCGCCGCCGCCGTCGACGTGCTCGTGCACTACGCGGGCTGGACCGACAAGCTGGCCGCCGTCCTGGGCGGCGTGAACCCGGTGGCCGCGCCGTTCCTGTCCTTCTCGATGCCCGAGCCGACCGGCGTCGTCGGCGTCGTCGCGCCGGAGGAGCCCGAGCTGCTCGGCCTGATCGGCGCGCTCGCGCCCGCGCTGGCGGCCGGCAACACCGTGGTGGCGATCTGCTCGGAGCGCTGGCCGCTCGCCGGCCTGGACCTCGGCGAGGTGCTCGCGGTCTCCGACGTCCCCGCCGGCGTGGTCAACCTGCTCGCCGGCCGCCGCGCCGAGCTGGCGCCCGCGCTCGGCGCCCACCGCGACCTCAACGCGATCGTCGACGCTGCCGGCGACGCGGAGCTCGGCGCGGAGCTGGACCGCCTCGCCGCCGAGACGGTCAAGCGGGTGCTGCGCATCCGCGAGGCCGGCGACGCCCGCGAGGACTCGCTGCGCCGGCTCGAGGCGCTGACCGAGCTCAAGACCGCCTGGCACCCGATCGGCGCCTGAGCTACGGGAGGCGTGGCGGCACCGGCCTGAGGCCGCGGCGACGCCCCACCACGCCGACCGTCCGCCGCCATGAGGCGCGCAGCAGCGCTCGGTCCGCCTGTCCGCGTCGCAGCGCCCGGCCCACCGGCAGCACCTTGAAGTCCGGGTGGCGGACCCAGGTGGGCGCGTAGGTGATCCGCTCGACGCGCGCGCGACGCCCCCGCACGCGCAGGTGCAGCCGGACCACCATCCCGTCCTGGGTGGCCGCGGTGCAGCACGCGGCGGTCTGGTTGGAGAGCAGGTTGCCGCTGCCGAAGACCACCCAGCGGCCGCGCACGCGGCGGATCGGCTGCACAACGTGGGCATGCTGGCCGACCATGGCGGTGATCGCCCGCGAACGTGCCAGCCGGACGGCCAGCGCCCGCTGTCGCGCGTCGGGCCCCGCCACGTATTCCGTGCCCCAGTGCAGGTTGACGATCACCGCCTGGGCGCCGGCCCGCCGCGCCGCGCGCGCGTCGCGCCGGATGAGCCCGGCGCGGGCGAGGTTGACCGACCACGGGTGCGGCGGCACGAAGCCGTTGGTGGTCGCCGTGTAGGAGAGGAAGCCGATCCGCAGGCCGCGCGCGCGCAGGATCAGCGGGCGGTTGCGCCCGCGAGCGGACGTGGCCGTGCCGGTGTGGCGCAGCCCGGCCCGCCGCAGCGACCGGATCGTCGCGGCGATGCCCGCCTCTCCGCGGTCGAGCGCGTGGTTGGACGCCGTGCTGCACGCGTCCCAGCCCGTCGCCTCGATCGCCCGCGCGAGCGCCGGCGGCGAGGAGAACACCGGATACCCCGCAGGTGCCGCCGACGTCAGCGGCGTCTCGACGTGGCACAGCGCGAGGTCGGCCCGCCGTATCAGCGGGCGCAGCGGCCGCAGCATCGGCGCGAAGTCGTAGCTCCCGCCGCCCGTCGCCGCCCGCTGCACGATCGGCAGGTGCGGCAGCAGGTCCCCGCTGACGCTCACCGTGAGCCGCTTGAGCGGAGGTCGCAGGCGCGGAGCGGTGCCGGGACTCGGCTCCGGCGTCGCTTGCGCGGCGGGCCCCTGCGCCGGCTCGCGCGTCTCCTCGCCTCCCACGCTGCAACCGGCCGCCGCGAGCGGAACGGCGACGATCAGGATGGCGGCGACGCGGCGCACCGCCCCACCCTCTCGCCTCAGGCGACCGACCGCAAGCGCCGCCGCGGCTTGGAGGCCCGCAGCTCGCGCACGACGGACTGCACCAGCGCCTCGGACTCATCGCGGCGCCCGTCGGTGACCGCGCCGACGATGCCGCGCTTGCGCGAGATCAGCTCGATCATCGTCTCGTCGATCGTGTCGGCGGCCAGCAGGTACCACGCCGTCACGGCGTCGTGCTGGCCGATCCGGTGGCAGCGGTCCTCCGCCTGGTCGTGCACGGCGGGCGTCCACTCGAGGTCGAGGAAGGCGACGTTGGAGGCGCGCGTGAGCGTGATGCCCTGGCCGCCGACGCGCGTGGCGCAGACGATCAGCTGCGGCCCGTCGGCCTCCTGGAAGGCCTGCACCGCCGCCTCGCGCTGGGGCAGCGTGTCGCGCCCGAGCACGTGCAGCGCGGCCGGGAAGCGCTCGAGCAGCAGCGCCTGGACCTCGCGGTGGCCGGCGAACACGACCAGCGGCTCGTCGGAGGCCAGGAAGTCCTCGATCCACGCCAGCGCGGCGCTCGCCTTGCCGCGCGCGGCGAGCCGCTTGAGCGCGTTCAACTGCGCCAGCCGCTCGGCGCGCAGCGCCGCCGCGACCTTGGCCTCGACCTCGCCGAGGTCCAGCGGCTGCTCGCGCAGCCAGGCGATCACGTCGTCCTGCGCGAGCCGGTACTCGCGCTCGTTGTCGAGCGCGACGGGGAGCACGACCTGGCGCTTGGCCGGCAGCTGCGGCAGCACGTCGGCCTTCAGCCGGCGTACGAAGCAGCTGCGCCGCAGGTGCCAGTGGATGCGCTCCTCGGCGCCGGCGCCCTGGAAGCGGCGCGCGAAGCGCGCGCCGGAGCCGAACTCGCCCAGGCGGCCGAGGATCCGCAGCTGCGCGATCAGCTCCTCGGGATGGTTCATCACCGGCGTGCCCGTCAAGGCCAGGCGCAGCGCGTCGTCGGGCAGCGCCTCCGCCAGCCGGCGGACCGCCTGCGTGCGCTTGGCGCGCGGGTTCTTGACGTAGTGGGACTCGTCGAGCACCAGCGCCCGCGGCCGGCGCAGCGCGAGCCGCACGCGGTGGGCGCGGACGATCTCGTAGTTGAGCACGGTGATGTCCGCCTCGGCGGAGACGACGCTCGTGCCCGACACCACGGTTACAGACCGGTGCGGGAGCCAGCGCTCGATCTCGCGCCGCCAGTTGAGCTTCAGCCCGGCCGGGCAGACGACCACGGCCGGGTAGGCGCCGTCGGCCTCCAGCGCGGCGAGCGCCTGGATGGTCTTGCCGAGGCCCTGCTCGTCGGCCAGGAACGTGCGCCGCGCCCGCAGCACGTACTCCACCCCCGCGCGCTGGAACGGCCGCAGCTCGCCGCCGAGCATCGGCTCGATCTCCAGCGGCGGCGCCGTCGACGCCCGCGAGCGGCGCACGTCGCCGATCGCGCCGTCGTGCTCGCGGCGCAGGCGGTCGAGCACCTCGAGCGCGTTGGCGGCGGGCGCCACGCCGAAGGTGCGCAGGTAGTGCTCGAGCGGCTCGAGCAGGTAGGGGTCGACCGGCACGGTGCGGCCGTGGGCCTCGCAGGCCGGCAGCGCGAGGAAGGCGGGCAGCACCTCCGGGTCCCAGTTGACGTCGAGCTTGAAGCGCGGCTCGCCGTAGCTCTCGATCAGCGCGAGCGAGGCGGGCGGGGGATCCTGGCCGACCTGCAGGCGCGAGGCGCAGCGCAGCGCGCGCGGGTCCAGCCGCGCGCCGCGCGTCTCCAGCAGCGCGTCGGCGACCTCCTCGGTGAACGGCAGCCACAGCCGCCCGCCGCGCTGCGCGGCCTGCTCGTCCAGCGGCGGCTCCAGCTCGCCGGCGATCGTCTCGAGGATGAAGTGCCCGGCGCCGTCCAGCCGCCCGGCGCTCACGCGCCCGATCCAGCCCGTGACCGCGCGCGAGAGCCATTCGCTGACGTCCGGCGCCACGCTCAGCGCCGGGTGGCGCTCGAGCACGCCCTGCACGAACGGCGCCACGGCGTCGGCGCGCGGCGCCCACCACTCCTTGGCCTCCCAGTCGAAGCGCCGGCCGGGGATCGCGCGCACGGCGTCGACGACGTCCGGCCGGTACGGGAAGGCGAAGACGACCGAGTCGTGCCCCTGGGCGTTGCGGCGCAGCTCGACGTTGTGGACCGGATCGGCGGCGCGCATGAAGCCGCTAACGGTAGCTGTACCCTCGGAGCATGCTCGCGAGCCTCGACGGCGTCATCGGCCCGGCCGCCGAGGCGAAGATCCCGGTCACCGACGAGGGCCTCACCCGCGGTGACGGGGCGTTCGAGGTCGCCCGGCTCTACGGCGGGCGGCCGTTCGCGATGGAGGAGCACTACGCGCGCCTCGCGCACACGTGCGAGGGCCTACGGCTGGAGCCCGACCTCGACGCGCTGCGCGCCGAGGTCGACGCGCTGCTGGCCGAGGCGGGCCCGGTCGAGGGGCTGCTGCGGATCGTGCTCACGCGCGGCGGTCGGCGGATCGGCACGATCGAGCCGCTGCCGCACCGCCCGCCGGTGGCGCGCGTGGGGACCGTCACCTACGCCCCCAACCGCGTGCTGGACGGGCTCAAGACGCTCTCCTATGCGGGCAACATGCTCGCGGGGCGGCTCGCCCGCGAGCAGGGCTTCGACGAGGCGCTGCTCGTCACCCCGCACGGCCGCGTGCTCGAGGGTCCCACGTGGAGCTTCTTCTGGGTCAGCGGCGGCGCGCTGCTGACCCCGCCGCTGGAGGACCGCATCCTCGCCTCGATCACGCGCGCCCGGGTGATCGAGACGGCCGGGGCCACCGAGGCGGTGTGCACGCTGGACGACGTGCGCGCCGCGGAGGAGGCCTTCATCGCCTCGACCGTGCGCGAGGTGATGCCGATCGCCGCGGTCGACGACATCGAGCTGCCCGCCGCCCCCGGACCGGTCACCCGGGCGGCCGGCGAGCGGCTGGCGCAGCGCATCGAGCGCGAGCTGGCCGCGCTCGCGTAGTGCGTGTCCTCACCGTCATCGGGAACCGGCCGCAGTTCGTCAAGGCCGCCGCCGTGTCGTTCCGGCTGCGCGAGGCGGCCGACGAGGTGCTCGTCCACACCGGCCAGCACTACGACGACGACCTCTCGCAGGTCTTCTTCGACGAGCTGCGGCTGCCGCGGCCCGAGCACCGGCTGGACCTCGGCGGCGGCTCGAACACCGAGCAGACGGGCCGCATGCTGTGCGCGCTCGAGCCGCTGCTGGCCGCCGAGTCACCCGACGTCGTGCTCGTCTACGGCGACACCAACTCGACGCTGGCGGGGGCGCTCGCCGGCGCCCAGGCGCGGATCCCGGTCGCCCACGTGGAAGCCGGCATGCGCTCGTTCGACCGAGCGATGCCCGAGGAGCTCAACCGCGTGCTGGCCGACCACGCGGCGGACCTGCTGCTGTGCTCCTCGGACGCGCCGGCGCGGAACCTGCGCGACGAGAACGTCGGTGGCGAGGTCCATGTCGTCGGGGACGTGATGGTCGACGTCGCGCGGCTGCTCGCGCCGCGCGCCCGCGAGCGCACGTCGGTGCTGGAGGCCTGCGACGTGGAGCCGGGCGGCTTCCTGCTCGCCACGGCGCACCGCGCGGGGACCGTGGACGACGCCGGGCGGCTGGAGCGGCTCGTGGAGCTGCTGCGCGGCCTGCCCGACCCGGTCGTGCTGCCGCTGCACCCGCGTACGCGGGCGCGGCTCGAGGCCGCCGGGCTGCTCGGGGAGCTGGAGGCCGACCCCGGCGTGCGGCTGGTCCCGCCGCTCGGCTACCTGGACTTCACGGCGCTGCTGCTGCACGCGCGCGCGGTGCTCACGGACTCCGGCGGGGTGCAGAAGGAGGCCTACCTGGCCGGCGTGCCGTGCCTGACGCTGCGCGACCGGACGGAGTGGACCGAGACGGTCGCGGCGGGCTGGAACGCGCTGGTCGGGCTCGACCTGACCGCGACGCTGGCCGCGCTGGAGCGCGAGCGCCCGCCGGCGCGGCCGCCGCTCTACGGTGACGGGCGCGCCGGCGAGCGGGTCGTGCAGGCGCTGCTGGCGCTGCGCGAGCGGGTGCCGGCGTGAAGGTCGGCGTGGCCGGGCTCGGCTACTGGGGCCCGAACCTCGCGCGCAACTTCGCGTCGATCGCCGGCTGCGAGCTGGCGTGGTGCTGCGACCCTTCCGCCCAAGCGCGCGAGCGCTGGCGGCCGAGCTTCCCGGCCGCGCGCTTCAGTGGCGAGCTGGACGACCTGCTGGCC
>Ga0136615_10001220_pt1 | contig 12292 bp, 11 predicted proteins | sample AntDrymUQ2882206_2_FD_106647 | JGI IMG/M metagenome (GOLD analysis project Ga0136615, IMG submission 106647) | Polar desert sand microbial communities from Dry Valleys, Antarctica - metaG UQ288 (22.06) | ecosystem: Environmental > Terrestrial > Soil > Desert | place: Antarctica: Dry Valley...
CGGCGCGCGGGATCGGCCGCGCGACGGCCGAGCTGCTGGGCGAGCACGGCGCCCGGGTTCTGATCAACGACCTCGACGGCGACGCCGCCGAGCAGACGTCGTCCGAGCTGCCCGGCGAGACGGTGGTCCACGCGGGCGACCTCACGCGGGAGGGCGAACCGGACGCGCTCGTGCGGGCGGCGATCGACGCCTGGGGGCGGATCGACGTCATCGTCAACAACGCGGGCTACACGAACGACGCCATGGTCCACAAGATGAGCGACGACGCGTTCCAGCGCATGCTCGACATCCACACCGTGGTGCCCTTCCGCGTGCTGCGGGCGGCGGCGCCGCACCTGCGCGAGCCGGCCAAGGCCGAGCGCGAGGCCGGCGAGGAGGTGTTCCGCAAGGTCGTCAACGTCTCCTCGATCTCCGGCACGATGGGCAACGCCGGGCAGGCCAACTACGCGGCCGGCAAGGCGGCGGTGGTCGGCCTGACCAAGACATTGGCGAAGGAGTGGGGCCCGTACAAGATCAACGTCAACGCCGTCGCCTTCGGCTGGATCGAGACGCGCCTCACGGGCTCCAAGGTCGACGACAACCAGCTGGAGATCGGCGGGGAGCGCGTGCAGCTCGGCATCCCCGACCAGATGCGCGGCATGGCCTCGGTGCTGATCCCGCTCGGCCGCACGGGCACGCCCCAGGAGGCGGCCGGCGGCGTGTTCTTCCTCTGCTCGCCGTGGTCGAACTTCGTCCACGGGCAGGTGCTCAACATCACCGGCGGCCAGTTCACTGGCATGACGACATGAGGCTCGTCAAGCCGTCCTCGCAGGAGCGCGCCACCCCCCGCGGCGTGGTCGGCGGATCGGAGATCTCCCAGGCCACGACCGGCGCCACCAACCTGTTCATGGGCCGCTTCCGCGTTCCGGCCGGCGCGCAGTCGCGCCCGCACTACCACGAGAACTGCGAGAGCGCGCTCTACATGCTCTCGGGGAGCATCGAGATCCAGTGGGGCGACCACCTCGAGGATCGGGTGACGGTCGAGCCGGGCGACATGCTCTACGTGCCGCCGCGCCAGACGCACGTGGTCAAGAACCGCTCCGCGAGCGAGCCGGCGGAGTACGTCGTGGCCCGCGACTCCCCGACGGAGGACTCCGTCGAGGTGCCGTGGGCCGGCGACGCGTGACGGAACTGCCCCGAAAGCGTGGCGTTCCTGCCGCTTCGGGTGGTGCTGCCACCGCCGACGGCGACGATCCCGACCGTGTCCCGGACCGGTTGTCGACTTGACCACGGCACTCGCGACCCGTCAGGGCGGGGTGGTCGCGCGCCGTCAGCTGTTCGCGCCGGACAACGTCAACGGCCGCATCGAGGGGACGGGTTCGGCCGGGCGGCGAACCTGTGGGCGAGTTGACGTCGCTTAATCCGACGCAAACTCGTCCCGGACCTTCCCCAAGAGATCGCCGCCCCGGCCGAACCCACCCCCTCGATGCCCCCGAGGCGCTGGTCCTCAAGCTGGTCAGCCAGCGCACCCTGACCACGCAGCGCGGCCCGGGCTCCGCCGTCCTGGCGCGACTGGCCGGCGCGCTTCGGCTGGTCGGAGATCGACGAAGCGCCAGCGCGCGTCGCCCGCGCGCTCAGCCGTCCAGCGATGCGTAGAGCGACTTGATCCGCGCGAAGATCTCGTTCGCCACGGCCTGCTGCTGGTCGCGGTCCGGGTCGTGCGTCTGCGGCCAGCGGACCGCGTCGCCGTAGCGCACGTGCACCCTCGGGAACTGCGCGCGCTTCCAGTTGCGCACGTGGGACGAGCCGTGGATCGCCACGGGCACGACCGGCACGCCGGACTCGAGCGCGAGCCGCCCGATGCCGCGCTTGGGCTGCTCGGACAGCTCCCCGGTGCGCGACCGGCCGCCCTCGCAGTACATGACGATCGCGCCGCCGCGCCGCAGGATCCCGCCGGCCGTCGCGAACGCGTCCTCGTCCTGGTAGCCGCGCCGGACCGGGAACACGCCGCCGTGCGCGTAGACCCATTGCAGCGGCGGCGTGAACAGCTGCGACTTGGCCATGAACCGCACGCGGCGGCGCACGAACGCGCCGGTGAAGAAGTGGTCCATGAACGAGAAGTGGTTCGGCGCCAGGATCACCGGGCCGCTGTGCGGCACGTTCTCGGCGCCGCTCCCCCGCGCGCGGAAGAAGGTCCAGGCGTACAGCGACGTCAGGATGCGCACGCACTCGTACACCCAGTCGGGGTCGCGCGTGCGGGAGCGCTCGTGGAAGCGGTCGAAGTACTCGACCGGGCGCGAGTCCTTGTAGACCTGCGCCTTCATCGGAGCCAGGTCGGGCGGCGACGTTGCCATGCGGGAGCAATCTACCCCGCGGGGCGCCGTCTGGTACGCCGGATATCGTCGTGCGGTCCAGTCGCACTCGTCGAGTCCGGGGGAGCACCAGCGTGGCGAACGTCGAGGCCCACATCACGGGCACCGTGTGGAAGATCGAGGTCCAGGTCGGCGACGCGGTCGAGGAGGGCGACACCGTCGTCGTGCTCGAGTCGATGAAGATGGAGATGCCGGTCGAGGCCGAGGACGAGGGCACGGTCGCCGAGATCCGCTGTGCCGAAGGCCAGGCGGTCTCGGAGGGCGACACGCTCGTCGTGCTCCAGTGAGGCGGTGACCGACCTCGCGGGCGGCAAGCTGCGGCTCGACGAGCCGGCGCCTTACGTCGTCCGGATCACGCTCGACAACCCGGCCAAGCGCAACGCGCTGGACCACGACGTCCTGGGCGCCATCGCCGAGGTGCTGCCGCGGCTCGAGGCGCGCTGCCTGCTGATCACGGCCGCGGGCGGCGTCTTCTCCGCGGGCTACGACCTCACCGCGCTGCCGCAGGGCGAGCCCGAGGCGTTCGCCGCGGCGCTCGAAGGGATCGACGCGCACCCGTTCCCCGTCGTCGCCGCCGTCAACGGCCACGCGATCGGCGGCGGGCTGGAGCTCGCGCTCGCGTGCGACCTGCGCGTGTGCAGCGACGCTGCGCGCCTGGGGATGCCGCCTGCCCGGCTCGGCCTCGTCTACTCCGCCGCCGGGCTGCGCCGGTTCCTCGACGTCGTCGGCGCGCCGCGCACGTACGAGCTCTTCTTCAGCGCGCGGCAGGTGGAGGCGCGGGAGGCGCTCGGGTGGGGGCTCGTCAACGAGCTCGCGCCCGCGGCGGAGGTGGGCGCGCGCGGCGTGGCGGTGGCGGCGGCGATCGCCGCCAACGCGCCGCTGTCGAGGGACGCTGAGCGGCGCGCCCGCCGTCAGGCGTCGTTGCTGCACAGGCAGACGACCCGGTCGCCGCGCTCGAGCACCTGCACGCGCGCGTCGTCGAAGCGCAGCACCTCCTCGCCGCGCACCACGGCGATCACCGGGGCGTCGCGCGCCACGGCCGAGAGCGGGCCGCCGACCTCGTCCTCGGTGATCTCGCGCTCGATGATGTCGAGCCCCTCGCCGACCGAGAGCAGGTCCTCGAGCACGGTCACGAGCTTGGGGCTTTGCACCGCGTGGGCGAGCAGCCGCCCGGCCGCGCCGGAGGAGACGACGACGGAGTCGGCGCCGCCCTGGCGCAGCAGGTGGGCGTTCTCGGCCTCGCGGACGGCGGCGACGATCCGGGCGGTCGGGTTGAGCTCGCGGGCGGTGAGCGTGATCAGGACCGCGGTGTCGTCGCGGTCGGGCGCCACCACCACGGCCGCGGCGTCGCGGACGCCCGCCGCCTCCAGCACGGCCGCCGCGCTCGAGTTCCCCACGATGCCGGCGTGGCCGCGGCGCTGCGCCTCGTCGACCGCCTCGGCGCGCGCGTCGATCACGACGATCGTCGGCGCGTCCTCGCCGTGGGCGATCATGGTCGCCACGGCGGCCTGGCCCTTGACGCCGAAGCCGCAGACGATGATGTGGTCTTTCAGGGTCTTCCTCCAGAGCTTCTCGCGGTAGTGGGCCCGCGTGCGATCGGCGAGCACCTCGAGCGTGGTGCCCACCAGGATGATGAGGAACAGGATGCGCGCCGGAGTGACGAGCAGCGTCGAGATCAGCCGCGACTGCTCGGTCGCGGGCGTGATGTCACCGTAGCCCGTCGTCGTCACGCTCACCGTCGAGTAGTAGAAGGCGTCGATCAGGCCGAGCGGCGTCTCGTTGGCATCGCGGTAGCCGCCGCGGTCCAGGTAGGCGATCATCGCCACGAACACGATCAGCCCGATCGCGATCATCACCCGGCGCAGCAGGTAGGTGAGCGGGCTGCGGTCGCTCGTGGGCAGCTTGATGTGCGAGGTGTCGCGGGCCACGGGACGCGCATCATGGCGATCGTCCGTCCGGACCGCCGCATACGGTGCCGCCATGCCACCGCTCATCACCCGCGAGGAGGCGCTCCGGCTCGGCGAGATCGAGGAACGCGCCGGGATCGAGGCGCTGGTCGAGCGCGCGTGGCGCGCGCGCCTGGAGCACTTCGGCGACGCGACCGACCTGTGCTCGCTGGTGAACGCGAAGTCGGGCGGCTGCGCGGAGGACTGCGGGTTCTGCGCGCAGTCGCGCTTCGCCGAGGCGGAGACGCCGATGCACGCGATGATGTCGGCCGAGCAGATCCTCGAGCACGCCAAGGCGGCGGAGGCCGCGGGCGCGCACCGCTTCTGCATGGTCACGCAGGGCCAGGGGCTCTCCAAGCGCGACTTCGAGTCGATCCTCGAGGGCGCGCGGCTCGTGGCGGAGCAGACCAACCTCAAGCGCTGCGCCTCGATCGGGCACATGAGCGTCAAGCGCGCCCGGCAGCTCAAGGAAGCCGGGATCCAGCGGGTCCACCACAACGTGGAGACGGCGCGCTCGCACTATCCCGAGGTCTCCTCCACCGTGCAGTACGAGGGCCGCCTGCGCACGATCGAGGCGGTGCGCGAGGCGGGGCTGGAGACGTGCGTCGGCGGCATCCTCAACCTCGGCGAGTCGCGCGCGCAGCGGGTGGAGATGGCGTTCGAGCTGGCCGCCATCGATCCGACCTCGGTCCCGATCAACCTGCTCAACCCGCGCCCGGGCACCAAGTTCGGCGACCGCGACCAGATGGACCCGTGGGAGGCCGTGAAGTGGATCGCCATCTTCCGGCTGATCCTCCCCGAGGCGCTCTTCCGCCTCTGCGGCGGGCGCACCGAGAACCTCGCCGACCTCCAGCGCCTGGCAGTGCGCGCCGGCATCAACGGGGTAATGCTCGGCAACTTCCTCACCACGCTGGGCAACCTCCCCGAAGAGGACCACGCGATGTTCGAGGCGCAGGGGCTGAACATCGCCGCGCAGCCCGACAACGGCGTCAACCCGCGGCCCGACAACCGCTCGGGCTGGCTCGAGGGCGCCACGCCGGACCCGGTCGACGCGCACATCGCCGCCGCGGTCGAGGACCCACCGCCGGCGCTCGCGGTGACGCTCTGGGATCCGTCCGCGCAGCTGCGCTATCGCAAGAAGACCTCGGTGCCACCACGACCCGACGGCGCGCCCAACCGCGGGCTGCCGTCGGCCGCCTAGACGGGAGCCACATGCTGGATCTGCAGGACCGCCTGGACGAGCTCAAGCAGCTCGGCCTGTACCGCCGCATGCGCATGGTGAGCGGCCCGCAGGGGCCGCGCGTCGTCCTCGACGGCAAGCCCGTCCTGCTGCTCTGCTCCAACAACTACCTCGGCCTCGCCGACCACCCGCGCGTGCGCGAGGCGGCCGCGGACGCCGCGATGCGCTGGGGCGTCGGATCGGGCGCGTCGCGGCTCGTGTCGGGCAACATGACGCTGCACCGGCGGCTGGAGGAGCGGCTGGCGGCGTTCAAGGGCACGCAGGCCGCGCTGCTCTTCGGGTCCGGCTACCTGGCCAACCTCGGGGTCGTGCCGGCGCTGGCGCGCCGGGGCGAGATCGTCTTCTCCGACGCGCTGAACCACGCGTCGATCATCGACGGCTGCCGGCTGGCCGGCGCGGAGACGTTCGTCTACCGGCACGGCGACGTCGACCACCTCGCCTGGGGCCTGCGCAACGCGGACGGCCGCGGCGCGCTGATCGTCACCGACGGCGTGTTCTCGATGGACGGCGACGTCGCGCCGCTGGAGGAGATCGTCGCGCTGGCGCGCCACCACGACGTGCGCGTGATGGTCGACGACGCCCACGGCACCGGCACGCAGGGGCCCGGCGGGCGCGGCGCGGTCGCCACCGCCGGGCTGGAGGGCGAGGTCGACGTTGTCGTCGGCACGCTCGGCAAGGCGCTCGGCTCCTACGGCGCGTTCGTCGCCTGCGACCACGTGATGGCCCGTTACCTGGTGAACGCGGCGCGGCCGCTGATCTTCTCCACCGCGCTGCCACCGGCGGCGGTCGCCGCCGCGATGGCTGCGCTCGAGCTGGTGCAGGAGCAGCCGCGGCGGGTCGAGCGGCTGGCCGACAATGCGGCCATGCTCCGCGCCGAGCTGGCCCGCGAGGGCTTCGACGTCTCGGGCGCGGAGACGCAGATCATCCCGCTGATCATCGGCGACGCGGGCCTAGCGATGCGCATCTGCGAGGCGGCGCTCGAGCAGGGCGTCTTCGCCCAGGCGATCCGGCCGCCGACGGTCCCGGAGGGCACGTCGCGCCTGCGGCTCGCCGTGATGGCCTCTCACACCCGATCCGAGCTGCGCGACGCCGCGCGGGTCCTCGCCCAGGCCGCGCTGCGCCATGGCTTCCGGCCCTCCTCCAGCGTCCCGGTCGCCGCCGCGCAGTCCACCGCGCCGGCGCGCGTGTTCGACGGCGACGCGCCGGGGCTGCCGAAGGCGGCGTGAGCGCGGGCGCCGGCCGGCGCTGATGCGCGGGCTGCTCGTCACGGGGACCGGCACCGGGGTCGGGAAGACGGTCGTGGCCGGGGCGATCGTCGCCACCCTGCATGGCCGGGGCGAGCGGGTCGCCGCGTACAAGCCGGTGGTCACCGGGCTCGACGAGCCGGCGGCGCCGGGTTGGCCGCACGACCACGTGCTGCTGGCCGCCGCCGCGGGCACGGGCGCGCAGGCGGTGACGCCGCACGTGTTCGGTCCGGCGGTGTCACCCCACCTCGCGGCCGAGCTGGCGGGCGTCGAGCTCGACGTCGGCTCGATGGTCGTCGCCGCGAGTGCCGCCGCGGCCGAGGCCGACGCCGACGTGCTGGTGGTGGAGGGCGTCGGCGGCCTGCTGGTGCCGCTCACCCCGGCGCACACGGTGCGCGACCTCGCCGTCGCGCTCGGCTTCGCGCTCGTCGTCGCCGCCCACCCCGGACTCGGGACGATCAACCACACGCTGCTCACGGTCGAGGCGGCGCGCGCGGCCGGGCTGACGGTCACCGGCGTCGTGCTGACCCCGTGGCCGTCGGCGCCCGATGCGATGGCCCGCTCGAATCGCGCGACGATCGCCCGGCTCGGCGCCGTCGACGTGACGACGCTGCCGCCGCTGGCAGACGGCGCACCCGCGACGCTCGCCGCCGCCGGAGCGCGCCTGCCGCTCTCCGACTGGCTGTAGAGTCGCGCTCAGTGAGAGAGTTGGTGCCGGGGACGCCGCAGATCATCGGTCCGATCGCGTCGCGCTACGACTTCGAGCGGGAGTGAGGGCCGCGCTCGCCGCCGCGCTCGCCGTCCTCGCGTCCGGCGTGCTCGCGGCCGGGGCGGAGGGCGCGCCGCGGGCGGAGGGCGCGCCGCGGGCGGAAGGCGCAGCGCGGGCCGCCGAGCTGCCGCGCTGCTCAGGCGACGTGCGCGCCCGCTGCGGCAAGGTGCGGGTGCCGCTGCACCGCTACGACTCAGCCGGCCCGAAGCTCCGGGTGCGCTTCCGCGTCTACCCGCGCACCGACCGCTCGGTGCCGGCGCGAGAGCCGATCGTCGCCGCCGAGGGCGGCCCGGGCTACGGGTCGATCGACTCCGGCGCCTCCTACCGCTTCATGCTCGGGCCGCTGCGGCGCGACCACGACCTGATCCTGATGGACAACCGCGGGGTCGGCCGCTCGGGCGCGATCGACTGCAAGCGCCTCCAGGCCGACAAGGGCAGCTACACGCGCAACGTCGCGGCGTGCGCGCGGCAACTGGGCGCGGCCGCGGACGCCTACGGCACCGGTGCGGCGGCCGACGACCTCGCCGCCGTGCCCGACCGGCTCGACGTGCCGGTCGTGAGCCTGTACGGCGACTCCTACGGCACGTACTTCGCGCAGGCGTTCGCCGTCCGCCATCCCGAGCGGGTCCGGGCGGTGGTGCTCGACGCCGCCTACGCGGTCGACTACTTCGACCCGTGGGCGCGCACCGCCACCGACGCGCTCCGCTACGCCTGGACCGTGCTCTGCCAGCGCTCGCCGGAGTGCGCGGAGGATCCGCTGGTGACGCTGCGGCGGCTCGCGCAGCGGGTCGACGCCGTGCCCCTGACCGGGCGCTCGCGCGACGCCGACGGGACCCGCCGCCGCGTGCGGCTCGACGGTGCGGCCTTCGCCCAGCTGACGTTCGACGCGAGCTACACCTACGCGATCTTCCGCGACCTGCTCGCCGCCGGGCGGGCGTACGAGGCGGGCGACCCGGAGCCGCTCCTGCGCCTCGCAGCCGAGGATCTCAGCTCGACCGCGCCGGGGCCGGCGACGGGCTTCTCGGTCGGCGCCTACGCGGCCGTCGCCTGCCACGACTACCCCACGATCTGGCGGGTCTCGTCGAGCTTCGCCCAGCGCCGCGCCGAGCTGGCCGCCGCGCGCCGGGCGCTTCCGGGCGACGCGTTCTCGCCGTTCCCGAAACGGACGTTCCTCGAGTCGCTCTACCAGGACCAGCTGGTCTCCGGCTGCCTCGCCTGGCCGGCTCCGGCGCGGCCCGACCCGCCGGTCGCCCCCGGGGCGACCTACCCGGACGTGCCGGTGCTGGTGCTCGACGGCGACCTCGACGTCGTCACCCCGCTCTCGGACTCCGCCCGCGCCGCGGCGCTCTTCCCCAACTCGACGCAGGTGACGGTCGAGAACGCGGTGCACGTCACCGCGCTCGCCGACTTCGACGACTGTGCAGCGGCGATCGTCCGCCGCTTCCTGCGTACGCAGCGCGCCGGTGACACGAGCTGCGCGTCGCGGCTCGCCGAGCTGCGCGTCGTACCGCGCTTCCCGCGCCACCTGGCGAGCGCACCCGCCGCGTCGCCGCGCGCCGGCGACCGGTCGCGGCGGCTGGACCGCCGCGCGGCCTGGGTCGCCGCACGCGCGGTGGCGGACGCGTTCTCGCGCTGGTGGCTGATGTCCGGCGCACGCGGGCACGGGCTGCGCGGCGGCAGCTTCGTGGCCGAGGGCGCGTACCTCGCGCGCGAGCCGCTGCGCCTCCGGCTCGACGGCATCCGCTTCGTACGCGACCTCGCCGTGAGCGGGAGCGCGGCGTGGGACCGGCGCGCGCTCGGGATCCACGCGCGGCTGCGCCTCACAGGCGCGCGGCGGGGGACGCTGCGCATGAGCTGGTCGACTTCACAGAGGCAAGCCGTCGCGACGGTGACGGGTCGGATCGGTGGCCGCGCGATCCGGCTGCACACGCCGGCGCCCTGAGTCGCGCGGGGCCCGCACCGCACGTGCATCCGGCGGCTCCCCGCACCCGAAGGCCGCGTGGGGTTCCCTACCCTCCGAGGTGGACATGGACGACGACCGCGCACCGGCGCTCCGCGCCTCCGACGCCGACCGCGAGCAGACGGCCGACATGCTGCGCCGCGCGGCCGGCGAGGGCCGGCTCACGATGGACGAGCTCGACGAGCGGCTGCAGTCGGCCTACGCGTCCCGCACCCGGTCCGAGCTCGAGCGGCTCACGGCCGACGTGCTCGTCCCCGGGGAAGCGACGGGCGCCGCTCCGCACAGGCTGCCGGTGCGACCCGGCGACGGCGGTGCGCGCTGGCTCGTGGCCGTGATGAGCGGGCTCGAGCGCAAGGGCCGCTGGCGCGTGGCCAGCCGCGCCACGCTGGTCAACTTCATCGGCGGCTCGGACGTCGACCTCAACGACGCCGAGCTCGCCGCCGAGCAGACGGACCTCTACGTGATCTCGATCATGGGCGGGTCGGACGTGCGCGTGCCAGACGGCCTCAACGTCGAGGTGTCCGACTTCTCGTTGATGGGCGCCAACAGCGTCAGGATCGGCGACGCGCGCCCGGATCCTGGCGGGCCCCTGCTCCGCCTGCACCTGGTGTCGATCATGGGTGGCACCGACGTCAAGCGTGGCCGCAAGCTGACGCGGGCCCAGCGCAAGGAGGCGAAGCGGCTCGAGCGCTCGCGCCACGACCAGCTCGGGCCCCACGCCTAGCCGGCGCCGATCGACGAGCCCGCGAGGAAGAAGAACCACGCCTCGAAGGCAAGGGCGGCGAGCACGACGGTCGCGACGAGGATCCGGTCGAGCGTGCGCAACCCCGTCCGGCCCGCGGCGCGCGTGCCCTCGTTGAACGGCTTCATCCACGCCGTCTGGCGGCGCGCCGGCCGCCGGCCGATCAGGTCGTCGTGCGCGGCGCCCATGCGGTTGAGCGCCCAGATCAGCCCCCAGCAGAGCAGCGCCAGCACGACGATCACCGCGATCACGGCGCTCATCGACAGCCCTCCTACGCGTCCCTGCACCCGCGAGCCGACCCAGACCGCGAGCAGCGGCGCGCCGGTGAACAGGTGACCGCCGCCAGCGCCATCAGCGCCAGCAGCCCCAGCCGCTTCGCGCGCCCAGCCGCCATCAGAGCGGCTTGAAGTACTCCGTGAACGTCCGCGACACGTGCATCCCCACCTGCTCGTAGAGCCCCCGGGCCCCGGTGCGCGAGTCGGTGCCGAGCCCCGAGCGCCGATGACCCGCCCGCCACGAGAGCACGAACGCGTGGGCGAGCAGGGCATGCGCGAGGCCGCGGCGACGGTGCGCCCGCGCGACGGCCAGCTGGTGGACCCACATCCCCGCGGTCGCGTCCTCGATCAGCACCGCGGCGCCGGCGACCTCCTCCCCCCGCACGGCCAGGGCGATGTGCTCCTGCGGCACCATGCCCGGCCGCCCCAGCGTCTCCGCGACCCAGTCCTCGAACGAGTCGGGATCGTGGTCGGGCCACTCGGAGAACGCGTCCTCGATCACCCGGTGGACCGCGCGGTCGTCGCGGCCGGGCACGAACCCGCGCAGCGCGTAGCCCGGCGGGACCGCGGGCGGCTCGGGCTCCTGCTCGAGCGCGACGTCGAAGAGCCACGAGTCGTACCGCGCGACGTACCCGGCGGCTTCGAGCAGCGCCGCGGCGCCCGGGTCCTTCACCGACACGGCCTGGCTGATCACGCTGTGGCCCGCCGCGCGTGCCGCCTCCGTCGCCCAGTCCAGCAGCCAGCGCCCGACGCCGCGGCCGCGGTGCGACGGCAGGACGCAGGCCAGCGCATCGCGCTCGCCGAGCAGCAGCGCCAACGCGACGAGCGAATCGCCCTCGCGAACGCCGATCGTGTCGCGCGCGAAGTCGAAGCTCGGGCGCTGCCACGCGGCCACGAAGTCCTCTTCCGCGAACAGCGCCTCGCCGTCGTCGTGCAGCTCGCACGCGCGCCACACGCGCGTCACCTCCGCGGCGTCCACGGCCGCGAGCGGCGCCGCGCGATGTCCGGCGGGAAGCTCGCTCATCGCAGGGACCCGTATCACCTTCCGACCGGCCGCGCGGCTAGCGTCCCGGGCATGGACACCGCCGCCCTCGCCGAGCTCGACCGCACCCACGTCTGGCACCCCTTCACCCAGCAGCGGGGATGGGAGCAGGAGGCCCCGGTGATGATCGAGCGGGCGGAGGGCTGCACGCTCTACGACACCGATGGCAACGCCTACCTCGACGGTGTCGCATCGCTGTGGTGCACCGTGCACGGGCACCGGCATCCCCGCATCGACGCGGCCGTCCGGTCCCAGCTCGACCGCGTGGCGCACTCCACCATGCTCGGCCTCTCGCACCCGGGCGCGGCGGAGCTGGCGGCGCGGCTGACGGCGATCGCCCCGCCCGGCCTGCGGCGCGTCTTCTTCTCCGACAACGGCTCCACCGCCGCCGAGGTGGCGGTGAAGATGGCCTACCAGTACTGGAGCCAGCGCGGGCAGGCGGAGCGCAACGAGTTCATCTGCCTGCGCGACGCGTACCACGGCGACACGATCGGCTCGGTGTCGGTCGGCGGGATCGACCTCTTCCACGCGACGTTCCGCGGCCTGCTGTTCCCGGCCCACCACGCCCGGCCGGGGGACGCGGAGGACATGCGGCGGCTGCTCGCGGCGCACGGGGGGCGGGTCGCGGCGGTCATCCTCGAGCCGCTCGTCCAGGGCGCCGCCGGGATGATCGTGCACCCCGATGGCTACCTGCGCGCCGTGCGGGAGCTGTGCGACGAGTTC
>Ga0136615_10001222_pt1 | contig 12274 bp, 11 predicted proteins | sample AntDrymUQ2882206_2_FD_106647 | JGI IMG/M metagenome (GOLD analysis project Ga0136615, IMG submission 106647) | Polar desert sand microbial communities from Dry Valleys, Antarctica - metaG UQ288 (22.06) | ecosystem: Environmental > Terrestrial > Soil > Desert | place: Antarctica: Dry Valley...
GACGATCAGCGATGCCGACTACGACATCCGCTACCACGAGCTGGTCGCGCTGGAGGACACCTTCCCGGCCCTGCGGACGCCGGACTCGCCGACGCAGAAGGTCGGCGCGACCTACGCCACAGAGTTCACCCCAGTCGAGCACCTCGAGCGGTTGCTCAGCCTGGACAACGCGTTCACCGACACCGAGCTCGACGCCTGGGCGGCCCGCGCCGAACGCGAGGTCGGCGACGACGCGGCGTACCTCTGCGAGCTCAAGGTCGACGGGCTCGCGCTCGCCCTCGTATACGAGAACGGGCGGCTGCTCCGGGGTGCGACCCGCGGCGACGGCCGTACCGGCGAGGACGTCACGCCGAACGTCCGGACGATCGACAACGTGCCCGATCGTCTGGTCGAGACCGACCCGGCCTTCCCCCTTCCGGAGCTGGTCGAGGTCCGCGGCGAGGTGTTCTTCCCGGTCGAGGCGTTCGAGGCGCTCAACGCCTCGCTGGTCGCCGAGGGCAAGCCCCCGTACGCGAACCCCCGCAACACCGCGGCCGGGTCGCTGCGGCAGAAGGACCCGCGCGTGACGGCGACCCGACCGCTCCAGCTCGTGGTGCACGGAGTCGGAACGCGGCGCGGGTTCGAGCCGGCCCGCCAGTCCGAGGCGTACGCCGCGCTGAAGTCCTGGGGGCTGCCGACCAGTGATCGGGTCAAGGTGGTCGACGACCTGGCTGGCGTGCGCGACTACATCGCCTACCACGGCGAGCACCGGCACTCGGTCGAGCACGAGATCGACGGCGTCGTCGTCAAGATCGACCAGGTCGGGCTGCAGCGCCGGCTCGGGTCGACGTCGCGTGCGCCCCGCTGGGCGATCGCGTTCAAGTACCCGCCCGAGGAGGTCACCACCCGGCTGCACGACATCCGGGTCAACGTCGGCCGGACCGGCCGGGTCACGCCGTACGGGGTGATGGAGCCGATCAAGGTGTCCGGCTCGACCGTGCAGATGGCCACGCTGCACAACGCCGAGGAGGTTCGCCGCAGGGGCGTGCTGATCGGCGACGTGGTCGTGCTGCGCAAGGCCGGCGATGTGATCCCCGAGATCGTCGGCCCGGTGGTGGATCTTCGCACCGGCGACGAGCGCGAGTTCGTCATGCCGGAGAGGTGCCCGGCCTGCAGCACGAAGCTCGCGTACGAGCGCGAGGGCGACGCCGACATTCGGTGCCCGAACGCCCGGAGCTGCCCGGCTCAGCTGCGCGAGCGGGTCGCGCACGTCGCCAGCCGGGGCGCGTTCGACATCGAGGCACTCGGCTACGAGGGGGCCGCGGCACTCACCGCGGCGGACTCCGGTCGTGCACCGCTGAGCGACGAGGGCGACCTGTTCGGCCTGACCGCCGACGACCTTGCCGGCGTGATGATCAAGCGGGTCCGCAAGAGCAAGGACGGCACCCAGCGTGAGGAGCTCGTCCCGTACTTCTTCACGAAGGCCACGCCCAAGAAGCCGTCGGTGCCGACCGCGAACACCGAGCGACTCTTCACCGAGCTGACCAAGGCCAAGCGGCAACCGCTGTGGCGGGTGCTCGTGGCCATGTCGATCCGCCACGTCGGACCAACCGCGGCCCGGGCTCTGGCCACCGAGTTCGGTTCGCTCGACGCGATCCTGGCCGCGAGCGAGGACGAGCTCGCCGCCACCGACGGGGTCGGCCCGACGATCGCGGCGGCGCTCAAGGCCTGGTTCGACGTCGACTGGCACCGCGAGATCGTCGAGAAGTGGCGGGCCGCCGGCGTCCGGATGGCTGACGAGCGGGACGAATCGGTGCCGCGCCACCTGGAGGGTCTGAGCATCGTGGTCACCGGATCGCTCAGCGCGTTCTCCCGTGACGAGGCCAAGGAGTCGATCATCGCCCGCGGGGGCAAGGCCGTGAGCTCGGTGTCGAAGAAGACCGATTTCGTCGTCGTGGGTGACAGCCCCGGATCGAAGTACGACAAGGCGATGTCACTCGGCGTCCCGGTGATCGACGAGGACGGCTTCCGCGTGCTGCTCGCGGACGGCGCGGACGCCGCCGCCGCTCGGGCCCTTCCGGTCAGCGGATGATCTCGGCCACCCGTCGCCGGGCCGGCAGACCGGTCCACCGGTGAACCTGATCGACCGGTTGCCGACGAGTCCGGACCCGGACGCGGTGTTCGAGGCGTTCGTCGGGTGGTCCAGCGACCAGGGGCTCGAACTCTACCCGGCCCAGACCGAGGCGTTGATCGAGATCGTCTCAGGTTCGCACGTGATCTTGTCCACACCGACGGGCTCGGGCAAGAGCCTGGTGGCTGCGGGTGCGCACTTCGCCGCGCTCGCGAACGGCCGGCGTACGTACTACACGGCACCGATCAAGGCGCTGGTGTCGGAGAAGTTCTTCGCACTGGTGGCGATGTTCGATGCTGACCGGGTCGGCATGGTGACCGGCGACGCCCGGGTGAACGCTGACGCTCCGATCATCTGCTGCACCGCCGAGATCCTCGCGAACCAGGCGCTGCGCGACGGCCGGGCAGCCGACGTCGGCCTGGTCGTCATGGACGAGTTCCACTTCTATGCCGACCCGCAACGCGGCTGGGCCTGGCAGGTGCCGCTGCTCGAGCTGCTCGACGTGCAGTTCCTGCTCATGTCGGCGACGCTCGGGGACGTCAGCAGGTTCGAGGCTGACCTGGTCCGTCGGACCGGACGCGACGTCGCGGTCGTGGCGACCGGTGAGCGCCCCGTCCCGCTCTACCACGACTACGTGTCGACGCCGCTGCACGAGACGATCGTCGAGCTGCTCGACACCCGGCAGGCGCCGATCTACGTCGTGCACTTCAGCCAGGCCGCTGCGCTCGAGCGCGCGCAGGCGCTCATGAGCATCAACGTGTGCACGCGTGCCGAGAAAGACGCGATCGCGGACCTGATCGGCAGCTTCCGCTTCACCGCCGGGTTCGGGCGCACACTGTCGCGGTTGGTGCGGCACGGGATCGGGGTCCACCACGCGGGCATGCTGCCGAAGTACCGGAGGCTGGTCGAGCTCCTCGCGCAAGCCGGTCTGCTCAAGGTGATCTGCGGCACGGACACGCTCGGGGTCGGGATCAACGTCCCGATCCGTACCGTGCTGTTCACCGGGCTCAGCAAGTACGACGGGACGAGGAGCCGCCTGGTCAACGCGCGCGAGTTCCACCAGATCGCGGGCCGGGCCGGCCGGGCCGGATATGACCCGGTCGGCAACGTGATTGTCCAGGCGCCGGACCACGTGGTGGAGAACGAGCGCCTGCTGGCCAAGATCGGCGACGACCCGAAGAAGCGCCGCAAGCTGCGGCTCAAGAAGCCACCCGAGGGCACGATCGGCTACGGCCAGGCGACGTTCGACCGCCTCGTCGCGGCTGAGCCGGAGCCGCTGACCTCGAGCTTCGCGGTGAGCCACGCGATGCTGCTCAACGTGATCGCCCGTCCCGGCGACTGCTATGCCGCCATGCGGCACCTGCTCAGCGACAACGACGAGCCGCGGGAGCGCCAGCGCCACCACGTGCGGCGCGCGATCGCCGCATATCGTGCGCTGCTCGCGGCCGGCGTGGTCGAGCCGCTGGCCGAGCCCGACGCGCAGGGCCGGACCGCGCGGCTCATGGTGGACCTGCAGGCGGACTTCGCCCTGAACCAGCCACTGTCGACGTTCGCCCTCGCCTCGGTCGGTCTGCTCGACCCGGTATCGCCGACCTACGCGCTGGACGTGGTCTCGGTGATCGAGTCGACGCTGGAGAACCCGCGCCCGGTCCTGCAGGCGCAGCAGTTCAAGGCGCGCGGCGAGGCGGTCGCGGCGATGAAGGCCGACGGCATCGAGTACGAGGAGCGGATGGAGCTGCTCGACGACGTCACCTACGCGCAGCCGCTCGCGGAGCTGCTGCACGGGGCGTACGAGACGTACCGGCGCGGGCACCCGTGGGTCGCCGACCACGAGCTGAGACCGAAGTCGATCGCCCGTGACCTCTATCAGGCGTCGATGACCTTCACTGAATACGTTGCGTTCTACGGCCTCGCGCGCTCGGAAGGGTTGGTGCTGCGGTACCTGGCCGACGCGTACAAGGCGCTGCGCCAGACCGTCCCGGAGGAGGCCAGGACCGAGGAGCTTGGCGATCTCATCGTGTGGTTGGGCGAGCTGGTCCGCCAGGTCGACTCGAGCCTGCTCGACGAGTGGGAGGAGCTGCGCAATCCCACCGAGCCCGACCGGTGCCCGACCGCCCGCGCGCTGGACGACCGGCCACCGCCGGTCACGGCCAACGTGCGAGCCTTCCGGGTGCTCGTGCGAAACGCGATGTTCCGCCGGATCGAGCTCGTCGCCCGACGCCGGTTCGGGGAGCTCGGCGAGCTCGACGGTGGCTCGGGCTGGGACGCGGAGGTGTGGGCCGACGCCGTCGAGCCCTACTTCGCGACGCACACCACCCTCGGCACCAGCGCCGACGCGCGCGGTCCGAAGTTGTTGATCATCGACGTCCAGCCCGGCACGTGGATGGTCCGGCAGATCTTCGACGACCCGGCCGGCGACCACGACTGGGGAATCAGCGCAGAAGTCAATCTCGCTGCGTCCGACGACGCCGGCGTTGCGGTCGTCACGGTCATTGCCGTGGACGAGCTCTGAGTCAGCCGGCGTCGTCTCGACGAACGCGTCGGCGGGATGTCCGCGGGGCAGCGAGACCCGCTCGTCGCCGGCGTCGTTCAAGGCCTGCACGATATCGGCCTCGAGCGCCCGACCGAATGCTTCTTCGTCCACTTCGCGGATCGCGGGACGGGCGTCCGGCGCGGCGGCCCGCACGACCCTGGTCATGCCCCGAAGGACTGGGCGACGAGGTCGCCGAACAGCTCGTGCTCGTCGACGTCAAGTCCCTTGTTGCTGAACCAGGAGCAGACGTTGTGGCAGTCGCGCATGAGGAGCTCCATGCCCTGGGGATTGCCGACGATGTCGATCAGTTGCGGCAAGTCGATGATGACGACCCGTTCACCGGCGGCCAGGATGTTGTACGCGGACAGGTCGCCGTGGGCCCAGCCGGCCCGGGCGAGCACGCCCATCGCCTCGCGGAGCTGGTCGAAGTACGAGGCCAGCAGCTCGCCGTCCGGACGAACCTGGGCCAGACGTGGCGCGGCGGCACCGTCGACGGTGATCAGCTCCATGAGCAGCTCACTGCCGTCGATCTGGACCGGGTACGGCACCGGAACCCCGGCCGCCCGCAGCTTGGAGAGCGCAGCGAACTCCGCGTACGCCCACTCGCCGGCCGCGACGCTGCGGCCGTGAGCGGTCTTCTTGGCGATCGCCCGAGCGTCCCGGCTGCGGCGGGTGCGGCGGCCTTCGGTGTACACCGCGCTGCGATGGAAGTTGCGGTGCTCCTCACTGCGGTAGCGCTTGGCCGCCATGATCACGCGACGCTCGTCATCACCGGGCACGCCGCGTTCGAGCAGGAAGACGTCCGCCTCTTTGCCGGTCTTCAGGATACCCAGCTCGGTGTCGATCGCCGCTTCGTCGGTCACGACCCAGTCCGGTCGCGGTTCCGGACCGCGTGCGCCTCGCTCGACCGAGAGCCAGGTGGACCAGCGCTGGCCGTCGCCGGGGTCTTCGACGGCGTCGAACGCGGTGCTCCACTCGGCCGGGATGAGGTCGGCATAGCGCGAGTCGCGCTTGGGCACGACTGGCAGCGGCCAGAGCACGCCAGGCGCCGCGCCAGTTTCGTGCTCGCCGGCGGCGAAGGAATAGGTGTCGAGGGTCAGGTCGGACAGGTCGACGTCGTCGTACGGGTCGTGCGAGTACTCGTGTGCAGGCACGGGAGAATCTCCAGGAGAGCGAAGGGACGCGGGACAGTCACAACCCGCGGGGCAGTGATTGACATCGGGGCCTCCTTCGGCATCGAATCCTGAGCGCTGCCGTTGTCGGGGCAGCGCGACGACGAGCGTGCGGCACGCGGGTTCGTCCGTGCAACCGGTTATTGCCGATCCGGCAGCCTGGTCAACTCAGAAGCACCCGGTGTTGCACGGGATGCTCATGCCGATCGCGCACAAGCTGGCGCGGTACGAGACCGTCCACCTCGAGCTCACGCCGATCGACGAGCCGGTTCCCCCCCGCCGCGGCCACGTGACGCGGCGCGTTGCTCGCCGCCGCCGCGGCACGAGCCCAGCACCTCAGTCCACCGCGCTCTCGATCGGTGTGGTCATGCGCGCAGTCTTGCTGACACTCGCCGGGCCGCAGCCGGGCGGACTCGTCGACCGAGCCAGGTGCGCCCGCGACTAGGACGCGGGGTCCTGCGCAGCGCGCTCCTCGTCGCTGCGCAGGACGCAGAACTCGTTGCCCTCCGGGTCGGCCAGCACCGCCCAGCCCGTGCCGTCCGGTTTGCGGAGGTCGTCGACGAGGGTGGCGCCGAGGGCGAGCACGCGCTCGACCTCCTCGTCCCGTCGCCGGTCGACGGCTTGGAGGTCGAGGTGGACCCGGTTCCGCGCCTGCTTGGCGTCCGGGACGTCGATGAACAGGATGCGGTGGCTGCCGTCGGCCGAGGAGATCATGCACTCCTCGTGCCCGGGCAGGTTCGGGTCCTCCGGGTCCTCGTGGTAGCCGAGCAGCTCGGCCCACCAGACGGATTGCTGGTAGGCGTCGAGTGCGTTGAACGTCGTGTGCGATACGCGTAAGGCCATGGTCATCACCCTGCCCGCCGCCGAGCCATCGCGCGAGGCGGTTTCGGCCGGCAGTAGGTGCGGCCAGCCCGTGGTCCTACGATCGGCCCGGTGAACATCGTCTTCGTCGAACCGGCGTTCCCGAACAACCAGCGGCAGTTCGTCCGGGGCCTGGCCGAGGTCGGCGCGACGGTGATCGGGATCGGTGAGCGGCCGGCCGACTGGCTCGACGACGAGCTCCGTGGGTGGATGCAGCACTACCACCAGGTGGCCAGCGTCACCGACGTCCCCGCGCTGAACGCGGCCGTCGCGTGGGTCCAGGACAAGGTGTGGGTCGACCGGCTCGAGTCCACGATCGAGGCGCACACCATGGCGGTCGCCGAGGTGCGCGAGGCGCGGCACATTCCCGGCACGTCGGTCCGGACGGCCTGGCTCTGTCGCGACAAGCCGTCGATGAAGCAGGCGCTGCGCGAGGCCGGCGTGCCGACCGCTGCATCCACGGCGGCGGACAGCGCAGACGCGGTGTACGCGTTCGCCGACCGGGTCGGCTACCCGCTGATCCTCAAGCCGCGCGCGGGTGCCGGCGCCGCGGACACCATGCGCGTCGACAGCCGGTCCGACCTCACGAGCGCGCTCGCGTCGTACGGCGACAAGGGGGTCGCGTCGATCGCGGTCGAGGAGTTCGTCGAGGGCCACGAGGGCTTCTACGACACCCTGTCGATCAACGGCGTGCCCGCGCACGACTTCGTCTCGCACTACTACCCCAGCGTGCTGGACGCGATGAGATCGCGGTGGATCTCGCCGCAGTTCATCGCGACCAACCGCGTCGACACAGTCGCTGACTACGTCGAGCTGCGCGAGATGGGCCAGCGGGTTGCCCATGTCCTGGGGATCGGGACGTCGGCGACGCACATGGAGTGGTTCTTCGGTCCGAAGGGCCTGCGGTTCTCTGAGATCGGTTGCCGGCCGCCCGGCGTCGGCGCGTGGGACCTCTATTCCGCAGGCAACGAGATGGACCTCTACCGCGAGTGGGCTGCGGCAGTCGTGCACGGCCAGCCGAGCCAGCGGGCGACCCGCGCGTACAGCGCCGGTATCGTGGCGCTGCGACCCGACCGGGACGGCGTCATCCGCGGCTACTCGGGGCTGGACGAGATCCAGAGCCGCTTCGGGCAGTGGGTGATCGACACCCACCTGCCGCCGGAGGGCACCGGGACCCAGCCCGTCGAGGCCGGGTACATGGCGAACGCGTACGTGCGTCTGCGCCACCCGGACTACGACGTGCTCAGCGGCATGCTCGACGAGGTGGGCCGCACCGTGAAGGTCCACGCTGGATGACCGCACCCGGCCCGACCCGCCCGCCCACGATCTTGCTGACGATCTTGCTGGCGAACTTGACAGACAAGGACTTCCCAACCGGATGAACGTGACCCTCCTAGGGCCGCAGCGCATCGCCACCACCGCGCGCGCGACCGTGCGCGAGATCATGCCCGACGGCCCGATTGCCGCCGTGAACTCCGGCTGGCAGGAGCGTGAGTCCGACGACGCCGAGCTCGACGACGTGCTCGGCGGGCGGATGCGCAACCTCGACCTGCACAAGCGCTGGCGCGAGATCCATGATCGCGACCCGGAGTACGCCGCCGCCGAGCGCCGGCTCGACGATCTCCTGGACGAGCTCCAGGCGCTCTACGTCGTACGCCTGCAGCACGCGATGGCCGCGATCGAGTCCGTCCGGCGCAGGCGGGAGGTGCCGGCCGTGCAGGAGGAGGCCCTCGCCGACGCCGTTGCCTCCGTCCAGTCGCTCGACCAGTGGCACCTGCGAGCGGTGCGCGAGACCCGCGCGGAGTTCCGGGCCGCGTTCCGCCCCGGCGAGCGGCCGGCGGTTGCCGAGCAACGCGCCGAGGTGGCGATGATCGTTCAGGACTGCGCTGGCATCGTGCTGGCTGGCGGGCACGTCGGCGTGCTGCTGCGCACGCTGCGGGTCTTCGACCTGGACCGGCTCCTGAAGGCGCCACTGATCGCCTGGTCGGCCGGCGCGATGGCGCTGGCGGAGCAGGTGATCCTCTACCACGACACGGCCCCGCAGGGCCCGGGCCAGGCCGAGGTCTACGCGGAGGGGCTCGCGGCCTATCGCGGCGTCCTCCCGTTCCCGCACGCGAGGCGGAGGCTGCGGCTGTCCGACGAGGGGCACCTTGGTTTGATGGCTCGACGGTTCGCACCGAGGACGTGCCTGCTGCTCGCCGACGGGGTCCGAGTCGACCTCGTCGACGAGGCGCCGCTGCCGATCGGAGCCCGGACGCTGGACCCGGCCGGCGGCATCGCAACCGTGGACGCGGCGTGAGCGTCGCCAGCCGTACGGCGTCAGCGGGCAGCACCGGTCGGTCGTCCGCGAGCCGACGCAAGCTGGCGATCAACCGGTTGCGTGAGCGGGCGGTGATCGACGACGTGGCGATCCACCGCTTCCTCGACCGGCACGAGCTGCCGATCGTGGAGGGCACCCGCTGCACGTTCGTTGCCTGGGTCGAGGCCGATGCCGTCTACCTGCGCCATCGCGTGGTCGGGCTCCCGGGCGACCTGCCCTTGCGCCGGATCGAGGGCACCGACCTCTGGTACGTCGTGGTCGAGATCCCGCCTGAGTCGCGGGTCGAGTACCAGTTCGAGATCCGGCGCGGCGAGCACTGGGAGCGCTTCAACGATCCGCGCAACCCGCGGATCGCGCGCAGTCCCGTCGGGGACAGCTCGGTCTGCCACGGTGCCGGCTACGAGGTGCCGGACTGGGCGATCCATGACCCGGACGCGCGACCGGGGGAGCTGGTCGAGCTCGAGATCCGCAGCCAGGCGCTCCGACGCACCGCGCGGGTCTCGGTCTACCTGCCGGCCCGGTTCGGCACTGCGGCGAAGTATCCGCTGCTGGTCGTGCACGACGGCGGCGACTTCCTGGAGTACGCGTCGGTCAAGACCGTCCTGGACAACCTGATCCACCGCCTGGACATGGCCGAGACCGTGGTGGCGTTCACGCACCCAGGCAACCGGCTCGACGAGTACCCGAACAGCGCCGCGCACGCGCGGTTCGTCACCGCCGAGCTCGTGCCGCACATGGAGACCGACTTCCCCCTCGTCGGGCATCCCTCCGGCCGGGCGCTCATGGGGTCGAGCTTCGGCGCGATCGCCTCCTTGTCGACGGCGGTGCGCTCGCCCGACACGTACGGGTCGCTGCTCCTGCAGTCCGGCTCGTTCCTCTTCACCGACATCGGCGCGGCGCACGGGGGTGGCCCGGCCTTCGACCCGGTGGTGAAGTTCGTGAACCGCTACCGCGCCCGGCCGACCCGGGTGGCCGAGCGGGTGTTCATCAGCTGCGGCATCTACGAGCCGCTGATCGTGCAGAACCGCTCGATGCTGGCCACGTTCGGCGAGACCGGCATGGAGCTGAACTACGTCGAGTCCCGCGACGGGCACAACTGGGAGAGCTGGCGCGACCGGCTCCGCGATGGCCTGTCGTGGATCTACCCGGGCGCCCAGAAGTTCGTGTACGAGTAGCGGGCCGAGTGCTGGTCCGCGCTCGGGCGAGCAGCTCGACTGTCGTCGTCACACGTCTTCGACGTTCTGGAAGATCCGGAACAGGATCCCGGCCGGGTCGGTGAAGGACGCGAACCGGATCGGCGGCGCGTCCTGGGGAGGCTCGACCCAGCTCACCGACTCGCGGTGCTCGGCGTAGAAGACGTCGATGTCCTCGACCTCGTAGAACCCGCTCGGCCCACCCGCATCGGCTCCGCTCGCGTCGAGCATGACCTGGACGGGCGAGTCGGGGATGCCAAAGGCAGCGGTCGACGTCCCTTCCCGCCACGCCTCGTCCCAGCCGAGCACGTCGCGGTAAAAGGCAACGGCGCCGTCGAGGTCGGTCACCGGGTGGTACAGGAAGGTGAGCTTCATGGATCGCAGCGTAAAAGAATTACGGATTTCCGTCAATCAGTTATGGTAGGCGGTGTGCGGGACCCGATGCTCATTCCGATCCCGGGTACGGCGCGAGCACGCCTGCTGAGCGCCGGGATCGAGCAGTTCCAGCTGCACGGGTTCGAGGGGGCGAACGTTGTCGAGATCGCCGGTGCCGCGGGTGTCACGACCGGATCGCTCTACCACCACTTCAAGAGCAAGCTCGGGCTCTACGTCGTCATCCGGGACGAGCTGGAGAAGCGGATGACGGAGCGCATGGAGGGCGCGGCCGCTGCGCTGGGGGGCTCGGGCCGACCGGCGGTGAACGCCGCGCTGGAGGTCGCGTTCGACGCCTCTGTGCGCTTCGGGGTGACGAGGATCTTGGCCGAGCCGCGTCCGGACGTTGCGCCGGACCCGATCGCCGCGACGCTCGGGCTGGTGCTCCCGCGCTCCGCTCGCTCGGCGGCAACGATGCTCGCTGCGGCTTGGCGCGGCGCACTCCGCGCCGTCGCCGACGGCGTCCCACCGGCAACGGCTAGGAGAGGTCTGCGGTGGCTCCTCGACCTCGACTCGGCAGCCTGACCGACGACGACAGGTGACGAGGCGTCCGGCGCTGGTGGACACGCGCTGCTCGGAACTACCCGGACCGATCCGCCGGCCGAGTCGAGGACGACGGACGGAGCGATCGGAGCCAGCCGGTGGCGAGGCCGATCAGCAGCACGGTGATGACGCCGACCCATCGGTAGATGTGGCTGTCGAGGAAGGACACCGAAGCGACCACGAGGAGCAGTCCGGGCGCGACCGCCCGCAGCCCGGTCCGACGAACCGCGTCGGCGGCCACCAGGACGGCGGCCGCCAGGAACGCCCAGGCGCCGATCGTGCCGAGATCGTTGCCGATCGCGAACAGCCGGGGCACCGCCTCGGGCGCCGGGCCGTCGCCGGCGCTGACCGCAGGATCGATCACGTAACCGGTTGCTACCCCGGCCAGCAGGTCCAGCGCCCCGTAGCCGGTCGCGTACGCGTACGCGCCGAGCCGCACGACCCAGGCGAGCGGGTCGCGCCGACCACGGACGAGCGCGGCCAGCGCGAACCCGAGCAGTGGGAACAGCGGCAGCAGCACGACGTGCATCCGCCACCAGTGCCCGGCGGAGTCGATCGTCAGGTGGTGCGGGTGGGTCAGCCCGACCACCGCGAGCAGGAGCCCGGGGAGTGCGAACAGCGCCACCTGCACCCAGGGGCGGTCATCGGCGTCCTCGGCGGTCACGCGCAGGAGCGTAGACGGGACGCTCCGCAGCCCTGATTGCCCCTAGACAGGCGCGCTATCGCGATATATCGTCAACGTATCGCGAACGGTCGACGACAGTAGGCACCAGCGAACCAGACAACGAGATCTCAACCGGGGAGGCCAACGATGCGAGTGTGTGCGGACGGCTTCGCGCCGTGGGCGGCGGCGATGACGGGACATGGGCGAGGGGGCTGGCCCGGGCCGGCTCACGGGCCCGGTCACGGTGCTGGTCATCGGGAGGGGGGCGGCAAGCCGCCCTTGGCGGCGTTCCTCGAGGGCCGCGGCGGGCCAGGTCCGTGGGGAGGCTTCCCGTTCATGCACTTCGGCGGTCCGCGCCCGCCCAAGGCGCGGCGCGGCGACGTGCGGACCGGCATCCTCGCGGTGCACGCCAACGGCTCGCGCAACGGCTACCAGATCATCCAGGA
>Ga0136615_10001223_pt1 | contig 12272 bp, 15 predicted proteins | sample AntDrymUQ2882206_2_FD_106647 | JGI IMG/M metagenome (GOLD analysis project Ga0136615, IMG submission 106647) | Polar desert sand microbial communities from Dry Valleys, Antarctica - metaG UQ288 (22.06) | ecosystem: Environmental > Terrestrial > Soil > Desert | place: Antarctica: Dry Valley...
CCCTGTGGTCGTCACGGTGTTCGAAGACAAGTCCTTCGAGCTCCGCTACGCCACGCCGCCGACGTCGTTCCTGATCCGCCAGGAGCTCGGCATCGACCGTGGCTCCTCGCGGCCCGGCCACCACAGCGCGCCACAGCTGAGCGAGGACGCGCTGCGCCGGGTCGCGGAGCGCAAGCTGGCGGACCTGAACACTGACGACATCGAAACTGCGATGCGCATCGTCAGCGGCACGGCTCGTTCGATGGGCGTCGGCATCACAACCTGAGCTACTCGCAGGCGACGCCGTCGTTGTCTGCGTCGAGCTTGTAGACGTCCGAGCCGATGACGCGGACGGGGCCGCGGACATACGCCGGACCGTCTCCGGAGCCACCGGCGCAGTCCACGTCCCTCGCGATCGGCACGCAGCCGCTGTAGTTCGAGTTGCACGTCGGGGCCGGCGCCGGGTCGGCACGCGGTGCGGGCGCCGGCTTGGGCGTGACCGGCTTCTGAGTCGCGGCGGGAGGCTGTACCGAGTCCGCCGGCAGCTGAGTCGCCGGGGCCGGTGACAGTGGGACGACGGCCTCGCCCGCGGAGACCGGCGCGGTCGTCACCGTTGGCGCTGCCGTCGGCGTGCTGTCGCGCGGCGTACTGATCGCCGCGATGAGCATGAGCGCGCCCACGACGGCGGCTCCGATCCAGAGCTGCTTGCGGCGCGATGGTCGTACCGGCGTGCCGCCGGCCGGCTGAGCCGGGCGGGCGGGGGTTTGCCGCCGAGCCGGCTCCCTCGGTGACGATGAGCGCTGGATCGGGATCGGGATCGTCAATGGGTCGCCCGAGACATTGCGCGGCAGGGACTCCGGCGGCCCGAGCCGCAGGACCACCCCGTACTTGCTGCCCAGGCCTCCCCCGACGATGTCTGCGGGGCAACTCCCGAGCACGCCTGCGGCGAGAAGCGCGAGCAGGCCGGGCTGGTAGCGGCGCGCCGTTGGTCGGGAGAGGTACCCGACGGTTCGCTGCTGCCCATCGACAGCCAGGTCCACCCGAACCGCGTTGGCGTCGTGCTGGTTGTCCGGCTCCGGCACGAGCACGGCCGTGGCAGGAAGGATCCCGGCGGCCGAGGCGTCTGCCGGTATGCCGTGTGCGGCCGTCCGCAACACGGACTGGTAGCGCGACTCTCCGACGACCGCGACCCTGCCGTTCGCCGGCAGTGCACATGTCGCGGGGTGGTACACCGGAAGCCGGCCAGATGGGGGCATGTCAGTTCCTCTGGGGGAAGCAGTCCCCCTGTTAGCGCACCGTGTAGCCGGTCCGTTACTCGATTCGGGTGGTCGCCGTCCGTCGCGCCGGCCGATACTGGCGCCGTGCTGCCGGAGCCTCCGCACCTGCTCGTGCCGTTCCTGCTGGTGGTGGCCGTGCTCACAGTCACGCCGGGGCCGGACATGGTGCTCGTACTGCGCAACGGGATGCGCGGCGGCGGGTGGACGGCCTGGGCCACCGGGCTGGGCTGCTGCGCCGGAATCGCGATACACGCCGCCGCGGCCGTGCTCGGGCTCTCGGTGCTGCTCGCCACCTCGGCGGCGGCATTCACCGTGATCAAGCTGGCCGGGGCGGCCTACCTGATCTGGCTCGGCGTGGCCGCCCTGTGGTCGAGCTTCCGGCGTCACCAGCCGCCAGGCGCACCGTCCGACGGCCCTGCGTCCCAGCCTGCGCCAACAGCACGAGCCGCCTTCCGGCAGGGCCTGCTCACCAACCTGCTGAACCCGAAGATCGCGTTGCTCTTCCTGACCCTGCTCCCGCAGTTCATCGCGCCGGACGAGCGGCGCACCGCGACATCGGCGGTGCTCGCCGGGATCTTCCTGCTCATAGCCGTCGGGTGGTGGTCCCTGTTCTTCGCTGCGGTAGGCGGACTCGGCCGGCTGCTGTCTCCCGCCCCCGCGTGCGCACCGTGCTCGACCGGCTCACCGGCGTCCGGGTGGCTTTCGATCGGTCGTAACTGGAGGGAACCGAGCCGGCGATCAGCCCGTCACAGTCCTGTGGCGTCCGGCCCCAACCGATGGGCACGAGCGGGGTCGGACGCCCACCCGGTCAGCTGCGACCGCCCAGCTCCCGCAGGTGCGGCAGCAGCGCCTGCAAGGCCCGCCCTCGGTGTGACACCGCGTCCTTCTCCTCTGACGCGAGCTCCGCCGAGGTGCGGGTCTCGCCGTCCGGCACGAAGATCGGGTCGTAGCCGAAGCCGTTGTCGCCGCGGGGCGCGCGAGCCAGCGTCCCAGGCCAGCGGCCGTACACGACGAGCTCCGTCCCGTCGGGACGCACCAGGGCGGCGGCGCAGACGAAAGCTGCTCCCCGGCGCTCGTCAGGTACGTCGGCCAGCTGCCCCAGCAGTAGCGTGAGGTTCGTGGAGTCGTCGCCGTGCCCGCCGGACCAGCGTGCCGAGAGCACGCCCGGCATGCCGTGCAGCGCGTCCACGGCCAGCCCAGAGTCGTCGCCTACGGCCGGCAACCCGGTCGCCGCGACGGCGTCGCGAGCTTTCGCTAGCGCGTTCTCCGCGAACGTCGCGCCGGTCTCGGGGGCGTCGGGGTAGGGCGCCACATCGGCCAGCCCGACGACCTCGATGCCACCCGGGGCGGCGTCGGCCAGCATCCGGCGCAGCTCCACGAGCTTGCCGGGGTTGCGGGTGGCCAGTAACAGCCGAACCGTCACGAGGAACCAGGGAGCTCGCCGGGGTAGGGCTCGGCGAGCGCCTTGCGCTGCATCTCCGACAGCTGCGCGCAGCCGGCCAGCGCCAGGTCGAGCATCGCGTCCAGCGTCCGCCGGGTGTACGTGGCACCCTCACCGGTGCCCTGTACCTCGACGAGCGTGCCGGCGTCGGTGGCCACCACGTTGGAGTCCACCTCGGCGCGGGAGTCCTCCGTGTAGGGCAGGTCGAGCCGCACCCGGCCGTCCACCACCCCGACGCTGATCGCGGCCACCGCGCAGGCCAGCGGCTGCGGGTCCGACAGCCGGCCGGCGGCGCCCAGCCAGGTGACCGCGTCGGCCAGCGCGACGTACGCGCCGGTGACTGCGGCCGTGCGGGTGCCACCGTCGGCCTGCAGCACGTCGCAGTCGACGGCGATGGTGTTCTCGCCGAGCGAGGCGAGGTCGATGCACGCCCGCAACGAGCGGCCGATCAACCGGCTGATCTCGTGGGTACGCCCGCCGATCCGGCCGCGTACCGACTCCCGGTCGCTACGGGTGTGGGTGGCCGAGGGCAGCATCGCGTACTCCGCGGTGACCCAGCCCAGCCCGGAACCGGCCCGCCACCGCGGCACCCCCTCGGTCACGCTCGCGGCGCACAGCACCATCGTGTCGCCGACCTGGATCAGCACCGATCCCGCCGGGTGCCGCTGGAAGCCGCGGGTGATCCGCACCGGTCGGAGCTCGTCGTCCGCCCGTCCGTCTGCTCGTGTCACAACATCAGTGAACCCGACCGCCGGCCACCACGTTGTTCCGGGTATGACACTCATCGGCGGCATTCCGGCCCACCCACTGATCGCCCACGCAGCGGTGAGCAGCTGCGTGACGTGTTGGTGGTCACCCGGCTGGTGGTGTGGATCGGACACGCCGGTTCCACCGCGGTCTGGCAGGGCGTCGTGCGGTGAGCGGGCGTCAGATCTCGTAGGTGGCGCCGGGCGCGACCAGCTCCACCGGCCCGTCGTAGGCGCTCCTGGCCTCCTGGGCCAGCTCCTCGCCGTCGAACCACGCCGGCACGTGCGTGATCAGCAGCCGCCGCGCCCCGGCGGCGCTGGCGTGCTCGCCGGCCTGCCGCCCGGACAGGTGCACGCCGGGGGGCGGCTCGTCCCAGGACGGGGTGACGTGCGGCCAGCTCGCCTCGCACAGGAACACGTCGGCGTCGCGGGCCAGCGAGACGAGCCCCGGACTTGGCCCGGTGTCGCCGCTGTAGACCAGGCTGCGCCCACCGTGCTGGACACGGACGGCGTACGCGTCGCACGGATGGTCGACCTTCGCGGCGGTGACCGCGCAACCGGCGATCTCGGCCCGGCCGCCGTCGGCCAGCGGGTGGAAGTCGAGCACGTCGGACAGGTGGGTCTCGGTGAGCTCCTCGGCGGAGACGGCGTACGCGGCGGCCAGCCGGTCCGGCGCGTTTTCCGGGGCGTGCACCGGCAGCCGGTGCTCCCGCGGCTCGTAGGGCGGGTGGGGGTGGTAGCGGCGGTAGACCACCAGCGAGGCCATGTCCGCGCAGTGGTCGGCGTGCAGGTGCGACAGCAGCACCGCGTCGAGGTCGAACGGGTCGAGCTCGCGCTGCAACGCGCCGAGAGCGCCGTTGCCCAGGTCGAGCACCAACCGGGCGTCCCCGGCGTGCAGCAGGTAGCCCGAGCCTGGCGAGTCCGGGCCTGGGCCGCTGCCCGAGCAGCCCAACACCGTCAGCCGCATGCGCGCACCTTACGGTGCGGCCGGCCTGGTTCTGCGCAGCCACAGCAGCCCGAGCACGGGCAGCACGAGCGGCAGGAATCCGTAGCCGCGGCCGAAGCCCGACCACACCGTGTCGGCCGGGAACGCGTCCGGTACCGCGATGCTGAGCGCGCCGACAGCGAGCACCCCGAGCAGCTCAACGCCGACCGCCGTCCAGGCCAGCCGGCGGGCCACCGGGCGGCTCGACGCGAGCCCGATGGTCGCCAGGATGTAGACCACCGCCGCGAGCGCCGAGAGCAGGTAGGCCAGCGGCGCGGTGGAGAACTTGGTGGAGATCTGCACCGCGGCGCGGGCCGTCGCCGCAAGCGCGAACACCGCGTAGGCGGCTACCAGCACCCGGCCGGGGCCGGTGCCGGTCGGCATGGGCTCCCGGGTGGGTCGGGTGGTCGCCTCAGCCACCGGCGCTGCTCCACAGGAACTGCAGGCGCCCGGCCATCGCCGCCATCGCCAGCGCCGCCACCGCGATCACCGCGCCGCTCCACCGGCTCTCCTCGGCGGTCGCCACTCGCAGCGCGAACGGCATCACCACCAGCGAGGCCACGAGGTAGCCGAAGAAGGTGATCGGCTCGCTGAGCTTGGGCCCGCCGCGGGCGGCAACGAACACGATCACGGCCTGGACGGCCATCGTGGCCCACAACAGCCAGGCAGCGGCCCGGAACAGGCCACCCGGCTGGCGATCCCGAGCGGTCAGCAGGAAGCCGACAGCGGCGAGCAGCAGCGAGCCGGCGACCAGCGCCACGACCAGGAAGGTGATCATTGAGCCTGGGCCACCAGCCGTACCTCGGGGCCGAGGAAACGGCGGGACAGCCGCACGAACGGCTCGGGGTCGCCGGTGGCGAGGAACTCGTGCTCCTCGTCCGGCGAGTCCTCGCGAGGCTCGCGCACGAGGTCGCGCTGGACTAGCACCTGGACCACGTCCTTGGCGGTCTCCTCCGCGCTGGACACCAGCGTGACCTCGTCACCCAGCACCAGCTGCAGCACCCCGGACAGCAGCGGGTAGTGCGTGCAGCCCAGCACGACGGTGTCCACGCCGGCGTGCTGCAGCGGCTCGAGGTAGCCCTGGGTCAGCCCGAGCACCTGCCGGCCACTGGTCATCCCGCGCTCGACGAAGTCGACCAGCCGCGGGCAGGCCGCTGAGGTGATCGACACCTCGGGCGCCGCCGCGAACGCGTCGAGGTAGGCGCCGGAGGTGATGGTGGCCTTCGTACCGATCACGCCGATCCGGCCGTTGCGGGTGGCGGCCACCGCGCGCCGCACGGCCGGCCGGATCACCTCGACCACCGGTACGTCGTAGCGCTCCCTCGCGTCCCCCAGGCACGCAGCGGAGGCGGTGTTGCAAGCGATCACCAAGAGCTTGACGCCGCGCTCGACCAGGCCGTCGCCGACGGCAAGCGCATGCCGGCGGACCTCCGCGATCGGCAGCGGCCCGTACGGCCCGTGCGCGGTGTCGCCGACGTAGACGACGCGCTCCGCGGGCAGCTGGTCGATGACCGCCCTGGCGACCGTCAGCCCGCCTACGCCGGAGTCGAAGATGCCGATCGGCAGGTCCACCGGGTCGACCGGTTCGCTCATCGCTTGGCGGCCCGGTGCGCGTCTGGACGGGCCACCAGCCAGGCCGCAAGCAGCCCCGCTAGCGCGCCGAACAGGTGGCCCTGCCAGGAGACGCCGGGCTGACCCGGGAGCACGCCTAGCAGCACACCGCCCCAGAGCAGGAACAGCGGAACCGCGAGCGCGATCTGCTTCAGGCTGCGGGCGAAGAAGCCCCTGAGCAGCAGAAACACCAGCCACCCGAAGATCACGCCGGACGCGCCGATGTGCACCATGTTGTCCGGGGCGGTGAGCCAGACGCCCAGCCCGCCGAGCAGCCAGATCGTGGCGGTCACCGCGACGAACTGACCGATCCCGTTAGCCATCGCCAGGAACCCGAAGACCAGGAACGGGACTGTGTTGGCGATCAGGTGCGGCCAGCCGTCGTGCAGCAGCGGCGCCCACAGGACACCGTCGAGGCCGCTGAGCTGGCGCGGCACGATGCCGTCGGCGTCGAGCTTGCCGCCGATGGCCTGGTCGATCCCCTCGGAGACGTACAGCAGGCCGGTGAGCGAGGCCATCGTGACCGCGGCCCGCAGCGGGCGAGGCGGCAGGATCCGTGCCGAACGGGCCGGCGACCGGCCGGGCGTCGGAGTGGTGGGGACCATGCCGCCGAGATTACGCGAGGGAACCGCAGGTCCACCCGGCATCATGGCGGCAGGGTGGGCACGAGCGCCCCGGGCCGGCGTGATCAGGCCCAGAGCTGGCTGTCCAGCCGGGCTGCGGCTTCGTCGAGGTCGCCGTCGTATGCGCCGGTGGACAGGTACTTCCAGCCGCCGTCGGCCACCACCAGTGCGATGTCTGCCGGCTCGGCACCGCCTGCCGCCTTCTCGGCCACCGCCAGCGCGGCGTGCAGGATGGCGCCGGTGGAGATGCCGGCGAAGATGCCTTCCTTCTCGACCAGCTCGCGGGTGCGCCGCAGCGCGTCGTAGCTGCCCACGGAGTACCGCCCGGTCAGCACCTCCGGGTCGTAGAGCTCCGGGACGAAGCCCTCGCTGAGGTTGCGCAGGCCGTAGACCAGCTCGCCGTAGCGGGGCTCGGCGGCCACGATCTGCACGTCCGGCTTGTGCTCCCGTAGGTAGCGGCCGACGCCGACCAGCGTGCCCGTGGTGCCCAGCCCGGCCACGAAGTGGGTCACCGACGGCAGATCGCGCAGGATCTCCGGGCCGGTCGTCTCGTAGTGCGCGAGGGCGTTGGCCGGGTTGCCGTACTGGTAGAGCATCACCCAGTCCGGGTTCTCTTTGGCCAGCTGTTTGGCCAGCGCGACCGCCTGGTTGGAGCCGCCCGCGGCCGGTGAAGACACGATCTCCGCGCCGTACATCGTCAGCAGCGCCCGCCGCTCGGTCGAGGTGTTCTCCGGCATCACGCAGATCAGCCGGTAACCCTTGAGCTTGGCGGCCATCGCCAGCGAGATGCCGGTGTTGCCCGACGTCGGCTCCAGCAACGTGCTGCCCGGCTCGAGCAGCCCGTCCCGCTCGGCCTTCTCGATCATCGCGAGCGCCGGCCGGTCCTTGATCGACCCGGTCGGGTTGCGGTCCTCCAGCTTGGCCCACAGCCGCACGTGCGCAGCGGGCGAGAACGACGGCAACCCGATGAGCGGGGTGTCGCCGACCGCCTGCAGCAGCGAGTCGTAGCGGGCCATGGCTGATCCTCGGCGCTCAGGCGCCGCCGGCCACGGCGGGCAGGATCGTGACCGTGTCACCGTCGGCAACCGGGGCCTGGAGACCTCCGGCGAAGCGCACGTCCTCGTCGTTGACGTAGACGTTGACGAACCGGTGCAACGAGCCGTCGGTGACCAGCCGCGCCTTGATCCCGCCGTGCTTCGCGTCGAGGTTCTCGATCACCTCCGAGACCGTGGCACCCTCCGCGGGCACCGACTTCTCGCCGCCGGTGTGCGTGCGCAGGATAGTGGGGATGGAGACCGTGACAGCCATGAAGTGTGCTCCTGATCGTGGGCCGCGAAGTCGAGCATGTCGAGCCGAGACAGCTCGTCAGCCCTGGTCTGGGACGTCGTCCACGCCGGTGTGGGCGAACATATAGCTCTCGATGACCTCGACAGGCTCCTCGGTCACCACACCGTCGATGATCCGGTACGAACGCAGCTCGTCGGTGCCCTGTTCCCGGGTCGAGACCAGCACGTAGTGCGCGTCGGGCTCGGCGGCCAGCCCGATGTCCGTCCGCGACGGGTAGGCCTCGGTGGCCGTGTGCGAGTGGTAGATCACCACCGGCACCTCGTCGGCGGCGTCCATCTCGCGCCACACCCGCAGCTGCTCGGCGGAGTCGAACCGGTAGAAGGTCGGCGACCGCTCGGCGTTTGCCATCGGAATGATCCGCTCGGGACGGTCACTGCCCTCCGGGCCGGCGATGACGCCGCAGGCCTCGTCGGGATGGTCGCGGCGCGCGTGCGCCACGATCTCCGCGGCGAGATCGGACCGAATGACCAGCACGATGCCAGGGTACGGGGCCGCCGATGGTCGGCGCACGTCTCGCCGCGCCTACCGACGTGCGCTACAGCACCGAGCCGCGGGTCTGGACCAGCGAGTCCTGCACGAACGTCAGCCAGTGGTACACGCTCAGGTGACCGGCGGCGGCCTCGTCGGCGGGCAGCTCGTCGCCCATGTCCTCGGTGACGTCCAGCGCCGTGCCTAACGCAAGCCGGACGTCGTTGAGCGCGGCCAGCCAGGCGTCGGCCTGGGCGACGGTCAGCTGGACCTGCCCCCCGTCGGCCGGGCAGGTCTCGAGCACGACGGCCGCATTGGCCTCTTTGGCCTCGATCAGCTCGGGCTCACGCAGCGAGCGCAACATGCCCGAGAGCTCGGCATCCTCCCGCGAGAAGTCGGGCAGCAGCCGCGCCAGCACCCGGTCGGTCGGCAGCTCCGACGGTCCGACGTGCATGCCGGTGAGCTCGACGAGCTCGTCCGTGGGGGCGTCGCCGCCGCGCTCGGCGAGCATTCGCCGCACCTCGCCCACCAGCCCGCGCAGCACGGCGGCCTCTTGGCGGTCCACCGCTGCCACCAGCCGCAGCCGTGCGCCTCGCCCCTGGCGGCGCCAGCCGTTCACGTTCCCGACCTCATGTTCCCAACTTCAGTTCCGCTGCATGGTGGCCCACAGGCCGGCGGCGTGCAGCTTCGCGACGTCGCCCTCGACCTTGTCCTTCGAGCCGGACGAGACGATCGCCTTGCCCTTCTCGTGCACGTCGAGCATCAGCTTGTGGGCGACCTCGCGGGGGTAGTCGAACAGCTTCTGGAACACGAAGGTCACGTAGGACATCAGGTTGACCGGGTCGTTCCACACGATGGTCTGCCACGGCAGGTCCGCCTGCGTGGCCTCGTCGGTGACCGGGTCCACCTCGCGGGTGGGGACACCAATCGGCGCCGTCATCGCTCCATGGTGGCAGCAGCGCCCGTGCCTGCGCACCCCGCATAGGCTCCCCGTCCATGACGGGCCCCGCCCTGCTCACCGACCGATACGAGCTGACGATGCTGGCCGCCGCGCTGGCCGACGGCAGCGCGCAGCGCCACTGCGTGTTCGAGGTCTTCGCGCGCCGGTTGCCCGAAGGCCGGCGCTACGGCGTGGTCGCCGGCACCGGGCGGCTGCTGGAGGCGATCGAGCGGTTCCGCTTCGGCCCCGAGGAGCTGTCCGCGCTGGCCGAGCAGCAGGTGGCGGACGCCGCGACGCTGGACTGGCTGGCCGACTACCGCTTCGCCGGCGACGTGGACGGCTACCCCGAGGGCGAGCTGTACTTCCCCGGCTCGCCGGTGCTGACGGTGACGGGGAGTTTCGCCGAGGCGGTGCTGCTGGAGACGCTGGCGCTGTCCGTGCTCAACCACGACTGCGCGATCGCCTCGGCCGCGGCCCGGATGTCCACCGCCGCCAACGGCCGCAGGCTGATCGAGATGGGCTCGCGGCGCACCCACGAACAGGCCGCCGTCGCTGCCGCCAGGGCCGCGTACCTGGCCGGTTTCACCGCTACGTCGAACCTGGAGGCCGGCCGGCGCTACAGCATCCCGACGGCAGGCACCAGCGCGCACGCCTTCGTGATGCTGCACGACGGCGAGCTCGAGGCGTTCCGCAGCCAGGTCGCGGCGCTCGGCGCGAAGACCACCCTTCTGGTGGACACCTACGACCTCGCGCGCGGTGTCGAGGCGGCGGTCGCCGCGGCCGGCCCCGAGCTCGGCGCGGTGCGGATCGACTCCGGCGACCTCGGCGTACTGGCCCGCCAGACCAGGGAGCAGCTCGACGCGCTGGGTGCGAAGGCCACCCAGATCCTCGTCTCCGGCGACCTCGACGAGTACGCCATCGCCGCCCTGCGCGCGGATCCGGTGGACGCCTACGGGGTGGGAACATCGCTGGTCACGGGCTCGGGGGCACCGACGGCGGGGATGGTCTACAAGCTCGTGGAGGTCGACGGGCGGCCGGTGGTGAAGCGCAGCGAGCACAAGCAGTCACGCGGCGGGCGGAAATCTGCGCTGCGGCGGCATAAACCGACGGGTACGGCGTTGGAGGAAGTTGTGTACCCCACGGCGCACCCCGTGACAGCCGGCGCGCACGACCGGCCGCTGTCGGTGCCGCTGGTGCGGGACGGCCGCCCGGCGGTGCCGGGGTTGCCGTCGCTGCAGGACTCCCGCGATCACCTTCGCTCGGCGCTGGTGTCCGTGCCGTGGGAGGGCCTGAAGCTCTCCCGTGGCGAGCCTGCGCTCCCCACGACGTTCGTCGAGCCGTCATGACCACCGGTGGCGCCACCGCGTTGATCATCGTCGACGTCCAGAACGACTTCTGCGAGGGCGGCTCGCTCGCCGTGGCAGGCGGCGCCGCGGTCGCTGCAGGGATCTCCGCACATCTCGCCGGCGGCTCGGCCCACTACGACCACGTGGCCGCAACCCGCGACTACCACGTGCAGCCCGGGGAGCACTTCTCCGACACACCGGATTTCGCGGGGTCCTGGCCACCGCATTGCCGGGCCGGCACGCCGGGCGCCTCCTTCCACCCGGAGCTCGACCTAGCCGCGGTGCAGGCGGTGTTCTCCAAGGGCGCGTACGCCGCGGCCTACTCGGGCTTCGAAGGCGCCGACCCGAGCGGCAGGTCGCTAATTGACTGGCTGTCCGAGCGCGGGGTCGCCAGGGTGGAGATCGCCGGTATCGCCACGGACTACTGCGTGCGGGCCACTGCGTTGGACGCCGTGCGAGCCGGCCTCGCCACGACCGTCCTGGTCGACCTTTGTGTCGGGGTCGCCGAGGAAAGTAGTGCACGGACGCTCGACGAACTTGGCGCGGCGGGGGTGTCGATCCACTCCACCCGCAGGTGTTAGCTTGTAATCAAGTATACATGACCTTCGCGACGATCCCGAGGGGGAGGGCATGTCCAGTCCGACCGTAAGTGCCTATCCGCGCCGGTGGCTGGCGTTGGCGGTGATCGCCGTCGCGCAGTTGATGATCGTGCTCGACATCACCATCGTCAACATCGCGCTGCCGAGCGCGACGGTCGACCTCGGGATCACCGACGCCGACCGGCAATGGGTGGTCACGGCCTACACGATCGCCTTCGGAGGCTTGCTGCTGTTGGGCGGCCGGATCTCCGACTACTGGGGCCGTAAGCGCGCCTTCATCGCGGGGATGATCGGCTTCGCCTTCGCGTCCGCGCTCGGCGGGCTGGCCACCAACGCGATCCTGCTGTTCGCCGCTCGCGGCCTGCAGGGCGCGTTCGCTGCGCTGCTCGCACCCGCGTCGCTGGCCCTGCTGACCGTGCTTTTCCACGATGCCAAGGAGCGGGCCAGGGCGTTCGGGGTGTACGGGGCCATCGCGGGCGGCGGCTCCGCGATCGGTCTTGTGCTCGGTGGCGTCCTCACCGAGTACGCCAGCTGGCGCTGGTGCTTGCTCGTCAACGTGCCGGTCGCACTGCTGGCGATGGCCGCGGCCATCCGGCTGGTGCCGGAGAGCCGTACCGAGGGGAGCACGAAGTACGACGTTCCCGGCGCGGTGCTAGCCACCCTCGGGCTGATGAGCCTCGTCTACGGCTTCACGAAGGCCGCGACGGACGGCTGGGGCGCAGGGGTCACAGTGCTGTTCCTGGGGCTCGGCGTGCTCCTGCTCGCGCTCTTCCTCGCGTGGGAGGCTCGCACGCCGAACCCGTTGCTCCCGTTACGGATCATCCTCGAACGCAACCGCGGAGGCGCGTTCCTGTCGTCACTGCTGGTCGGGGCCGGGTTGTTCGGCTCGTTCCTGTTCCTGACGTTCTAC
>Ga0136615_10001224_pt1 | contig 12266 bp, 14 predicted proteins | sample AntDrymUQ2882206_2_FD_106647 | JGI IMG/M metagenome (GOLD analysis project Ga0136615, IMG submission 106647) | Polar desert sand microbial communities from Dry Valleys, Antarctica - metaG UQ288 (22.06) | ecosystem: Environmental > Terrestrial > Soil > Desert | place: Antarctica: Dry Valley...
GTCCTGGTGACCGTGCTCCGCGGCAAGCGGGTGATCGTGCCCACCCCCGATGAGCCACTCGAGGCCGCCGACGAGTTGCTCTTCGTGGCCTCGGAAGAAGTCGAGGAGGAACTGCAGCAGATCCTCACGCCGACAAGGCCGGAGGGTCGGAAATCTTCGGCTCAGTGATCAGCCGACGGGCCCGCCGTACGACGAAGACGGTCAGTAGCGCCTCGAGAGCGGTCAGCGGCCAGCCCATGAACAGCTTCGTCGTACCCAGCAGCGTCACCTCGTTCGCCAGATACAACGACCCTTGCACGGCGATGCGGAGCAGGTAGACCGCGGCCCACATGAGGGTCAGCCAGGTGTAGGCACGCATCAGGCCGCGGTGCGATCGCCAAGCTTTGGAGTCCGTCAAGCCGGGTGTCGGCCACAGGAGTTCAGCGAGGACCCCGACGAGCGGCCAACGCACCAGCGCCGAAACGAGAAAGGCAAGTCCGAAACCCGCCGTCGACCACAGCGAGGGCAAGAAGAAGTCCCGTGCCTCTCCGGTCTGCCCGGCGATGAAGGCGGCGACGGCGACGCCCAGGAACCCCGAGATCGCTTGTTGCACGCTCTCCCGGCGCGCAAGTCGCGCGACGAACAGCGCGCCCCCGGCTCCCAGGGCGCTCCACAGGGCGATCTGCAGGGAGGTGAAGGCGTTCACCGTGATGAACACGATGATCGGCAACCCTGAGTCGATCAGGCCACGGACGCCGCCGATCTGTTTGATGATCTGCTGCCGGTCGACCAAGGCCCGCTGATCCGGAGCCGGCGGGATGGGCTGGGTGGACTGAGGAATACCCTCCCTCACGCCGGGCTCAGTTCGTACCAGGGGTTGTAGATGACCCGGCGGCCCTGGTTCTCGGCGATCCGGCCGCGGGCGGTCAGGGTCCGACCCGGCTCTATCCCGGTGATCTGCCGGCGGCCGAGCCAGACCAGCACGACCGAACCTGAGCCGTCATAGAGTTCTGCCTCCAGGGTCGGGACGCTGCCCGGTGGCAGGTAGACCACCGACCTCAAGCGACCGGTGACGGTCATGACCTTCCCTCGATGGCAACTGGCCATTGGCTCACATCCGGCGGTCTTGCCGACCTCGGAGAGCAACTCCTCGGCGTCGAGCGCGCTGGGATCCGCGGTCAGCCGGCGGAGCCGACGCGAGAGCCAGTTGCCGCTCTCCTTGGTGGTTTCACTCACGACACCTAGCCTACGACGCGGTCGAGCCAATCGAGTACGAGACTCCAGGACGGGTGCTCCGGGTCGATCACCACGAAGTGGTCACCCTCCACGGTGACCAGTTCGGCGTCGTCACCGGCAGCGAGCGCGGCGGCGACGAAGTCCTCGCTCTGACTGATCGGCACGTTGGCATCCTGCGAGGCGTGCACACACAGGGTCGGTACGCCCAGTGGTAGCCACTCGATCGGACTTGCTTGCTCGTACCGGTCGGGAACGTCGTCTGGTCCCCCAGCCAAGAACGCCTGGGCGGCACCGTCCCCCAGACCCTCCCGCGCACAGGCCCGGAGATCGAGGACGCCGGCTTGGGAGACGACCGCCGACACGCCGACACGCGGCGCGGCGCCGGGTGAGCCGGCGTCCTGCCCAGTCCTGGTCGCCGCCCAGGCCGCCAGGTGACCGCCGGCTGAGTGTCCGATAGTGACCACCGTCTCCAGGTCGAGTTCGAGGTCGCTGTCCCGAGCGGCTGCCTGTCCCGCATCGGCCAACAGATCGATCGCCAATGCGACGTCGATCAGGGTGGCGGGGTATCCGCCGCCGTTTCCGACCCGCCGGTACTCGATGTTCAGCGCCGCCCAACCCTGGCCAGGGAGTGTGCCCGCCAGTGGCCGACCGAGTTCGAGGCCGTAGGCAGAGCGCCAGAAGCCGCCGTGGATGACCACGGCGACCGGGACTGGTCCGGTCGCTGATTCGGGTAGAGTCAGTTCGACGAATTGAGACGCATCAGATCCGTACCGCAGGGTCTGCACGTGTCCATCATGGGCTGGCCCAGTCGGCTCGCGTCCGCACCCGGTCAATCCGTGCCCAACTGCGACCGTCGCCACACTCAGACCGCCGACGGTTAGGATCTCCCGCCGCGTCAAGCCCGCCCTCGTCCCCCGCGACTTCATGTGTGCCTCAGCTCAGCAGCGGCAGGAGAGGCGAGAGATCCGTACGTTCTCCGCTGGCGCGCAGCCGGCCACGTTCCACCGCGTCGCTCCATGCCATCCGCCCGGTGGCCAGCCGCAGGAAGGTGACCGGGTCCGTTTCCACAACACCCGGTGGGGTACCCCGGTTGTGCCGCGGACCACCGATCAACTGAACGGCCGCGGCTGGCGGCACCCTGAGTTCGACACTGCGCCCAGGTGCCCGTGCGGCAAGCAGTCCAGCCAACGCTCGTACGACGATCCGCTCCGCGCCGCGATCCGGCGCGGGGGGGTCCGGTAGGTCGAGCGCATGGACGACCGCTTCGACGAGCCGGAACAGGGTCGCGTCGCCCAACCGGTGGATCCCGGTCCGCTGGGCAACCGGCCGGTCAGGATCGGCAGCATCGAGGACGGCGAGGGTGGCCGGCGTCATCTCGGCCAGGGAAGGAACCGACGTGCCGTCCACCTCTCGCGCGATGCGCTCGGCGAGCCCGGGCAGTGCAGCGGCCCATCCGTCTACGCCGGTGATCGGACCGTCCGCGGTCGGCCCAGCGGCAAGTCGGCCGAGGCTTTCTCCGGTGTGGACGAGGTGCCGCTCGAGGTCGGCCACGGACCAGCCAGCCACCCGGCTCGGCGCGGCAGGGTCGGCGCACGCGAAAGCGGTGACCAATATCGCCCATTGAGCCCGTAGGCCTCGACGGACGTCGCTGAAGGCCGCCGGACGCACCGACCCAGGGTAGAGCGACCGGTCAGATCGTGATGCTGGGCGCCGGCGGGGGCTTGTCCACGTCGGCATCGACCGCTTGGCCGAACTGCTCGGCCAGTTCGGCGGGCAGCTTGAGTGCCAACGGTTCGCGGACCGGCCGTGGGTCGGACCCGCGCACGACGATCACCTCGCGCAAGGTCTCCAGCAAGGGTTCGGCGGCATCCTCGTCGGTGGCGGCTGGACCGGTGAGCACCGCTCGGAGGAACCACCGCGGCCCGTCCACCCCGACGAACCGGGCCGGTCGGCGGGCGGCTTTGGCCCCGTCCTTGCCGCCGCTGCTACCACCGGTGCGCGTCGGCGCGAGTTCGGCTGCTAGTTCGGGCCCGAACGGGCCGTCGGTCTGGTTGGCTCGTCCACCCTGGCTGGCGATGGTCTGGACGAGTTCTGGCCACAGATCGGTCCAGATCGATCCGTCGCGGGGGGCTGCATATGCGCCGATCTGCATGGCCGAGCCGGCGCGGTGCACCGAGACCGATACCACCCGGCCCTGGGCATCCAGACTGACCCTCAGGTCGTTGCCGGTGCTCTTCGGTATCTGTAGCGCCCCGAAGTCGATTCGCTCGAGATCGTCCTCGAGGGCATCGCTGACGTCGTAGGGCCCGGTGGTCGCCTCGCGCTCGTCGTCGTGATGACGATCCTCGACCTCCGGCGCTACCCCGCGTTCGCGGGCACTTCGATCGAGACGACGCTTGCGTCCGAACGGCATTCTCGGTTCAGCTCCTCTGCTTCGGTGCGCCGAGCGCTTCTGAATCCGGCGGGTCATGAACGATCGGCGGCTGGGGCACCGTGCCGCTGAACCCACCGGTGGAACCGTGTCCCCCGCCGCCGCGCTCTGAGTTCGCCAGGTCCGCGCATTCCCGGAACGTTGCCGTCGCGACGGGTTGGATAATCAACTGAGCGACTCGATCACCCCGGCGTAAAGACACCGGCGTACGGGGGTCGAGGTTGATCAGGTTGAGCTTGATCTCTCCCCGGTAGCCGGCGTCGATCGTGCCGGGCGCATTGACCAACGTCACTCCGCAGCGCGCGGCCAGCCCGGAGCGCGGATGTATGAACCCGGCGAATCCCACGGGGAGTGCGATCGCGATGCCGGTGCCGACAAGCGCACGCTCGCCCGGGCCTAGTTCGACATCTTCGGCGATCGACAGGTCCGCTCCGGCGTCATCGGGCATCGCATAGGAGGGCAGGGACCCGCCGAGAATCTGGACGTCGACCACGGGTTGCTCGACCTGGCCCAGGGGGTGAACTGCTCTCGGCACGCCCGCACGCTACCCGGGAGGGTCGGATTCGTCTGCCTACGGTCGGCCTCGATCAGACCGGGCCGAGCCGCTGGCTGGGGATCCGTTGAGGCTGGATGGCGAGGTCCGCGCGCAGCCGATCGCCGAGCTTGCGGGTTCCCGAGGAGTTGTTCCGGGCGCCTACGACGGCGCCGGCCAAGAACGGCAGGAACGAACCGAGATTGCGGGCCAGTCTCCCGGTGATCCGCTTGCGCAACGCTGACGAACCGGCCGAGGCGAGGCGACCGGCCAGACCCACGGTCTGACCCGCACCGCGCAGCCCTCGCTGCGTGGTCCATGAGCCGAGGTAGGCGTTCGCTCGATCACTGAGGTCGCCCGGAGGCCGGGCGTCGTAGATCTCGTGCAACTCAGCGACCAACTTCAGTTCGACCGCCGCTACCAGCAGCGTCTCGGCCGCGAGTTCGACAGGTACGGCGATCAGGCTCGGAGTGGCGAACCACTGCGCCGCGGCCAGGCCGCCGGCTGCCCCACCGATCGTGCCGGTGACGCGCGCGGCAGCGGCCGTCAGGCTGTCGGCGAGTTCCTCGGTGTCCAGCCCAGGGTGTTGGACGAGCAGCGTCCCCTTGTCCCGGAGCGGAAGTCGGGTGGCGGTAGTGGCCAGCAGCTCGGCGAGGAAACCGCCACCCACGAGGGCGCCCTTGCCGCCGGCCTTCACGGCGAAGGCCAGACCGGAGACGACGCCACTCAGCGCGGACGCCGCGCCGCTCCGGTCATCGTCGGCGGCGTCGACTGCCGCGCGTCCACCTGTCAGTCGAGCAACTGCATCGCTGAGCGCACCCGCGGCCTTTGACAGCGCAGAGGCTGACAGCGCAGAGGCCTCCTCGGGTGACGCGGCCGGCGCCGAATCGGGTGACACGGACACCTGTGGTCGAGGCATGTGCCGCCTAGGCGCAGTCTCGACAGATTGGGGCGCCCTTGCGGGTACCGGCCAACCTACTGCGGTGGTGCACCAGGAAGCACGACGAGCAGGTGAACTCGTCCTCTTGCTTGGGCAGGACTCGCACGGTCAGTTCTTCGTTGGACAGATCGGCGCCCGGGAGTTCGAGGCTTTCGTTGAAGTCCGTCTCGTCCACGTCGACCGATGCTGCTTGGGCCTCGGCTCGACGGGCCTTGAGCTCCTCGAGTGAATCCTCGCCGAGCTCGTCGGCCTCGTTGCGGCGGGGGGCGTCGTAGTCAGTAGCCATATGGGTATGCGTCCCTCCAGGGGATGTCTGCCGCCAGATTGCGGTCCGTACGGAGCTCGATCCGAGCACCGCGTCTGGGTAACGCAGCGAAGCACCGAATTGTGCCCGCGCCAGCCACCGGCTGGAGCAGGCGCGCGCGAATGTACCCCTTTACCCACGGCCCCGGGATGCACGCCCCTTCGCCGGCTGTCTGCACATCCAGCGCAGCACCATTACTCTGACCCACACCATGGCGTCTGACTTCCCCGCGACACGCCCGACCTCGGCCAGTTACGCGCCGCCGCCGCCCCCCCCGACGGCGAAACCAGCCCGGACCCCACCGGCGCGGCCGCCGGTGCGGCCGCGCGTGTCCTCACGTCGACCGATCCCGCCGCTGATCTTTCTTGTCGTTTTGGCGGTGATTGCGCTGGGTGTCTGGTTCAAGGTCCTGCAGACCGACCAGGCTCGGCCGAGTTCCGACGCACAGGCCTGCCCGACGCCGCCGACAGTGACCGAGATGGACCCGACCACCGTGCGGGTGCGGGTTCTGAACGGCACCGACACCGCCGGCCTGGCAGCTCAGGGAACCGCGGAGTTCGTTGGCCGGGGCTTCCTGGTGGAAGCCACCGACAACGACCGGAGCGGACGTGAAGTGGTCTCCGTGGGTGAACTGCGCTACGGGCCGCGTGGTGCCGAGCAGGCGGCCTTCGTCGCTCTCTTCGTTCCGGGCATCACCCTGGTCCGCGATACTCGCGCGGACGATCTGATCGACGTCGTCCTCGGACCGGACTACACGACGCTGGCCGCACCCGAGGCGGTTGCGATCGCGATCGCCACACCGGTGGCCCCCACCGACACCGCCTGTGCGACGGGAGATCCGTCCGAGACGGTGGAGGTAGAGCCTGAGCCGAGCGCCTGATGGAGCCCGACCGTGCTGCCTGCCCCGCTGATCCGGCTGATCCCATGCGGTTGCCTGCACGGTGACCACGTGGTCCGGGCGCACTCTGTCGGTTGACTTCTTGCCCAGCCGGGACGGATTGCCGTTCGGGAACGTATGGCCCGAGGGTGCCGACATCCGCTTCCATCACCGGTCGGTCGGGCGCGTGTACGGGGGGTTGTGCGGTGGAATGGTGCACTTCAGCCGCGAACGGTGGCTGGCCGGGGAGCCGCTCCCCGCTGAGGCGAACCCCCAGCATTCTGCCCTCGTCGTCGATCAACTCGTCTCGGCCCAGATCAAGAGTCTGGGACTCCCAGGTGGTCCGCTGCGCTATCTGGCCTTGCAGTGTCCACCCCGGGTCACCGCCAGGCGCCGATCGACGGCTCGGACGCTGGCCGCGGTTCGGGGCGACCTCGAGGGCGGCCGCCCGAGCTGTGTCGGACTGCTTCGGGCGCTGTCCTGGAATCCAGCCGGGCTGAGCAGGCACCATGTCGTCCTTGCTTACGCGATGCGGGAGGACTCGGACAAGACCCGGCTGTCCGTGTACGACCCGAATCACCCTCACGACGACCGAGTCCGGGTCACGATCCATGCGGACAGCTCGATCAGAACGAATCGACGCGATCCGCAGCCCTACGCCCTCTTGGACTTCTGAGTCGCTTTTCGACGTGTGGACGGTGTCGCAGAACTAGGCAGGACGAGGGAAACGGCGGGCGCTGGGCGAACGCTGGCCACCGTCGACCACGATGTTGGCCCCGGTCACCCATGCCGACCGTTCGGAGAGCAGAAAGGCGACCACGTCGGCGATCTCCTGCACGTGACCGAGTCGCCCGGCGGGGAATTCCGTCCGTACGAACCGGTCGAAGTCCTCGGGATTATCGCGCTTGAAGCGGTCCCAGCTGCCACCGTCGAACATGATCGAGCCAGGGCTGATCGCGTTGACCCGGATCCCCAGCGGTGCGAGTTCCTGCGCCAAAGTGCTGGCGAGGTGAATCTGCCCTGCCTTGGCAGCGGCATAGGCGCTACGTGGCGCCGGCCGAAGTCCGGTCACCGATGCCACGAAGACCGCCGCGGCTCCGACGGCCTGGCGTAGATGGGGCACCGACGCCTTCATGAGCGCGGCGGCGTGCCCGGCGTTGAGAGCGTAGGTGGCGACGAAGTCCTCGGGATTGGAGTCGAGCAGGTTTCCGCCCACAGTCCCTCCGGCGTTGGCCACCACCCGGTCCAGGCCACCGAGCTCTTCAGCCAGGTCGTCGACGGCCCCGGCCAGCGCAACGAAGTCGGTCACATCGACAGCCGCAGTCGCGACCGCGCCATCGTGTTCACGCAGTGTTGCCGCCGCCCGCGCGAGCCCGGCCGGGTCCCGGGCGATCAGCCCCAGCGCTGCTCCCTCGCGCGCCAGTGCCTGGGCGATGCCCAGGCCGATGCCTCGGCTGCCACCGGTGACGACCACCCGTACGCCGTCCAAGCCGAGATCCATGCGCCCCTCCTACCACATGCACCGGATTCCAGCCGCGCACTCGCCCCGTCAGCTATCCGTCGGCGCGGGCTAATGACCGCGGAAGGCCTCTTCCAGCCACCAGGCTCCCCGCGGACTTGCGGTCTTCGCGTCGATGAGCAGCGGCCGATCGCGGGGCCCGTCGAGCCACTCTCGTACGGCGCCGAGGTCGGCGACAGCGCGCACCGTCACTGCATCGAAGCCGAATCCGCCGGCGATCGCTGCGACATCGGTGTCCGGGAAGGTCACCGTGTCCAGTGAGTGGCCGCCGGCGAAGTGATGCACCTCCGCGCCGTAGGCCGCGTCGTTGTAGACCACCACGACCATCGGCAGGCCAAGCCTGCGGACCGTGTCGAGTTCCGCGACACCCATCAGCGCACCGCCGTCGCCGAGCGCAGCAACGGGCAACCGCTGTGGCTGGGCCAGAGCTGCACCTAGCGCGGTGGCCAAACCGAGTCCGATGCTCTGGAACGCCTGGGTGAAGCAGAAGCCGTACTCGTCGGGCGCGGACAGGAACATGCTCGGGTAGCCCATGAAGTTGCCCGAGTCCACGGACACGATCCGCTCGGTCGGCAGGAGATCGTCGAGAGCTATCGTCAGGGTTCGCGGATCGATCCGAGCCTCCTGCCCCGATCCGTGCGCCCAGTCGTCGTAGGGCACGTCGCGCCAGTGGCCCTCGACGGCGATCCGATCGGCGATCTGGGCATTGCGATAGCCCACGTGCGGGGAACCGGCTGGCTCGGCGGCCAGTGCAGCCGCGACCTCCGCGCTGTCGCCGATGATCCCTAGATCGACGGCGCAGTACCGCCCCAGTGCGTCGGCGTCGAGGTCGACCTGAATCACCGTTGCTCCGGGTCCGACGAGCCGACCGTGGCGCATCGTCCACATGTTCAGCGCGCAACCGAAGCCGACGATGACATCTGCACCCCGGATCAGGTCGACCGCCAATGGAGTGGCGAAACCGCCGGACACATCCAGTGACCACGGGTTGCCGTGGAACAGCCCCTTGGCGACGGCCGAGGTCGCCAACAGCGCGCCGAATGCTTCCGCAGCACCGTCGATCTCGGCACCGGCGTGGCGCGCTCCTCGGCCCGCTATGAACACCGGTCGTCGTGCACCGGCCAGCACTCGCCCGAGCTCGGCGACACCGACCCAGTCCGTCGAGGACGTAACCTGTCGGACCCCGGCCTGACTGAGATCGTCCGATCCCGCGGAGACCGTCGTCGATTGGACATCGAGCGGGAGGTTCACCAGCACAGTCCGCCGCTCCCGCAGGGCGAGGTCGTAGGCCCCCGCTGCCTGCTCGGCCGCCCGCGCCGGATCATCGACCCGCACCGACTCTGCACCTACGGCACGGGCCAGGGCCGGCTGGTCGACGTAGAAGTTCGACGACTGGTTGGTCACTTCGGCCGCGAGAACCAGCAGCGGCGTGCGGCTCTTGGCGGCTTCGGCAAGGCCGGTCATCGCGTTGGTCAGACCGCAGCCCTGGTGCAGCGTCACCACCCCGACCGAGTTGCTCATTCGAGCGTAGGCATCAGCCATCACGGTGGCGCCCATCTCGTGCCGGGCCGCGACATAGCGGGCGCCGTACGCGATCAGGGCATTGGTGACATGGAAGTTGCCGCTACCCACCACGCCGAACACGTGCCCGACGCCGCGCTGAGCCAGGGTCGCCGCGACGACCTCGGCGACCGTGCCGGGCACTGGGCTCACCGCTCCATCTCATCCCAGCCACGCACGGGGTCAGGCTCCGCCCGGCCGCTCCACGAAGGCCAATACCCGTGCGGGACTACCGGATCCGCCGACGATGGGCAGGGGCGCAGCGATCAGCAGGGCGCCTTGCGCAGGTAGTTGTGCGAGGTTTCGCAGTTGGGTCAATCCATACTTGCCCGCGCCGAGCAGGAACGAGTGACACGGGAATGCCGGCTCGAAGGAGTGCGCAGAGCCGGCGTCGGTCCCGACCGTCTCGACGCCGACGCCGACGATCGGTGCCTCCTCAGCAAGCCATCGGGCGCACTCGACGGAGATGCCCGGGGTGTGTGGCCCGGTCTCGTTGGCGTTCAGGAACTCCTCCTGGCTGTGGCTTCGGGCGTCCCAGCCGGTCCGATACAGCAGCCAGCCACCGTCGGGCAGCGGGCCGTGCTCGTCTTGCCAAGCGGTGATGTGGTCGATCTCGAGCAGGAAGTCCGGGTCGTGCGCAGCTTGCTCGACGAAGTCGAGGACCGCGGCCGGACCAACCAGGCGACTCGGTGCTACCTGGCTGACGTCCTCGCCACCATGCGAGGTCGCCCAATGGACGGGCGCATCGAAGTGCGTACCGGTGTGCTCGCCGGTACGGAAGTTGTTCCAGTACCAGCCCGGTCCGCGCTCGTCGTACCGGCTGATCTCCTCCAATTCGAAGGGCCAGGTCTGGCCGAAGGGCTCTGGCAGCATCAGGATCGGCGTACTGGACTGCAACGGCGCGGTCAGGTCGATCACCTCGACCGACCCGTCGGCGAGTGAGCTCAGCAGTGAGGACAACCCGGTCATGGCCTCACTCTTGCGCCCACCCGGGCTCAGAACAACCCCAGCCGCGCCTAGAGACACGACTGTCCACGCAGCCACCGGCCCTGGAGATCAGGGCTTGTGGCTGCGTGACGCGTGGTCGGACTTGGGGTGCTCACATCACGGTGATCTGCTCGACGTTCCAAGCCCAGTCAAGCCTGCGATCCCCCGACCCGAGATCCGGCTGATCAAGCTCCGATGCCGACGCGCGGAACCGGCGGCGGCCAAGCCCGGGATTCGCAGTTACAATGAAGCGACTTACGTCCCGCCGAGCGTCCCCAGACCTTCCACACCGCCCCAGCGGCCCGTCTCGGGCACGGCCCGACGACACATCTGTTAAGTCTTGCCGAAGGGGATTTGCGTGCCGTCCGAACAGAGCAATGTTTCTGCACCGACGGGCTCAACGTTCACGGAATCTCGCACCCATCCGCGCCGCCGCACTCTCGCGGCGGCGACCTCCGGAGCCGCACTGATCAACTCTCCGGCAAAACGTACGGCCAGCGTCGCCAAGACCACGACGAGAGGTACCAGAATTCCCGCGCCAGTGGCCAACAAGACGACAACAAAGAGTGCCGCGAAGACGGTGGCCGCACCCGCCAGGAAGGTCACCGCGAAGGCCGCCGCTGAGAAGAAGGCCCCCTCGAAGACTTCGAGCCGGGTCTCGGCCTCCGGTACCGCTACCGCCATGGCCGACGACGCCGCGACTGTCATCGACGACACACCCAACCTCGACATCCTCGTCAAAGACGGTGCTGCGGTGGATCCGGTCGATCTGACGAAGGACGCTGAGCCTCCTGAGGAGATCAGCGCCGAGTACGTCTGGGACGACGAGGAGGAGTCCGAGGCGCTGCGGCAGGCCCGCAAGGACGCCGAGATGACCGCCTCGGCCGACTCGGTCCGTGCCTACCTCAAACAGATCGGCAAGGTGGCCCTGCTCAATGCAGAGGAAGAGGTGGACCTCGCCAAGCGGATCGAGGCCGGGCTGTATGCCGCCGAGCGGGTCCGGATCAACGAGACCGAGTCCCGCAAGGTCTCTCCGCAACTACGTCGTGACCTGAATTGGATAGTCCGGGACGGCGAACGCGCCAAGAATCACCTCCTCGAGGCCAACTTGCGTCTGGTCGTCTCACTGGCCAAGCGCTACACCGGTCGCGGTATGGCGTTCCTGGACCTGATCCAGGAAGGCAACCTCGGTCTGATCCGGGCCGTGGAGAAGTTCGACTACACCAAGGGCTACAAGTTCTCGACCTACGCGACCTGGTGGATCCGACAGGCGATCACGCGCGCAATGGCCGACCAGGCTCGAACCATCCGGATCCCCGTGCACATGGTCGAGGTCATCAACAAGCTCGGCCGGATCCAGCGGGAGCTGCTCCAGGACCTGGGCCGCGAGCCCACTCCGGAGGAACTGGCCAAGGAAATGGACATCACCCCGGACAAGGTGCTGGAGATCCAGCAGTACGCCCGGGAGCCGATCAGCCTCGACCAGACCATCGGGGACGAGGGTGACTCGCAGCTCGGTGACTTCATCGAGGACTCCGAAGCCGTCGTCGCCGTCGACGCGGTCAGCTTCACCCTGTTGCAGGATCAGCTCACCAGTGTTTTGCAAACCCTGTCCGAGCGTGAGGCCGGAGTCGTACGGCTGCGTTTCGGGCTCACCGACGGCCAGCCCCGCACCCTGGACGAGATCGGCCAGGTCTACGGCGTGACCCGCGAGCGGATCCGCCAGATCGAGTCCAAGACGATGTCCAAACTGCGTCATCCCAGCCGCTCCCAGGTCCTACGCGACTACCTGGACTAGGCCTTACGGGCTGGCGGTCGATCTCTGTCGATCGGCGCGTCCGCGCTTCCGCCCGGGCCGCACTCGCGGACGAGACGGTGACTCTTCAGTCACGCGGCCGTCA
>Ga0136615_10001225_pt1 | contig 12260 bp, 6 predicted proteins | sample AntDrymUQ2882206_2_FD_106647 | JGI IMG/M metagenome (GOLD analysis project Ga0136615, IMG submission 106647) | Polar desert sand microbial communities from Dry Valleys, Antarctica - metaG UQ288 (22.06) | ecosystem: Environmental > Terrestrial > Soil > Desert | place: Antarctica: Dry Valley...
CAGGGTCGAGACTGCGGCGGTCGGGACGGTGGGAGCAGTTTGCGTACTCCAGGACGAGCACTTGGGGCACCGCCCAAACCATTTCGGTGAGTGATGGCCGCATTCTCCGCATCGGTAGGCCGCAAGATGTTCTTTGGTGATCATGGGCACGAACCTATCGGGGGCCTGTGACAGTGGTCTTCAGAGAACACTGCGCGAACCAAACCCTTGCGGATCTAAGTCGCGTGGCGCCTGAGATGGTGCTAGAGCTTGATTGCTAGCTCATAGATGCGCTCGCTGAGGTGAACACCTTGTTCCTCGACGCGGGCGCTCAGAGTCCGTTCATCCTGTCCGACAGGGCCTCGATCTTCCACAAGCGTCAGCGTCGTCACAGTGCTCTTCAGATGCTCACACAGGTAGAGTTCGAGCAATCCCAGGTCCAAATCGTGGCATGGGGAATCCAGTTACGTCCAGCCCCGACCCCGAACAGGAAAAGGTGAATCCGGCGGACCCAACTCCAATACCGCGGTCCGCCTGGTGAAGCCGTAAATGGTTCGGATTGGTGGACCTACTCATTCACCGCCTCCCCACTTGAAGCAGTCGATCCAACAAGTAATCCAGCCCTCTTGGTTCCAGCCGAGGGGCCGCCGACCATCTCACGAGCACGTCCTCATGCAGTCGCCGCCAGAGCCTCATGGCACTCGGCGATATGGCGGGTCGCTCCCACCGACTCGAAAAAGTTCAGCGCCTCGGAAAGAGCTCACCTCAGGCTCGAAGCCGCGCGATCAGTGGGAACACGTACTCGGGTTGGGAGGACGATGCGCTTGTCCTTCCCTGGGAGGCGTCAGGTGGTCTCGTCCCACCACTCGAGCACCCGGAGCGCGCGGAGGGTGTTCCAGCGGCTCGGCGTTCCCACACTCTCCAGGCCGAAGTGGACGCGACCCGGATGGATGCGGTCGAGCAGCCACCGTCCATCGGACTGCTGCTTCGACCGCACGTCGGCCACCGCCTCGGTCATCCGGGGGTCCGGATCCGCGCCCGTCTGTCGGAAGTAGTCGAGCGCCCGCAGTACGTCGTAGTGCCAGTAATACGGGAACGCGAATTCGAGATACGCAGGGTCGACGACCTCCCCCGTGCTCTTGCGGCGGAAGAGGCCGCGCTCGAGCAAGTACTCCTCACCACCGCGCCGGGCTGTGCGCACCTCCGCGGACCTGCCGGTCGCGCGCTCGAACTCGAACAAGCCGTCGAGCACGTTGATCGTCGTGTCGAATGAGGACCGCACCGATCCGTTCTCGGCCTCGCAGTTCCAGCCGCCGTCCTTGAGCCGCTCCTCGAGGATCCGGTCAACGATCGCCGCAACGTCCACGCCGAAGTGCGCCCCTGTCTCGATCGTCCTGCCGTTGATGCACGGCTCGACCTCGCCGTCGAAGTACCGCTGCCCGGCGTGCTCCCAGCGCCCATTCTCCGCGACGAGCGCGATCGCGCGGCGGGCGGACTCCGACGCCGGGTCGAGCCCGAGGAGTTGCAGGGTCTGCAGCGTGTGCATGGTGGCGGTCCAGGGCTGCCCTGGTTCACCGCCGGTGTAGGAGGCGGGGAAGCATGCACCGCCCGCCCAGAGCCCGTCGGGATCCTCGAGCGCGAGGAGGCGGGCGCCCCAGCCCTCGTTCTCCACCCGGTCTCGCTCGGCCGCGACCTCGTCGGGGGACGCGTTCGTGAGATCGAGCAGCACTTGCCAGCGGATGGCGGGGTCGCCGTCGAGCAGCCAGTCGGTCACGCCCACGGCCGCAGGCTACCCCCCTTGCGCGGCCGATTAGGTCGACGGGCGCGTGCGCGACTCTCCCAACGAACTAGTCGCCTCTGCGCTGGGTTGCTCCAAGCGCCGCTCCCTACGCGAGCGGATGGACGCTATTCCCGACCTATCCTCAGCGTAGGAATGAGCCACCTTTGCGTTGGCTCGCAGAGACTCGAACCGTGAGCCCGGGGCCGGGGGCCGCGGCCGAGGGGCCCTACTCGGCCACCCTCAGTGCCACCGCCGGCGGGATCCTCGACGCCTGTTGCGCCGGCCACAACGTGGCCAGCAGAGACGCCATCAGCGAGATCGCGCACAGCAAGCCTACCGCCGGCCACGGGATGACGAACTCGAGGCCCTCTCCGAAGTCGCCGTTGGCGACTAGCTGGGCCGCGGTCACCAAGGCCAGGCTCGAGCCCACCAGGATGCCCTCCAGCGCGGTAAACCCGGACTCGAGCAAGAACGAGCGCCTCACCATGGGAGCCAGGAAGCCCAGCGCCCGCAGAACCCCGATCTCATGCCGCCGCTCTCTGACTGCCCGCACCATGACCACGCCGAGCCCGGCGATGCCGACCAGCAGGCCGAGCGCAAGATAGCCCTGCATCAGCTGCAGAAACTGCAGGTTGAGCCGCTGACTCTCCTCGATGATCGAGCGGAACGAACGGGCCTCGACCCCGTTGTCGACAAAACGACCCTGCAATCCGGCTGCGACGGCATCAAGGTCGGCAGATGGCTCGGTCACGACGTAGAAACGGTTGGCGGCGACCCGGCCCGAGAACACCTCCGAGACCGAGCGCCTCGCCATGAATGCGCCCGAGAACGCCTGGCCCGAGTCGGTGACGCCGATGACGCGCCGATCTACGCCCGCGCCGGTCACCGGGTCGATGACCTCGATAGTCTCGCCCGGTTGCACCGAGCTGGCGGGCGGGCCTCCTCCCGCTTGTAGGAAGAAGCTGTCGACGACCACGGTGGTTGGGTCGGCAACCAGGCGGCGCCACACCGCAGCGTCGCCGGCAAAGCCGGGGGCCCGTTCCTCGATCGCCGGCGGGCCGATCCTCACGAAGCTTTTCTCGACCCCGGTGACCGGCCACGGCGCGGGCTCGCTGAAGGACCGGGGCTGCCACAACGCGGTCCCATGCACCTGGGCGGACGCTCGCGCGATGCCTTCGGCGCGCTCCAGGGCGCGGCCTGCGGGAGGGTTCGCCTCCGAGGCCGTCACGAGCAGCTCGAATCCTCCGGCCTCGTCCCTCGTGGCGCGATCGATCTGTCCGGTGAAGACGTTAGTGAGCACGGCGATGAACGTCATCGTGAAGATCACGAGCGCATACATGCCGAGGGTGAGCCCGGTGCGGAAGCGCCGTGCGAGGGGGTAGGCGAGGCCCAGCCGCAGCGGAAGGCTCCGAGCCGCCACGAGTCGGATCCCACCCTCCAGAGACTCCTGGCTCTGCGACAACAGGATGACCGCGGAGAACGTCAGCAACACCCCCTGGAAGACAAACGCGACAAGCTCGCCGGAGTCGAAGAATTGTCCTCCGGTGATCGTGTTGCCGAATATCCCCCACACCAGCGAGCTCGCCGCGGCTACGAGTACTGCCGTGCGGCGTCCCACGAGCCGAGAGCCAGTCGGGAGGAGCCCGAAGGCAACCAGTGGGGGACCCATAATGGCAATCGCCCACGCGTCACGTTCGCCGAGCAGCGTGACGAACAGGCTCGCCGCCGCCAGGGCCAGTAGCCCACCGCCCACCAACGTCGCGAGCCGAGGGGCGGAGCGGGCCGGGTCGGGCAGATCTCGGATCGCCCGGATGATGTTGATGTGAGCGATCCGAGCACTGGTGCCGATCACCGTCACGGTGGATATCAGAAAGCCGATCAGAAAGCCGGAGATGAGGCTCTCACGGCTCAGCGAGAAGGAGAGGTCCAAGGAGAGGTCTCCGCCGCCCGAAAAAATGGGCGCCGCCAGCTTCACGATCGCCCAGCCGACGCCGATCCCGGCCCCGGCCCCCAATGCGCTCGCCACCAGCGCGTAGAGGGTCCCTTCAAGGATGAACGAGCGCACTAGGTCTGCACGCGTCATCCCCACCGCTCGCAGCATGCCGAGCTGGCTCTTACGCTCCTCGGCGAGCATGACGAAGATATTGACGAGCAGCAGGATGCCCGCGAGCACCGCGAACGAGCCGATGCTCAAGAACAGCTCCGAAAACTGCTGCCCCTGCTCCTCGGCTTGCACGAGAAGGTCCCGCTTGACCGGCTCGACCCGGAGCGCATCGCCGCCCAGCTCCCCTTCGATCGCCTCGATGACTCTCTCCGTGAGAAGGGCGCCGCCCTCGACATCGCCCCGGTTGGACACCGCGACCGTCGTCGTGGGCGGAACCGCTCCTTTCGGCAGCTCCGAGCCGAGCGCATCCGCGACGGTCCCGGGTGCGACGAAGGCATTGCTGCTGGTGCTCTCGAAACCCGTCCAGAAGCCTGCGAGCCCGAGGCGCGGGAGCACCCGGACGATCTCGAGCGAACGCCTGGTGCCGTAGAGATAGACCTCGACCTCGTCGCCCACGGTCGCGCCCAGGGTGGCGGCGAGGTCCTCGGTGACGGCGACCTCGCCGGAGGACGGCGTGTTCCCCGAAAGTCCCGTGGCGGCAACGTCCGAGCCGAACTTGCGCCCGCTGTCGAAAGCGAGCTCGACGAGCCGGGCATCGGGCTCGGCCCTGGCGTCCGAGCCGGTCCCGTCGGCCACGGTCGCAGACACCTGCAGAAAGGAGATCACTCCGTCGATGGGGGCGTCGAGCGACTCGATCCGGGCCGCCAGGTCACGGGCTCTGCCGGGCTCGGCCACGGTGATGGTCTCGTCCACCGGGCCCAGCTGGGTGCGCGCGCTCACCCGGATCGAAGAGTCGAGCGTGTCTCCGACGATGAGGCTGCCGGTGATCAGGGCCGCTCCCAGAAGGCTGCCGGCCACCACCAGCGCGCTCTCTGCCGGCCGTCGTCGGGCGTTTCGCAGCGCCAGGCGACGCGCCACCCGGCGGTGGGCCACCCACCACAGAGCGGCGGCCACAACGAGCACGGGAACAAGCAGGAGGGCGCTCTGCACGGCTATCAATGCTCCTGCGCGGAAGTAGCGTCAGCATCCAGGGCGGCACTGCGCGACAGAAAGAATCCCAATTCCGACCTCGGCGGAGCCGTGGGCAAGGCGCGAGGAGTCGAGCGTACCCGGAGGGTACGTGAGCGACGAGAAACGCCGCCATCGTCGATGCAGGGACGTTCTGGTGCGACGGGACTGACGCAAAGGTGCATCAACGACGAGTGGGGGCCGCGGTCTGAGACTGGATAACGCCGTCGCGCATCCGCACAAGCCTCTCGGCGCGTTCGCCCATCGAAGCGTCGTGGGTGACGAGCACGAGCGTCAGCCCTTCACGGTTGAGCTCCGACAGCAGGTCCAGAACCGAGGAAGCAGTCTCCGTGTCGAGGTTGCCGGTGGGCTCGTCCGCCCACACGAGCGCGGGGCGGCCGGCCAGCGCGCGGGCGATCGTGACGCGCTGCTGCTCACCGCCGGAAAGCTCATTGGGGCGATGGCCCTTGCGGTGCCCCAGCCCGACTCGCTCCAGTGTCTCCTCGGCACGCCGCCGGGCGTCGGACACCCCCACCCCGGCGAGAAGGAGCGGAAGCTCGACGTTCTCCGCTGCGGTGAAGACAGGGATGAGGTTGAAGGCTTGGAAGATGAAGCCCATCCGCTCGGCCCGATCGCGGGTGCGCCGGGCGTCGGTCAGCTTGTGGATGTCCTTCCCCTCCACCACAACAGAGCCTGCGTCGATGTCGTCGAGCCCCGAGAGACAGTTGAGCAACGTGGTCTTGCCCGACCCGGACGGCCCCATGACTGCCAAGAACTCGCCGCGTCGAATCGTGAGATCGAGGCCGCGCAGGGCCTCTACGGTCTCTGCCCCGGTCCTGTAGAGCTTGCGGACTCCAGTGGCGATGAGGATGACGCCATCGTCCCCGCCGCCCTGCGGCGCGGGGTCCGACTTGCTCGAACGCTTTCTTCGCATGTCACCTTTCGATCGTTCTTGGGAGGCTTGGTCGTGCAGAGAGCCGCCGAGTCGGCGGCTCCTCCTCAAAGCCTCGCATGAGTGGCTTCCATATCCGACCGAGAACCCGTATGGCCGGTGCAGATCAATCCCGCCGGCGCGCCGGGAGCCGGGCTCAAGATGGGGCGGCGTTGGCGTCGGGCAAGCGGCCGGGGCCGGGGCCGGACGCGAAAAGGCCCGGCTTGGCGCCGGGCCCGCTTCGCCTCTTGTGTGCTTGGTTACTGGCCGGTCAGGGCTTCGCCGTCGCCGTCGGTCACCGCACCCGCCAGCTCGACGGGAGGATGGTCGGGGGAGCGCTCGCCCTTCTTGAAGGTGATGCGCTCGGTGCCGTCGTCGTCGTGGCCGAGATCCACCATGATCGTTTCCCCGGCCTCGTACTCCTTCCACAGAATTTTCTCCGAGATCGGGTCCTCGATGTGGCGCTGGATCGCTCGGCGCAACGGCCGGGCACCCAAGGTCGGGTCGTAGCCGGTGCGAGCCAGGAAGTCCTTGGCGGCCTCGGTCAGCTCGATGTCCACGTCCTGGCTGCGGAGCTGGGATTCGATGCGGACGATCAGGAGGTCGACGATCGACTTGACCTCGGCACGAGACAGCTCGTGGAAGACGATGACCTCGTCGATGCGGTTGAGGAACTCGGGGCGGAAGTTGCGCTTGAGCTCCTCCTCGACCCGCTGCCTCATCTTGTCGTAGGTGAGGTCATCGGATCCTTGTCCGAAGCCGAGCAAGGGCTTGCGCAGGTTCTGGGTCCCGAGGTTCGAGGTCATGATGATGACCGTGTTCTTGAAGTCCACCGTCTTGCCCTGGGCGTCGGTGAGCCGCCCATCCTCAAGGATCTGCAGCAGGGTGTTAAAGACATCCGGATGCGCCTTCTCGATCTCGTCGAGCAACACGACCGAGTAGGGGCGCCGGCGCACCGCTTCGGTGAGCTGGCCTCCCTCCTCGTAGCCGACGTATCCCGGAGGCGAGCCCACCAGCCGGCTGACGGTGTGCTTCTCCATGTACTCGGACATGTCGAGCTGGATGAGCGCGGACTCGTCCCCGAACATGAACTCGGCCAGCGCCTTGGCGCTCTCGGTCTTGCCCACGCCCGAAGGTCCGAGGAAGATGAATGAGCCGGCCGGACGCTTGGGGTCCTTGAGACCGGCTCGCGTGCGCCTAATCGAGCGCGATACCGCTCCGATGGCGTCGTGCTGACCGACGATGCGCTTGTGAAGCTCCTCCTCCATGCGCAGGAGCTTGGCCGTCTCTTCTTCGGTCAATGAGGTCACGGGAATGCCGGTCCAGGAGGACAGGACCTCGGCGATCTCCTCCTCGTCGACCTCTGCCAGGGCTTGGCCTTCCTCGGTACGCCACTCGGTCTCGCGCTGAGAACGCTCTTCCATGAGCGTCTTCTCCTCGTCGCGCGAGCGAGCCGCTCGCTCGAAGTCCTGCTCTTCAATGGCCTGCTCTTTCTGGCTGCGAACCTGGGCGATGTTCTCCTCGAGCTCGCGATAGTCGGGCGGCGCGCTCATTCTGCGGATCCTGAGGCGGGAGCCGGCCTCGTCGATGAGGTCGATCGCCTTGTCGGGAAGGAAGCGGTCGGAAACGTAGCGGTCGGCCAGGTTGGCGGCCGCCACAAGGGCGCGGTCGGTGATGTGCACCCGGTGATGCGCTTCGTACCGGTCCCTCAAGCCCTTGAGGATATCGATGGTGTGCGCCACCGTCGGTTCGGGCACCTTGATCGGCTGGAAGCGCCGCTCGAGGGCCGCGTCCTTCTCGAGGTGCTTCCGATATTCGTCCAGGGTCGTGGCCCCAATCGTCTGGAGCTCGCCCCGTGCCAGCATCGGCTTAAGGATGCTGGCGGCATCAATGGCGCCTTCAGCGGCGCCGGCGCCCACGAGCGTGTGGAGCTCGTCGATGAACAGGATGATGTCCCCGCGCGTCTTGATCTCCTTGAGGACCTTCTTCAGCCGTTCCTCGAAGTCGCCTCGGTAGCGGGAGCCGGCCACGAGTGCACCGAGATCCAGGGTGTAGAGCTGGCGCCCGGTGAGCGTCTCGGGGACCTCGCCCCGGACGATCTTCTGCGCCAGTCCCTCGACCACCGCGGTCTTGCCGACGCCCGGCTCGCCGATGAGGACGGGGTTGTTCTTGGTACGTCGAGACAGGACCTGCATGACGCGCTCGATCTCGTTCTCCCGCCCGACCACGGGATCAAGCTTGTTCTCTCGGGCGAGCTGGGTGAGGTTGCGGCCGAACTGATCGAGGACCAGAGACCCCTGAGGAGTCTCGGCGCCGCCACCGGTGGTAGCCGGGTCCTTGGAGCCGCTGTAACCCGAAAGCAGCTGAATGACCTGCTGGCGGACCCGGCCAAGATCGGCGCCGAGCTTGACGAGCACCTGGGCCGCCACGCCCTCGCCTTCACGGATGAGTCCCAACAGGATGTGCTCGGTGCCGATGTAGTTGTGCCCGAGCTGCAGAGCCTCCCGGAGGGAGAGCTCCAGCACCTTCTTAGCGCGCGGGGTGAAGGGGATGTGTCCCGAAGGAGGCGACTGGCCTGCCCCGATGATCTCCTCGACTTGCTGGCGAACTTTCTCGAGCGAGATCCCCAACGATTCGAGCGCCTTTGCGGCGACGCCCTCACCCTCGTGGATCAGCCCAAGCAGTATGTGCTCGGTCCCAATGTAATTGTGGTTGAGAAGCCGGGCTTCCTCTTGCGCCAGCACGACGACCCTGCGGGCCCGATCGGTAAATCGTTCGAACACTGGGCCACGCCTCCTTTGCCTCTAGCTCCGTGGCACCCGATACTGCACGGTGTCACGGAGGATCCCGGGAAAAAAACCCGGGCCGTGGCCTGGGCTCCCATTGCGGTCATTATACGGAGGCGGCAACCATAAGGTTCTGACGCCTCCCACACGAATGCTTCAACCTTCCGGCACTGAAAAAACTTCCCACGAACACGGCCTCTTTCAACCCTTTCGACTCCTCTTCAACTCCTTCTGGTCTTCATCGGCGCCTTGGGCGTCCCCCTGAACGGGTCGTCAATGAACTGGATCGGAGGCGGGCGTGGTTACTCCGAAACGCATGCTCTGAAACCGGGGGGCCAGGCTCTTGGGCGGGATGAACGCAAACAGCGAGGTCCAATCCTGCCTCTCCAACCGAGTGCGCCCCCCGGAAGCGAAAGAGCGCGCCAGCGGCACCCACGGGAGCTGGCGCGGGAGGCGGCTTCGCTCCTGCACCCGAATACCCCTCCGGGGGACTACCCAGAGGCCGACATCGCGCGGGGCACCGATCACGTGATCCGTCTGGGACAGCGTGATATCGGCGCCTCCGAAGCGAACCGGGGGGATCCGCTCGAGCGCCACGGCAAGATCCAATGCCCCCGTGGTGGCGGCCCACCCCAGGATTCGGACGGCTTCGAATGCCCTCTGCTCCCGGCCCAGGGGAGCGCTCTCCCACCACATCCAGTACGCACGCAGGAACTCTCGAAAGCTGCCAATGGGCAGATAGTGGACTCCCCGCTCGTAGGAGGCAGCCGCCACCGTGCCCGGCGGCGGCCGATGCAAGCCTGAGGGGGAGATGGCGGTGTCGAAGCCCATCACCTGCGGTTGCCATGATGTGCGGGAGCCGGCGCGCCGGCTCGGAGGGGCGGACGCGATGCGGGCATCCCGCGTGGTGCGATACCTGGCGCCCATCGCATCGAGCGCCCTCAGCGTGCGAGAGAAGTCCGCCGGGGACCCGTGGACGACGATGGCTTCGACGGCCTGGTCTCGCAGGCGTTCGAGAGGCGCCCTGAGATCCTCCGCCTCCGGCTCGTACCACTCGACGTCGATCCCTCCGTCCAGCGCTGCGCGCAGGGCGGTCGCCGATGCCCTGCCCTCCGGGCTGACGTCGATCAGGGCCCCAATCGTGAGGTAGCCACGGTCCCTCAACAGATAGCGTCCGATTCGGAGCGACTGCCAACTCAGGGGAGTGGCGATCTGAAACACGTGTTTGGAAAGGGTGCCCGGTGAGGCCAGATCGGAGTAGCTCGAGAGCAGCGGGATACCCGCCTCGGCAAGTGTTCGCTCGGCCCCCTCCAAGCCGTCTGACGGCCCCGCGTAGACGATCCCGACCGTGCGCTCGTCGGACGCCAGGCGGGCGATGAAGCGGGCGGCGCGCCTCGGCTGCCCCTGGTCGTCGAGCGTCACGAGCTCGAAGCTCGGTTGCCCCCGGTCAAGTGTCCTGTTTAGGGCACTTACACCAACATCCGCTCCCTCGAAGGCGTCTTCGCCACGCCACGAGCCGGCGCCCGACAGGGTCCCCACCAGCCCGATGATGCGGGTGTCGGCGCTGGTGGGAGTGCTCCGAGGACGGCGCGGCGTGACTGTCGGCGGCGCGGGCTCGCACGCGGCAACGGCGATCGCGGCCGCTGCGAGGAAGACCAGCGGACGGAACCCAGTCATGGGGCATCTTCGCATGGTCCTTAGACGTAGGAAAGACCACCGGGGGATGCCCAGTGGTCACGGCGTCCTCAGCCATCACCCGGCGCGGAGGGGCGCAGCGTCGGAAAGAGAATCACCTCGCGGATCGAAGAAGCCCCGAGCAGAAAGGACAGGAGCCGATCGACGCCGAGCCCAAAGCCTCCCGCCGGCGGCATCCCGTAGGACAGCGCCTCGAGAAAGTCCTCGTCCGGCAACGAGGCTTCCTCGTCCCCCTGCGACCGCGCCTGCGCCTGCTGCTCGAAGCGGCGCCTCTGCTCGGCAGGATCGTTGAGCTCCGAGTAGCAGGGGCACATCTCGACGCCCGCAATGACCAGGTCGGCGTGCTCGGTGAAGCCCTCGATCGAGCGGTGGGCCTTGGCCAGGGGTGACACCTCTACGGGAAAGCCGGCCACGAACGTGGGCTGGAGCAGCGTCCTCTCGGCGCACGACTCGAAGATCTCTGCCATGACCTTGCCGCGCGCCCAGGCGGGGTGCAAGTCAACCCCGAGCTCGCCGGCGGAGGCCCGAAGCCGATCGTCGTCGCGGGCGTCCCAGGCTGGGCGCAGGTCGACCCCAGCCGCCTCCTCGACCGCCTCGAACATCGTGATTCGCCGAAAAGTGGCCTCCAGGTCGATCGTCTCGCCCAACCTGGTCGGCTGTAGTGAGCCCGTCACCGCGGCAGCGATGGCCCGAACCAGGTCCTCGACCAACGACATCGTGTCCTGATAATCGGCGTAGGCCTCGTAGGCCTCCAGCATCGTGTACTCGGGGTTGTGGCGGGAGGAGACGCCCTCGTTGCGAAAGCTCCGGTTGAGCTCGTAGACGCGCTCCAGGCCCCCGATCAGGAGCCGCTTGAGGTAGAGCTCGGGCGCGATCCGAAGAAACAGGTCCATGTCGAGGGCGTTGTGATGGGTCTTAAAGGGCCGCGCCACGGCTCCGCCTGCGAGTGGGTGCAGGATCGGAGTCTCTACCTCGATGAAGCCGCGTTCCTCGAGCATCCGGCGCGCCGCTCCGTTGGCCGCAGCGCGGCCCGTCACGACCTCTCGGGCGGCCGGGTTGACGAGGAGATCGAGATAGCGTTGCCGGTAGCGGCTCTCGATCTCGGTCATGCCGTGCCACTTCTCCGGCATCGAACGCAGGCATGGGGCGAGCACGGTGACCCTCGCCACCTTGAGCGAGAGCTCGCCCCTGCGGGTGGTAACCACCTCGCCCTCGGCCCCCACAACATCGCCCACGCTCAGGCGCGCGAAATCCTCCATTGCCTCCTCGCCGAGGATGTCGCGCTGTGCGAAAAGCTGGATGCGACCCGAGGCATCCTCCAGGTCGGCGAACGCCAGCTTTCCGTGGGTGCGAACGGTTCGAAGGCGGCCGGCGATCGAGGCTGCAGCACCCGACTCAACACCCGCGGCCAGCTCCGAGAAGCGCTCCCTCAGCCGGCCCACGCTGGACGTGCGCTCGAACCGATAGGGGTAGGCGTCCGAGCTTTCCGTCACGGTGGGGTTCGGACCGCGTTGAGCTCAAAAATGAGCTTGAGTCCCTGGAGAGTGAGGTGCGGCTCGATTTGTTCGATGCGGTTCGAGTGCTCGATGACGGCTCCGGCGTGTCCCCCGGTGGCGATTACCCGGGCGCTCCCACCGAGCTCCTTGGTAACCTGCTCGACAAGGCCGTCCACCAGGGCCGCGGTGCCGAAGACGATGCCCGATTGGACGGCCGTGACCGTGTTCTTGCCGATGACGTGGGCCGGCGCCACGAGCTCGACCCGGCGGATCTGCGCCGTCGACTGGAACAGGGCCGACGCCGCCGTCTCTATCCCCGGGGCGATCGCCCCCCCCAGATACTCGCCGCGCGCGGAGACCGCGTCGACCGTGATCGCGGTGCCGAAATCGACGATCACGACCGGCTCGCCCGGATATAGCGTGCTCGCCGCCACCGCGTTGACGATGCGGTCCGCCCCCACCTCGCGCGGGTTGTCGGTCG
>Ga0136615_10001226_pt1 | contig 12256 bp, 12 predicted proteins | sample AntDrymUQ2882206_2_FD_106647 | JGI IMG/M metagenome (GOLD analysis project Ga0136615, IMG submission 106647) | Polar desert sand microbial communities from Dry Valleys, Antarctica - metaG UQ288 (22.06) | ecosystem: Environmental > Terrestrial > Soil > Desert | place: Antarctica: Dry Valley...
CCCTTCCCGCTCAGCCAGGAGTCGGTGTAGCGCAGCGCGGCGCTGATGTTGTGCCGCAGTCCCTTCATCGTAATCGTGCCCTCGGGCATACGCAGCAGGTCCGTGGCGGTAACCTGTACATCCTCTCGCAGATTGTGGATCTGATTCGGTCCCGGCATGTGCTTGTCGAATACGGCTTTGGCGATCGGCGCGAGCAGGGGATGGGCGACCCAGGTTCCGTCGTGACCGTCTTTGGCCTCACGCTCCTTATCGGCCCGCACCTTGGCGAGGGCCTCCTCGTTGGCAAGCTCATCCTCCTTGATCGGGATCTGGGCGGCCATCCCGCCCATTGCATGAACACCGCGGCGATGACAGCTCTGAACCAGGAGCCTTGAGTAGGAGTGCAGGAAGTGCTGGTTCATGGTCAATTGGCTGCGATCCGGCAGGACAAATTCGGGGTGATTGCGCAGGCACTTGATGAAGCTGAAGATGTAATCCCAGCGTCCGCAGTTGAGTCCCGCCGCATGCTCGCGCAGCTCGTAGAGAAACTCGTGCATCTCAAAGGCGGCCGTCAGCGTTTCGATGAGCGCCGTGGCGCGGATGGTCCCCCGCAGGATGCCGAGCGCATCCTGGGCGTAAAGGAATACAGCATTCCACAAACGGGCCTCCTTGCGGCTTTCCATCTTGGGTAGATAGAAATAGGGCGCCGTGCCCTTGGCGATCAGTTTCTTGGCGTTATGGAAAAAGAACAAGCCGAAGTCGAACAGGCTGGCCGGAATCGGTTCGTCGTCGAGCAGCACATGCTTCTCCTTCATGTGCCAGCCGCGTGGGCGCACGATGAGGGTCGCGAGCTTGCCGTCATTGAGCCGGTAGACCTTGCCCTCCGGTCCGGTGTAGGAGATGGTGCCGTCGATCGCGTCGCACAGGTTGACCTGCCCATCCATCATCTGCTCCCAGGTGGGGCTCGAGGCGTCCTCGAAGTCCGCCATGAAGGTATTCGCCCCGGAATTGAGCGCATTGATGATCATCTTGCGTTCGACCGGACCGGTGATCTCCACCCGCCGGTCCACCAGGTCCGCGGGGATGGGCGCGACCTTCCACTCGCCTTCACGGACGTGCTTGGTATCGGGAAGAAAATCCGGCAGCCCGCCGGCATCGAAGAACTGCTGCCGGCGGACCCGGATCGCCAATAACTCTTTACGCCGCGGCCCGAATCTCTTAATCAGCTCTTCCACAAACGCCAGGGCCTCCGGCGTAAGGATGCGTTCGTAGTCCAGGGTCATTGTGCCGCGGACGTCCAACAGGGTAGTCATGCTGATTTCCCTCCTTCAGCCGGGTGGCAATGAGCGCATGATAGCCGAGGTTTGTGCGGCGCAGCAATAGGCGCGGCACACCGAGGAGTTTCTTCACGACCCCCAACAGCATAAACAGGCCGTAGAACGTGAGAATCTTTATGCTGCCTCTGCCCGGCGAAGCTGCAACCTCCCTCATGGTAGCTTCCTGTATTGGTTGTTGATCCCGAAAGGCCTCCGTGAACATGATTCACGCATTGAGAAGTTTACGGTGTTCTTTCGGGACAGATTGTGAAGATGTCACAAAATGTTTGTGCGAAAAGTCACTGAACCAGCGAAGGTGCAATTCGTATCCTTGGCGTGTAAAGGCTAATCTGGCGCTCAACTCGGACGCGCCGAAAAGCGGCGCGCCACATACTTACTTATCCATAGTCAGAGATGATCAACCATGCTTAACGTGAGCATCGACAAAGAAATGATAAGTATCGGAGAGCGGTTTGCCGTCTCCTTCCAGCGAACGCTTCGCATTCCTGACGACGGCCGCGCTTACCCGCTGCCGCCCGGGCTCGGCAGGTTCCCGGTCTTGCAGGTGGACGATTATCTCGACCACGTGCCACCCTGGTGGCGCGAGCAAGGCGGGGCATTCATTCCCATGTACCAACGGGAGGCGTTGTGGCTCGGATTCCACGCGGCATCCTGGAAACCGAACGCGGTGAAGATCGCGGTTGGCAGGATCAACGCAATCTCCGGCGAGCCTTCCGATGAGGTGCTTCATTCCGATCGCCAAGACTATCTAGTCTGCCCTGACCAGCCTTGGCTCGACGGCCTCCACACCGGGCAGGGTTCGGTCCGGCAGTTCGTCGCCATGCCGCTGGGACTCGGCTACACGATCGAGGCCTCAATGACGGGAGCGGAAACCTTCGGCGGCATCCAAATCACCGTCTTCGAGCCAAAGCCAGGTAAATTTCCCGATGAACGTCCGGTCACGCCAGACACCGGTCCCGTCCGCGCCGCCATGCCGAAGCCGGGCGGGATCGCACCGATGGGGCTTGGTGCCGGGGGCATGATGAAACAAAAGATCTACTCCGACCCGTATGGCATCGACGCCTGGGACCAGGGCAATTACGGGCGGATCTTCGTCCACATCGTCAACAGCGCGGAGTTCTTCGAGATCACTGGGCTCGATCCGCTGCCGACGCCCATCGATGCGAAGACCTATACTGAGTACGGGCTGCCTTGGTTCGACCTTTACGACGAAGCCAAGACCGATATCGCGCCAACCGAACAGCTCGCCCGGGTCAAGACGGTTTCGGCACGAGACGCTGAGCGGGGAGAGACCGCCCAAACCGATACCTCGGTTGAAATACCCGAATCACAAATCAAGAGATTGCGCAATAACGACTCCACCCGGGCGAAGGACCATTAGCCTTCCTCGCCCGATTCAGCGGAGTATTCACCCGAGGGTGAATAAGGCTGTCATCCACTGCCGAAAGTTCGGCTTTTTCATGTAAGGAGATAACCATGCCCGAATATTTGAAAGTATGTCACGACAGGCTTCTGCCGAGGGATCTGGTTCGGCCGCAACAGACCATACGTATGGGAGGGGGAGCGAGTCGAGCGATCATCGTCCCCCTCAAACGTTGGATCAACGGATCGAAGCTCCATGTGCGATTTATGGGAGGAACTCCCGCCCAGCAGGCGCTCGCCAAAGAGCAAGCGCAGTGGTGGACTCAGCACGCAAATCTGACGTTCGAGTTCGACAACGCCCCAAACGCGGAGATTCGCATTACCTTCGATAGCAGCGACGGGGCGTGGTCCTATATCGGCACCGATGCCAGTTCGATTCCAACTAATCAGCCGACAATGAACCTCGGCTTCCTCGATGGCGGCACGGCGGCTCACGAATTCGGCCATGCGATCGGCCTCGCCCACGAGCACCAAAATCCGGCCGGAGGGATCGAATGGAACGAAGAGGTCGTCCTCCGCGACTTGATGGGCCCACCCAATAATTGGACTCCCGACCAGACCAGGCACAACGTCCTCAACAAGTACAGCACGGATCAGATCAGGGGGACGGACTTCGATCGCGACTCCATCATGCTCTACTTCTTTCCCGACACCTGGGTCAAGAGCGGCGAAGGTACTAAGGAGAACGACATTCTGTCAAACCTAGACAAGGAGTTTATCGCCAGCGCCTCCGCGTATCCGCGCGTCGCGGTTCAGGCGGTGGAGCTAGGCGTCAATGCGGCCCCCGCGCCAGCGAAAATCGGCGTACCCGGTGAGGAAGACCTCTTCAAGTTCACGGTGACATCCAGCGGTCACCATACTATCGAGACCGACGGCCAGACCGACGTTTTGATGAAGCTTTTCGGCCCTAACAGCCAAACCAGCATGATCGCCGAGGATGACGACGGTGGCGTCGGACTAAATGCGAGAATCGTTGCCGACATAATCCCGGGCCAATATTTCGTCCCAATCCGGCATTTTAATAAGGCTCGCGGCACCGGTTCGTACAGTATCAGAGTGAGCCGATAGCGAATGTTCTGGAAAAACTTGGGATTGGACCTAACTGAACAGTGCTGATGCCCTAAACTAAGCGCGTGCACCGGACCGTGAACCTCCCCACGGTCGCGGCCGGTGGCGCGCACCGTTGGTCGGCGCACAGCGCACCCTAAGCTTGCTGTCGGACGCGGCAAGCTACACCACCGGCGCGATCCTCGATGTGAGCGGGAAGCGCTGAAGCTCAACGTGCGCGCCGCAGTTCGACCACGCGCTCGGCCTGCTCGCTGTTTAGCCAGAGCCGGCCGGTCATGCGCCGGCCCGCTTCTCCGACCGCCGCCTGCAGGTTGCCGCCGTCGATCGGGCCCTCGCCTCTCTGGGTTTCGATGCGCACCGCCACGTCGATCGATCCCGGCGCGCCGGGATCGAAGCGCACGGTGCCCTCGCCACGGTAGACCACGCGGCGCAAGTTCTGGCCGGTGCGCTCGCGCCAGAACTTGCGGTACTCTCCTCACGCGGGGTCACGATCGATGTCCACCGGCACGCTGGTCAGGCGGAGCCGATCGCCGTCGTGATCGATCCTGAACTGCAGGCGCTCGGCGTTCCTGAGCGTGGGCGCACCGCGCGGCGCGATCATCACGGTCCAGGTGCCGGAAAGCCGGGTGGCGTTGCGCTGCGCCTGCCACCACCACCAGCCGCCCCCCGCCGAGGCCAGCAGCGCCAGGCCGCCGAGGCCGAACACGACGGTGCGCCGCCGCGGCGCCGGTGGTGCGTCCCCGGCCGGCCGCACGGCGGTCGTCGGCGCATCGGCGTGCGCTTCGATGCTAAGCGCGCGCAGATCGGCCGCCAGCCGCGCGACGTCCTGCTTCCAGTCGTAGGCGCGCAAGCGGCGCCAGGTGCGCTCGCCCAGCTGGTCCAGCGGCGGCGGCAGCGCGCTGGCATCGGGCGTCTGCGCCACCCCGTCGCAGAGCACGGGAATGATGTGCGCGTCGGCCGCGAGCGCCGCCGCGAGCTCGTTGCGCACCGGGTCGTCGGGCGACTCGATGCGGCGCCGGCCCTGCGCGTCGAGCGCGTCCAGGTACTGTGGCGTCACCAGCACGAGCAGCACCGGCCGCGCCCCGAGCGTGTGTGCGATCACGTCGCGCCAGCGCGAGCCGGCGGGCAGGTCGTCCTTGTCGAGAAAGACCTGGGCGTCGCCGAACAGCGCGTCGAGCTCGCGCGCCAGCGCCGTGGCCTTGTCGGCGCCGTCGCTCGTGCGGTAGCTGATGAAGACGCGCGGCGTCATGGCGCGGACCGTCGCCGCAAGCTAGGAAGCCCGTTGGTCTTCCGAGCGCGACGCGGGAGCCTCCGGTCGCGTCGCCGTCCCGTCGATGAGCCGCGACTGCGCCTCACGGTATTTGGCCACGGTCTTTTCGATTATCTCGCGAGGCAACCGCGGCCCGGGCGGTTTTTTGTCCCAGGCCAGCGTCTCGAGGTAATCGCGCACAAACTGTTTATCGAAGCTCGGCGGGCTCTGTCCGAGCGCGTAGGAATCAGCCGGCCAAAAGCGCGAGGAATCGGGCGTCAGCGCCTCATCGATGAGAACCAGATCCCCCTTCGCGTCAAGCCCGAACTCGAATTTGGTATCGGCGATGATGATGCCGCGCCCGCGCGCGTAGTCGGCGGCATGGGTGTAAAGCCGGATGGAAATCTCGCGTACGCGCTCGGCAAGCCCCCGGCCGATGAGATCCGCGGTCCTGTCGAAGCTGATGTTCTCGTCGTGCCGGCCCAGCTCCGCCTTGGTCGAGGGGGTGAAGATCGGCTCCGGCAAGCGCTCGGCCTGCCGCAACCCAGGCGGTAAGGCGATGCCACAGAGGGCGCCGGTCTTTTGATAATCCTTCCATCCCGAACCGATGAGGTAGCCTCTCACGATGGCCTCAACCGGCAAGGGCTTCAACCGCCGGACCACGAGCGCGCGGCCCTCGACCGCGCTGCGCTCACTCGGGTCGGTCAACACCTCGCCCAAGGATAAGGACGCAAGGTGGTTGATGACGATTTGCCGCGTGCGGTCAAACCAGAAGCGCGATAGGACCGTCAGCACTGCACCCTTCCCGGGGATGGGATCCGGCAGCACGACATCGAAGGCCGAAATGCGATCGGTGGTCACGATCAAGAGATGGGTATCGCCGACCGCGTAAATATCCCGAACCTTGCCGCGCCCGATGAGCGGCAAGGTTTCGAGCTTGGTTTCATACAGCGCCGCGGGTATCTTTTCGTTCATTCAAGCTCCTTAGCGTTGGGAGTTTCCCAAAGGGGAGTCGTGCGACTCTCCCTCTCGGGTGCCTGCGGGATCGATGACCCGCGGACGAAGCATAGATGACTTCGTTATACTGAGAGCTTGTGAACAAATCTACTGCGCAGCCCGCCCGCATCGTTGCGCGGTGCTCGGAATCCTCATGTATTTCCACATACACTGCGGTTCCTGCGCGCCGTGCGCCTCGCGGGCGGCCTTGCTCGCTACGATTTCTTCACAAGCTCTGAGGCGTTAAACCATCGGCTATCGTGTTCTATGAATAGTCCGCCGCCCATCAAAGGTCTCCGTCATGTGGCCCTCAATGTCATCAAGCTCGAGGCCTGCGAGTCCTTTTACGCCGCGTCGCTCGGCATGTCCGTCGAATGGCGTCCCGATGAGGATAACGTCTATCTCTCCTCGGGGTACGACAACCTCGCCTTGCATCGCGCCGCCGCGGGCCACCTCCCCGCCGGACCCCAGCGCCTCGACCATATCGGGTTCCTTCTCGACGCGCCGGACGCCGTCGATGCCTGGCACCAGCATTTGCAGACCCAGGGCGTGCCCATCAAACACCCGCCGCGCACACACCGCGACGGGGCGCGGAGTTTCTATTGCGAGGACCCGGACGGTAACCTGGTGCAGATGATCTATCATCCTCCGATTGGGAGTCGCTGAACCCGTGGCGCACGTCACCAGCGCCCCGTCAGGGCGAGCCTCGGTAAATCACCCTCGATGCCCATCGCCCGACGGATGATCCGCCGTTTCATCGGCCCCGCGGTATTGGCGAGCGTGAGCCCCGCGTTGCGCATGATCCGTAGCGGTAATGCGTCCGAGCCGAAGAGTTCGTTGAAACCGTCCATCAGCCACATCATGGCGAGATTCTCGCCTTTGCGCCAGCGCTCGTAACGCCTGAGCACGCGCAGCGCTCCGATATCCTGGCGCGCGGCCTTTGCATCGAGTATGACTTCGGCCAGCGTCGCGGCGTCCATCAAGCCGAGATTGGCCCCCAGACCTGCGAGCGGATGAATACGGTGCGCCGCATCGCCGATCAAGGCCAAACGTGGTTCGACGTAGCGCTCGGCATGGGCGCGGCTGAGCGGAAAGGCGCGCCGCGGCCCGCTGTCCACCACGGTTCCGAGCGCTTCGCCGATTCCGCCTTCGAGCGCGCGGCGGAACTCGGCATCACTCATGCCGATGAGCCTCTGCGCTTCGGCCTGCGGTAACGACCAGACGATGGCGCAGCGATGCGGATCGGCCAAAGGCAGGAACGCCAGCGGGCCACCCGCTAGAAAGCGTTGCCGCGCCGTGTCGCCATGCGGCCGCTCGGTCACGGCCGTACAGGCGAGCGCCGTCTGCCGGTAATCATGCACGCGTTGAGCGATCCCCGCCAGGGTTCTCACGGTCGACTCCCCGCCATCGGCCCCGACCAATAACTGCGGGCTCAACTGCGATCCGTCCGCCAGTACGATTCGCAGTTTATCCTGGCCTCTCACGAACGTCCGTAAGCCGCTGCCTCGGTAAGTGCTTACCAGGGGTAGATGCCGCAACACCATGTCCAGAGCGGCCTCGATCACCTGGGTGCGAACAATGTGCCCGAGCAGCGGCTCGCCCACCTCGGCGCTATCGAAATGAATGCGGCCCTCCCCACCCGCGTCCCAGACCTGCATCTGGCGAAACTCGCCGGGCCGTCCGGCACTGATATGCTGCCAGGCGCCGACGGCGCGGAGCACCTGCTCGGAGGCCCGGGTCAAAGCCAACACGCGCGCATCGTTATCGTCATTAGCGGTTACCACCGAGGGTGTCTCGCTGCTCTCGACGAGCGCGACCCTAAATCCGGCCGCCCCCAGGATCGCCGCCAGGGTTCCGCCGACCACACCCCCGCCGATGACGGCGACCGCGAAATCCGCCTCGCGATCCCCTAGCCTCGCGCTCACAACGGTATGCCCCGCCCGAGACGCGGCAAGGGCCCGCCGAAACCCATGGTCCGCCGCACCAGTGCGCGTTTGAGGGCCGGGATCATGTCGATGGCGCACATCGCCAAGTCGCGCGCGATGACGAGCGGAAACAGATCGTTACTGAAAAGCTGCGCCAACCCGTGACTCAACGCGATGACGCGGCGCTGGTCCGCGCGCCTCATCTCGGCGTAACGGCGCAGAATCGGGTAAGCCCCCGGATCCTCGCCGGCGCGGCAGGCATCGATGACGCATTCCGCGAGCGTGGCCACATCGCGCAAGCCGAGATTCAGGCCCTGCGCCGCGTTCGGGTGGATCGCGTGCGCGGCGTTGCCGATGACCGCGAAGCGGGGTCCGGCCTGATCGAGCGCACGGACCAACTTAAGCGGATAACCGCGCCGCCTGCCTACCTTGAGACAGGGTCCGATACGATGCCCCATGCGCACACTCAAACGCTGCGTAAACTCGGTGTCCCCCATCGCAAGGAGCGCGCTCGCCTCCTCGCTGCCCGCCACGCACACCGCGACCGAACGCTGTCCCTCCAGTGGTAAGAGCGCGACGGGTCCGGACGGGCCAAAGCGCTCGTAGGCGGTATTGTCATGCGGCGCGGCCAAGGACACGTTCGCGACCACGGCGGTCTGGCGGTAATCAAACTCGCGGCTTCGCACCCCGAGGAGCGTGCGTGTGTTCGAGTCACCCCCATCGGCGGCGACCAGGAGCCGTGCGCTTACGCCGCGCTCGACCCCGCCTGCGACCACCCTCGCTAGCATATGCCGAGGCTGGGATTGCAAGGCCTTGATGCCGGCGGGCAAGATGAGATCGACGTTGTCTTGGGCGGTCAGTTTCGATAGCAGCGCTTGTCCGAGTTGGCGCCCGGCCACCACGTGGCCGAAGGCGGCATACCCGAGCATCCGAGCATCGAGCCGCGTAAACCCGAAATGCCTCTGGTCGGAGACATGGATATGCTCGATCGGCGTGGCCTGTGGCTGTATTTGCGGCCAGATTCCGATCCCGGCGAGGATCCGTTGCGAGACGGGCGACAGGGCCAGGCCGCGATCGTCATAGCTCGGTGGCTCGTCGGTCTTCCAGGGCGCCGCCTCCACCACACCGATTTCCAACGCTTGCCCGGCCAGGGCGCATGCGAGACTCGCGCCTACCATCCCGCCGCCGATGATGAGCAGATCGTAGTCAGGCGGCGCGGGCATGTAGCATGATGGATTCGATCTCCGCCACCGCCTTGGGCGCCGCGACGCTCAGGACTTCATGCCCCTCGGGTGTCACTAGGACATCGTCTTCGATGCGGATGCCGATGTTCCACCAGCGTTTGGCCAAGCCTTTCGTCCCCGCCTTGAGGTACAGGCCCGGTTCGACGGTGAGCGCCATGCCCGGCTCCAGCATGCGCCATTCGTTGCCGACCTTGTAATCGCCGACATCATGCACGTCCATCCCTAGCCAGTGCCCGGTCCGGTGCATGAAGAACGGCTTGTAGGCCGCATCCTTGATGAGGCGCGCCAACCGCCCCTTCAAGATCCCGAGATCGACCAGGTGCTTGGTCAAGGTCCGGATCGCCGCTTCGTGGGGATCATTCCAATGGTTGCCGGGAACGATTTTCTGAATCGCCGCCTGCTGCGCCGCCAATACCGCCTCGTAGACGGCACGCTGGTTGGGCGTAAAGCGGCCGTTCACCGGAAACGTCCGCGTAATATCGCTCGCGTAGCCTTGATACTCGGCGCCGGCGTCGATGAGCACGAGGTCGCCATCATTCAAGGTGCCCGAATTCTCCGTGTAATGTAGGATGCAGCCGTTCGCCCCACCGCCCACGATGCAGGGGTAGGCCGGAGACCGGCTCCCGCCCTCCATGAATGCGTGCAGCAAGGCCGCCTCGATCTGGTATTCCTTGAGACCTGGGCGGCAGACCTCCATAGCCCTGGAATGCGCGGCCGCCGCCAAAGCGGCCGCTTTACGCATGACGCGGATCTCCGGCGGGCTCTTGAAGATGCGCATCTCGTGCAACAAATGGCTCAGGGAAATGAATTCTTGCGGCGCCGTCACGCCGCTGCGATAGCGGCCCCGGACCTGGTTCACCCAGCCCATGAGGCGCTGGTCGAATTCGGGATCGAAACCCATGGTGTAATACACCCGCGCCCGATTCTCCAGGAGTCCAGGCACGATGTCGTCCAGATCGCTGATCGGGAAGGCATCGTCGGCCCCGTAGTCGGCGCAGGCCCCTTCGAGCCCGGCGTGGCGTCCGTGCCAAACTTCCAAGGCCGGATCGTGTTCGCGGCAAAAGAGCAGGAACTCCCCTTGCGGCCGATCGGGAACCAAGACCGCGACGGCTTGTGGTTCGGCGAACCCCGTCAAGTAGAAAAAGTTACTGTCCGGCCGGTAGGGGAACTCTACATCGCCATTGCGGTGCCGTATCGGCGCGGCCGGTATGATCGCCATGCCGCCTGAATTCATCATATCCATCAGGCGTTTTCGCCGCCGCATAAACTCACGCTTATCCATCCGTCTGCAGACCTATTGCCGGTTCTAGAGATGCGCTAATGATACTTGAGCAAAACCCATGAAAACACCCTCATTCGATGTTGTTGACCGCCGTGGACTGCCGCTCTATAGTGAATTCTCCGAAGGCGGTTCGACGGCAAGGCGATTCAAGTGCAAGAACCTTTACATATCGAGACGCTCGAGGCGCGTGTCGACGAGCTAATCCGTACGATCGAACAAGTGAGTGGGGAGAACAAAGCCCTGCGAACGCAACGCTCGGGGCTCATGGCCGAGCGGGCGGCGTTGATCGAAAAGACCGAGCTCGCTCGCTCGCGGGTGGAGTCAATGATCACGCGCCTGAAAGCGATGGAATCTTGAACATGAGCGAGGAGCACCGGCCGGTAAGCGTGGTGATTATGGAAAAAGAATATCTCGTGGCCTGTAATGATCAGGAACGCGAAGCCTTATTCCATAGTGTCGAGCTCCTCAATCGCAAGATGATCGAGTTACGCGACCACGGGAAGGTGAGTGGCAGTGAGCGCATTGCGGTCATGGCGGCTCTCAACATCGCGCACGATCTGTTGGAGCACAAGCGCCAAAACGAAGCGTATACTAATAACGTGGACGCGTTCATGCGCAGAATAGAAAAGAAGATCACTGACGTGCTTGCCGGCGGCGAGCGCGTTCTAGCGTAGATTTATTGTTGACGCTCTCTGCGGCGTACGTCAACGGGCCGGGTATCCTTGAGCCTAATTAAGAAACCCAAGGAACTGACCGGTAGGCGATGTTGAGCAGTCCGCTCTCGTAGCGGAACGCCTGATTCGCCTCGCGATGTTCCGTTCTTGAACCCTCGGTTCAAGTCGAAGGCCCGTAACGGCGCAGCGGAGAGCACCCTCCTTTGAACCATGCCCCGGTACTGGCTCATGAAATCCGAACCGTCGACCTACGGCATCGACGATTTGCGCGCGCGTCCGCGCCAAACCGACTGCTGGGACGGCGTGCGGAATTATCAAGCCCGTAACATGCTTCGGGACGAGATCCGCCCCGGAGATCTCGCTTTCTTTTACCATTCGAGCTGTGCCGAGCCCGGAATCGTCGGCATCATGAAGATCACCGGCGCCGGCCGCCCGGATCCGACGGCCTTCGATCCGGGTGACCACCATTACGATCTCGAGAGCTCTCCCACGGCGCCGCGCTGGTATATGGTGGAAGTCCACTTGGAGCGCAAGCTCAAGCGCACCATCACGCTCACGGAGCTTAAGCGCTACCCGGAGCTTTCCGGACTACCACTCCTCAAACGCGGAAACCGGCTCTCGGTGATGCCGGTCGAGCCGAAGCATTGGAAGTTCATACTCAGTCTCGTGTGATTGAGCCGCACTGAATTCGCAACGCAGGGCGCGGATGCGAGGAACACTCGCTTGGGAATGCCGCAAGAAAGCCACACCGCGGATCGCCGAATGACTAACCGAACTGATAAATCAGCTCATCTAGCATTGGAAGAGGCTAAGGCTTGCATCTCTGAGTGTTCTTGGCATAATTTTACATGCCGATCGGTATTTTTTACTTGATTAGTCCTATCTAGAAAGCCCGGCAAGCGCTGTAGTAACTGGGCTATATCATTAACTAGCAAGGACAATTATCGATAACGCCGGTCCTGGCACACAGCTTGACCTTAATAAATTGGAGCGCCCCGGTTGAGCCGCGGCGCGACCAGGACCAACCATTTTGAATAGGGGGACGAACAATGAACTGGGATCAAGTCAAGGGTAATTGGA
>Ga0136615_10001227_pt1 | contig 12256 bp, 16 predicted proteins | sample AntDrymUQ2882206_2_FD_106647 | JGI IMG/M metagenome (GOLD analysis project Ga0136615, IMG submission 106647) | Polar desert sand microbial communities from Dry Valleys, Antarctica - metaG UQ288 (22.06) | ecosystem: Environmental > Terrestrial > Soil > Desert | place: Antarctica: Dry Valley...
ATCGTGCGCGAGGGGACGCCGGCCGAGCTCAAGGCGGAGCTCCGCGAGCGCCGGAGCCTGGCGAGCGACCCGACCCTCGACGACGTGTTCCTCGACGCGACGGGACGCACGCGCGGGCACGTCGCCGGCGACGTGCAGGAGGTGACGGCATGACCCAGGCTTGGGTGCTCGGACAGCGCGCGCTGCGCGAGGCATGGCGAACGCCGGAGGCACTGCTGCCGACGCTCTTCATCCCGCTGTTCTTCCTCGTCGTCAACGTCGGCCAGGCCGGGAAGATCTTCCCGGCGGCGTCGACGGAGTTCTTGAAGGGCCAGGGCTACGGCGCCTTCCAGCTGCCCGCCTCGCTGCTGCTGGCCGCGTCGTTCGGGACGGCGGCGCTGTTCCTGGTCGAGGACATCGAAGGCGGGTACTTCGACAAACTGCGCTCGGCGCCCATCCCACGCACGGCGATCGTGCTGGGCCGCCTCATCGCCGAGCTGGCGAAGGGGTTGCTCATCGCGACCGCGCTCGTGCTGCTCGGGCTGGCGTTCGGCATCTCCATCGCGAGCGGTCTGCTCGGCTTCGTCATCCTCGTCGGCCTGACCGCCCTCTGGTCCGTCGTCTTCGTCGGGTTCATGCAGCTCATCGCGCTCAAGACGCGCAGCGCAGCGGCGACGAACTCCGGCGGCCTCGTCTTCTTTCCACTGTTGTTCCTGACGCCGAACTTCGTCCCCCGCGACCTGCTCACACGACCCATGGAGGTGGCGGCCTCGCTCAACCCGGTCACGTACGTGATGGAAGGGCTGCGCTCTCTCATCCTCGATGACCTGGTATGGAGCGACATCCTGCCCGCGTTCACCGTCGTCGCCGTCCTGGGCGCACTGATGCTCGCCCTCAACGTCCGTCTCATCCAGCGCTACGACTGACGCGCGCGTCGGCGACCGCCCGTGGGCCACGGCACTCAGCCTGGATCCACCGATTCTCGCGGCGCCACGATGATCGGTGGATCCAGGCTCAGAAGAGGCCGAGCTGGGCGGCTTCGGGCTGCGGCGCGGGCGCCGGCTCGGCGGCCGCCACGATCTCGGGCTCGGGCACGACGAGCTCGGCCGCCTCCGGCGCCGGCTGGTCCGGCGCGGTCAGCGCCAGCAGCTCGGGGATGCGGGCGAAGTCGGTCCGGAGGATCTCGAGCGTCGACGGCGTGTACAGCGCCGCGGCCGGGTGGTAGAGCGGGTAGAGCCGCACGTTTCGCGGCCCGATCTGCCGGACCTCCTCGCGCCCGTGCAGGCGCGTGATACCGGTGCCGGGGTCGGCGCGCAGCAGCTTGGTCGCGAAGTTGCCGAGCGTGCAGACCACGCGCGGCTGGATCAGCTCGAGCTGGCGGAATAGGTAGTCCTGGCAGGCGTCGACCTCGCCCGGCAGCGGGTCGCGGTTGCCGGGCGGCCTGCACTTGAGGCAGTTCGCCACGAAGACGTCCGCGCGCGCCAGGCCGACCTCCTCCAGCAGCGTGTCCAGCAGCCGCCCGGCCTGGCCGACGAACGGGAGCCCCTGCTTGTCCTCGTGGGCGCCCGGCGCCTCGCCGACGAACATGAGGTCGGCGTCGGCGTTGCCCGCGCCGAACACCACGGTGGTGCGCGTGGCGGCGAGCTGGGGGCACTTCGCGCACCCCTGCGCCTGCTTCCAGACCGCCTTGAGCTCCTCGCGCCGTGCGTCCGCCGCGTCCACCGCGTCCACCGCCCGGACCTTAGCTGCGGGCCCGGCGAGCCCGGCTGCGAGGCCGGACTTTGCGCCGGGTATCTGAGCCCGCAGCCCAGGGAAGCCGCGCCTCGAGGACGAGGTTGAGCGGCGTCTCGGCGGCGCGGCGGACCGCGCCGAACCCGCCGGCCTGCATGAGCTCGCGCAGCCGCGCCTCCCCGGCCTGGGTGCCGAGCGCGGCGCGGCCGGGCTGCGACAGCGACCCGGGCGTGCACACGAGCGTCGAGAAGCCGTAGCGCTCCTGCGTGCCGGTGCGCGCGGCGAGCTCCGCCGGCGTGACCGGCTGTCCGTCGGCCATCGCCTTGTAGAGCCGAGCTCGTCGCCGAGGGTCACGAGGGCGGCGTTCAGCGCGGGCGCCGAGCTCGGTGGCCGCGTGGCCGACGAAGGCCTCGAGCTTCTGCTCGTCGATGTTGCTGATCGCGATGACCGGACCTCAGGGAGCGAGGCAGTTGGCGTAGTAGGCGGCCCAGCGCTTGTCCCACCACTCGACGGCGGCGTCGTAGCCGCGCCGCTCCTCGATCTCGCGGAAGCGGGCTTCGATGCGCTCGAGGCGGGCCTCGCAGCGCTCGACCTGCTCGGCGGGACCGGCATACGCGGGGGCGGGCGATCCCATCGCCGCCGCGGCGAGGATGCCGGCGAAGGCGAGGCGCAACGACCTGCGGGAGTTCGACATGGGGAGTGCTCCGTCGGGGATGGAGAGGATGCGGACGAGGCGAGCGTACGGGCGCGTCGTCGCCGTTCACGGCGACCCTTGTCGCGGCACCGGGCCCCGAGCCCGTCGGCACCGCCCTGACGCCGTGGGCCGGACCCTCGGAGCGCTGCTGGCGGAGCGGCGAAGCGCGGTCGTGGGCCGCGACGCCGAGCTTGCGGCGCTCTTCGCCCTGTTCGAGGACGGGCCGGTGGTGGCCGTGGTCCACGGCGTCGCCGGCGTGGGCAAGTCCGCGCTGCTCCGGGTCTTCACCGAGCGAGGCGGCCGCACGCGTCGAGGAACCGCTGGTCCGGGAGGCGTTCTTCCCGTCCTCCGCCCAGCACTACGCCGTCGAGACGGCCCGCCCGGACGATCGCCCCGGGATCGAAGCGATCGCGGCGCGGCACCAGCCGCCCGAGGCGCTCGCGCTAGTCGGCGCATGGTGGCACGCCGTCCCCGGCGCCTTCCGGGTGGCGCGCAGCCCGCGCGGCGAGGTCGTCGCGTTCACGATCCTGTGCGAGCTCGCCCACGTGCCGCAGCGCCTGCTCGCGCGCGACCCACTGTGCGATCCGTGGCGCCGGCACCTGCGCACGCACCCCGCCCCGCGCGGCCAGCGGGTCCTGCTCGCCCGGCTCGCGCTCGCGCACGGCACCGGCTCCGCGCCGTCGCCCTGCTTCGCCACGCTGCTGCGCGACATGGAGCGGGCGTCGCCTGAGGCCGGGCCGGCGCTCCGCCGCGTCTATTCGGCGGCTTCCGGTGACGAGCTGCTCGTGCTCGACGGCCGCCGCATCGCCCTCACCCGGCTCGAATGCGACGTGCTTCGCCATCTGCGAGACACGAGGACGAGGCCGTCGCACACGAGACGCTGATACGAGACGTCTGGGGATACGAGTGGACCGGCGGCTCCAACGTCGTGCAGGTCGCGGTGTGCGGGCTGCGGCGCAAGCTCGGTGACCGTGCGGGCGCGCTGGAAACCGTGCGCGGCGTGGGCTACCGGCTGCGCCGGCTCTGACCGCCCGGGTACGCCAGCCGGTATCTCATGCGAGAACTGGACCGGACACCCACCTTCCCCGCCGCCGCCCGGGCCGACCACGTCGGCACGCTCACGACGTGCGCGATCGTCCGGCGCCGGCCGCCTCGGCACGGTCCTCGCCGCCGCGCTGCGGGCGACCGGGCTCGAAGTCGACGGCCCGCTGGGCCGCGGCGCGCGCCCCGGGCGCGCGGACGCCGTGCTGCGCTGCGTGCCCGACGGGGAGATCGCCGCGGCGGCGGCCGCGCTCCCGCCCGGCGCCCCGGTCGGCCACTGCTCGGGCGCGACCGGCCTCGACGTGCTCGCCGGCCACGAGGCGTTCGGGCTGCACCCGCTGATGGCGGTGCCGACCGACGGCACGCCCGTGTTCGCCGGCGCCGGGGCCGCCGTGGCCGGCTCCACCCCGCGCGCGCTCGCGATCGCGCACGCGCTCGCGACGCGCCTCGGCCTGCGCGCCACGACGGTCGCCGACGAGGACCGCGCCGCCTACCACGCCGCCGCCGCGATCGCCTCCAACTTCCTGGTGACGCTCGAAGGTGCGGCAGAGCGCCTGGCCGCCGGCGCGGGCGTCGAGCGCGCGCTGCTGGTTCCGCTGGTGCTCGCTTCCGTCGATAACTGGGCGCGGCTGGGCGCCGCCGAGGCGCTGACGGGGCCGATCGCGCGGGGCGACGAGGCGACCGTCGCCCGCCAGCGCGCCGCGGTGGCAGAGCGCGCGCCGGACCTCCTCGCGCTGTTCGACGCCATGGCCGACGCGACGCGGAGGCTCGCGTGAAGACGCTGCGCACGATCGCCGCGGTCCGCGCGCACGTCGCGGCCGCGCGCCGGGCGGGCCGGTCGGTGGGCCTCGTCCCGACCATGGGCGCGTTCCACGGCGGCCATGAGGCGCTGATGCGCGCCGCCCGCGCCGAGTGCGAGGAGGTGATCGTCTCCCTGTTCGTCAACCCGGCCCAGTTCGACGAGGAAGCCGACCTTCACGACTACCCCCGGTCGGAGGCGCGGGAGGCCGCGATCGCCGCCGAGCTGGGCGTCGACGCGTTGCTCGCCCCGCCCGTCGAGGAGATCTACCCCGACGGCTTCGCCAGCACGATCCGCGTGGCCGGGCTGTCCGGCGTGCTGGAGGGCGCCGAGCGCGGCGCCCGTCACTTCGACGCCGTCTGCACCGTCGTGTGCAAGCTCTTCAACGTCGTGGCGCCGGACGTCGCGTACTTCGGCCAGAAGGACGCCCAGCAGGTCGTCGTGATCCGCCGCATGGTGCGCGATCTCGACGTCCCCGTGCGGCTCGCGGTGGTCGAGACGGTGCGGGAGGAGGACGGGCTCGCACGCTCCTCGCGCAACGCCCGCCTGGGCGTCGCCGACCGCGCCCGCGCCGTCGCGCTGCGCCGGGGGCTGGATGCGGCGCAGGAGGCGATCGAGGCCGGCGACCGGGATCCCACCCGCGTCGAGGCCGCCGGCCGGGATGCGATGGCCGCCGAAGGCGTCGCGCCCGAGTACTTCGCCGTCGTCGACCCCGAGACGCTCGAGGGCCTCGAGCGGGTCGACGGACGGGTCCTGGTGGTCGTGGCGGCCCGCGTCGGGCCGGCACGGCTGATCGACAACGTCCTCGTCGACGCCGAGCAGGTGGTGACCCGCGTGTGAGCGGGCGTCAACCGAGCAAAGGAGCAGCGATGTCCACCGCGCCCCGATCCGAAGTACCCGACGGCCGCCCGCGCCGGAAGGTGACGCTCACCACGCTTGCGGAGATGCGCGCGCTCGGCGAGCCGATCGTGATGGTGACCGCCTACGACCACCCGAGCGCCACGGTCGCCGAGGCGGCCGCAGTCGACGTCGTGCTCGTCGGCGACAGCGCCGCCAACAACGTGCTCGGCTACGCCGACACCGTCCCGATCACGGTCGCGGAGCTGCTGATGCTGGCGGCCGCGGTCCGGCGCGGCCTCGAGACGCCGCTGCTGGTGGGCGACCTCCCGTTCGGCTCCTACGAGGCGTCCGACGAGCAGGCGATCACGACCGCGCACCGCTTCGTCAAGGAGGCCGGCTGCGACGCGGTCAAGGTGGAGGGCTCGGCAGAGCGCGCCCGCGCGATCGTCAAAGCCGGCGTCCCGGTCATGGGCCACGTGGGGCTGACCCCGCAGACCGCGACGGCGCTGGGCGGCTACCGCGCCCAGGGCCGGACGGCGGAGCGGGCGCGGGCGGTGCTCGAGGAGGCGCTCGCGCTGCAGGCCGCTGGCTGCTTCGCGATCGTGTTCGAGGCGATCCCGGCCGACGTCTGCGACGTGATCATGGGCGCGATGGAGATCCCGGTCATCGGCATCGGCGCCGGTGCGAGCACCGACGGGCAGGTGCTCGTGCTGCACGACCTGCTGGGGATCAACACCGGCTTCCAGCCGAAGTTCGTCAAGCGCTACGCCGACGTGCGCGGCGAGATGCTGCGCGGTCTGACGGCCTACGCGGAGGAGGTCCGGACCCGCCGCTTCCCCGCCCCGGAGCACGCCTACGGCATCGCGCCGGAGGAGCTGCAGCGGCTGCGCGAGCAGCTCGCGGAGCGCCAGCGCGCGTAAACAAGTCGTTCACAAGTTCACAGACCCTTCACATCTAGACTCGCGCCCATGGTGCAGCTGTCCAAGCTGTTCGCGCCCAAGGAGCGGGAATTCTTCGACCTGTTCGAGGAGGCCGGGGCGAACATCGTGCGCGCCGCCGCCCTGCTCGAGCGGTTCGTGCAGGAGTGGCCGGAGCGCGGCGAGCTGGCGCACGACATCGTCGTCTGCGAGCAGGAGGGCGACCGGATCACGCACGACATCATCCAGCGCCTCAACCAGACGTTCGTGACGCCGATCGACCGCGAGGACATCTACGCGCTGGCCTCCGGCCTCGACGACATCGTGGACTGGGTCGAGGAGGTCGCGGACTTCTTCGCGCTCTACCGGATCGAGGCGCCGATGAGCCAGGCGCAGCAGCAGGCGAAGATCCTCCACCTCGCCTGCCAGAACGTCGCCCAGGCGATCCCGCGGCTGCGCGGCTTCGAGGACATCCACCACTTCACGGTCGAGATCAACCGCTACGAGAACGAGGGCGACCGCGTGGTGCGCGAGGCGCTCGCCTCCCTCTTCCAGGCGGGGATCGACCCGATGCTCGTGATCCGCTGGAAGGACATCTTCGAGCGGCTCGAGGACGCCATCGACGCGACCGAGCGCGTGGCGAACATCCTCGAGGGCATCACCATCAAGAACACGTAGTGGGCGACTTCGTCCTCTGGATCGTCGTCGGGACCGCGCTGGCGTTCGACTTCACGAACGGGTTCCACGACACCGCCAACGCGGTGGCGACGTCGATCTCGACGCGCGCACTGTCGCCGCGCCTCGCAGTGACGATGGCCGCGATCCTGAACTTCGCGGGCGCCTTCATCTCGCTCGAGGTGGCCGCCACGATCGCGAGCGGGATCGTGGACGCCGAGCTCGTGACCCCGTCGATCGTGTTCGCCGGGCTGGTCGGAGCGATCGCCTGGAACCTCGCCACCTGGTACTGGGGCCTGCCGTCCTCCTCCTCGCACGCGCTGATCGGCGGCGTCGTCGGCTCGGCGTTCGTGGCCGAGGGCGGCCGCGCGGTGTTCGGCTCGGGCGTCGTCGACAAGGTGGTCGTCCCGGCGCTGGTCGCGCCGCTGCTCGCCTTCGTCGCCGGCGGGATCGCGATCCTCGTCGCCTACCGGATCGTCGGGCGTCAGCGTCCCGGGCCGGTCGCCCGCGGCTTCCGGCTCGGCCAGGTGCTCTCCGCCTCGCTGCTCGCGCTCTCGCACGGCACCAACGACGCGCAGAAGACGATGGGCATCATCTTCCTCGCGCTCGTGGCCAACGGAAGCCTCGGGGCCGGCGCCGACGTGCCGTCCTGGGTCGTGGTCTCGGCCGCCGCGGCGATCGCGATCGGCACCTACGTCGGGGGCTGGCGCATCATCCGCACGATGGGCAGCCGAATCATCAAGATGGACCCCGCGCAGGGCTTCGCCGCCCAGGGCGTGGGGGCCGCGGTGATCATGGCCGCGTCGCACGTCGGCTTCCCGCTCTCGACCACGCACGTGATCTCGGGCGCGATCATGGGCACCGGGGCGGCCAAGCGGGTGTCGGCCGTGCGCTGGGGCGTGGCCGGCAACATCGTGACCGCGTGGGTGCTCACGCTGCCGGCGGCCGCCGCGGTGGGCGGGTTGACGTACGCGGTCGTAGCCCTGTTCGGGACGGAGGAGCTGGGCCCGATCGCGGTGTCGGCGGCGCTGCTGACCGCGCTCGGCGTCGCGCTCGGGCGGCGCCTGATCGCCGGCCGCACGCTCACCGCGGAGGGCTGATGACCGTCCTCGCCGTCGACACCGGTCTGCTGTGGCAGGTGGTCTGGGTCTCGCTGCTGGCGGGGATCGGGATCAGCGCGCTGTTCTCGCTCGTGATCCTCGGCGGCGCACGCGCGGGTGACGCCCGCCGGGCGGGCCGCGACGGCGCCGCGCTGGCCTACGCCGCGTTCGCCCTGCTCGCCTTCGTGGCGTTCGGCCTCGGCGTCGCGCTCGGCGTCCAGGCGATGCTCTAGGCGTAGTCGATCGTCTTCAGGACCGTGGCGGGGGCGCCCGCGGCGATCGAGAACGGCGGGAGGTCGGCGGTCACGACCGAGTTGGCGCCGATCACGCAGCGCTCGCCGACCGTGACGCCGCTGGTGATCACCACGTTGGCGCCGCACCACACGTTGTCGCCGACCCGGGTCGGGCCCTTGGTGCTGAAGCCCTGCCAGGGCACGGGCCGGTCCGGGTCGTCGAAGCGGTGGTTGCCGTCGGTGACGAAGCAGCCGTTGGCGAACATGCAGTGCGCGCCGATCTCCACCAGCTCGACGGCCGCCACCTGCACCCCGAGGTTGAGGAACGTCCCCTCCCCGATGCGGATGCGGCCGGGCGCCGGCGCGGTGAGCCAGACGCCGGGCTCGAGCAGCACGTGCTCGCCGAGCTCGAGCCGGCCCTCGCGCAGCATCTCCAGCACGTTGCCGTGCACGGGCCAGCGCGCGAACGACCGGCGGCGAGCGAGCTCCGCGTGGATCCGGAAGCGGTTCCACGGCAACGTGCTGCGCTCGTAGAAGCGCCACTTCTGCGCCCACAGCTTGACGTCGGCGGCATCCACGCCGGCGGGACGCTAGCGCGCGCTCGAGCAAGCGAGCGTGCAGGGAGACGTAAGAGCGCTCCGGGGCGGCAACGCACGCTGCAAGGCGTCGTAACGCCGCCCGGAGCCGTGTCGGCGAGAGGAAGAGCGGCTAATCGTGCAGACGCCACCCAGAGGACCCCGGAGGTCAACCCGTGCGCCGTCAGCTCGTCATCGCCCTGCTCGCCACCCTCGGCACCGCCGCCGCGGCCGCCCCCGCGTCGGCAGAGGTCGCCCACGTCGTCATGCCTGGCGAGACCTTGTGGTCGATCGCCGCGGCCAACAACCTGACCACGCGGACGGTGGCCGCCTACAACGGCGTGTCCGAGGACCATTACGTCGTACTGGGCTCGACGATCCGCGTGCCCACCACCGTCGAGGGCTACGCGGCGCTGCAGGCCGCCGGGCTCGTCGCCGCGCCGGGCGCAGCGCCCGCCGCCGACGCCGCGCCGGCCGCCGCCACCGCCGCGCCGGCCGCGGCCCCGGAGGTCCGGGGTGGCTACACGGTGCGGCCAGGCGACACGCTCTCCGGCCTCGCCGCCGGCGCCGGCGTGTCGCTGTCCGCGATGGCCGCCATGAACGGCCTGAACCCGAACGGCATCCTCGTCTCCGGGACCGTGATCAAGCTGCCGGGCGGCGCGCCCGCTCCCGCCCGGGCCGACGAGCCGGCCCCGGAGCCCGTCGTGCCGGCCGCCGACCCCGCGCCGACGCCGACCACCGTGGGCGCCGCCGACGTCCAGTCGGTCGCCGCGGAGCACGGCGTCTCCCCCTCGCTCGCCGCCGCGATCGCCTGGCAGGAGAGCGGCTTCAACAACGCGATGGTGTCCGGCGCCAACGCGCGCGGCGTGATGCAGATCATGCCCGGGACCTGGGACTACGTGCAGCAGAACCTCGCGCAGCGCCAGCTTGACCCGAGCTCGGCGACGGACAACGTGCACGCCGGCGTGCTCTACCTCAAGCGTCTGCTCGACGAGACCGGCGGCGACGAGAACACGGCGATCGCCGGCTACTACCAGGGGCTGCAGTCTGTGCGCGACCGCGGCTTCTACGACGACACGCACAGCTACGTGGCCAACGTCCAAGCGCTGCGGTCGCGGTTCGGCGACTGAGCGCGCCGGGGGGCGGGCCTGGGCCGCCGACCGACGGTCCAGCCCCGCTCGACCGGAGGCACGAAATTCCCCCAAGCGGCGCGCGCGGTCCCTAGTTTCCGCGCCATGACGCGCCCACGGCAGATCGTCGCCTTCGGCGGCGGCGGGTTCTCGATGGAAGCCGGCAACCCGCACCTCGACGAGTACGTGCTCGGGCTGGCCGGGGCGGCCGGCCGCGACCGGCCGAAGATCTGCTTCCTGCCGACCGCGTCCGGTGACGCCGACCACTACATCGTCCGCTTCTACCGCCATTTCCCGGCGAGCCGGTGCGAGTCCTCGCACGTGTCGCGGTCCCGGCGCGACTGCGGCACGGACGACGTCCGCGCGCACCTGCTCGACCAGGACCTGATCTACGTCGGCGGCGGCAGCGTGATCTGCCTGATGGGGGTGCTCCGCGCCCACCGGCTGGACGTGGCGCTGCGCGAGGCGTGGGAGGCGGGCGTCGTGCTGTGCGGGCTGAGCGCCGGGTCGCTGTGCTGGTTCGCGGAGGCCATGACGGGCTATCACGGCGCCTCGCGCCCGGTCGAGGGCATCGGGCTTATCCCGGCCTCCAACGCCGTGCACTACGACAAGGAGGCACACCGGCGCCCGGCCTACCACACGGCGGTGGGCGGCGGCATGCCCGGAGGCTACGCCGTCGACGACGGCGCGGCGCTGCATTTCGTCGGCGAGTCGCTCGCGCGCGTGGTCGCCTCGCGGCCGGACGCCCGGGCCTACCGGGTGGACAAGGTCGGCGGCGAGGTCGCCGAGGTGCCGCTGCCGGTCGACTACCTCGGCGCCGCCGCGGGCCCGGAGCCGGCGCTTGCCGCCTGAGCCCGGCGCCAGGCGCGGGGGCCGCGTCCCCACGATCTTCGCGATGGGCGGGGGCGGCTTCACGATGGAGCCCGGCAATCCGGCGTTCGACGACTACGTGCTCACGCTCGCGCCGGCGCGCGAGCCGCGCATCTGCCTGCTGCCGACCGCCGGCGGCGACTCCGAGGACCAGATCCGCCGCTTCCACGCGACCTTCGACGACCAGCTGTGCGAGCCGACGCACATCTCGCTGTTCCCGCTCGGGACGCGCCCGATCCCCCTGCGGGACCACCTGCTGGCCCAGGACATCATCTACGTCGGCGGCGGCTCGATGATCAACCTGCTCGCGCTGTGGCGGGCGCACGAGCTCGAGGAGATCCTGCGCGAGGCGTGGCACGCGGGCATCGTCCTCGCCGGGCTGAGCGCCGGGTCGATGTGCTGGTTCGAGTGGGGCATCACCAAATCGGCCGGCCGGCCGCAGCCGACCCGCGGCCTCGGCTGCCTGCCCGGCTCGAACTCGGTGCACTACGACGGCGAGCCCGAGCGCCGGCCCTGCTACCTCGCCGCCGTCGCGGCGGGCGACATCCCCGCGGGCTGGGGCGTCGACGACGGCGCCGGCCTGCTCTTTCGCGGCACCCGCCTGGCCGAGGTCGTCGCCTCGCGGCCGGGCGTGCGGGCGTTCCGGGTGCACGCCGTGGACGGCGTCGCGGTCGAGGAGGCGGTCGAGCCGCGCCTGCTCGCCGCCCGCCCCCACGCGGACCGCACGACGCCGCTCGCGGTCGACGAGCTGCGGGCGCTGCGGGCGGCGCGGCTGGGGTTCCGGCGCGGCTGACGCGCCACCGGCCGTGCTCGCTGGGCCGGCGTCGACGTCAACGGCGCCCGGGTAGGGAGGAAGGGTCGGGCGGGTGCTACGGACGACGGCAACGCGGGATGCGGCGCGTCGACAGGCTCGCGAGCGGCGTTGACGGTGATTATCGACGTCAACGCAGGACGCCGCGCCTCGACGGGCGCGCGAGCGGCGTTGACGGAGATCCCGCCGACGTGAATGCCCGCGGAGCTACGCGGCAGTCGCCACGCGCGCGCGGCGCGGCGCGCGCGGCGCGCGCACCTTCGGCTCGACGAGCCGGGCGAGGAAGCGGCCCGTGGCCGACTCGGGCACGCCGGCGACCTCCTCGGGCGTTCCGGTGGCGATCAGGTAGCCGCCCTCCTCCCCACCCTCCGGGCCCATGTCGATCAGCCGGTCGGCCGTCTTGATCACGTCGAGGTTGTGCTCGATCACGACGACCGAGTTGCCCTGGTCGACGAGCCGCTGGAGCACCTCGAGCAGCTTCTCGATGTCGGCGAAGTGCAGGCCGGTCGTCGGCTCGTCGAGGATGTAGAGCGTCCGCCCGGTGGCGAGCTTGCACAGCTCGGACGCGAGCTTCACGCGCTGCGCCTCGCCGCCCGAGAGCGTCGTCGCCGGCTGGCCCAGGCGCATGTAGTCGAGCCCGACGTCGTGCAACGTCTGCAGGCGGCGGGCGATCTTCGGGATGTGACGGAAGAAGTCGAGCGCCTCCTCGATCGGCATCTCGAGCACGTCGGAGATCGTCTTGCCCTTGAAGCGGATGTCGAGCGTCTCGCGGTTGTAGCGCTTGCCGTGGCACTGCTCGCACGGCACGTAGACGTCGGGCAGGAAGTGCATCTCGATCTTGATCTGCCCGTCGCCGCGGCA
>Ga0136615_10001228_pt1 | contig 12255 bp, 17 predicted proteins | sample AntDrymUQ2882206_2_FD_106647 | JGI IMG/M metagenome (GOLD analysis project Ga0136615, IMG submission 106647) | Polar desert sand microbial communities from Dry Valleys, Antarctica - metaG UQ288 (22.06) | ecosystem: Environmental > Terrestrial > Soil > Desert | place: Antarctica: Dry Valley...
GCCTACTCTGATCCACGCTTCTAAGAAGATGATTTGCTCGCCGCTTCCGAGCCCGCAGACGGCCCTACCTATATGCATTAGGCACCCTACCTAGTCACCTTGCGCTCCCACCTGTAAGAAATAGGTACCCCAAATAGGTACCCCTGACGATGTAGCTCCTTCTTGCGCGCCCTACGCTTGTCCCAGATACAAGAGAACCCCTAGCTAGCGGCAGAGAGGAGGAACGAGGCCCATGATCGAGGAGACCACCGGACGGTTGGATTTCGGGGCCATGGGCGACGCCATCGAAGGCTGCGACCCAGATGCCTTGCTCGGCTTCTATTCAGAAGATGCCGAGCTTCGCATAATCAATGCGGCTTTTCCAGAAAGTGTGGCCTTCGAGCTAAAGGGACGCTCGCAGATCGAGAGGTACCTGCGCGCCGTCTGCGACCAGAAGATGATCTGCGGAGTCGAGGACGAGGTTGTCATCGGCGAAGGTAGTGTCGAGTTCGTCGAGGTGTGCACCTACCCGAACGGGACCCTGATCTCGGTTAGGACAACGCTGGAGGTGCGCGAGGGCAGGATCTTGCGGCAGCTCGACGTGGTGGAGCAGCCTAGCGACGACACGGGTAGAGGAGGTGGGCACTGAAGGTCTTGGAGAGCATGAGGACTATGGAGAGCGCGTGGAAGATGACTGGCAGAGCGAACGAGAGAAAGGAACTGGAACGATGACTAACCAGTCGAGCAAAGAAAGACCAACGTGGAGGATGACGACGAAAGCGATGGCCGCGGGCTTGCTTGTGGCAGTGATGGCCGCGTACCTCATCCTGGTGGGCCAGACTGCCCAGGCGGCAACGACCTTCACCGTGAACCTACCCGGCGACACCCACGATGCGGACCTTGGCGACGGTTTGTGCGACGTAAATCTGTTCGGTTCAGGTCAGCAGTGCACGCTCAGGGCGGCCATAGAGCAGGCCAACGCAACCCCTGGGGCAGACGTTATCAACTTCAATATCCCCGACGATTTCGGGGCCGGGGTTAAGACCATCAACGTAGGCTCTACAGGCAACGGTGGGCTTACGCCCATAACAGATCAGGTGACCATAAACGGCTATTCTCAGCCAGGGGCTTCCCCCAACACTGTGGCCAGGGGCACCAACGCCAACCTCTTGATCGAGCTCAACGGGGCCGACGCTGGGAGCGGGGACGGGCTGAGCATCGACGCCGGCGGCTCGGGCAGCCTGATCAAGGGGCTTGTGATCAACCGCTTCTCAAACCAGGGCATCGACGTCAGTAGCCCAAGCGACGCGCAGACCAACGTGAAGATCGAAGGCAACTTCGTGGGCACCGACCCCACTGGCATGGCCGCCTTGCCGAACAGGGGCGACGGGATAGAGATGGATGCTTCGAACAGCGTGGTCGGGGGCTCAACACCCGCCAAGCGCAACCTCATCTCCGGCAACGACGTCGACGGCCTCAGCGTCAGCGTCGCCAAGGACGTCAGGGTGGAGGGCAACCTGGTCGGCACCAAGGCCGACGGCGTCGGCGCCCTTGGCAACGGTTTCAACGGGGTAGATGTCTGTTGCTCTGTGGGCGCTAGCATTTTGCGTAACTCGATCTACTCCAACGACCAGCTGGGCATAGACCTCGGCGTCGATGGTCGCACACCTAACGATCTCGGCGACGCCGACACGGGGGCCAACGCTCTGCAGAACTTCCCGGTCCTCTCCTCGGCCAAGACGGTATCGGGCAAGACGACCATCAAGGGCAAGCTGAACAGTCGTTCCAACGCAGGCTACCTCATCCAGTTCTTCTCCAATCCTTCGGGCGACGAGGGCAAGATGTTCATCGGCCAGAAGAGCGTCACGACCGACGATAGCGGCAACGCGAGCTTCACGTTCACCCCGTCGAGCGTGGTTAAGGTGGGCCAGACGATAACGGCGACAGCCACGAAGGACTCCAACAGCAATACCTCGGAGTTCTCGGCGCCCAGGACGGTGGCATCTTCCTAGGTTGTACGCTCTGCAGGACGGGGCATCCCAGAGGTGGGCGTAGGGCTGGGGCTGTTACGCCTCGGCCCTTCTCGTTGCCCTTGTTCACCCAACCTCATAGACAGGTAGATTTCTCGAAGTCTGTATACGACATCCTGTATCCTCGACGCCCCGGTGGATGCGGTTTATTCGCTCTATGGCGTCAGTCGCACTGGCGAGGTCACCGAAGAACGCGCTCTGGGCGAACCTCACCGTCTCGAAGAACCGCTCGACGGGGCGCCGGGCAGCCTCCCCGTGAAGAACAACCAGTCCACCGCCTTGATCGCCGCGAACTCGGCTGCTCCACCAGCGAAGAACAGCAGGATGGCGTCAGGACTGCCCCAGATGCGCCGTGTGACCGCGGAAGATAGCGTGGGATGGTGTACATGCGCTGCCCTTCGGTGGTCGGCGACAACAACGATCCGCAGTGTGCGGACAGCGAGTATAACCGAGGGCGCGGAGCGGTGACCGCGGTCGAAAAGAGATGAACCCCACTTCCTGAAGTTCTGATGCGCTCGCGGAGCACAGGGAGAGGGTAGTGGAGCTGCCACACTACAGGCCACTTGCGACCCCGCCTGCGCCTCCCTACGCCGAGGCCAAGAGCTCCCTCAAGCGGACCTCCACGACAGGCCAAGGCAGCAGCCAGTGCTTGTCCGTTATGGTGACGACCACCTTTTGCCCCGCCATGCGGTACTCGCCTTTGACCAACTCGTGAGAGAAGCGTCCCGATTCCTCGTCGCCGACGAGGGTGGCGCCGTTCTCCCTCGCCGCCCTCCTCGCCCTCGCAAGCAGCGAAGAGGGGGAAACCCTGGTATCCACGCTGAAGGTCCTCGCCATCTTTTCTTTCCTCACATGCTCTGGGGCAGACGCTCTGAGGGTAAGACCACACGCCTCCTTGGCGCGTGACACCACCCCGCCTGCGTCACCGCTTAGCCTGAGTGCACTGAAGTGAGGGGCCTACCATGCGACGCGGGGCGGAGCAGTCTGGTAGCTCCTCTCGGGCTCGTAACCCGAAGGCAACGGACGTCTAGTTCGCATCAAATGTAGGATCACATCAACCTTAGGAACGGAGGAAGATGATCACTACCCCGGCGACTGCCGCGAATACCAACACCGCCGGGCGCAACCAACGCTCGTCGAGGCGCTTGACGACCCACTGACTGGCCCACAAACCAACGAGTAGTCCCGGCAACAACTCGAGAGCCAACACGACGTGCCGCCCTTCGACCTTGCCGGCCAACCCTAGGCCCACCAGCGACATGGCGATCCCTACCACGAACGAGATCGCCAAAGTCGAGCGCAGCTCCGCCCCCGAGCGGTCCTGGTACACGAGCGCTAGCGGAGTACCGCCGAGTGCCGCCACGGTGCCCACGATACCGGAGGACACGCCGCCTGCAAGCCGGATCCGCTTGTTCACCTCGAAGGTTGGTTTGAGAAAGCTCCCGAGTGCAGCCGTCAAGATCAGTAGCCCCGTGACCATTGAGAGGTAGCCCTTCGGCGCCAAGACCAAAAGCACGACGCCGACGACCGTGCCGAGCAGGCGCCCGGCGGTTATCAGGGCGAAGCCGCCCAGGTCAATGGAACGCCATTCCCTCACGCTCATGAGCACGGTCATGGGGAGGGCCAGGAAGAGGGGGGTGACAGGTACGGCCCACGGCAACAGCAGCACCATCGCCGGCACCGCTACGAGGGCGTATCCGAAGCCTATAGAGCCCTGGATGATGGCTCCCGCCGCCACGGCGACGGCCAGGACCGCCACGACTGTCACCATCGACGTGCGACCTCCTCAAGGTTGGTCGACATGTTGTTACAGAATCCGTGGCTCGGTGCTCCCACCGTTACGGCCCCCTCCTCCCGCAGATATTCTTCCCCGCACGGCTCAACCGTCTATCAGGCCCCGCTGATGGGACGGGCGTTGTAGCCGTCGAAATCTTTCAGCTGGGCGGAGACGTTCTCGCGGACCCTCTCGCGTGGCATTTCCAGGGCGTGCTCTTCGTACAGGTGTTCCTGTAGGACGTTCACAAGGCCGCTTTCGTCGGCGGCCAGTATATCGCTCCCGCAGGACGGGCACTTAATGGTTGGCTGCTCTAGCATATTGTCTCCCTTTTACGGTCCCCTCTTATTACCCGTCTTGGCAAGTCATCAAGCGTGTACGTTCGGAAGGTTGGTGAAGTGGTGTCTGCTTCGACGCCCTAATTCCTACCACGACAACTGCCCGCGCCGATACCCCCCGCACAGCACGAGAGGTCCGATGGTAGGGAGCGTGATCCGATGTTCCGAGAACCAGTGATAGGCGGCACGTCACCGATCGTGCTAGCCTCGCCGAGATGGGCAATGAAGAGGAGACGGAGAGAAGACATTGGTCGCGCGGCATATACTCGCTACCGGACGAGCTGGCTCGCCACGCCCCAGAAAGCGGTTCGCCCCCGACGGGCTGCGCGGGGCCTGCCACGAGGCGGGAGAGCAGCTCGGGTGGGAAGATGCGAGGGAGGCCAGGTTCCGCACGGCGGCACAGATGGTAGAGATGTGGCGCGGGCTGGACCTACCAGCCTGGGAAGCGCCCTATGTCCTGCGCGACGCACGCCTCGGCTACTTGAACGGCTACGAAAGTGTTCTGATCTCCGGCGAAATGTCTGAACAACAGAGCAGTTACGCTGCCGAGTCCCGCTGGGGCGAAAGGTGGCGAGAGAGGCTCAGGGCTGCACGCGAGAGGTCCGGGTAGCCGCTGATCGGGTCAGGCCCCATGCGCCGTGATCCACTATGGTGGCTAGGAGGTCAATCGAGGTTACACCCCTTGTCGCCATCCCGGACACGCTACCCTATCGCGTCTGCCTCCTCGCGTCTATGCGACGAGTTGCATAATCACCCTTTCAGGACGAAGGCATACCATGAAGGTCACGTCCGCCGTTGTCGCGATCGACTTTGGTTGAGGCGAAGTCGGTCGCGACAAAAGAGTCCCCGCCCGCGCCTCACCCGCGCTTACCCGAAGGCACCGAGCTTCATGTTCCTCCTGACGGGGTGGCCTGGCAGCTCGAGTGAGAGATGCCGCGCAACCCTTCCTAAGCTAAGATGTTCCTGATAAGTAGGAGGTACGCTCATGATAGCCAAGACCGGTGTCGGCATGAGTCACCACCATAATCCCAACGTCGCAGGTCGTGAGGAAGGTCGCTGGATCCCGTACTACCTGCCACAGTGGAGCAGCCGCGAGCGCTCCGCAGCTCGCTACGAGGTCGGCGGAGGCCGACTGCGGCTGCTGATCGAGGCTAAACAGCAGCCTTGGTGACCCGAGCTAGATGGCGAGATCCGCGTCTCGTCGCTGCAGACCGACGTCCTCGCCGGTCCGGTCGGTAGTACGGTCGGACAGCACCGCTTCACGCCGGAGGCCGTAGTGCGCGAGGCCCAGGAGAACGTCCGACTGTACACTCCGCACTACGGTCGGATCGAAACGCGGTGCAGGGCCACCGACGACCCATACGGTATGGTGGCCCTGTGGATGATCGGCTACGAGGACGAGCCCCACCGCTCGGCGGAGATCTGCATCTACGATATCTTCGGGCGCGACGTGGGGGCCGACCGCGCGGCGGTCGGGATGGGCGTGCATCCCTTCGGCGACCTGCACATCAGCGACGAGTTCGCGGCTGAGAGGGTGCCCATCGACGCTCGTGAGTTCCACGTCTACGCGGCGGAGTGGACGCCGGGGTATGTGGCGTTCTCCATCGACGGCGAGCACCTCAAGACGGTTGGGCAGTCGCCGTCGTACCCGATGCAGCTTATGCTCAGCCTCTACGAGTTCCCGAAAGACGATGCTGGAGGCAGGACCATCACAGGAGCCTACCCGAAGGAGTTTGTCGTGGACTGCGTTTGCGGGTACCGGCGGGTCCCAGGCTGGTCTGAGCGCCTCCTGCCACTCTAGTTACCCTACTGCCTAGAAGATGTGTGTTGGGAAACTCAGAGTGTTTGAAGGGCGTTAAAGGGGGTCGACGCTCACCCCACTCGTTGAGTATCTTCGAAGGGTAGCCCGATCTCCACCATCCTCTCTCCGTCTTCCACTCGCTCTTGTTCGGGAAGATCGAGGTGCCGGAGCACGTTGAGCATACGTTTGTTCGCGCCTTTTACGAGCGCGTAAAATGACCCAACCCCGTTGCCTCGCGCTACGTCAATCAGCCGATGGGTCAAGGCCGTACCTATCCCCTGGCCCTGCCAACTATCCTCGACGAGCGCAGCGTACTCGGCTCGTTCATTGCCCGGTTTGCGGGCGTAGCGTACGACAGCGATGATCTCCTCTGGGTCTTCGGGATCTAGGGCGACCAAGCCGAAGTGATCCACACCATCGGTGCTAGCGAAGTACCGGGCCTGCTCGTCCGATAGGTTTTTCATCGGGCCGAAGAAGCGCAGGTAGATGGTATGTTCGCTGCATCGAGCGTGGAGGCGCTGCAGGGCGGGCGCGTCCTCTGGCCGAACGACGCGAAAGGGGATCTCGACTCCGCTAGGTAGGGTAAGCGTTTGGTCTTTCTTCATGCCGATTATCCTGTGTCCCTTTGTCGCCCAGAAGGTCGGTTCTTGGAACTGCACCTTAACGGGGTTCTCCGAGGTCCTTTCGCACGATGCTGCATCCCTCTGCTCCCAAGTCACCGGGATTGTGGGTACGTGATCCCAGCCTGTTTGGACCCTCTCTCTAGGAGCCCGTCCTTATCCTGCGATCTAGCTGCTCGAGGACCGTCTCTCGGTTCTTGTTGCGCTCCTCATAGTCGCGGATCTTCTTGAGCTCATTGACGGAGAGATCGTCGAGCCTCTGGGAGATCTCATCGACGGTCAACCCTTCGTAGTCGGCGGTCTTCCGGGAACCGAAGACGGCGGTTCGTAGTTCGGCGTCGCGGGTGACTTTCTCGGCCTGCCTGAGGATCTCATCGGTCTGCTCTGTGGCCTCCTCGGCGACCCTAAGCCCCTGCCTTGCTACCTGCTCAGTTGCCTCCAAGCCCTGCTGGGCGGCTCGCTGGAAGGTTTTCACGCCCTGCCGGACGTATGCGAAGGGGGAGAAGAAGTCCCTGTAAGTTCCCGCCCAAGCCCGGGTTAGCGCCCCGAAAGCCTCCTGCTGCGTGCTGGCGCTACTCGCGAAGGTCTCAGCGGTGCGCACGTTTTGCTCGGTCTGCTCGCGCACAGTCTCTACGGCGTCGCCCGACCAACTCTGCACGAACTCGGCGTTGCGCTGCTGGAGCTCAAGGAGCCTCACGCCGCCTGCGAACCACTCCTGGGCCGCCCTGGCGTTCTCCTGCAATCTCATGAACTCGAGCCCGCCTTCGGCAAGCCCAATGGTGCGGTGCTGAGCGGCCGCGAGGTTCTCTGCGAGAGCCTCGTAGGACTCGCGCTGGGCCTCGGCCATCTGCCGAGTGGTGCGCGTCGTCTTGTCGATGTCTCTGGTGATTGTCACTTGCGTACCTCCGTGGTAGTAGACTGTTTCCACTAAGTTCATACCACACATATACTCAAACCGCACTATCCGAAACGTTGGGCGCAGGACCCCCCACCCCTCTATTCACCCGGGTGCGTGGAAGGTGTTTTCTCGGGACTTCCCGTGTAGGGGGTTCTCGGAAGTCGTCACCAAGGTTCGTCCAGGTCGTATGAAGTCCCTATTGCGTGGGCAACAAGGGTGGAGGGTCTCCCATCGTGTCGGCAGAAGAGAACGGGCCATAGTCTTCCGCATCTTCGACCTCTTTGTCGGGGGGGAGAACCCGGAGCCGACCAGGGGTAAGGCTCATGGTTGGAGTAGTTCGCTATCCTCGGCAGCCATCCGCCTCAGGAGCGCATGGCTGCAGATCCTCCAGACAGCGGTGGCCGCCTGCTTGGCGTGGTTTCTGGCCGTGCTCATCCTCGGGCTGGAGCGGCCCACGTTCGCCCCGATAGCGGCGGTCATCTCGCTGGGGCTAGCAGTGGACGAGCGCGGCCGGCGAACGCTCGAGCTGACGCTCGGGGTCGCCTTCGGGGTCGTCCTCGCCGACCTGCTCGTGTCCGTAGTCGGCGTAGGGGCCGTCCAGGCCTGAGCGGTGGTGGACTACCGTTGTCCCAGCTTGCGTGGGCCCACGAGGGGACGATATCACTTCCACCTCCTCGCGAGCCTCGTGTGCCATACCCGTGAACACACCAGTCGACGAAGGGACCCTATTCACGCTCCACTCGAGAAGTCCCTGGAAGGCTTATCCTAACGTTTCTCGATCACTTCTCACCTGGTCTGGGGCCGCGTTGTCCCAGACATCCCTGAGTTCTGCCGCGAACTCGTCGCTGCCCTGGCCGAGCGGTAGGGAAGCAGGACGCACACCAATGGACACACCACTATAGCGGTGCGGTGGGGGATAGGAGAGTGGCTCGGGTGGGGACGGTTCTGAGAACGCACATTTCACGCACTCGGGTGTATAAGGGTAAGGGCAAGGGTTCTTTTATAAACCCCTGCCTTTTGCTGTCCCTACCTCATCGCCTCGTCGCTATTGCGACTACCTGTGGTCCCTGCGCAGTGACGTTGCCCTCTGCTACGGCGTGGCGTGGAAGACCGCCATGCGAAAACCCTCAGGCGTATCGGCGTCCTCCAACTGCGCCACGAACGCCAGCTCGCCGGAGTCGCTGAGGCCCTCCTCGCAGAAGGTGAGGTTCTGAACGGTCGACCCGTCCAACGTGTCTCCCGTGGCGATCACCCGATCGGCGATGGGATCCGACCCTACGAAGATCCCGCTGGTTCCATCGTCGAGGGTGGCAAGGAAGGCCACGTCGCCCTCGTTGTTTAGCGAGGGCGGCCTGAAGCCAAAGGAGGCAAACTTGCCCCTCGTGTCGGCGACCACTGTGAGCTCACCGCCGTCGTCGACCGTCACGAGCTCGAACACTTGGTTCCCTTCTTCGGTGACGGATCTATAGAAAGCCACCGTTCCAGCGTCATTAAGCACCGGCTCCTCGACGAAGACGTCTGGCTCGGGCGCTGCGATAGTCTGGAAATCTCCTTCCTTCCCCACGAAGATGCCCGATTCGAAGTTGACAGAATCCCTAAAGGCTATGTCACCGAGGTTGTTTATCGAGGGCCTCGCAAGGCTGCCATCGAAGTCGCTGGTCGATGTGAGATAGTGCGTCGTCACCCCGCTCTTCTTTCCGCTACCGGAAAAGAGACCCTCATCGAAGCCGAACTCCTCGTCGAGTTCTGCCGTGAACGCGACCTCGCCGCTGTTGTTGATGGAGGTGTCGAAGCCGAAGAAGTTGAACTCGTCGGTCGTGCTAGCGATGGTGGTCAGTTTCTTGCCGTTGCCCCGAAAGATGGCCTCGGTGTCGGACTTCTTGCCGCCGTCCAGCCTCGCCGCGAACGAGACCTGCCCCAGGTCGTTTATCGAGGGGTTGAGTCCGATGGTAACGAATCGGTTGGGGTCTTCGGCTATGGTCGTCAGGGTTCCGTCTGCGTTAGCCCGGTAGATGCCGGGGTCCGTATTGAACCCGTCGGGGGCCATGCGCTCAGCCCCGAACGCGATATCCCCTCGGGCGTTGATCGCGGCGCATCCGAAACCCACGAAACCGTCCTCGGTGCTGTCCGCCACCTTGGTGAAGGTGTATCCTCCAGTCGCCTGAGCTTGCGCGTTCGAAAGCATCGCTCCGTGCACTACGGCTAGCCCCGTCATCAAAGCGAACACCAGCGCAAGCAAGCACAAGGCGGACGGTCGTCTGTTCGTAAGCATCCTTCCTCCTATTATTGGGGCCTGTGCATAAATTCTGTTTCTGTCGATGTGCCACCCACCCCTCCCCGCATAGCAAGCACATCACCGGCATAGTGATGTATACGCGCCAAGAGCTTCGTGCGGATGGCTAGATACAAAACCTTCTTGGTGAATCTCAGAGAACCTCCTGCAGGCGAGGTCCGCAATATTCGTCTTCGGCAAGGTTCGGTGAATAAGGGCGAGAGGAGAAGCCGTAAGGCCCCAGACGGTAGTCGCGGGTTTATCGCGACGGTAGGAAGCGCCCCCGTCACCGGAGACCGAATCGTTACCGCCGTCTCCCTCCCCCCTCTCACGACGATCGGGGGACCCACCAGGCCCGCCCGACAACGTGTCGTTTCCCCCGTCACCGCGGACGCGATCTACGCCGTCTACACCGGAGAGCGCGTCGTCGCTGCCGCGACCTCGAATGTCGTCGGGACCGGGGTGCCAACGAAGATGTCAGGACCGAGAGTGCCGTCGAAGGTAGCGGCCAGGGCCACCCCACTTGCCAGTAGTATGGCTACCCCTACCACAGTGACCAACAAAGTCACTCGCTTCACATCTCTCCTTCCTTTTGCTTTTGGCGAGGCATCATCCGCCCCACCCGGCTGCAGAACATTGCAAGCGTACTTACGCAGGCATGGCTCTGATTGGATGACTTACCCAAGCTAAAATTGTTACAAATTTGAAACATCCCGAAGCTGCAGGATCAAGTGCTTCGGAGTCTCCCCTCGAGAACCTCCTCACCGCTGACCTCGGGGTTCCCGTCGTCGGGCTCGCGGGTTATCTCGATCTCCGGATAATCCCCAGCGGTGGCAGGAGCCGAGAGATTGACGCTCGTCCGGCCCTCCGGTCCTACTCGGAAGGTTCCGCAGCTGATCCGGCCGCCATCTTCGGCGTAGTACCATATCTCGTAGTACTCGCCCTCCTTGAGCTCTGGCATACCCCAGACCTCTAGGTCGACTCGAAAATTCCGCCCGGCCTCCTCCACTTGGACCTCACCACCGGCCTCGCGTGCCAGAGCCGTCGCTGTCAGCGGCACACCAGTCGAGGAGCCGCCGGTGAGCACCTGCAGTAGGGCGATGCCCACGACCGCCACGACCAGCAGTGCGGCTGCCGCCGAGCCCCAGAACCACCTCCCTCCGCCGGAGCGAGCCGGACTCTCGCTCCTTACCTGCGCCAGCACCCGGGCCTTGAGCTCCGGCGGCGGCTCGCTGGCGGCTAGCTGACGAAGGAAGCTATGGGTCTGGCGGACGCGGTCCATCTCGTTCCGGCATCCGGAGCACTCCTCTAGGTGGCGCTCTAGTTCGCGCTCCTCCTCGAGGGTTAGCCCGCCCAGTAGGTAGGGGCCGAGAAGCTCCTCGAAGCGATCCTCAGCCACGTTGGGCTTCCTCCGCTGCGGGGTTTACCAGGCTCCGGCGGAGCCTTTTTAGGGCGGCCGTGGTCCGGCTCTTGATTGTTCCCAAGGGGATACCGGTTCGTTGAGATATCTCGCGCTGCGACAGGCCCTCGAAGTACGCCAGGGTCAGAACCTCTCGATGCTCCTCCGGTATACGGGACAGTGCCCGGGCCACGTCCCAGCCGTCCACACTTGCCTCGGGCTCCGGCCCGCCGGAGAGCGTTAGCAGTCGTTCCTCCCCTGCGGACTGAGGTCTGACCCGTCGCCTGCGAGCTAGGTCCACCGCCCTGTTGCGGGTGACCCGGTACAGCCAGGTGGCGAAGCTCGCCCGGCTTGGATCGAACGATGCCGCCCCTTGCCAGACGTTGGTGAAGGCGTCCTGGACCAGCTCCTCGGCCAGGTGGGCGTCGCCCAGAGACTTGATCCCCGTGGCGAACACCGGTCGCGAGTAGCGGTCGTAGAGCTCTGAGAGTGCCCGGTGATCTCCTTGCGCTACCCGGTGCACCAGCTCCTCGTCCTCGATACTCTCCTCCATTGTTTCGGATCAAACTAAGCGAGCACTATTCCCTCTACTCCAGCGGCAGAGGTCCCGCACGTGCTTGGCGAAGCCGATCAACCTACCCTCCGGGGACTTTTCGGTAGCCTACATCGTCTAGTTACGCACCGGATTCGGTTTTGGATGGCGGTTGCGCTGGGACTCGAACGACATGCTGCGGTTTGCTCGAGAGCGGCGCGGGACGCTCTCCTTTACTAATGTCTAACCTGTCACGGGGGCAATGAGACAATGTGATCTTCACGATGACCACAGTCTCTCCATGCACCTCAGCCCCTAGTCAGCAGCCTTCGTAATGCAGCTGCTAACGCACTCAGGACAGCGTTACTGAACGTCGTCATCACCTGCACCACCGACGCTACGAACGCGGGTATCCGGATGGCGCAGGGTACTGACTTCGTCCTCTATTCACCTTATGTCGGGGCGTTCGGCGAAGTTAGGGCCTCGCCAAACGCCCTCAGGTGCTGCGCTCGCCGTCTTCTTGCATGGTCGCATCAGACGCCAGCTCCAAGAGCACCGCCGCCAGATCATCCGGCCTTGAGAACATCGGATAGTGACCCGTGCTCAGTTCCA
>Ga0136615_10001229_pt1 | contig 12255 bp, 14 predicted proteins | sample AntDrymUQ2882206_2_FD_106647 | JGI IMG/M metagenome (GOLD analysis project Ga0136615, IMG submission 106647) | Polar desert sand microbial communities from Dry Valleys, Antarctica - metaG UQ288 (22.06) | ecosystem: Environmental > Terrestrial > Soil > Desert | place: Antarctica: Dry Valley...
ATTGAACGAAGAGGCGAGCAGCCCGACCTCGTCGTTGCTATTGACCGCGACCTGCGCGCCGTAGTCGCCGCCCGCGACCGTGACGGCGGCTTCGGTCAGTCGTCTGAGAGGCCGCGAAATGATGCGGATAACGAGCGCGACGAGAATCAAGTTAGGGACCAACGCCGTGATCACGCTGAAGACGAGATACCGCCGCCACGCCTCGCCGCCGCTCGTCCCCGCGCCGAAACTCCACCAAACAATCGGGATTTGCAAGCTCAGGAAACTCAGCACCGCGACGAGCGCAATCGAGAGCGCGACTTTGTAAGCGATGGGAAAGAGGCGAAATTGATCAAGCGCGGATTGCAGCGAGAACAGCTTGAAGTTCGAGATCGCGTAGGCGTAAATCAACACGCCCGGCAACACGAAGACCGCGCCGAACGGCAACAGCGCATAGACGCCTGCGAGAGGCAGCGCGACGCTGGCAAACGTGGTCAGCGCGCCGGTCATCACCAGCGCCCACAGGATCGCGCCGAGTTGTTGGCCTAAGAGTCTGCCGCGATAACGTCGATATTTTCCGTAGAGCGTGGCGAAGCCGTAGCCGAAGACGATGTAGATGTAAAAGCCGAGCGCGTAGGCGAGCGGCGTCAGCTTGATCGAAAACTGGCCGGCGTCGAAACGCACGTCAAGCCACAGCAAGCCGGCAATCGTCGCCGGAATAAAAACCGCGCCGGGCGCGAACAACACCGCCGCCCGCTTCCACGGCACAGGATCATTCTCCGGGAAAACCCACGCGAAGACGACCAGCGCGTATTGCAGCAGCAGAGAGATTAGGAAACTCGCGCTCGCCCACCACGCCGCCGCGCCGCCCATGCGTGCTGTAAAACCCCAAAACGCGATGTCCTTGACCGTCCACAGCGCGAGGCACAGCACGAACGCCGCGAATGTCTGGTGCGCCCGATTGCGCGGCGCAGCCACGACGACGTAAAAGCCGAGCAGCACCAACACGAAGAGCGAAAGTAGGAGCAGCGCGAGAAGCATGGAGCAGTGGTCAGTAATCAGTGGTCGGTGGTCAGTAGTTGAATGCGTTCTTGATCAGGTATTGGACGCCCTGACTTCTGATTACCGAAAAGTTTTCGGTATCGCGGTCAACACAGGGAAGACGTGCGGGCTGAGAATGAGAACTGTGATTGTCAAAGCGATGCCGCACGCCAGCGGCCAGAAGTGGCGCGCGTCAATCATACCACCGCGCATAAGCAGGCGGTGAAGCGGCATGAATATGAAGAAGGCAAGCATACCCACAGGGGATGCGTATATCGCGCCGAGGATCGCGCCGATGCCAAAGAAGAACACGCCGTCCGCTGCCCCCGTCGCTGCGCCCCACAAAAATCCCAAGAGCGCCGTCAGCAGCAAAAAAAGATGCCACGAGTCGCTTTCGACTCGTTCAGCTAAAATTCCTAACTTCCTGCCGGCAATGCGCCCAACCACGCAGCAGATAAAGTTCATCAGCAGGCAAATAACTACCCAAAAGACAGATAGGTTCTTTCCCGCCGTTATCGTCTCAATAATGACTTCCCCAAAGATGCGATAGAAGAAGGCGGCCGGCGGAAGCAGCCCAAGCAACATCCCAAACGACGCGAACGCCTGCGGAGTCGAAAGCGGACGGCGCATCAACCGCATCGCCTGTTCTTCGTGCGGATGGCGAAACCGTCGTTCATGTCGAGCGCTCTCTTCGAGGGCAGTGGTCAGCCAGTTGAGCCGGACGCTCAAATCGTGCGCGGCAGAAGCGGTTTTGCGTTCGTCGGTTGTGGTGTCGAAGCGGTACATGATTCGTTTCCTGTGTGGGTGATGAGCGATTCGCGCCGCCGTGCGATAACTTCCAACGCGCGGACGCGGGCGCAGGCGGCGTCGAGCAGGCGGGCGATGCCGTGCGCGGCGGTCTGATCTGGTTCGAGCAGTGACAGCAGAGCGATGACGCGCCCGTAGAAGAGGACGACCGACTGCGAGAAGCGGCGCACGGATTGACCGTCGGCGCTGGCGGCGAGATAGCCACGATCAATGACTTCGTGAATCTCTGCGAGGGCGTGGAGTAGTTCGACGCGGGCGCGCGTTTGGTGCGCGCACAGGCGTGCGACGTTGCGGCGGTGGAGGCAACGACCGGCGAGTTGGAGATCGTCTCCGCTGCGCCCGGCGACGCGCGGTAGTTCCGTCTCGCGTGCGGACGGCAGCGCGTTCTCTGTGACGAGCGTGGCGGCGCGCGTCAAGCCAACGTAACGTTCGAGGCCGGAGCAGGCATCAAGCAGTGTGTGTCTGATCTGCTCGCTCTGAACACCGAAGGTTTCATGTGCGGAGTCCTCCGCTTCGTGCAGCGCATCAAGGCAAGCGGCGAGCGCGGCGTCGAGATGTTCATCGTCGGGCGAAGTCGCTTCGTCGCCGCCGTTAATTTGCTCCGCGATGGTAGCCTGCCCGGAGAAGAATTGAAAGAACAATGCGAACGGCCAGCAAAGCGCAACGACGACGGCTTTCGCAAACATGCGCGAGCGCGGGCTACGCTCTCCCTGTTGGAGAAAATATGCGACGCCGACCGGAGCCGCCGCCGCCAGATAGATGGTGATGAGTTCGCTCAGTCGCATAGCGATCTGTCTAATCGCAAGGTGTATGCCACCAACCGGGGCAACGCGCGGGACTGTTCGCGCAACAGACATGCGCGCACAAACACGCAATTAGCAGGATGATTCAAAGTTCGACGGGCATTTGGCAAGGAGACACGCGCGCGCCCACTTTGGCATTTCGCGCAAGCCGTCCTTCCGCTCTCGCATTGTGCAAAGTGTCTGAAAGATGATGTTCGATGTGAGAGCGGCGTATGAGAATTATTCGTTGAGGCTGATCAGGCACATCTTAATAAAGTGTGTCGCGCATGTGGCAGCGGCGTGAGAATTCATCGCTCCCGCTATAAAAGGCGCAAATTCAGGTGTGACAGCCCCGCTCGCCAACAAAAATTTACACTTTCGAAAGATCGCGAATCATCTGCCATGTGTCTAAACAACGTGGCCTCTGAGTTGCTTTCTCAAACGGCAACACTTTACCGGATAGGCGAAAAACGAACATTACGGAACTTTCCGATTAGCTAATTCGTCTAAAGGGAAACAAAGGAAGATACACTTAACGACAAGCAGGGAAACACAGATCATGGTGAAGAATAAATCCATCAAAGTCATCAAACGTAGCGAGCGCGTCACTCAAGGAGCGGCTGCCGAGAAGTCTGCTGACACAAAGAAGACCACGCCAGAGTCCGCGCGCGAGATGGTCGCAACCGTATCTAACTGGGTCACAGAGTTTCAGCAGAAACGCCGCAACGAGACCACACAAGCCATCAAGACGCTCTTCCCCGAAACTACGCCGCAGCCGTCCGAAGCCTAATCTTCAGACAACCTGATGCCCGTATCTTGCGCCTTCTCGCTCGAACAATTCGCGGGAGGGCGCAAAGCGCGTTGGTATTTATTTGACAGTCGATCTTAACGGCGCGTAGCATCGTCCTCGCTCAATTCAACACACAAGCAAGCGGAGGACGAACGTGAAAGCCACGCCCAAAAAGCCGTCGAAGAAGGAGGCTGAACGGCCTCTGTTTGACGCAATCCGAAAGCCCCTCGCGCCGCCCGGTCATCCACTCACCCGCGCCAAGCCGGAAGAGCGCGCCCACCCGGCAGAGCGCAAAATCAAGCACAAGCATCGCGCCACGACTGATGATTAGTCTGAAGTCTGGAGTCAGAGACTAAAGATGCTGCCATGATTTTGACTTCAGACTCCAGACTTCAGACTCTCAACTTCAGACTCTCAACTTTTTTATGGACGAGACTTCGCAAGCATTTATCAATCAAGCGCGCACGTTGCTGACGCGAAATTACCTGCCGCGCATCGAACGTTGCCTAGAGCAATTAACGGATGCGGACGTGTGGTGGTGCGACAACACGGAGTCGAACAGCATCGGCAATTTGCTGTTGCATCTCGCGGGCAACGTGCGGCAGTGGATCGTGAGCGGCGTCGGCGGCGCGGCGGACGTGCGCGAACGAGATGCGGAATTTGAGATCGATGCTCAAGCGCTGCCCGCCGGAGAACTTTTGCGGCGGCTGTGTGAGACGCTGGCCGAAGCGGATGAAGTTTTAGCGCGGCTCGCTCCGTCGCGGCTCTTGGAAGCCTGCCGTATTCAAGGGCGCGACGGCGTGACCGTCTTGGAAGCCGTCTTCCACGTCGTCGAACACTTCTCAATGCACACCGGCCAGATTATCCTGCTCACCAAAATTCGCACCGGGCGCGACCTCGCCTTCTACGAATTCAACGAAGGCGTCCCGTGCGAGAAATGGCATGAAAAGTAGCCAGTTTTCAGTTTTTCAGTTTTCAGTTTTCAGCCAAACAGTATTTTCTGAAAACTGAAAACTGCAAACTGGCTACTGAACGGTATAGCAAAATTTCCCCTTCCAAAACTCTGCGGTTCATGCTTAATATAACGCGCTCGTCGAATTCTTTCCGGTTGTCGGTGCAGTCGTGAGCGAGGCTGTGATCGCTACAGCGCCGCCGCCGTCTTACCCTGTTTGAGGAGGCTACTTTAGAATGACTTACACTGTTGCGGAACCCTGCGTGAATTGCCGTTACACTGACTGCGTGCTGGTTTGTCCCGTCGAGGCTTTTCACTTGGACGATACGATGTTGGTGATCCACCCGGAGACGTGCATTGATTGCGATGCGTGCGTGCCGGAATGCCCGGTCGAAGCGATCTTCCCTGAAGATAAAGTGCCGGAGGAGTGGGCGCACTACACCGCGATCAACGCCGAGAAAGCTCTGAGCGGCCTGCCGGTGATTAGCGAGAAGCTCGATCCGTTGTGCTGAGGCCACGCCGGAGCAGATCGGCGCAGCTCTTGCGATGTGGCTTGAACAGAGCCTGACGCGCAAGTTTCATCCGTGTGGATGGAACTTGCGCTTTCGCATCTCTACGGAATTTGGCGGCGCAAGCGCCGGAGGAAACGCACCGATGGACAAACGGGCAAATGAGGGCCTGCGCCGCAACCGCGAGGCGGACAGGTGGGCGCGTCCGGGGATGCCTGTCACCTTCCGCGCAGAGTTGATGCCGGGCCGTGATCGACAGGAGCGGACTTTTCGCGTCCTTAAATTATTGCCGAGTAACCGCGTGCTATTGGACGGAGTGGCGGGCGAACACACCGAGCAGGAGTTCGAGCCGGTGCGTTAAGACGATGGGTTGACTATTTCAACTGAGGAGGAGATGTGTCACAAGAACGAATCGCCGCGCTATTGTCGCTGGCCGAACAGCAGCCCGATCAAGAGATGATCTGGTATGGACTGGCGAACGAATATCTCAAGCTGGAACAGTGGGGCGAAGCTGCCAACGCACTGCGCCGCGTGATCACACTGAACGCGGATTTTACGGCGGCGTATCAAATGCTCGGCACAGCTTTGATGCGGCAAGGTGATGTGGAGGAAGCGCGCCGCGTTTGGACACAAGGCATTGCCGTCGCTGACCGCACGGGCGCGTGGAAAGCGCGCCAGCACATGGAAGGTTTACTGGCCGGGGCGGAAGAGCAGGCGCGCGGCGCTGATTTTTGTGATTGAAGAGGCGGAGCGGTGAAGCCATGACAAGGACGAGTCAGCTTTGCGGTGGAGGAACCTCATGTCGTGTGAAGTCCTCTGCCGTCTCCTTCCGCACTCCTTAATTCTCACTCCCTCAGCAGTTCATCCAACCGCGAAGCATAATCGTCCGGCACTGCGTTGTCTTTGTAGCGGACGACGCCGTGCCGGTCGAGGATCACGACGGTCGGCGTGCCGGTGACTTTGTAGCTGCGTGCCACCGCAGCGTCTGCATCGCGCGCCACCGGATAGCGGATGCCGAAATCCTTAACGCCCCCGGCGGTGCGCGCCGGACTATCTTGAATGTTGATGCCGAGGACGCGCACGCCGCGCGGCTGATAGTTCGCCGCCAGTTCGTTGATAACCGGCGCTTCCTCTTTGCAGACCGGACACCAAGCCGTCCAAAACACGAGTACTGCCGGTTGGCCCTTCAGTTCGTCGAGTGTGACGGGCGAACCGTCCGTCAAGGCGAGCCGGAAATCAGGGGCCGCGTCGCCCGTCGCCGCGCCGCGCGCGTTGCCCTTGTCGCCGGTTGCTGCGGCTGCCGGCGTTGCGCGCTCTGGTGTCACTGGCTGGCGCGCGGTCGAGGAACAGCCGGCGTAAACTAAAGCTGAAATAATCAGTATTGCTAAAAGCGTGATGGCTTTCCGCAGGTTCATGATGTGTTCTCCTCGCGCGTCTCTGAATTAGCGCTCGCTGTACGGGCATTGTGACTAGACGAAAGGCTGGCAAGTACATTTACACCAGCCGCTGTCCGGCTTGCAGCAACAGGTATTCGGCGATGAGGAGCATCCCGATGCCGAACACTTTTTTGATCTTGACCATCCATTCGCCGGCGCGCGGGAGCGACGCGAGCGCGCCGCCGAACGTGCCGAGCGCGATCATCAACGTCCCCATTCCGAAGGCGAAGACGAACAAGATCGACGCGCCGAACAAGACGCTGCCGCGCGCGCCGACATAGGCCAGCGCCGCGCCGAGCGCCGGGGCCGTACACGGCCCGACCAGCAGCCCGGAAGACGCCCCGATCAGGAGCGCGGACAAGTAGCCGCGTCCTTTGCGTTGAGGGGACCAGCGCGCGAGAAACTGCGGCGTCGGCAGTTGGAACACGTCAAGCATCGAGAGCGCGAGGAGGATGAGCAAGTTGGCGGTCAGCGCGTAGGCCCACGGGCTGGCTGACCAGACGCCGAAGAGCGTCCCCGTCAGAGCGGCAAATGCTCCAAGCGCGGCATAGACCACGCTCATTCCGGTGACGAACAACAACGAGAGCGTGAAGCCGCGCAGCCGGGCGCGGTCGCCCGTGCCGCGTGCGGCGACAGTCTGTCCACCGATGAAGCCGAGCTGGATTGGGATGACGGGATAGACGCACGGCGTAAAGCTGATCAACAGCCCAGCGAAGAATGCCGCCGGGTAAGCGAGGGGTGAATTGCTTGAAAGGTAAGCCTGAAGATTGCCGGTTAATTCGATCATGATCAGTCTCGTTCATGTCGCGCGGTCGCGGTGTGAGCGAGAGAGGCGGCGCGCGTCTGACACGGGCGAGCTTGTGTCTCATCCGTTCGGCGTGTGCGTCGCCTCCTCCCGCGTGACGCCGCTTCCCCCCGTCGCGGCGCAAAGAAATGTCTTAGCTCTGCTTCATCGCCGCCGCCTTGGCGATAGCGTCGTCGAAAGCGCGGACGTAAGCGTCGCCGTCGGCGTTGTGATCGGTTTGGAAGAGTTTCTTGTGTTTGGCGTCGAAGATGGCGACCGTAGAGGTCTTTTTCTTGTGGGCTGCAAAGAATTTGCTGATGCCGAGCTTGCGCGCGGTGGCTGCGGCCTCAGCCGTTTTTTCGTCGTTCGAGACATCGAGGACGACGAACGTCAACCGATCCTTATACTGCTCTTGCAGCTTCGCCATCGTCGGTTCGAGTTTCTGGCAGGCGCTACACCAATCGGCGCGGATGATCGCGACAATCGGGCGCGAGTCGTCCATCATCTTCTCTTGCCCCATCATTTGGTCTTGCGCCGAGGCGGTGAGCGGTGCGAGCAGGGCGGCGATGGCGAGCAGCAACGCCGCGTGGTTCAAGGTGCGTCTGTTCATTGATTTTTCTCCTTCTTCGTCAGTGGTTAATAATTTCGGCGCAAACAGCCGTCCGCACTCGACGGCCTGTTCAAAGTTGGCCGTCGAAGAACGATTCATCTGCTTTGCGCGTTCCGCACAGTTGATACCCGCGCTGGCCGCTTTTATTCCCGCGCCCGCCGCCTGCTAAATTTGCAACCTCAAGTCGCGGATTGAAATCTGAAACCTGCGAGCCTGACCGAAGGGAATAAAATAAACATCCGGCGGTATTAACTTGCTGATAGGGCGGCTCCGGCACGGAGTTGGGAATAATCGAGCGGCGGCATGTTCAAAAGTGTGCGACAAGTTGAGCGGGCGGGCGACGAGTGGACGGCATTCGAGCAGGAAGCTCTGCCGCATATGGCCTACGTCTTTCGCGTAGCGATGTGGCGCGCGCGCGACCGCGTCGAGGCGGAGGATTTGACGCAAGAGACTTTTGTTCAAGCCTTGCAATCCTTCCACCGTTACGAGCGGGGAACGAACTGCCGCGCGTGGCTCATGACGATCATGCACCATTTGGACAGCAAGCGGCGACGCGCCAAGTCAAAGTTGCAATTGGTGGGAGACGCCGAAGAGCGCATCGCCGAGACCGTCGCGTTCGAACCGCCGACGCCGCAGGGCGTGACGGAAGACGAAGTGTTGCGTGCGTTAGAGAGGCTGCCGCGAAGTTATCAAGAGGTAGTCGTGCTGGCCGACGTGGAAGAGATGTCGTACAAAGAGATCGCCGAGGCGCTGGACGCGCCGCTCGGCACGGTGATGTCGCGGCTGCATCGCGGGCGGAAGATGCTGCGCGTCGAGTTGGCCGGGTACGCCCGCGAGCGCGGCATCGGAGGCGCGGAGGCCGGGGGCATTCTCCCGGCGGCGTCAGCGGGTGAAAGTTAGGAAGGAATTCAGCGATGCACTGCCGGGATTTCCGAGAGTTGGTCGATTCGTACTTGAGCGACGAATTGTTGGTCGAGACCAATCATGATCTCTTCGCGCATCTTGAGAGCTGCGCCGCTTGCCGCCGCGAGCTGGCGGCCCGGCGCGAGTTGCGCGCGACGCTGAAGACTGCCTTTACCCGCGCCGTGGATTTGCAGCCGCGCGCCGAATTCGTTGCGCGCCTCCGTTCGGAATTGCGCGCGCAGTCGCCCGGAGCAAAGCCGGCGTCTGCCGCCGGTCGGCGCGCGGTGTGGCTGGCTCTTGCGGCCTGCTTGTTGCTCGCCGTCGGCGCTTTCGGAGTGCGGGAAGCGTGGCGGCGGCAGGGCGCGCAAAGCCTCAGCGTGGCCGGCTCGCACACGGTTGACAACTCATCGCCCGCTGCCGCCGTCACTCTCGCCGCAAACGCTTTAGCCGAGAGCGCCGTCAGCGATCACCGTAACTGCGCGCTCACGCACAACCTCGAGGAAGAGCCGATCAGCTTGGAAGAGGCCGGGGAGAGGTACGATCCGGCATACTCCGATCTAGATGGCGCGGTGATGGCGCAGGCCGGGCCGACCGAGCCGGATTTCGAACTGATCGAGGCTCATGCGTGCGTCTTCAAAGGGCGGCTCTTCGGCCATGTGATTGTGAAGCACGACGGGCGGCTCGTCTCGGTGCTAGTGACCGATCTGGCACAGACGCCGGCGAAAGCTAATGCGCCGGAATTTAGCTCTGGACGAGCAATGTCCTGTTCGCAGTTGGCGGGCTATCAGGTCGCTTGTTTCGAGACTCCACGCCACGCTGTCTTCGTCGTCTCCGATCTGGGCGAAGCCGAAAACTTAAAGCTCGCAAGTTCATTGGTCTCTCCCGTCTCCGCACACCTGAAGCGCGCTGAACGCCGCGCTTGAACATAATGATTGGGAGTCTTTGGAGCGGCGGGAGCGAAGACTAATTGGCAGGCCGCTTCATTCGTGGGCGGCCTGAAGAGTTTTACCACTCATAGTTGTGGCCGGGCTGCATGACGCGGAGGTTGGGGAGCGCGAGTTCCTCAATCTCGCGGACGATTGTTTCGCGGTAGGTGGGTTTGAGATGAACGGCCAGTACGTCGAGATGATTGTGTGAGAGTTTACAGAGTTCGCGGCCTAGCGCGGCGGGCGTGAGGTGGCCGGAAACGTCAGCTAGGTCCGCCATTGCGTTCGGGAAAGAGGCTTCGATGAAGAGGGCGTCGATGTGGGGGGTGCGGTTGGCCGTGTGCCAGAATTCTTCGGTGGCTGCCGTGTCTGAAGTGAAAGCCACAGTGGCCTTGCCGTCGGAAACGATCAGCCCGACCGTCGGGACGATATGGTTGACGGGAACGGCGATGAGCCGGAGGTGCTTGACTTGAAATTCCTCGCCCACGCGGAAGGGAACATACTGCATGACCGGCCCATGCTCATTACTCAACTCGGTGAAGCGCGGATAGACCGTCCAGTTGAAAACGTCGCGCTCCAATAGTGCGATGATTTCCTCGGTGGCGTGGACGCGAATCGGCTCTTTGAGGATGCCGAAAAGATCGTCGATGTAGATCGGGAGCGTCGCCATGTGATCCATATGGGGATGAGTGATGATCACATCGCGGACTGTCTCGCGCTGGCTGTCGTTAAGCGCGAGGGCGATGCTGCCGGCGTCGAGCGCCACGCAATCATCGATGAGGTAACACGTGAGGCGTTGCTCCGGGGTGGCGCAGCCTGACGAGTCGAAAGTGCTGGGCAGTAGTTGAATTTTCACGGGTCAGGTTTTGGGTTAGTCTTGCTCAACACCCATACGTTGCGCGCGGTCTGGACGGATGTTCGTTCCGGTCGTGAGCGTGGGCGTAAAAAATCGCCGCAGTTGCTCATCGGAGAAGAAGTCAAGATCGCGCTGCGCGCCGTGCGTGCGACGGCAGCGCACAATTAGTGTCAGACGGGACTGAGAGCCGTTAGGCGATAGGACATATCTCAATCGGCGAGCCAGAGCAATAGCCCGATCACGATCAGTAAGAAGAACAACAGTGCAGCGATGCCGAGAACAACGTATAGCGTGCGGCTGCTCGCGCGCGGTTCAGTGGTGGCGGCTGGCGAGGATGGTGCGTTGTGCTGCGCCACATCTCTCGACGCCGGTTGGCTCGTTGCCGGCGCGTTGGGCGCGTTAGCGGATCGTGGCTCAACCTGCGGGCGCGGAGCCGCGTTCGGTGGTAGCGGGCCGCTCGCCGACGGCCCGCGCGGGACGATGATGGTCGCGCCGAAGTCCGTGACCGGCGGCGGGCGATGAGCCGCAGCCGCCGGCGTCATTGGCGAGCCGCAGTCCTGACAAAACGCCTTCTCCTCACTCACGGATGCGCCGCACTTTTGGCATTTAAGCATCGTTTCAATCGTTTCAATCACACCCCACTGGGAAAAGAAGGGTGACACATCTATAGACTTTAAGAAAAACAATCTGACAGGATGCACAGGATTGACGGGATGAAGCAGAGAGCAATCACCGCGCGCCCGCTCGTTACTCTGTGCTTGATCTGGTTCATCTTGTTAATCCTGTCGATTGCTTTTTCTTGAATGCTAAAGCAACGACGGGTTTCATCATCTCTCGCCGCTGGCTGCGGGCGAAATTTATTGCCGCTGGTCAAGATTAAATAACGCCTTCACTCCGCGAGCGAGATGTTGCACACATTGATCTGCAAAGCGCAAGACGAAGCAGGGAATAAGAGGCGCGTTTAATCTGCCGGTTGAAAGAACGAAGCGGCGGCAGACGGCGGTTAGTATAAATCACATGCGCCCGGCACTGCCAGTCAAATTTATCCCCGGCTGGGCGGCGCGCGAAATTTTGGTCTGCCCGGCTCCGGCTTCGCGCGTTCATTCGCTTGTTGACAGCAGCGGTTGATTAGGACGACTATTATTCTCTGTTTTCACCTCACAGAGTTTCGGTCTTGCGTTCGCTGAACCGATTGGCCGCAGACGCGGGCGCAAACTTTATCATCATTGGAGCGCGCGCGTTTGCCGATTGATTTAGTCGATCTTTCTGACGGGCCGGAAGGTCACAGAACGTCTGGCCGCATCGGGGCGAGGCCGGTGGCGCGTCCCCGTCTGCCCTCGACCGCCAGTTATATGGCGGTGGCCGGAGTGATTGCCTTCGCGCTGTTTTTCGCGGTGTGGTGGCTTTTCATCATCAGTGGTGATGACGCTCCGTGGCTGCCGTCGATGCTGGCGGCCAGCGTCGTCCTGCTGTTAGCGGTGGCGACGCGCGAAGTGATCATGCGGCGCGCGTGGGCGCGTTATACGCATGAACTGGAATTGGAGATGGGGCGTCAACCATCGCGCCCGTCCACACGCTCGCGTAGTCGCCGCAAGGTGAATCTGCATTCGACCGCCGTTGCGTTGCGTGCGCTGTTGCAACGACTGTCCCACATTGACGAAGCCGGCGCACAACGCCCCGCCGCACACTTGGAAGCGTTTCGTTTGTGCGAGCAATATCTGGCAAATAGTGTGGAGACACTTAACTCGCCGCGCCGCGCGCCGGACGTGCGGATTGCGCTGCGCTCCGGGCAGGAGCGCGTCCGCGCGCTTCAACGCCATCATCTGCTCGCGTGGGCGCGCGGCGAGTCCCGGCGTTTATCGCAGGAAGCGCAACGCCGC
>Ga0136615_10001230_pt1 | contig 12250 bp, 8 predicted proteins | sample AntDrymUQ2882206_2_FD_106647 | JGI IMG/M metagenome (GOLD analysis project Ga0136615, IMG submission 106647) | Polar desert sand microbial communities from Dry Valleys, Antarctica - metaG UQ288 (22.06) | ecosystem: Environmental > Terrestrial > Soil > Desert | place: Antarctica: Dry Valley...
TTCCGAATGGCTGGACTTCACCCACGGTGATATCCAGCGAAAAGCAAAAAACTCACTAAACCCTATGTCCGACGCCATTTCCCGCCGCTTACCCCCAGAATTTATGCAACTGGAAGGTAGATAATCGCTCGTTGTTGATAATGTGTTCGCCCGCGGCCCTGGACAGCGATTGCCAATATGGTAATCTCAAACTAACTGCCTGAATCCGTAGGCAGTTTGACTAGAGCTTATTTCCACGGTGGACTTGCCGGTGTATTGAGTTATTTCGGTGTGTCATCAAAGCAAATGCTTAAGCGCAAGCTGAGTGCCTGTCTGCTGGTCTACCTCATGATGGGGGCGGGAAACGGGTCGGCACCGGTCCTGTTCATGATCCTAGGTCACGCCCATGGGATCTACGTCCATTACAGCGATGCGGGCATTCGATTAACCCTGCACCACCCAGGACACCCTGACGAGCACGAACCGACACCGTTCCTTCCCAGCCCACATCAGCCCGATGTCCTGGACCAGGTGTTGGCCGCGATCACGAGGCAGGATAGTCAAGAAGATCACGTCATCCAGATCCACCCACAGGAGCCGCAGGGCCTGGTAGCATTCAAAACGATCGAAATCCCTAAGGCTTTATCTCTACCGGTAACGACTCAACCATTTCCTGTTGAGCTTGCGTCCGTACCGACCCTGGCGCGGCCGCCCCCTGGGATCAATCCCACGCTTGCCTCCCGCCGTACCACCGTCCTGCTGATTTAGATTCCTCTGGAAAACCCGCACGCCTCGACTACGGGCGTGTGCAATCCGTGGGTCATGGCCGCCGATCCATCCCTTGGGTTAGCGCCCGCAAGAAGTCTTTCAAATTAGACTCCACCCTGTAGCGCAAGCTGTAGCTCTCGAGGACAGGCTGCTGCTTCTCTAGACCGGTACAATAAGGCTCATTCAGAAAATACCAACTTTGAATAGGGAAGGGATACGGTTATGATGGTGGGCATAGAAATACTAGTCATATTGCTGTTGGTCTTGCTCAACGGCGTTTTTGCCATGTCGGAACTTGCGGTAGTGTCCTCGCGCAAAGCGAGGCTAAAGGTGCTGGCAGACAAAGGGCACAGGGGTGCCCCTAGCGCACTCGATCTCGTTGAGAATCCCGGGCGTTTTCTCGCGACGGTTCAGATCGGCATCACCCTGGTGGGTGTGTTGGCCGGAACTTTCGGCGGTGCCACCATCACGGAAAGGCTTGCGGCATACTTGGACAGTTTCCCGGATATCACGCCCTTCGGTGAACCGATCGCCATCGGGATTGTAGTGATCGGTATAACTTACCTATCCTTGATCATCGGCGAACTGGTACCCAAGCAGTTGGCCTTGAAAAACCCCGAACGCTTGGCGTCAGCGATAGCGCGTCCCATGATGTTTCTAGCCAAGGTCGCAGCACCTATAGTTTACTTTCTTGAGTTATCCTCTAGATTGGTATTGCGCCTCTTGGGCGCCCGCCGCACACCTGAGCAGACCGTGACCGAGGAGGAGGTGAAGGCCGTCGTTGCCGAGGGTGTCACCGCTGGGGCGCTCAAACGCGAGGAAAAGGAGATGATCTCGGGCGTCATGCGCTTAGCGGATTGGCCTGTGCAAGCGATCATGACGCCGCGCCAGGAAGTTGTCTGGCTCGACCTCGATGAGGGTGATGAGGCGATCGCTCGCAGACTTCAGGAATCGCACTTCTCCCGTCTCCCGGTGGCGAGGGGCAGCCTCGACCGCGTGCTTGGGATCGTCCAAGCCAAAGACCTCTTGAACCGAGCCATCGCCGGGAAATCCCTAGGCATCGAAAGCGCTCTGTGCCAACCTGTCATCGTGCATCGCTATATCTTGGCGCTACAGCTATTGGAGATGTTTAGACAATCCCCGATCCATATGGCCCTGGTTCTAGATGCCTCGGGTGGCCTTGAGGGAATCGTTACTGCGGCGGACTTTCTGAAAGCAATCGTTGGCGGTCTTGCGGAGGCCGGTGGAGAGGACGAGCCCGAAGCCTTCCAGCGGGAAGATGGATCGTGGTTAATCGACGGTGATCTGCATATCGATGTGGTCAAGGATCGGTTGGGCCTACGCGAGATCCCGGACGAACGCGATTTCCATACGGTTGCCGGCCTCATCTTGTGGCGACTCGAGCGGGTGCCCGCTGCGGGGGATCACACCGATTTCGGCGGTTTCCGTTTCGAGGTTGTAGATATGGATGGACCCAGAATCGATAAGGTGCTCGCCGTGGCGCTCACTGGATCACCGGTAGAATCGGAGAACCCCACAGGTCGCTAAGTCCCCACGTTGGCATTAAGCCGGTAACCGCATCGGTTGCAAGACAATCTGAGTTTAGTGACGATGGCGGTGGTGAATGTCGGGATAGTGCGGGTACCTGTGTAGCAATGGCGCGTGTACGTGAAAATGTGCGTGAGGCTCCCCCCTTCCGTCCCATTCAAACGCGTGTTCGTGGAGGTGATGATCGTCGTGCACGTGGCCGTGGGTATGCGCAAATCCCCTCATGATCATGCTCGTGCGCGTGGTGCTCGGTGAGATGTAACCAAATCTGGCAACGGGATCCCGATTGCCCGCGTTAGCCCGAGGTTGACGAGGCCGGCTTTCACGCCCGCAATGAGTACCGGGTCTTTGGGTGAGATCTTGCGCGTCAGGTTATTATCGACGGCCCAACAGAGACAGGCGCCGACGACCGCGAAGGGTCCCACCGGAAGGGTAAAGGTGGGGCTCCCGTCCCAAGACAACACCATTCCTCCAAGGGTGATGAGGAACCATCCCCCACACAATGTTCCGGCCGAAATGTTCATGAAATACGAACCAGGCCAGGACGGCGGTCAATACCCCTTCGAGATTGAGCAACAGCGAAGCGCTGGAGGCGGGTGTTAACGTGAGGCCTACCATGAGCAACACCGGGCCAATGACACCGCCCATCACAATAGCGCCTGCCAGCCACGGGATGTCGTGACGGTCCAATCCCGCCTCGTGCCATGGGGGCACGGCCGACCACGTGCGATGCAGAGCCCACCCCGCTAAGAGGCCTATCCCCGATCCGAAGTAAAGCACCGCCGCCAGGGTCACCGGATGCATCTGGCCAAGTAGAAGCTTCGCGAGCGGTGTACTCGCGCCAAAGAGGACCGCCGTGCCCAAGGCGCTCGCGATGCCCGGATGGAGGAGGCGATGGGGTTCAGTCGCTGCCGATCAACACGCCTCGGGCCGCCAGAGAAACGCCGATTGACAATCGGTTTCTTGTGCGGGATATTGCGCTTTCATCAAGTCATTCGCAAGCAAGGGGATCCCAGAGGTGACACCCGTCCCACGCATTCGGCTCGGAAAGCTCGAGATGGCTGTCCTAGAGCACCTTTGGTCGGTGCGATTTGCTGATGCCAAGGCCGTGCATAGTATCATCGGCACCCAGCGCGGCATTACGTTAAACACCATTCAATCCACCCTTGAGCGTCTCCACGATAAAGGGCTGCTCAGTCGTGGAAAGATCAGTCACGCCTATATTTATGTCCCGAAGCTGCAGCGTGAGCAGTTGATGGGGCGGATCATCGAGGATGTCATGACGGCGTTCTCTGATGGGAAGAGCCAGCCCATGCTCTCTGCCTTCGTCGATTTCGCCGCCCGTGTGGACGAGAGAAATCTCGAACGTCTTGAGCGGTTGATCGCGGCCCGTCGGGAGGCTCAGGAGCCGAAACCATGAACCTGGGCCTTCCTATGCTCCCATTCGCGGTATTGGCAGCGGCGGTGTTTGCGGTTAGCAGCGCCATGCTCTGCGCTATCGCTTACCCCCTGTTACGCAGAATAGTGCTGGGGCTAGACCCGACCCGACGCACCCGCGTCCTGGTCGTCTGGTCGATGGTACCACTGGGACTGTCAGGGCTGCTGACGCTGCTTGGCGTTCTGCCGCTTGGTTTATCGCTCATGGGGTGCATGGGGGAGGGTCATACACACTTTTGTGTGGCACATCCGCACTTGATCTTGGATGAGCGCCTTCTTTGGGCGGTCTACCTGGTGCTGGCGTTGTTGATGGTCTCTGCCCTGGGGACACAACTGTATGGGTGGTGGCGTACGCGCTGCCTATTAAATTCGCTCGCCACCGTCAGCCATTATGATAGACAGCGAGGCCTGCGAGTGATGGACTGCGCAGCCCCGCTCGCGCTCACCGCAGGCCTGTCTCGGCCCATAGTCTACATTTCTTCTTCTCTGGTAACCGCTTTGCCTTCCGACATGCTCAGGGTCATCGTTGCCCATGAGCGGGCCCATGTACGCCGGCGCGATGGCCTGATCCAGTTTGTCGCCCACCTCGCTTCCTTGCTGCATTGTCCCTGGGTACGTCGGCGGCTGTTGGCGGACTTGTCGCTGGCCTGCGAACAGGCGTGCGATCAGGAAGCTGCGCGGGTAGTCGGTGATCCTCTGCGGGTGGCGGAGACGCTCGTGGCCCTAGCCCGTGGGTTCACCTCCGCCAAGTGGGTGCCGGCCGTGGGCGCGCTCTCGTTTGGCAGCGGGGACCTCGTGCCCCGAATCGAGGCCCTCCTGTCGACCGCGCCGACACCACACGGCGTTTCCCTCCCGCGGCAGGTGTGGGGAGTGCTCTTCCCCCTGTTCTTGAGCGCTGCTGGCTACGCGGCGGAGCCTCTGCACCGCTCCGTCGAAGCGCTGCTCGGCCTCCTGTCCTGGTAGTTCCGCATGCTCTTCCCTTGCGCTTTGGGCATGGACAAAAAACCGACTTACGGTCGGTGTTTTTGGTCGTTAATCGTCGCGTGCCTTCTGGCGAGCCCGTCGCCCCCGGCGGGAGAGGTCTCGGCCTACGACGGCTTTCTTCTCGCGCGGCACTTCCGGCTCGCGTTCCTTCTATCGCTTCTTAATTCAGCTCTCTCGCCGAGAGCGTTCCCCGTCGTTCGGTCTGATTCTCCAATCAGTTTCGTGCCGTTTCCGTTGTTGGTTTGAATTTATGAAGCGATTTATTTTCGTCACAAACTTAGCTGTGGCCGGTCTGATTTTCGGGTTGGCCGGGTGCGTCACAACACCGCTAACCGAAAGCCACGCCCGGTCAGAGCCGCAGGCCCAGAGCGCCGCGCTCAATCCGCCTGGCGACGTCACGACACCGCCAGAGCCTGCCGCGCCGGGGAAGCCGGTGACAGAGCCGGCGGGTGTCCTCACCCTGCGGGAGGCGCTGGCGCTGGCGTTGACTGAAAACCCGGAATTAGCGCCGTTTGCCTGGCGGGCCCGGGCCAACGAGGCGCGCATACTGCAAGCGGGACTGCGGCTCAATCCCGAATTGGGTTTGCAGGTGGAGGACATTGCAGGCACGGGCAGTTTCAGCGGCGCTCGTGTGGCGCAAACCACCCTTCAACTCAGCCAGGTCATCGAACTCGGCGGCAAACGGTCGGCGCGCATGGAAGCGGCTTCGCAAGCGCGCGGCCTGACGAAGTCGGAGTATGAATTGAAACGGGTCGAGGTGCTGGGGGAGGTCACGCAGCGTTTTATTCAGGTCGTGGCGGACCAACACGCTTTGGACCTGGCGCTGACGAATCGCCAGTTGGCGGAAGAGACGCTCCGCACCGTGCGGCAGCGAGTGAAGGCGGGGAAAGGTTCGGCTTTGGAAGAGAGGAAGGCGCAAGTCGCTTTAGCACGCGGCGAGTTGCTCGTCGAGGGATCCAGACATGAACTGAGCGCCTCGCGCAAGAAGCTCGCGGCGAGCTGGCGCAGCGCGCAGCCGGTGTTCGAGCGGGCGGAGGCCGACCTTTTCGCCCGCAAACCGGTTCCGCCTTTCGCGGGACTGATGAATCGCATTACCCAAAGCCCCGAAATTGCCCGTTGGGTTTCGGAGACAAAACTTCGCGAAGCGGAAATCAAACTGGCCGATGCGCGGCGGGTGCCGAACGTGACCGTGGGCGGAGGCATCCGGCGGTTGGAGGGACCGGGTGAGCAGGCGTTCGTGTTGGGCCTTTCGATGCCGCTGCAAATCTTCGACCGGTACCAGGGTGGGGCGGCGGAAGCGCGGGCGTTGCTGGGCAGGACGGAGGCGGAACAGAAGGCGGCGGAGATCCGCCTCGGCACTGTCCTGCTGGGCCTCTACGAAGAGATGGCGCATGACGTTCACGTCATGGAGGGGCTGCAAAAGGAGATTTTGCCGAAGGCGGAAGATGCGTTGGCGATTTCAAGCGATGGCTATGCCCAGGGAAGATATTCCTATCTCGAAGTGCTGGATGCTCAGCGCACGCTTTTTGACATCAAACAGGAATACATCCGAACAGCCACTTCGTATCACCAATTCCTGGTCGAGATGGAACGGTTGATCGGCCAGCCCCTCGAGAGCGACGAGCCTCAACCGTAAACCGCATGGACGAAACCGAACCGAACATCTAGTTACCTATGAACAAAGAGCAAATTGCGGCAGTTATTCTCGTTCTCCTGGCCGGCATCGGACTGACATGGCTGGTGCTGCAGAACGCCAAACCTGCGGTAAACGGCGGCGGCGAAGCCGCTGCCGCCGAAGCCGTCAAAGGCCCGCACGGCGGGCGCTTGTTGAGTGAGGGCGATTTCGCCGCCGAAGTGACCATCTTCGAGCGCGGTGTGCCGCCGGAATTCCGCGTTTTCTTCTACGATAAGAACAAGCTCATCGACCCGGCCGAAGTCAAATTTACGATTGAACTTCATCGGTTCGGAGGGCGCGTTGACAAGATTGGTTTTTCGACACGGGAAGACTACTTGCTCGGAGACCAGGAAATTGTCGAACCGCACTCGTTCGACGTGAAAGTCATCGCCGAACGCAGGGGGGAAACGTATCGCTGGGAATACGATTCCTACGAGGGCCGCACGACCCTGACGCCCGAGGCAGTGAAGAATTCCGGCATCGTCATCGAAACAGCGAGGCCGGCCAAAATAAAGACGTCCATCAAGGTCCATGGCCGCGTCCTCCCCAATGAAGATCGCATGGCCCACATCATTCCCCGTTATCCCGGCATCGTGAAACAAATCCGCAAACGCCTGGGCGATGCCGTGGCCAAGGATGAAGTGGTGGCCGTCGTCGAGAGCAACGAAAGTTTGCAATCATACGACGTCAAATCCTCCATCGCCGGGACGGTGCTTAAAAAGACCATCACGCAGGGCGAATTCGTCAAGGAAGGCGAGGCGATTTACACCGTGGCCGACCTCGGCACGGTCTGGGTAGATTTGAATGTTCACCGGAAGGACTTCGATAAGCTCAAAATCGGGCAGGCCGTCGCCATCTTCGCGGGCGAAGGCACGGCCAACGCGTCAGGCACGGTGAGTTACATCTCGCCGTTCGGCGCGGAAGACACGCAGACGATGCTGGCGCGGGTCGAGCTGCCCAATCCGAAAGGAGGTTGGCGTCCGGGCCTGTTCGTCACCGGGGAGATCATTGTGGAGGAAGCCACGGTGCCGCTCGCGGTCAAGGCCAGCGCCGTCCAGACCTTCCGTGATTGGGAGGTGGTGTTCATGCAGGACGGTAATGTGTTCGAAATCGCCATTCTGGAGGTGGGGCGTCGCGACGCGGAATGGGCGGAAGTGGTGTCCGGTCTGAGCCTCGGCCAGAAATACGTCGCCGACAACAGTTTTGTCATCAAAGCCGACATCGGGGAATCCGGCGCGACGCACGACCATTAACCGGACGACTCTTATGTTCGAACGTATTATCAATTTTTCCATCCGTCAGCGCTGGCTCATCCTAATTGCGACAGCAGTCATCGTCGCGCTGGGAATCTACAACTATCAACGCCTCACGATTGACGCCGTGCCGGACATCACCAATGTCCAGGTGCAAATCAACACCGAAGCTTCCGGCTACTCCCCATTGGAAGCCGAACAGCGCGTTACCTTCCCCATCGAAACTGCGATGGGCGGCCTGCCGCATCTCGAATACAGCCGGTCGCTGTCGCGCTATGGCCTGTCGCAAGTGACCGTCATATTCAAGGACGGGACGGACATTTACTTCGCCCGCCAACTCGTCAACGAACGCATCCAGGAAGTCAAAAGCAAACTGCCGCCCGGCGTCGAGCCGAGCATGGGACCCATCACCACTGGTCTGGGTGAAATCTACATGTTCAATGTCGAAGCCGAAGCGGGGGCGCGCAACGCCGAGGGAAAAGAAATCACGACCACCGATTTGCGAACCGTCCAGGATTGGAACATCAAACCGCAATTGCGCAATGTGCCTGGTGTCATTGATGTCAATTCCATCGGTGGCTTCGTCAAGCAATACCACGTCACGCCGCATCCCGATAGACTTCGCGCTTACGGCCTGACCTTCCGCGACCTGATGGCGGCGCTGGCCAACAACAACGCCAACATCGGCGCGGGCTACATCGAGCGGAACGGGGAACAATACCTCATCCGCAGCCCCGGCCAGGTCGCGGGCTTGGAGGACATCGACAACATCGTCGTGGGCAACCGCGATGGAGTTCCCCTTCACATCCGCGATGTCGCCGACGTTTTCCTCGGCAAGGAACTCCGCAATGGCGCGGCCACCAAAAACGGAACGGAAGTCGTGCTTGGAACCGTGTTCATGCTCATTGGCGAGAACAGCCGCACCGTTTCCGGACGCGTTCACGAGAAGATGGCGGAGATCAACAAGACGCTGCCGGAGGGGATTGTCGCAAGGACTGTCTACAACCGCACCGACCTGGTCAACGCCACCATCGAGACCGTCAAAACGAACCTCTTTGAAGGCGCGGTGCTGGTCGTGGCGATTCTGTTTCTGTTGCTGGGCAACATGCGCGCCGCGCTCATCACCGCGCTCGTCATTCCCCTCTCCATGCTTTTCACCATCACCGGCATGGTCGAATCCAAAATCAGCGGCAACCTAATGAGCCTCGGCGCGCTCGACTTCGGCCTCATTGTCGATGGCGCGGTCATCATCGTGGAGAATTGCATCCGGCGGCTGGGCGAGGAACAGCACAGATTAAAACGCCTGCTCACGCGCCCGGAGCGATTCGAAGTCGTGCGCGAGGCAACCAAAGAAGTCGTTCGTCCGAGCTTTTTCGGCGTGTTCATCATCATGGTGGTTTATTTGCCCATCCTCAGTTTGAGCGGAGTCGAGGGCAAAATGTTTCACCCGATGGCTTACACCGTCATCATGGCCCTGGCGGGCGCGATGATTTTTGCGGCGACCTTCATTCCCGCTTCTATCGCGCTGTGTCTCACCGGAAAAATTTCCGAAAAGGAAAACATCCTCATGCGCGCGGCGAAGGCGATTTATTTACCGACGCTTAAGTTCTGCCTGCACTTTCGCGGGGCTGCCGTTCTCGCGGCCGTCGTTTTAGTTGTGGTCAGCGGCATCGTCGCCTCGCGCATGGGCACGGAGTTCATTCCGAGCCTGGATGAAGGCGACGTGGCATTGCACGCCCTGCGCATCCCCGGCACGAGTCTGACACAGGCCATTGAGATGCAGCACGCCTTGGAACGCCGATTGAAACAGTTTCCGGAAGTGAAAAACGTCTTTGCCAAAATGGGCACTGCTGAAATCGCGACAGACCCCATGCCTCCCAGCGTGGCCGATGGATTTGTCATCATGAAACCGCGCAAGGAATGGCCCGACCCGAAAAAGCCCAAAGCGCAACTGGTCTCCGAATTGGAAAAGGCGGTGAAGGAAATTCCCGGCAACAATTACGAGTTCACCCAGCCGATTCAGATGCGTTTCAACGAACTCATCGCCGGGGTGCGAAGCGACGTGGCCGTGAAATTGTTCGGCGAGGACATGGCCGTATTGCAGCAATTCGGCAAGCAGATCGAGAAGGAGATCAAGACCATTCCCGGCGCCTCCGACGTGAAGTTGGAGCAGACCACCGGCCTTCCCCTCATGAGCATCGGCCCAAAACGCGACGCTCTGGCGCGCTACGGATTGAACATCGCCGATTTGCAGGAAGTAATTGAAATCGCACTCAGCGGCAAAGCAGCAGGCGAAGTGTTTGAAGGCGACAAGCGTTTTGAAATCATCCTACGCCTCCCGGAAAATCTCCGCACCGACATCAACAGCCTGGATCACCTGCCTGTGCCTTTGCGCAAACGCGAGGGGACCGGCAACGGAGCAGCGCGCGTCACCCGTATTTCCAATCCCACCCTCCACAACTCGCAATCCTTCATTCCTTTGAGCGAGGTTGCCGAAATTTCCATTGCACCCGGCCCGAACATGATTAACCGCGAGAACGGCAAGCGCCGCATCGTCGTCACGGCCAACGTCCGGGGACGCGATCTCGGCTCCTTCGTGGCGGAAGCGCAGCAGCAAATCGACGCCAAAATCAAGGTTCCGGCTGGCTACTGGATTTCCTGGGGCGGCCAATTCGAGCAATTGATTTCCGCGACCAAGCGGTTGCAAATCGTTGTCCCCATCTCGCTGCTGCTTATTTTCCTGCTCCTTTTTGCCGCGTTCGGGACGGTCAAGGACACACTGCTCGTTTTCTCGGGAGTGCCGCTGGCGCTGACCGGGGGCGTTGCGGCTCTTTGGATGCGCGACATCCCGTTGTCCATTTCCGCTGGGGTCGGCTTCATCGCTCTCTCGGGCGTCGCTGTGCTCAACGGCATGGTGATGATTTCGTTCATCAACAAGCTCCGTTCCGAAGGCAAACCACTCGACAACGCCATCACCGAAGGTTCGCTGACCCGCCTCCGCCCCGTGTTGATGACGGCCCTGGTCGCCTCCGTGGGGTTTCTACCCATGGCCATCGCTATCGGCACCGGGGCCGAGGTGCAGCGGCCGCTTGCCACTGTCGTGATCGGCGGGATCCTGTCCTCGACCGCGCTGACGCTGCTCGTGTTGCCGGTGCTGTATCGGCTGGCGTATCGGCGGGAGCCGGACCCGGCCCTGTCGCCGAGCCCAGCCCTTTCATGACGGAGATACAGCGCATGAGCATTCAGGATCCGGCCCCTTCGCGCCACCTGCATTACTTCCTAGGCAAGCAGCACGAGCGCAACGAAAAGCGCGTCTGGCTGGTGGTCGCGCTGACCGCCAGCATGATGGTCGGCGAGATCGTCGCCGGCTTTGTGTTCGGGTCCATGGCCCTGCTGGCCGATGGCTGGCACATGTTCACCCACGCCGGCGCGCTGACCATTTCCGCCCTGGCCTATCGCTATGCCCGTCGCCATGTGGACGACGCCCGCTACAGCTTTGGCAGCGGCAAGGTCGGCGAACTGGCGGGCTTCACCAGCGCCGTGATCCTGGCGTTGATTGCGCTGACGATCGCTTACGTGTCCATCATCCGCCTGCTGCACCCGGTGCCCATCGCGTTCGATCAGGCCATCGCCGTAGCGGTGCTGGGCCTGGCGGTGAATCTCCTGAGCGTCTGGCTGCTGCATGAAGGTAGCGGCGATGGTCATTCTCATAGCGCGGGGCACCAGCACGGACACGGCGAGCACGATCATCCGCATGATCACGGTCATGAGCATGAGGACGGTCATGATCACCCTCACGCGCGGGATCCTGCGCCGGTCTCGACCGCTGCGCCACGCGACACCAATCTGCGCGCGGCCTATCTGCATGTCCTGGCCGACGCGGCCACTTCCATCCTCGCCATCGTCGGCCTGCTTGCGGGCCGGCTCTACGGCTGGGTCTGGATGGACGCGCTGATGGGTATCGTGGGGGCGCTGGTGATTGCGCGCTGGTCGCTGGGCCTGATTGCCGACACTAGCGCCGTGCTGTTGGATCGGGTGCCCGATCCGCGTTTGGCCGAGGCGATTCGGAATCGGCTGGAGCAGGGCGGAGCCCGCGTTGACGACCTTCACCTCTGGCAGGTGGGGCCGGGGCATGCGGCGCTTATCGTTTCGCTATCGGCGCAGAACCCGAAATCCCCCACCGCTTACAAGGCCTTGCTGGCCGATCTCAGCGGACTGTCGCACATCACCATCGAGACCGAGACCCTGTGCGCGGATTGATTGGGTGGTCAGCGGTTAGGCCGGCATACTATCCGCCAGCGCCCGTCCGACGAAGCATTGTCCAGTGCAAGCCCGCGTTGAATCTCCTATCCTTCGGGGGGCTGAGAAGGAGGTAATCATGAAAGATGTCAAGGCAAACATTCAACCATTCATGCTGTCTAAGATTCATGCTGTCTAATATGATGAAGGCCTTCCGGGGGAAGGTGTGGGATGACGTTCTTCAACTGCCAACGATTCGGCCACGAGAAGTCTCGGCACGCTGCTCGGAGGTCGGTCACATTACGATTTCGACTCGAGGAGGAGCCCCAAGAGGGTTCCGCGAAGGCATCCATCCCCTTCAGGGAAA
>Ga0136615_10001231_pt1 | contig 12247 bp, 12 predicted proteins | sample AntDrymUQ2882206_2_FD_106647 | JGI IMG/M metagenome (GOLD analysis project Ga0136615, IMG submission 106647) | Polar desert sand microbial communities from Dry Valleys, Antarctica - metaG UQ288 (22.06) | ecosystem: Environmental > Terrestrial > Soil > Desert | place: Antarctica: Dry Valley...
GCCGTCTCGATCACCGTTCCGACTCGCTCCCGGCTTCGATCGGACTCGTGGGCACCACGAGCCTGACTCGCCAGCGCCCCGAATTCATCGGCCCGAACTCGAGCACGCCGCCGTGCTGGATCGCCTCGAGCGCCGCCAGGCGAAGGCCCATCCCGCGCGCCCGCCCGCCGTCGCCCTCCGCTCCGTCGTTCACGATCTCGAACACGAGGTTGCCGCCGCCGGTCTCCACGCGCACGTGCACGCTCGCGGGCCGCGCGTGCTTCTGGGCGTTTCGAAGCGCCTCGGAGAGGATCGACTGCGCGAGCGGCTCGAGCTCGCCGGGGACCCTGGCGCCCGGCTGCCAGCTCACCGAGAGCGACGGGGCGCGGTAGCGGTCGGCGAGCCGCTGGAGCTCGGCGTGCAGCGTGGTGTCGCTGCGGCGTTCGACCGGAGCCAGCGGCCGCGCCATGGCCGAGCGCAGCTCCCCGAGCGCGGCGGTGGCCTCCTGGCGGCAGCGCGCGCGCTCGTCGGGCGAGAGGTCGTGGTCGCCCCCGAGTGCCAGCGAGATCCCGAAGATCCGCTGCATCGCGCGCTCGTGGATCTCGCGGGCAAGGTCGATCCGCGCGGCGAGCTGGTGGGCTCGCTCCTGCTGGCGGGTGGCTATGCGCGCGCTGGCGGCGAGCGCGGCCACCTTGCCGACCGTCCACATCGCGTGGCGCTCGGCGTCGGTAAGCGTGAAGCGGCCGCCGCCGCGGTCGGCCAGGATCACCCCGAACCAGTAGCCGGCCGCCGACAGCGGCGTGCAGGTCAGGGTGGTGATGCCGAGCGTCCGCGCGTAGCGAGCGGGCACCGCGCGCTCGATGTCCTCCGAGACCTCCACCACGCGGTCCTCTGCGAGCGCACGCTGCGCGATCGGAGCGTCCGCGAGCGTCGCGTCGATCTCGCGGATCTCGCCGGTGTCAGCGCCGTGAACGCCCCGTACGCGCACGCGGTCCATCGAGCCGTCATAGAGGAACAGCGCGGCCCGCTCCATCGAGGTCAGGCGGCAGACGGCCTCGCAGAGTCGGTCGTAGAAGTCGCGCGCCCGTGTCTCCCCGTCCATGTTGGAGAGCAGCTCCACGAACACCTCGAGCGCCTCGACGCGCGCGCCTGCGTCCGCGGTGGGCGGCGGCACCGCTACTCGGCCGGCGGGATCGTGGTCATGCCGTTCCTACCGACCCGACCGACGGCGGTTACAGGAAGTAGCGTCCCTCGCCGCGGTAGGTCGGCGTCTCGTCCACGATCTCGCCGCCTGCGACCAGGTAGAGACGGTCGAAGCGCTCGCACAGCTCGCCGGCCTTGGCGTGGCGCAGGTAGACGCGGTCGCCCACCCGCAGCCGGTCGGCGGCGGGGCCGCGCACGGGGGTCTGCACCTCGCCGGCCCCCTCGAACGGGTCGAGCTTGAGGCCCTCGGGCAGCTGAGGGCGGGGGAGGCGGTCGCGGTTCGCCGCGCCTGACGCCAGGTAACCGCCTCCAAGCGCCGTCGCCACGCCGGCGCCAGGACGGCGGCTCACAGGAAGCGCGAACATCGCAGCCGGAAGCGGCGAGAAGGCCGCGTAGTCGTCGAACAGCCCGGGGCCGTAGAGGCCCGACCCGGCGGTGACCTCGCTCACGGCGGTCTCCGCCGACGTCGTGTGAAGGCTGCCGGTGCCACCGCCGTTGACGAGCTCGATCGGCGCCACCCGCCGGACCGCGTCCACGACGCGCTCACGGCGCTCGCGGATCTCGCGCGCCGACACGCGCTGCATCGCCTGGATCAGGGCGCCCTGGAGGCGGCGGCCGCGCGGACGGTCGCCGAGCCCGGCGATGTGGCCCTCATACGCCATCACGCCCGCCAGCTCGAACGCCGGCCGGCCCACGATCTCGCGCGCCAGCGCCGACGCCTGCTCCGGGGTCCTGATCGGCGATCGCTTCGGCCCGATCCTGATCCGCCCACCGCCGAGGTGGAACCCGGCGTCGACCTCGATGCAGACGCGTACGGGCACCCGCCGTCCGGGCGTGGCAGCCTCGATCAGGTTCAGGTGCTCGGTCGAGTCCACCATCAGCCTCGGCGCCCGCTCGCGCTCGAGCTGCGCCAGCTCGGCCAGCGCGTTGCGGTCGGTCGTCGGGTAGGCGAGCAGGAGGTCCTCGAAGCCGTGCTCTGCGAGCCAGAGGCTCTCGCGAAGCGTGAACGTCATCAGGCCGCGGAAGCCGCGGTTCCACTCGAGGACCGACTCGATCAGCCGGCGGCAGCGGACCGACTTGGTCGCCAGGCGCACCGGCTTGCCCCGCGCGCGGCGAAGCAGGTCGTCCGCGTTCGCCCACATCGCGTCGAGGTCCACGAACGCGAAGGGGGCCTCGACCCTGGCGAAGGCCTTCTCGTAGCGCTCGTGATCGCCTGGCACGGGTGTGATCCTGCCTGATTCGAGGCGTGACTACCGTGAGGGAGTGAGCACGCGAGCCTCGCAGGGGACCGTTCCCGGCGCCAGCGCCGAGCGCGCGGCGAGCCGCGCGGTCCCGCCGACCGGCCTCGTCCTCGTCGCGATCGGCTCGACGCAGCTCGGTGCCGCGCTCGCGAAGTCGCTCTTCGACGAGGTCGGCCCGGCCGGGACCGTCTTCCTGCGCGTGCTGTTCGCCGCGCTGGTCCTCGTGGCGCTGTGGCGACCGCGCCTTCGCCGCTTCGGCCGCCGCGAGCTCGCGCTGGCGGCCACCTTCGGCGTGGCCCTGGCGGGGATGAACCTCTCCTTCTACGCGGCGATCGACCGCATCCCGCTCGGCGTCGCGGTAACGCTCGAGTTCTGGGGTCCGCTCGCGGTCGCGCTGCTCGGCTCGCGGCGGGCGCTCGACGTCGTCTGGGCGCTGCTCGCCGCGGCCGGAATCGTGCTCCTCGCGGATCCCGGCGGCGCCGCCGACGCGACCGGCGTCGTGCTGGCCCTGGTCGCCGGGCTCTGCTGGGCCGCCTACATCCTGCTCAGCCAGCGCGCTGGCCGCGCGTTCCCCGGGGGCACCGGGCTCGCGATCGCGATGAGCTTCGGAGCGGTGCTGCTGATCCCGGTCGGGGTCGGAGGCGCCGGCGCCGACCTGCTCACCCCGGGAGTGCTGGCGGCCGGCGCGGCCGTCGCCGTGCTGTCATCTGCCGTGCCCTACTCGCTCGAGCTCGAAGCGCTGCGCCGGCTCCCGGCACACGTCTTCGGCGTGCTCATGAGCCTCGAGCCGGGGGTGGCGGCGCTCGTGGGCTTCGCCGTGCTCGGCGAGGTCCTCGGAGCGCGCGAGGTGGTGGCGATCGTCCTGGTCGTGGCGGCGAGCGTGGGCGCCTCGCGAGCGGCGACGGGCGCCGCGCCGCGCGACGTGTGACTGCCCGTCAGCGCAGGTAGATCGGGTTCGACAGGATCCACGTGCGCTGGCGCCCGAAGACGTCGAGGCGGGCCTCGACTCGGTAGACGCCCGGCCCCTCGACGCGATGCTCGAGCTCGGCGCCGGCCGTCGAGCTCAGCAGCTCGCCGTCGCGGACCAGCCGCAGGATCGCGTCGCGGGGCAGCCGCGCGCGCAGCGTATGGTCGCCGGCCCGGCCCTCCTGGCCCATCGCCAGCGCGCCGCCATCGCTCTCGGCCCAGAACGAGAACCCCGCGGGCGGGCCGAGCGAATCCACGGCCAGGTAGCAGCGACCCGCACGCAGGGCGCCGTAGATCTGGTCGCGGTCGGGATCGAGCTCGCGCTGGAGCGGGCGCTCGCACAGCGCGTGGGTGCGCAGCTGGCGAAACGAGCGCCGGTAGCCCATCAGCCGCAGGACTCGCCCTCGACGGCGGACGCCGAACTGGTGCGCGTCGAGCCCGCCGATCGCGGCCACACGGCGGTCGCGCGTCAGCCGGTCCCACTCGGCGAGGTTCTCCGGCGGCGGGTGTGTGACGAAGCGCTCGGGGCGTGTCAGGAAGCGCACCGCGTCGATCGCCCCCCGCAGGCCCTCGCCGGTGTCGTTGAAGTAGCTCCAGAGCTCGATCCCGGTCAGCCCGTCGCAGTCGAGGTCGGTCCACGGGTAGCCGGGCGCCCAGCGCCGGAAGCGGTCGGAGCCGCGCGAGAACGGGTGGGCGGCGAAGCCGAAACCGCCGGCGGCGGTGACCGCGGCGCAGATCTGGGCCGGCCCGACACCCTTGCGCGGCATGACCTCGTCGATTCCGAACGCCAGGTAGTGGTTCTTGTTCGGGGGCGAGACCTCCTCGCCGACCAGCACCAGCGTCGAGCCGTGCCAGCGCTCCTCGCCGCGCTTCTTCGCCTCGAGCGTGTCGTGGTCGGTGAGCAGGACCGCGTCCACCCCCGCGTCGCGCGCTGCCGCGGCGATCTCGGGAACGGTCCCGGTACCGTCGGAGTGGGTCGAGTGGAGGTGGACGATGCACGCCACGTCGTGCAGCTCGGGCGGGCTCGGCATGCAACTAGGCTAAGCGGCCGCTTGGTCGCCCGCCGGCTAGGACACGAGGGACCCTCCTGAGCGTCGTCCACCACGACCTCTGCTTCGGCTGCGGGCAGGCGAACGTCTTCGGCCTCCAGATCGAGCTCGAGCCGGTGGCGGACGGGGTGGCCGGGCGCTTCTTCGTCAAGCAGGACCACCAGGGCCCGCCGGGCGTGGCCCACGGTGGGGTGATCGCCGCCGCGCTCGACGAGGCGATGGCGCTAGCCGTGCACGCCGAGGGGATCGGGGCCTTCACGCGCAGCCTGCGGATCGAGCTGTCCGCGCCGGCCGCGGTCGGGACGTTCGTCCGCCTGGAGGCCCGGGTCGACGAGCGCGGGGAGCGCAAGCTCGAGACCAGCGCCGAGGCGACCGGCGACGACGGCGAGCGCGTGGCCGCGGCGGCCGCCACGTTCGTCCGCAGGGACCTCGATAGCGTGTAATCGCAGCGCCGCCAGGTCCGCCGGCCCGCCAGGCCCGCCAGTCCCCGTCACGGAGCCAACCACCCCGCCATGCCCGAGAACGTCACCCGCCAGATCCTCAGCGACCACCTCGTCGAGGGCGAGCTCACGCCCGGTTCGGCGATCGCTTTGCGGATCGACCAGACGCTGCTCCAGGACGCCACCGGGACGATGGCCTGCATGCAGTACGAGCAGCTCGGCGTGCCGCGGGTGAAGGTCGATCGAGCGGTCCAGTACATCGACCACAACGTGATCCAGCTCGACTACAAGAACCCCGACGACCACCGCATGCTCCAGGCGCTCGCGCGCAAGCACGGGATCGACTACTCGCGCCCGGGAAACGGCATCTGCCACTACGTGCACATCGAGCGCTACGCCAAGCCCGGCGGCATCCTCGTCGGCGCCGACTCGCACACCACCACCAGCGGGGCGCTGGGCATGATCGCCATCGGCGCCGGCGGGCTCGACGTGGCGGTCGCGATGGGCGGGTACCCGTACGAGATCGCCTGCCCGGCGGTCGTGGAGGTGAGGCTCGAGAACACGCTCGCGCGGCCCTGGGTGCAGGCGAAGGACATCATCCTCGAGCTGCTGCGCCGGCTGACTGTGCGCGGCGGCAAGAACAAGGTGTTCGAATTCACGGGTCCCGGCACCGCGGATCTGTCGGTTCCCGAGCGCGGCACGATCGCGAACATGATCGCCGAGCTCGGCGCGACCTCGGCCGTCTTTCCGCCCGACGAGCAGACGCGCGAGTGGCTGCGACTCCAGCGGCGCGAGGACGACTTCGAGGAGATCGGACCGGAGGACGGCGCGGAGTACGACGAGCGCGTGGAGATCGACCTCGCCGAGCTCGGCCCGCTGGTCGCCAAGCCGCAGAACCCCGACAACGTCGTGCCGGTCGAGGAGGTCGCCGGGACGCCCCTCGAGCAGGTCTGCATGGGCTCCTCGGTCAACTCCGGCTACGCCGACCTCGCGGTCGCGGGAGCGGTGCTGGCCGACAAGGGGGCCCAGCTCGTGAATGAGCGCTGCACGGCCACCGCCACGCCCGGCTCGCGGCAGATCCTGGTGGCGATAGCGGAGTCGGGCGTCTACCGCCAGCTCGTCGAGGGCGGCGTGCGGATGCTCGAGCCGGTCTGCGGCCCGTGCGTGGGCATGGGTCAGGCGCCGCCGTCGAACGCGAACTCGCTGCGGACGTTCAACCGCAACTTCCCCGGGCGCTCGGGCACTCCCGAGGACTCCGTCTACCTCTGCTCGCCGGCGGTCGCGGCGATCTCGCTGCTGCACGGCGAGATCCGCGACCCGCGCGAATACGGCGACGCGCCCGAGATGCTCCCCCTTCCCGAGCTCAAGCCCTACGTGGACGACCTGCACATCTTCGCGCCGGCCTCCGAGGAGGAGGCGGAATCGATCGAGATCCCGCGCGGGCCGAACATCAAGAAGCCGCCCGAGCACACGCCGCTGTCCGACTCGCTCGAGGCGCGCGTGGCCACCGTCCAGCCGGACAACATCTCGACCGGCGACCTCGCGCCCGACGGCGTGGTGGTCATGTCCTACCGCTCGAACATCCCGGCGATCGCGGAGTTCACCTTCCAGCACCGCGACCCCGAGTTCCGCAAGCGGATGAAGGAGTGGGGAGAGGGCTTCATCGTCGGCGGGCACAACTACGGCCAGGGCTCGTCGCGCGAGCACGCCGCGCTCGCCCCGCTCCAGCTCGGCGTCAAGGCGGTGATCGCGAAGTCGTTCGCGCGCATCCACCGGCGCAACCTCGTGGCCCAGGGGATCCTCGCGCTGACGTTCGTGGACGAGTCCGATTACGACCGCGCCGAGGTGGGGCAGACCTGGTCGTTACCCGAGGTCAAGCGCGAGCTGGAGGAGGGGTCGGAGGGGATCACCGTGCGCATCGACTCCGGCGACGAGTTCGAGGTCACGCACGACCTCGCCGACAAGGAGCGCGAGATCCTCGTCGAGGGCGGCCTCCTGCACTATCTCCAGGAGCGCGGCGAGCAGGTGGGAGCCACGGCGTAGCCGGGCTCGACGACTTGGCGCGGCGCCTGCCAGACGGCTACGAGCTGGACGACGACCCCGCTCGACTCGACGTCCCGGAGGTCACGCGGTTTCTCTCCGAGGACTCCTACTGGGCTCGCGGCCGCCCTGCGAACACGATTGCGCGCCTGATCCGGGAAGCCACGCGCGTGGTCGGGCTCTACCGGGATGGGCAGCAGGTCGGCTTCGCCCGGATCGCCTCGGACGGCACGGCGTTCGCCTACCTGGCCGATGTCTACGTACTGACCGAGCATCGCGGCCGCGGACTCGGGACCGAGTTGGTGCGCGAGGCGATCGAGCGGGGACCGCACAGCAAGCTGCGCTGGCTCCTTCACACCGCCGACGCTCACGAGCTCTACGCCAGGTTCGGCTTCGGCGCGCCGTCCGCGACGCTGCTTGAGCGTCCCCCCGACTCGTCGTGACTTTTGCGTCGGCTGATCGGAGGGCGCGGTGGGCGAACTTCGGCGTTTCGCGAACACCCCTCGTTCGCAACTCGCCAAAGTTCGCCGAAACAGCACTATCGAATGAAGGAGAGCGCATGACTCAGAGCAACGGCCCAGGTGAGTCGGGACCGGTGATCGTCCGGCCGAACGACGGCCGCTCGGTCGACCTCCGGAGCATCGGCTGCCGGTTCATGATCGACGGAGACCAGTCGGGCGGGGGCTTCTCGCTCGTCGAGCATCCGATGCCCCCGCGGGCGCTGGCCGCGCCCTTGCACAGGCACTCCCGCGAGGACGAGTACAGCTACGTCCTGGAAGGACGAATGGGAGCGGTTCTCGGCGGTGAAGTGGTCCACGCCGAGGTCGGTGACCTGGTCTTCAAGCCGCGCGACCAGTGGCACACGTTTTGGAACGCCGGCGACGAACCGGCCCGCATCCTCGAGATCATCTCGCCGGCGGGCTTCGAGCGCTACTTCGTCGAGATCGCGGAGCTGGTCAAGGACGGCCCGCCGGACGAGCGCCTGCTCGGCGAGCTGCTCGGGCGGTACGGGTTCGAGGTGGACCCCGCGAGCATCCCCCAGCTGGTGCAGGAGCACGGGCTGGCGTTCCCGGGCTGAAGGATCCACGGCGCGGTCGCGGACCTACTGACCTAAGCTCGCGGTGACCCCGGTCTAACGAGCTCGGCCACGTCCGCGAGCTGCCTGCGCTGCTCGAGCGCCGTGGGGGGGCTGGAATTCGGGAGACCGCCCAGCTCTCGACCTCAGGCGCCCTCGCCAAGCCGCTCCTCCACCGACCGCACCTTGTCGTCGAGCGTCTGGTCCGGGCGGTCGCGGCGCTCGTCGAGCTTGAGCACGGTGTAGACGCGCGGCACGCCGCCGTCGAAGGGCACCGCGTGAAGCTCGGCCACGACCGCGAGGATGTCCGCGGTCGAGCCCTCGAGCGACGTGCCCATCGCATGGAGGCGGTAGCGGACGCGATCCTGTGCGGCGAGGCGGCGCTGGATCTCGGCGATGTGCTCGCTCGCGCCGGCGTCGGGCCGGCCGAGTGCGATGACGGTGAGGTCGGCGGTGGCCACGGCGCGCAGCGAGAGTAATCGGTGCGCACGCCATTAGCCTCGGCTCGTGAGTTCGCCCCCGATCCATGTCAAGCGCCATGAGTCGGAGGCCGCGCGCTGGGAGATGGTCGAGCGGGCGCCTCACGCGGGGCTCGGACCCCACGTCCGCAGGTACAGCGGCTATCGGGAGCACTCGGTCGACCCGTTTCGCCGCCGCGAGCCGGCGACTGCCGACGCCGTGCTGATCATCAGCTTCGGGCCCTCGATCGATGTCTTCTGCCCGGCGAGGCCCGCCTCGGCCAGGCAGCGGTGCAGGTCGTTCTTCGCGGGACTCGACGACGGGCCCGCGCTCACCGAGTACGCGGGAAGCCAGCACGGCGTGCAGGTCGACCTCACGCCGCTCGGTGCGCACATGCTCCTCGGCGTGCCGATGCACGAGGTGGCCGGGCGCGTGGTCGAGCTCGACGACCTGCTCGGCGCCGACGGACGCCGCCTCGTGGAGCGTCTCTACGACGCGCCCGGTTGGGCCGCCCGCTTCGACCTCCTCGACGCGGCCATCGCCAAGCGCCTCAAGGAGTCGACGCCGCCCTCGCCCGACGTGGCGTGGGCCTGGAGCCGGCTGAGGGAAACCCATGGGGCCATGCCCGTGGGCACGCTCACCGAGGAGCTCGGCTGCAGTCGCCGGCACCTGTCCCCGGGACTTCCGCCAGTTCGCCGGCGTCACTCCCGGCGAGTACATGGCGGCGCTGCTGCCGGGCGGCGGCGGAATCGCGGCCGGCGAGGTCCCGTCCGTACAAGACCTCACCGCTGCGGCCGCATAGCCTCGCCGAAACGACCCGAGGAGACGCAAATGAACCTCATTCCCGTTCTGCGATACAAGGACTGCCCCGCCGCGATCGAGTGGCTCGTGAACGCCTTCGGCTTCGAGAGGAAGTCGGTGCACGAGGGGGAGGGCGGAACGATCGACCACGCCGAGCTCGCCCACGGCGACGGCATCGTCATGCTCGGCTCGGATCGGGGCTCCGACGACCGCTTCGCCACGGGGCCGAGCCTGATCTACGCCGTCGTCGAGGACCCCGACGCCCACCACGACCGCGCGAAGGCCGCCGGCGCCGAGATCTGGATGGAGCTCACCGACCAGGACTACGGCTCGCGCGAGTACGCGGCGAAGGACCCCGAGGGAAACGTCTGGAGCTTCGGGACCTACCGGCCGGGCGCCGCCTGAGCCGGGCGATCGCCCGACACCGGCGCGTCCGTGCCGTCAGGCGGCGTCCGCCAGGTCGACTCCGGTCGCGACCGCCCGCCGCAGCAGCGGCGCCGCCCGGTAGCGCTCCTCGCGGCGCTCCTCCCAGAGCCCGTCGATCGTCGCGAGCACCTGGTCGAGGCCGATCGCGCGTCCCCAGGCGACCGGGCCACGCGGGTGGTTGAGGCCGAGCGTGACGCCGGCGTCCACGTCGTCGGGCGAGCCCACGCCCTCGCCGATCGCGAACGCGGCCTCGTTGACGAGCTGGCAGACGATGCGTCCGAGCACCAGTCCCGGGGCGTCCGCGACCCACTCGACGGCCAGGCCCAGCGAGCCAAAGAACGCCTCGGCGGCCGCGACGTTCGCGTCCGGGGTCGAGGACAGGCGGGTCAGCTCTACAAGGCGCGTCTCGGACAGCGGAGGGAGGAGGTTGAACCCGCACGCCAACGGCTCGCCGCGGCCCGCGAGGCTGCGGTCCGCGCACACCGCGAGCAGCGGCGGGCCGTCGGTCGCCGTGCCGAGCGCCGCGGCGAGCGGATCGGCCGCGGGCGCGGGCACCGAGGTGTCTACGACCAGCTCCGGCGCGACGCCCGCGAGCTCCTCCGGCTCGCGCGCCTCCCAGCCGGCGGCGGCTGCGCGCTCGCGCAGCTCCGCGGCCAGCGCGCCGGCTCCCTCGATCGCAACGGTCCGGCCGTCGCCGCCGCCCGGCGAGGGCGGCTCGGGGTCGTCGGCACGGTGCGGCCCGTCGTCGTAGCGGTACCAGCCGCGACCCGCCTTGCGCCCGAGCCGCCCGGCCGCCACGAGCCGCTCCTGGAGCGGGCTCGGCTTCCAGCGCGGCTCGCCAAAGCTCTGCGAGTGGAACGAGCGCGCGACCTCGAGGCCGACGTCGATGCCGACCAGGTCCATCAGCTCGAATGGTCCCATCCGAAAGCCGCCGCCGAGCCGGCAGACGCGGTCGATCTGCTCCGGCGCGGCCACCCGCTCCGCCACCAGGCGAAGCGCCTCGGCCCCGAACGGCCGCCCGCAGCGGTTGACGAGGAATCCCGGGCCGTCGCTCGCCTCGATCACGCGCCGCCCCATCGCCCCTCCGGCGGCCCGCGCCACCGCGAGCGCCTGCTCGCCGGTGCCGTCCGCGCTGATCACCTCGACCAGCCGCATCAGCGGCGCGGGATTGAAGAAGTGCATGCCGACCACGTCCTCCGGGCGTGCCGCGGCCGAGACGAGCGCGGTCACCGGGATCGACGAGGTGTTCGTCGCGAGGACTGTGCCCTCCTCGCAGATCTCGGACAGCCGGCCGAGCAGCTCGCGCTTCAGCTCGAGCCGCTCGGGCGCCGCCTCGATCACGAGCTCGCACGGCGAGAGGTCCTCGAGCGGCTCGCAGGCGCGGAGGCGGTCGGCCGCCGCGCGCGCGTCCTCCGCGCTCCAGCGTCCGCGCTCGGCGCCCTTCTCGAGCCCCTCACGGACTCGCTCGGCGCCGCGCGCGAGCGCGTCCGCGACGGGGTCGTGCAGGAATGTCTCCATCCCCGCCAGGCATCCGAGCTGCGCGATGCCCGCGCCCATCGTCCCGGCGCCGACGACTCCGAGGCGGGCGGGGACGTCGCCCATCGCGCGCCCGACCTACCGCCCGCGGAACTCCGGCCGGCGCTTCTCGAGGAACGCCGTTGTGCCCTCCACCCGGTCCTCGGTGGCCATCGCGAGCTCGAACAGCCGCCGCTCGTGCTCGAGCCCCGCTGACAGGCCCGTCTCGAACGCGGACAGCACGGCCTGCTTTCCGAGCCGGACGGCGATCGGCGCGCGCCGCGCGATCACCTGGGCGACGTCGATCGCCTCCTCGAGCCACTCGTCCGGGTCCGTGACCCGGTTCACGATCCCCAGCCGCTCGGCTTCCTCGGCGCCCATCCGCCGGCCGGTCAGCACGAGCTCCATCGCGCGCTGCTTTCCGACCGTGCGCGCCAGCCGCTGGGTTCCGCCGCCGCCCGGGATGATCCCGAGCATCACCTCCGGCTGGCCGAGCTCGGCCGTCCGAGAGGCGACGATCAGGTCGCACAGGAGCGCCAGCTCGCAGCCGCCGCCGAGGGCGTAGCCCGATACCGCGGCCACGAGCGGGGTGCGGCACGCCGCCATCCGCGACCAGAAGCGCGCGCCGGGCGCGGCCAGCGCGTCCTGGAAGCTGCGGTCGCGCAGCTCGCGGACGTCCGCGCCGGCGGCAAACCAGTCGTCGGAGCCGGCGATCACGATCGCGTGGACCTCGGGGTCCGCGTCCCACGCCTCCACGAGCTGGGCGAGCAGCTCCATCACCTCGGGCGAGAGGGCGTTGCGCGCGTCGGGGCGGTTGATCCGCGCAAGCCCCACGAGGTCGCGCGTCTCGGCCGCCACCACCGGCTCGCCCGCGCCGCCGTCAGGAGCCGCCGGCTGCCCGCCGGCCTCCTCGCGTCCGCGCTCGTCGGCGCCGGCCATCAGGTCATCGCGTTCACGCCCGTGGCGGCGCGACCGATGATCAGCTTCTGGATCTGCGACGTCCCCTCGTACAGGGTCGTGACCCGAGCGTCGCGCAGGTAGCGCTCGACGGGA
>Ga0136615_10001233_pt1 | contig 12241 bp, 11 predicted proteins | sample AntDrymUQ2882206_2_FD_106647 | JGI IMG/M metagenome (GOLD analysis project Ga0136615, IMG submission 106647) | Polar desert sand microbial communities from Dry Valleys, Antarctica - metaG UQ288 (22.06) | ecosystem: Environmental > Terrestrial > Soil > Desert | place: Antarctica: Dry Valley...
CCCAGAGCCGCCTCGCCGAGGAGTTCGCTTCCCTGCCCCCGCTGCCGCGCGGGGACTCGAGCTCCCAGAAGCCGGGCCGGCCCCCGAGAGGCTATCGGCCCCCTCCCGGCGACCCCGTCTTCCGCCTGCGCATCCCGGCCATCGCCCTGTCCCAGATAGTCGTCGAGGGGGTCGGGACCGAGGAGCTCAAGGGAGGCCCCGGCCACTACCCGGCGTGCCGGGGCGGGTTCCCGGAGCCATTCTGCACACGGCTCGACGAGGTCTGGCCCGGCGAACGGGGGCGCGTGATCGTGTCCGGTCACCGCACTACCTATGGAGCTCCCTTCTGGGCGCTTAACGAGCTTGAGCGCGGCGACGACATCATCGCCGAGACGAAATGGGGGACGTTCAGCTACCGGGTGTCGGGCTCCGACGTCGTGCCTCCCACCGCCTCCGACATCGCCAACCCTCGCGCCACCGACGGGCGTGAGATCGTGCTCACTACCTGCAATCCGAGGTTCTCTGCCGCCGAGCGGCTGATCGTGTTCGCCCGGCTCGAGGAGGCGTGATGAACAGAAGACGTTCGCGGAAGTCTCGTGCGCTCGAGCTGCTCCTGTGGGCGGCGCTGTCCTTGGTGGCGGCGGCGGTCATGGTGAGCCTCTCGGAGCGGCTGCTACCCAGCAACTTCTGAGCCGCCGGGCCCCGAACCGACGGCCCTTTGGGGCTCGGCCCCTAACCTGGCCTCCGAAGTTTCGATACGAATCAGTTGCGTATGTCTCCCCTCCCGTGTTATATCAATACGCAACGAACTCGTATCGAAAGGAGAACGATCATGAGAGAGCAGCTCTACCCTCGCCGCTGGATGGCGCTCGCCGTTCTGGCACTCAGCCTGGTGGTAATAGGAATGGACAACACGATCCTCAACGTTGCCCTGCCGACGCTCGTTCGGGATCTCAACGCCACCGCCAGTGAGCTTCAGTGGATTGTCGATTCCTACGTTCTAGTGTTCGCGGGCCTGCTCCTCACCATGGGCGCCTTGGGCGACCGCTTCGGTCGTAAGCGCGCGCTGATGTCGGGGATGGCGATCTTCGCCCTCGCCTCGGCGAGTTCTGCATGGGCTAGTTCCCCTGAGCTTCTGATCGCGACACGCGCCGCCATGGGAATCGGGGCGGCGCTGATCATGCCCTCCACCCTGTCGATCATCACCGATATCTTTCCCCCCGACGAGCGAGGCCGGGCGATTGCCGTGTGGGCGGCCATCGCAGGTCTTGGCATCGTCGCAGGTCCGGTCATCGGTGGATGGTTGCTCGAGCACTTCTGGTGGGGGTCGGTATTCCTTGTAAACCTGCCGATCGTTTCTCTGGCTGTTGTCGGCGGTTACGAGCTGGTCCCTGAATCAAAGGACCCTCAAGCAACACCTTTGGATCCCCTCGGAGCCGTTCTGTCAATCGCCGGGCTGAGCGCACTCGTTTTCGGCATCATCGAGGCGCCGGAAAACGGATGGACGGACGGCATCACGTTGACGGCTCTCGCAATAGCGGTAGTGGTGCTAACTGTGTTCGTGGTATGGGAGCTTCGCTGCAAGCATCCCATGTTGCGCATCGACTTCTTCAAGGACCCCCGCTTCACTGCCGCAAGCATCGCGATCACCCTGATCTTCTTCGCTCTGTTCGGAACGATCTTTGTTCTGACCCAGCATCTGCAGTTTGTACTCGGGTACTCGGCTCTCGAGGCGGGCTTTCGCGTCACTCCATTGGCAACGATGGTGGTAGGTGCCCCGCTCGCAGCGCGCGCTGTCGAACGCATAGGTTCCAAGGCTGTAGTAACCGCCGGATTGACGGTTGTGGCGGTCGCTCTGTGGCTAGTCTCCGGGGTGGATGTCGGGAGTGGATATGTTCCGCTCGCATGGGCCTTGGCTCTGATGGGATTGGGAATGGGGGCAACGATGGCGCCGGCGACCGATTCGATCATGGGTTCATTGCCGCTGGCGAAAGCCGGGGTCGGCTCGGCCATGAACGACACGACCAGGATGGTCGGAGGTGCCCTTGGCGTCGCAGTGATTGGGAGCGTCCTGTCATCCTCGTACGGCGAGGCAATCACTCCTGCCGTCTCCAACCTGCCGCCGCCGGCGGCCTCAGCCGCAAGTGATTCGGTGGGAGGGGCATTGAGCGTCGCCGGGCGGATCGGTCCACAAGCCAGCGAGCTAGTCCTGGCCGCCCGTTCCGCATTTGTCGAGTCGATGGGAGATGCAGTCCTCGTAGCGGCGGGAGTAGCTATGCTCGGGGCAATGGTGGCGCTTTTCTTCTTGCCTGCACGGCCGCGCTCTGATGAGGCTCAGTCTCAGGACGCGCCTGCTCTCGAGAAAGTGCCTGTGGGTTGAATGCGGTTTCGCAATCCGCAGATGGTGAAGTAAGAGCACGCGGGCGTCCCCGCGACGTTCGCGTCGATCAATCGATACTCGACGCTGCACTCGACCTTTTTCTCGAAGACGGATTCGATACCATGAGCATCGAGTCGGTGGCCGAGCGAGCGGGCGTCGGCAAGACCACCATCTATCGGCGCTGGCAGTCCAAAGAGGAGCTAGTCGTAGCAACCATAGGCACCCTCTATGAGGGGATGGATGTTCCGGATACCGGTGATGTGCGAGCCGACTTGACAACTGTGGTCAGGCACATGCACGGACTCATCCAGAACACGAAAGCTGGCCGAGCCCTTCCACGAATGGCCGGCGAACTCGCGCGAGGTTCCCCCCTGGGCCACGCATACATGAGAACCGTTCTGGCTCCAAGACTGGAAGCCGTCGGCGCTGCCCTCCAGCGGGCCGAGGTCCGTGGAGACCTGCGGAGTGATCTCGATGTAGAGATTGCTGTTGCGTCGATCGTCGGTCCGATGATGTTTCTCGCATTGACGGGCAGGATCGCCAATCTCGACGAGGAGCTGGCTTCGAGGTTGGTCGATCAGGCGATCACCGGAATGAAACGCGTCGATTAGTTTTTCGGACGTATTAGCGCGCCCTGATGATTGTAAACCTGTCGTCTATACAGTGCCGTAAAGGGAGCCAGCATGAGAGCGACGCAGCAACAGAAGGCGGAAAACTTCCGTTCCCTGCACGCAAGCGGGGTATTCATCATCCCGAACCCCTGGGATGCGGGCTCCGCTCGGGTACTCGAAGCGCTGGGATTCAAGGCACTCGCAACCACCAGCTCTGGCCTTGCCTTCACGCTCGGAAGGGAGGACGGCGGTGCCACGCTCGACGAAGTCTTCGAGCATGTGCGTTTGCTGGATCGTTCGACGTCGCTGCCCGTTTCCGTCGATCTGGAGAATGGGTATGGACCCGAGCCCGAAGCAGCCGCAGCAGCGATAACGCGCGCTGCGGAAGCCGGAGCCGTGGGGGGCTCGATCGAAGACTACGGTCCGGAGATCGAGGCGATCTACTGCCTCGATCACGCGGTCGCACGAGTGGCCGCCGCGGTGGAAGCGGCGAAACGGTTGAGCTTTCCATTCATGCTCACGGCGAGGGCCGAGAACCACATCCGCGGGAACCCGAATCTAGAAGACACCATCGCCCGGTTGCAAGCTTATGAGCAAGCCGGAGCCGATGTGCTATATGCGCCGGGCTTGAAGAGCAGCGACGAGATTCGCACAGTGTGCGAGGCCATATCCAAGCCGCTCAATGTGCTCGCCCGCCCGCACTTGACGACGAGTGAGATCGCCGAGGCGGGGGGCCGCCGGATCAGCGTGGGCGGTACGTTGACCTGGGTCGCGATCGGGGCCATGGTGGAGGCGGCCGAGAAGATGCGCGACGAGGGTGACTTTTCAGCTCTCAATCTTCAGGCCGAGTGGTGGTAAATGGCTGTAGAACAGCCTTTATCCGATCACGCGACGGTGAGTTGAGCCTTCTCGAGTGCTCTCAGCCATGTCTCGCTGAAGCCTGCCTCGTCAAAGGCGACGAGCACTTTCACCGGTTGCCCGTTCGGGTCGGATTGCAAGCGCAGCAGCTCTGCGTCCCGAACCGGAAGCACCCGCATGCTTTCAACCTTGGTTCCAGACCAGCCTGCGGCCACCGCACAAGCAAGTGGATCGTGGTGAAAGTTTAGGAGGTCGCTTGGTAGCCTGGCGTGGGCGCGCCCCAGGCGATCGTTGCCTTGGTCCTGTCCATGAGCCTCCGCTTGGTTGGCAATGAGTACACCGAGGCGGCCTGAACCGCGGAGCCTCGGCAGGTGCGCTTGGCGGAGATGAGTTTTCAGCGTTTGCGCCAGCGTGACAAGGGTGAGATCGGATGCCGACCCGATGAGAATCTCGGCGGCACGAGTGTCGCATTGGACATTCCAGTCCTGCTCCGGTCCCCACGGTGGAAGGCCCTTATCCGTCGGTGCCGCGTAGCCACCCATAGCGACGATGGGAACCTGTCTAAGCCGGCCCGGTCGAGCCACCTCGAGTAGAGCGAGGTTGGTGAACGGTCCAATGGCGACGATAGCAGCGCCTTGCTGGATGCTTTGATCGAGCAAGTCCACCGCCGCTCCCGGTGGGGACGGGCGTGGCTGAACTCGCTGTGGCCAATATCGCCTGTCGTCGGGAATCTCCCCGCATGAGCGCATTGTCGTGAGCGAAGCCGCGGCGCCTCCAGCGACCGGAATCTCGCCTCGGTCGGCGAGGGCGAGGCAATAAGTTACGTAGCCGGCTCGCCGCCCACCCGGGTCGTCGGAGGTTGTAATCGCGACGATCTCGACATCGGGCCAGCCAAGAAGCATCGCCAAGGCACACAAGTCATCGGGGTCGCCGGCAAGATCGGTGTCTAGGTGGATCTTCCTCGGCCGAGTGATCATCAGTGGCTGCAGGACAACATTTATCCGCCACTCGACACGCTCGGCAAGGACTTGCCGTAGCGCACCGCGATCGCCTCGTAGTCGCGCCTCTGGTAGAAGCTGCGGGCCCGCTCGTTGAGCCTCAGGACGTTCACCCGAATGCCCAGGGCCCCGGCTTCGGCGGCGGTCTTCTCGGCGGCCTCCATCAACAGAGTGCCGAGGCCCCGGCCCCGGAGGTGCTCGTCCACGATGAGGGTCTCGACCTCGCACGACAGCCCCCACGGCTTGTCCTCAAGGATGAGCTTGGCGAACCCCCTCACCTCGTCGCCAAGCACGGCCACAATGACGGTGACGGCGGGATCATTGAGGTCGGCCCGGGTGAGCTGCTCGCACGCTTCTTGGTCCAGCCCATAGCGGGGATTGCCGGGATTCAGCGCTTGGTGGTGGTGCTTGAGGTCGGTGAACAAGCGCCCGACGGGGACCGCGTCGTCGAGAGTGGCGGTGCGGACGGTTGCTTCCACGACCTGAGCCTACGCACTACGGTTAGATTCGGCTCATGCGCCTGCTGCTGATCGACAATTTCGACTCGTTCGTCTACAACCTCGCTCAGGCGTTCGGGGCCTTGGGGGCCGAGCCCGTGGTGGTCCGCAACGACGCCACCATGTCGGAGCTCGAGGCGGTGGCGCCCGATGCCGTGGTGATCTCGCCCGGCCCCGGTGGTCCTGCCGCCGCCGGCGTCTCACTCGAGGCGGTGCGCGCTTTCGGGGGCCGGGTCCCGCTACTCGGCGTCTGCCTGGGGCATCAGTGCATCGGAGCCGCGTTCGGCGGGCGCGTCGAGCGGGCTTCTGTCGGTCCGGTTCACGGCAAGACCTCGCCCGTCACCCACTGCGGCGAGGGGGTGTTCGAGGGGCTTCCTCAGGGCTTCGAGGCGACTCGTTATCACTCGCTTGCGATAGCGGAGGGTCAGGAGTGGCCCGAGGAGCTCGAGGTCACCGCCCGCTCGGACGACGGCATCGTGATGGGAGTCGTTCACCGGGATCTGCCGGTGCAGGGGGTGCAGTTTCATCCCGAGTCGGTGCTGTGCCCGGAGGGCCCGCGGCTGCTCAAAAACTTCCTGGAACTGGCCTAGAAATAGTTGCGCGGCGTTCTATGGGGTCTCAGAGTGCCGTTTTCGGCACTCAGAGGCGCTCAAAACGCGGGTGGGGCGAAAAGGTCGGTTAGTCGCCGGGGTCGGGCTGCACGAACAGGGTGACCTCGTCCCCCTCCGAAACCACCGTGCCGGGCTCCGGATCGGTGCGGCAGACGAACCCTGGCTCCTGAGTGCAGAGCTCGTCGGTCTCCTCCTCCAGGTTGACCTCGACCCCGAGCTGGTCCTCGAGGGCGCTCTGGGCGTCATCGGCGTCTTGTCCGGTGACGTCGGGCAGCTCAGTGCCCGCGGACCCCTCGGAGATCGAGACCGCGACCACAAAGTCCGGAGGGACCTCGGCCCCTTCCCCTGGATCCTGATCGAACACAAGGCCCACCTCGAACTCCTCGTTGGGCTCGGTGGCGACATCTATCCCCAGGCCCGCCGCCTCTAGCTCGGCCCGCGCTTCCTCTTCGGTGGCGCCGATGACGCTGGGCACCACAATGTTCTCGGGCCCACTCGACACCACCACGTCGACCGCCGAGCCCTCGTCGACTCTCTCTCCCGACTTGGGACTCTGTGAGATGACGATGCCCGGATCGAACTCGTCGCTGGGCTGCGTCTCCTGGCCGCCGAGGCTAAGCCGGGCCTTCTCCAGGAGCTGAGAGGCGCTCTCCAGACTTTCTCCCCTGAGTCCCGGCACGTCTGTCTGAGGTTTCCCGTTGGAGACGACCAGCGCGACCACAGTGCCTTCCTCGACCCGCGTGCCGGGGCGAGGGTTCTGATTCAAGACAGTGTTCTCCTCCCGGCCCCCACTCGAGCGGCGCGTAACCCGGCTGTCGAGCCCTCGCTCTTCGAGCAGCGCGCGCGCCCGGGCGACGTCCTCCCCCACCAGCGCGGGTACCTGCACGCGCACCGCCGATGGAGGGTTGTCCAGGAGGTTGTTGAACAGTGCCCATGCCAGGAGCCCGAACAGAGCCAGGATCAAGAGGCTCAAGAGAACCCAGAAGCCCGCCCCCCTGCCACTTCGCTCCCGCGCCGGATACGAAGTGTCCGTTCGGCGCAGGACCTCTGTTCCCCCCACGGGGGCCGCGATCGTCGTCGCCTCGTTCAGAAGTGGGGTGGCGAGCACTTTCTGCCCGCTCAGGAATCGCTGTAAGTCCGCCTGCATCTCGGAGGCGCCGGCGTAGCGGTTGTCGGGGTTCTTGGCCATCGCCTTGAGCGCGATCGCATCGAGCTCTGCCGGCACATCGGAATTGAGTCGCGAGGGGGGCTGTGGCTCCTCTCGGACGTGCTTGTAGGCGATGGACAGCGGCGTGTCGCCCGAGAATGGAACCCGGCCCGTCAGCATCTCGTAGAGCACGCAACCAAGCGAGTACACGTCAGAGCGAGCATCGACCGGGTTTCCCTGCGCCTGCTCCGGCGAGAGGTAGGACGCGGTGCCGATGACCATGCCGGTCTGGGTCATGGTCTGGTCGCCGCGCCCGAGGGCGCGGGCAATTCCGAAGTCGGTCACCTTGGTCTGACCGGTGGACGTGATCATGATGTTGCCCGGCTTGATGTCGCGGTGGACCAGGTCTGCCGCATGGGCCCTCTGCAGCGCCCCCGCAACATCGGAGGCGATGTCCGCCGCCCGCTCCGGCAGCAGCGGCGCCTCCGAGGCGATGATGTCGGAGAGGGCGTGGCCGTCGATGTACTCCATCACAATGAAATAAGCGCCGTCGTCGGAGCCGTAGTCGTAGAGGGACACGATGTTGGGATGGCTGAGGTTGGCTGCCGACTGCGCCTCCCTGCGGAAGCGCTCGACGAAGGAGCTGTCTTGCGCGAAGCGCTCACTCAAGACCTTGAGCGCGACCTCACGACCCAGGAGCTCGTCACGGGCCCGGTAGACCTCCGCCATGCCCCCCGCCCCCGCTCGCCCCAGAACCTCATAACGCCCCCCATAGACCTCTTTTGCAGGGCTCAATCGTTGCCCTCTTCGCCGCCCTCGTCGTTGCTCTTGTTCTTGTCCTTGCCCTTTCCGTTGCCCGGCTTCTCCTCCGGTGGGCCGGGTGCAGCCACGACGACGTCGATCGAATCGCCGGGGCTCACTTCGACGCCGGGGTCGGGGTCGGTGTCGACCACCTCCTCGGGGGGAGCCTCTGCCTCGGGGTCGTCGATTCTTACCGGCACCAGCCCCTCATCCGAGAGCGTCTGGGCCGCGCTCTCGTAGTCCGAGCCCACTACGCTCGGCAGAGCGAACGGCGTCGCAGTGTCGCTTGGCGACGGAGTTGGTGACGGCTTGGCGGCGGCCTGGTCTTGCTTGCGGTCACGAGACCCACCGGCCTGCTTGGAGCTCTCTGTGGGCGCCGAGAGCAGACGGGACGCCACCAGTCCGAGAGCCAACAACGCCAGGATGACGAGGGCGGCCAGGGCGCCGCGCCCGGCTCGGCGAGGGCTCCATCCGCTCTGCGGGCGCATGACCTGGGTGCCCGAAGGGTCTGCCAGGGGGGCGGTTGCAGCGGCGCCTAGCGCAGCGGCGCCCGCTGCGAGCGCGCCGGAGGGGGCACCCGCCCGCAGGGCAGAGGCCATGGCGGAGATGTCCGGGTAGCGCTCAGACGGGACCTTGGCCGTGGCTCTTGCGGTCACCTCATCGAGGGTCGCGGGTACCTCGGGCACGACGCTGGAAGGGGCAGGCATCTCATCGGAGACGTGTTGCATGGCGATGCCGATGGGGGAGGTGCCGGAGAACGGGACCTCGCCGGTGAGCATCTCGAAGAGCACCACTCCCATGGCGTACTGGTCGGCGCCGGGTCCCACGCTCTCGCCGGACGCCTGCTCGGGCGCGAGATAGTGGGCGGTGCCCAGCACCGAGCCGATGGCGGTCAGGGTCGTCTCCCCGATCGCCCTGGCGATGCCGAAGTCGGTGACCTTCACCCGGTCCGAGTCGGAGATAATGATGTTTCCCGGCTTGACGTCGCGATGAACGATGCCCGCATCGTGGGCGTGGGCAAGGGCGTCGCAGCTTTGCGCCGCAATGGCGGCGGCCCTGTTCGGCTCCAGGGGTCCGGAGCGGAGCAGCTCGGCAAGGTCATGGCCCTCGATCAGCTCCATGACGATGAAATCGCGCCCGTCCTCGGCCCCGTAGTCGAAGACGCTTGCGATGTTGGGATGGCTGAGGCCTGCGACCGCGCGCGCCTCGCGGCGGAAGCGCTCTACGAAGAGAGGATCGCCGGCGAGCTCCTCCTTTAGGAGCTTGACCGCCACCCGGCGATTGAGTCGCTCGTCGGTGGCCTCATACACGGTTCCCATGCCCCCGGCCGCCAGCCGCTCCTCGAGCCGGTAGCGATCAATGAGCCGTACTGCTTTTACCATTGTCGAATCCTTCGGTCTGCTTCGATGACGGCTTTGGCGACGGGTGCCGCGACCGCGCCCCCGGTGGCCTCGGAACCCAGCTCGCCACCGTTTTCGACTAGGACCGCGACCGCGATCCTGGGGTTACTCGCCGGGGCGAAGCAGATGAACCAAGCGTGCGGCGCGGCCCCCTCGACGGTCTGGGCCGTTCCAGTTTTTCCTGCTACTTCGACGCCGTCGATCTGGGCTGCGGTTCCGGTTCCCTCCGCAACCACCGAGGTCATCATGCGGGTGAGCTCCTGAGCCGTGGCGGCGGAGAACGCCCGGCCCAGCGGGGCCGACCGTTGCTGCTCGATCACCGAGCCGGACGCGTCTCTGACCTCCCGCACGAGCTGAGGGCGAGGCACCTGGCCTCCGTTGGCAACGGTCGCGGCCACCAGGGCCATCTGCAGCGGGGTGGCGGCGACGTCGCCCTGGCCGATGCCGGCGAACGCCCGCAGCGGCTCCTGGTCGTCGGGCACATCGGGAAAGGTGCTGGCCGCGGTCCCCACGTCGAAGGGCAGAGGCTGGTTGAAACCCAGGGCCCCGGCCGTCCGGCGAAGCTCCTCGGGCAGGCGAAGCCCGAGAATCGCGAAGGTGGTGTCGCAGGACTGCACCAGCGCAGTGAAGAGATCTATGGAACCCGTGCCCGTGCAAGAGGTGTTCGTGAAGTTGGTCAGGGTGTTGTCGGTCAGCGGCAGATCAAGCGCCTCCGGGTCCGGGAAGCTCGACGTCGGGGTAAAACGCCCCGACTCCAGAGCGGCCGCCGTGGTCACGACCTTGAACGTGGATCCCGGAGGAAAGCTCCTCGAGGTGGCCTTGCTCAAGAGAGGGCTGTCCGGCGAGTTCGGTTGGAGGGATTGCCGGTAGGCGCGTATCTTCTCGGTGTCGTGAGTGGAGAGAGGGCCGGGATCGTAAGTGGGGTTCGAGTACATCGCCCGCACCTCTCCCGAGCTTGGGTCGAGGGCCACGACCGAGCCCTCTTGTCCGCCCAAAGCCTCCGCCGCCACCTGCTGAAGTTGGGAGTGAACGGTGAGCCTGACGTCGTCCCCGCGCTCGCCGGAGCTCAAGAAGCTGTCCTGGATGTCTTGCATCGAGATCACTCCACTCTCCCCCAAGAGCTGCTCCGAGTAGGTGCTCTCGATCCGGTCGCTCCCATAGATGAGTGAGTAGTAACCGGTGATGTGACCGTAGAGCTCGCCGCCCGGATAGGCCCGGAGGTACTGGAAGCGGTCCTGCGTCTTGCGGCTGCGCGCCACGGTCTCGAAGTCGAGCGTTTCGATGTCCCCGCGTTTGATCGCGTACTCGGCCAGAAGCGAGCGGATGTTGGAGTCGTTGGACGCGATGTCCTCGGCGGCGAAGATCTGAACGTAGTTGAGCTGGGCGAACACGATGAGGAAGGCCGCCACCAGGCCCCATGCCACGCGCCGGATCTGGGCCTGCATCACCGTCGTCCCCCGATGAGGATCTCGCCCGTCAGAGCGGGGTCGGGCTCGCTAGCGTTCTGATGGCTCACGCGCGCCAGCAGCGCCATGAGGACGAAGTTCGACAACAGGCTCGAGCCGCCGTAGGACATGAACGGAAGCGTGATGCCGGTCAGGGGCAAGAGACGAATGACTCCGGCGAGAATGATGATCGTCTGCACACCGAAGCTGACGATCAGACCGGCTGCCAGGAGCTGACCGAAATCGGAGCGGGCGCCCAGTGCGATCCGCAAGCCCCGGCCCACCAGGAACATGAAGCACACCACCACGGCGGCCGTTCCCAGCAGCCCGAGCTCCTCGCCGATGACCGCGAACACGAAGTCGGTGTGGGCCGCGGGGATGAGATCGGGCCGGCCCTGCCCGAGACCGGTCCCGAACAATCCTCCGGTCGCCAGCGCGAACAGGGACTGGGCGAGCTGGTAGCCCTCGTCGGATATCAGCTTGGGGTTGAAGACGTCGAGCCACACCGCCACGCGGAGCTGCACGTGGCTGAAAGTGACATAGCCGACGTAGGCGCCGGCTGCGAATACCAGCAGCCCCACCAGCATGTAGGCGATCCGGGCGGTGGCGATGTAGAGCATCACCAGGAAGATCGAGAAGAACAGCAGGCTCGAGCCTAGGTCCTTCTCGAAGAACATCACGGCGAGGGACAAGATCCACATGACCAGCAGGGGGCCGAAGTGCTTGATATCGGGAAAGTGGATCCTCCAAATGCGGCGCGAGGCGAAGGCGAGCAGCTCCTTGCGCTCGGCGAGGTATGCGGCGAAGAAGATGACCAGGCAGATCTTGGCCAGCTCGCCGGGCTGGAACGAGAACGAGCCCACCCGAAGCCAGAGCCTGGCTCCGTTGATCTCCGTGCCCAGTGGAGTGGCGGGCAGCAGCAGCAGCAGAATCCCGGTGAAGCCGAGGATGTACTTGTAGCGGGCGAGCACTCGGTAGTCGCGCACGACTACCAGGGTGGCGATGAACACGACCACGCCCACCACCGTCCAGGTGACCTGCGTGGGACCGTAGTCGGAGGGATCGAGCCGGTAGACGGCGGCCAGCCCGAGCCCGTTGAGCAGGGCGGTCAACGGGAGCAGGAGGTGGTCGCTGGAAGGGGCCAGCTTGCGAATGCCGATGTGGGCGGCGGCGTAGGCGGCGATGAGGGTCACCATCAGGGGGGCCGCGGTGGCGAGGATGTCGGCGTCGCGCGCCAAGACCACCAGCGCCAGAGCTCCCACACCCAGAATCAAGGCGAGGATCAGCAGGGACAGCTCGGAGCTCCGGCGGGCCGAGGCCTGCATCATGCCTTCGAACCCCCCTTCGCTCTCTGATCCTGGAACTCGCGGGCCAGCTCGGAGAGGTTCGACAGCGTGCCCTGAGCCTCGTCCAGGGATTCGACTTTCATCCCTTGGCGCAGCAGGGCATGGCGCGATTCGGGCAGGTCCTCCAGCGACAGGGTCGAGGGCTCGACCGCTTCCGCCAGGGTGAAG